>Ga0068869_100000064_pt1 | contig 47699 bp, 33 predicted proteins | sample KBSMisM52_FD_64676 | JGI IMG/M metagenome (GOLD analysis project Ga0068869, IMG submission 64676) | Miscanthus rhizosphere microbial communities from Kellogg Biological Station, Michigan, USA - KBS Miscanthus M5-2 | ecosystem: Host-associated > Plants > Roots > Rhizosphere > Soil ... | reverse complement strand
CCCGCGCCCGCTTCGCGCTCGATGGTGCCAACAACTACCCCGACGCCACCTTCACACTCCGCCTCAGCTACGGCACGGTCAAAGGCTATGAGGAAAACGGCGCTCATGTCGCCCCGTTGACCGATCTCGCCGGCATCTACCGCCGCAGCGCCGACCAAGCCAACCTGTCGCCCTTCGACCTGCCGCCGCGCTGGGTCGAAAAGAAACCCCGCCTCGACCTCGCCACGCCGATGAACTTCGTCAGCACCAACGATATCATCGGCGGCAACTCCGGCAGCCCGGTGGTCAACCGCGCGGCGGAGTTCGTCGGCATCATTTTCGACGGCAACATCCAGTCGCTCTCCGGCGACTTCGGCTACACCGACGTGCAATCGCGCGCCGTGAGCGTGCACAGCGCCGTGATCATCGAGGCCCTACGCCACGTTTACGACGCCCCCGCCCTCGCCGACGAACTGCTCGCCGGCCATCGGTGAATCATCCGCGCCGACTTCTATGTCGCCAATACTGAGAAAGAGACTGACGATCTCAGAACTCAGGGAGGTAAGCTCAACGCTCCGGAAACCGGGTGAGCCAGTTAAGCCCTATCCCGATAAAGCACATCAACGACGTTGCGCAGTTGCTGCTCGTCCGTCAGCCCGTCCACCAGCGACTCCGGAACATGACCAAGCTGGCGGAAATGCGCCGCCAGCTCCGCATAAAGCGCCAGTCGCGCCGCCGACTCGATCTGTTCCCGACGCGCCAACGCCTGCCAGGCCGCCCGCGCCTCTGCGGGCGTAGCTTCGCGACGCAGCCGTGCGATCAGCGCCGCTTGACCGCGCAGCGAGTTATAACGTTGCCCATTCATCAATGCCGCATCGGGCGCCGGTTCGAGCGCCTCGTGCACCACGATCGTGCCCGCCGCCAAATCCCCGAGCCGTTGCCCACGCGTGCTCACCAGTGAAGCGATACCTCCCACCGCATAAGCAAAAGGCAGACAATCGATGAACCGCAGCAGATTTCTCATCACACACTGCGCAAAGGTCAGCCGCAGTCCGCGCACATCCACCACTCGCAGCCGCATCACGCGCTTGCCCACGGTTTGGCCGCGCCAGCTGTAATCCATCATCACATCGTAGCCGCGAGAGAGGACAAAATACGTTACGATCATCACGCCTTGGCCCGCATCCTCGCTGATCATATTCAGCGGTTTGAGCAGCAACGCGACCACACTCCAAGCGCTCGAAACAAGCGCCCAATCAATCATCAGCGCGCCGAGCCGCAGCACCGGACTCGCGATGCGAAACGAAAACTCCACGCCCTCAGGCGTCGTCACCCGTAACCGCCGCATCTCCGCACTCATGCTGCGTCCCCCCGTCGTCTGGTGCTTACGTCATCTGGATTGGTCGCCGTGCCCGCACCCGAACGCGTCAACCACCAGACCAAAGCCACCAGTTGAGCCATGCCGAAAATGATCTTCGCCGCGTATGGCACCGCCGGTTCGTGGTGCTGCGACAGGAAAGACTCGATGATGCCCGCCCACACCAACATCAGCGACGCACCCACGCACAACGTGGCCACGTCCGGCACCACAGCCCGCAACCGTGCGCCCAGCGGCTTGCGCTCCCGTCGCCCGATCAGCGCTCCCGCCAACACGAATCCCGCCTGTCCACCGATCAGCATCGCCGGGATTTCCACCGAGCCGTGCGGCAGCAGCCAACCGGCCAAAAACACCGACTGACCCGCGCTCATGTAATCGAGCGCCACCGCCCCGAGGATCACGCCGTTGTAAAACATCAGCACCAGCGTGCCCACGCCCGCGCTCAACCCCAATGCCATCGCCGTGAGCGTCACCTGCGTGTTATGAACCATCAGCGAGCCGGCAAACGTCGCGCGTGCGTTGCTTCCGTGGGCCTTGTCTTCACGCGCCTGCTTCTCCTCCGCGGCTACGCGTTCAGACGGGCTCCCCTGCAAATGGGAAAACGGCATGATCACCTCTTTTGCCTCCGGATCGAAAGCCAGCGCCGCCGCGCCGAACCCCGCTCCCGTCACCGTCAACGCCAGCGCGAGCCAAAACGCCGCCGCCCTCCGTCGAAACGCCTGGGGGAAACCCTTCGTCAGCCACGCCCACGGATGCACCCGCACGCCTGCCGCACGCTGCCCATGGATCTCTGCGTAACCTCGCGCCACGAGGCCTTCCAAGTAAGCCCGCACGCCCGGGTCCGCTGCGTAGGTGCGCAGACGCGCAAGATCCGCGCAGGCGCGTTGATAAAGCCCTTCCAACTCACGTGCCTCCGCCACCGGAAGTTCACGCCAAGGGTCGTCCATGAGCCGGCGCAGCACCGCGTCCAACCGCTCCCACCGGGGCCGCTCTTCCGAGATAAAACGTTCCAAGTTTACGATCATAGAGCCTGCCTTTGCTTCACTTTCAAATACTGCGTCAACAACTCCGCCGCATATACCTCATCGCGCAATAACTGCACCGCCACACCCGCCGGCCTCAACCGTTGCGCCAGCGACCGCGCATCCGTCCAGCGCAGGTGCCCCGCCAGCCGACGATAAACCGCCTCCGCCGACTCCGCCTTCGCCCCCGTGAACAGCGGCCCCACCTCCGGAGGACACAGCTGGTTCACATGCACGAGATGCTGTCGCGCGAGCAGCGGCAAATGCTTCGAAAAATCCTCAGCCACCACGGGGTCGCTCAAGTCCGTCAAGATGAACACCAGCGCGCGCCGCCGCAGCCGCTGCCGCAACGACCTCACCACCTCGGCTGCATCCGGACTGGCCTCGCCCGGTTGCAACGCATGCACCGCATCGCGACACGTCCCGTAATGCTTTGAACCGCCTCCCGCCGGGATGAACACCCGCACGCGATCATCATAAACGACCAACCCAAAGCGGTCGCCCTGTCGTTGCGCCGCCAGCAGCAACACCATCGCCGCCGTGATACTCCGCTCCAGCGCGGTTACCTCCTTGCCGTCCCTCACCAGCGTGCGCGCGCTCAATCGCGAGGCATCGATCACCACGTAAACTTCCTGCGTGCGCTCGACCTGAAAGATCTTCGTCACCGGCTTGCCCCGCTTCGCGGTCGCCTTCCAGTCGATCTCGTCGAATCCATCGCCTGGCAAATACTCGCGCAACTTTTCAAAATCACGTCCACGCCCCACCTGCCTACGCGCACGCATGCCCCACGGCCCACGATCCAGAAACAACGCCGCAAACGCCTTTCGCTCCGTGAAAAGATTCGGCATCACCCGCACCTCAGTCGCCAAGGGCGTGCGCCGCCGCAGCTCCCAAAACCCCCACGGACTCGGCCGTGCCAAGCACGCCAGCAACCCGCCGAACCGACCACGCCTCGCGGGCGTCAGACGCCATGAACCCAAGGCCCTCGCCGCCCCGGTCGGAAACACCACCTCGCGCTCCGTATCCTCGACTTCAAAGGCCGCCGGTGCCGCCAACGCGACCCGCACGCCCCCGACGCGACCATCAAGTCCCATAAAGGTCAGGGGCAATGCTCCCGGCCGATCCTTCGTCAGGCGCAAAATTGGAGGCGCATCCACTTGCGGCCAATTGTCCCGCCTCAAGCCACGAGCCAGATCGAGCAATGCCGCCAGCACGACGGCTGCGCTCGCCACCAACCAAAACGGCATCAGCTCCGGCAACGGCCCGGCCAATACCGCGAGCCCGAGCAGCCCGCCCGTCCAAGCGAGCGCACGAGGCGCCGGCACCACGTGGGTGCTGGTGCGCTGCGGCAAAGTTTCGGGTGAGACGGTCATGGAAATGCTTTTCGACTCACCGGGGCACGGCGACTTGTTCCAAAATGCGCGCCAGCACTTCCTCGACCGTCACTCCTTCGATTTCGAACTCCGGACGCAGCACGATGCGGTGCGCCAGCACCGCCGTGGCGAGCCCGCGGATATCGTCGGGCGTGGTGAAATCGCGTCCGGCGATTGCCGCCCGCGCCCGGGCGCCCAGAAGCAACGCCTGGGTCGCGCGTGGGCCCGCCCCCGTCAACACGCTTTCGTGAGTGCGCGTGGCTCTTACCAGATCGACCGCATACGCCGCCAACTCCTCGCGCAGTAGCACTTGCTCCAACGTTGCCCGCAACCGCGCCAATTCACCCGGGCCAAGCACCGCTTTCACCGCGCCGCCGAGCAGACGCTTCTCGGGGCTCTCGCCCGAAAGCACCCGGCGGGCGAGTTCGAGTTCGTCGTCGCGCCCCGGGGCTTCCATGCGAATTTTCACCATGAAACGATCCTTCTGCGCCTCCGGCAGCGGATAAGTGCCCTCGGAATCGGCCGGATTCTGCGTCGCAAACACCGTGAACGACTCGTCGAGGGAATGCGTTTCGCGATCAATGGTCACCACGCGCTCCTGCATGGCCTGAAGCAGCGATGCCTGGGTCTTCGCCGGTGCGCGGTTGATCTCGTCCGCCAGCAGAAAACTCGTAAACACCGGACCGCGCACGAGCGTGAACGTATTAGCCTGAAGGTTAAACACGTTCGTGCCCGTGATATCCGCCGGCATGAGATCAGGGGTGAACTGCACGCGCCCCGAAGGCACGCCGAGCACATGCCCGAGCGTGCGCACCAGCAGGGTCTTGGCGACGCCCGGCACACCCTCGATGAGTGCATGCTGGCGGGTGAGAAGAGTGACCAGCGCGAGCTCGATGACGGCGTCCTGACCGATGATGACCTTGGCAATCTCGGCGCGGGCGGCATCGAGCGTCTGGGTAGCGGAGCTGAGGGATTCGTTCATGTGATTCGTTTATGAGAAAGGGTTTTGGTCGCCGCGTTATAGGCCGCGACCGGATCGTTCACGGCGTCGGCTCGCGGAGTGTCCGCGAGCCGACGCTGATCACTCGCCGACGCGGTGGGTCGCCAGGCGTCCATGCATGCGGAAAACAATTTCGCCGGCGCCACCGCGCGCCGGAGCAACGCTTCAAGACCAGCCGTCGGCGCGAGTGTCAGACGCACCTCATCGTCTTCCGGCAGGATCGGCGCGAGTGGCGTCGCCCTCCGCCAGATCCAAAGGCCCGTCAGGATCAGCGCGGTCAGTGCCGCGCCGCCGAGCCCGTAGTGTCGCGCCAGCACCGCCACGCCCGACTCGATCTGCACGCCCAGATGAGACTCGACGAACACCACTCGGCGCGCGTCTCCGAAGAACGTCGCCAACACAGGCGTGGCGCGCTCACGTTGCACCGCCTCGTTACTGAGCACAAAACTGTCGGCTAGCAGCGTCACCGAACCTGCGCCTCGCGCACGCTCGATCATCACCGGTTCCGATCCTCGTCGATAGAGCACCCGCCAGCCATCTCCAGGACGCGTGACGAAAAATAAATCCGACCGCCACCGCGCCAAGATCGCCGGCCACGCGAGAGCGGCATCCTCCCCACGAAACGCATCCGCATCCCCCGCGTGTTTCATCAATTCGCGACGCCCCAGACGAAAACCCCAGCGGCGCTCATACATCGTTGCATAACGCGAAGGCCCTGCATGCGCTTCCGACGATGCCTCAGCGATGTCTTTGCCGTCTGCTGATTTCCCATACTTCCCTGCCTTCTGCCCGGCTTCCTTATCCTTCGTGTCACCAGAGTCGGCACCGGCCTTATCCTTGGCCTTCTCGGCCTTGGGGTCTGATTCAGGCGTGAGCCAAGGATCGGCACGCAGCTCACGAGCCCGCTTCCCATCGCCCGGCCGCGCAGTATCCGCCCGCCACGCCACCACCACGCGCGCCCCCGCCACCGCCGCGCGGTCCAACGCCGCCCAGGCATCCTCGTCAAGGGTTCGGCTCCACCCGTAATCGAGCCCCACCACGAACACCACATCGCCGGCGCCCGCCTGCAAACGCTCCGCTGGATGCAGCCAACGCATACTCTCGCAACCGGGCAGGAATCCGGCCGCGTCATACAACGCTCGCACGCCCAAGGGATCCGCGCGCAGGCTCGAATATTCGGGAAACACATCTCCACGTGCGACCCGCAGCCGATAAAGCGCCGCCACCCCGTAACAGAGCACGAGCAGCAGTGCTCCCACCGTTAACCAAAGTCCGCCTCGCTTCACGAGCGCCCTCCCTCTTCGCGCTCCAGCTCAGCGAGCCAGGCACGCACCATGGTTTCCTCGGCGGACATGCGTCCATACCACACGCATTCAAACGAAAGCCTGCGTGCGCGAAACCCCGACACCACTTCATCTCGACCCGCCGCGCGTCGCGCGAGTTCTCGCTCGTAATCGAGATTCGTCTTGGCCCGGGCGAGGCTCACCAACCCTCGCGCGCCCAAACTCGCCAGCGACGCCAGATAGAGAGCGCGGAGCGCCAGCCGCCATTCGCCGAGCGCGAGCTGCATCCGAGCCAATTCCAGCCACTCGTGCGACGGCAGCCGCGACGCCTCCAGTTTTTCGTCATTCAGATCGGGCGGCAAAACCGCGGCCGCCAAGGGCGAAAGGGTTCTCGGCGCAGCCGGTCGTTTCTTCCAACTCGTCCACAAAATCCACAAGAGCGCCAGCAGGCACAGCCCTAGTAGTCCGTAAAGCAGCCCGCGTGCGAGCGCCCTCGTGTCGCCGAAGGCAGGCTTCGTTGGTGTTTCCAACTTCGGCTTCTTGTGACCGAACAACCCGTCAACCCAGTCGATCAACCGCTTAACCAGATCGCGCACGTCCCGAATAATCTGCACGACCCACTCAAGGCCCTGACGCACGAAGCGCTTGAACCAGCCGTCCTCGGCAAGCGTCGCCTCTTCCTCAGAAGGCAGCGGTTGCAAACTCCACCGAAAATCGCGGTCGCGTAGTGCCTTATCAAGAGCCTGGTCCACCTGCGCAGGCGAGAACTGCCCGGCCTCTTGCTCCGCCGCCATCAACCCGCGAGATCCCGGCACCGATCCGGCCAGAACGCCCAACCCGAAGACCAATATGACAACACGCGCCGCCTTCGCCATCGCGCCGCGTCCCGCCGGGCGCCGCAGCTCCAGCCGCAAATCCTCACCCGTATGCCGCGCCTCTCCATAGAACGTCCGCAGCACGTGATATGCCTTCACCAGTGGATCCACCGCCAGCCAGGTCAGTATCGTGACCAACGCCAGCCAAGTGCTGTTCAACGCCGACCAACCGCTGAACCCGAACATATTTTCTATCCCGAACAGCGTGCGCGCCAGCCAAGGCACCGCATAGAAACTGGTCGCGATATTCACCCATACGCACAACCACACTCCGCTGAACAACAGCAACGCGAGGTGCGCCGGCAGCGGCCAGCGCATCGCCTCCCGCCGCGCCCGACGCTCCAGCGTATCCCCGCCCGTGTCCGGCGATGCGGCCAACGCCGTGACGTTCTCAAAAAACATCCACATCGTCACCGCCGGCAGCGTCAGCACCGCAGCCAGCGGCATCAACGGCACGGCCCAACCCTGCACCCGCGCCTGCCGACCCGCCGTCCGCACCAATCCGCGCCACGAAAGCCGCTCGGGGTCCGCGCCTAACCGCGCCGCCCGCAAGCGTCCGCAAAACTGCGCCTGCATGACCTTCAGCCACAAGTAAAGGGCCGCGAGCCCCAACGCCCGCCAAAGAATTTCCTCCGGGTGTGGAGCGAACCAAGTCGCCGTTGCCCAAAAATGGCCCAGCCCGAGCACCCAGGGGACCGCCCCCGCCAGATACAACACCCACGCCGTCGGAGGTGCCGCCCGCAGCAGATTCACCGATTCTTCGATCAGCTCGACCGCACCGGGCGCGTCAGATTTTTTCGCGCTTCCGCTCATGGCTCGGAGATTTTCTTCCACACCGTGCCGTCATGCACGTCAGCAGGAATCGCCGCCAAAAGTCGCCCCAACAGATAGAACCCAACTACCAGACACAGCATCGACCCAGCCACCGCCACGCCGGACTTCCAGCGGCGCCAGTCGGTCGGACGCCGCGCGCCGGCTCGCTTCCCTGTCTCGAGGTGCAACGCAAAGCACGGTCCGCAATACAGCCGGTCCTCGTGCTCGGTCAGACACTCGCGGCAAAAGCCCCCCGCGCACCCCGTGCAACGGCCCACCGCCTCGCGTTCCTCATGGCGAGCGCACCGACGCCGAGGCGTTCCCGTCCGTCCCGGGAGAACCGGCGGAATGGCCGCGCCGCTTGTCATGTCGCCACCGAAGTCTCCTGGGTGCCACCAGAGGCGATCGGTTGATCAACCGTGGACCGCTGGGCCGCCGTCGCGAAGGAGTCGGCCTCGGCCCGTTGCGCCTCGCGGATGAGCGGCTCCAGACGGGCGATCAACTTATACGCCTTCCGGCGCCGGGAAACATTGATCCACTCCGTCCGCCGCACCGCCGTGACGACATGAAAGTGACACGAGCGCGCAAAAAAGAGCCCATAGAGAAGCACAATCACGCTCAACCCCGCAAAAACCCGCAACACCACGGCTGCCGCCTCCCCCACCACCAGCGCGAGTCCCACGAATAGAGCCAACAGTCCCAAGCCAATGCCCGTGGCCCAACGTGCTTCACGGCTCGGACGAACAAAGAATCCCTGCACATCGCGCAACCACACGCGTTGATAGCTCTCCGTCATCATGTTCGCATCAACCTGCAGCACATGGTCCGACGCGAGCCAAAGACTGAAATAGGTGCCCGCGCCGCCACGACGGCCGACGAGCTTCTGGTAGATCTTAGGTTTGCGAGCCATGTGTTTGGTTACTCGGTCTTGCCCGGCTTATTTCTCCAGCCAAATCGCGATCCCGACGCCCGCCCAACCGCAAATCACCAAGCTGGAGACCACGATCGCGACAATAAATCGGGTGGATCCTGGTCGCACCAAGCTGCGCGGCTTCTTCCATCCATAGATCGCAAGACCCAAGGCGACCGGAGCGGTAATCAGCGTAACGGGCCATGCGAGAAGCGGCAACAATGCCAAGGTCGAAGCCATCACGTCGTAGGCGACGATTTCATCGATTTTCCCCACGACCTTTTTCCGTCCGGCTGAAACGCAGGGAGGACACAGCTTTCGGCCATCCTCGCCCGGGAGCTCACACACCGCGCATACATATCGACCGCAACCATCACAGGCCGCCACCGCCTGATTTTGAGCGTGGAAAAAACAAGTCGCGTCTCCATCCAGCGAACGCACCGCCTTGACCACCGGTTTGGCCCGATGCCTCGCAGGGAATAGCACGAACTCCAGCGCGGTCGCACAGGCTCCACAGACGCCCTCGCCCTTATCACCGATCCCTGCCAGCGGCACCTTGCACTTCGGGCAAGGCGGTGCGAGCGGGTCGAAAGCGGCGGATGCAGGGACAACCATGCGTGGAGGAATCGGCGGTTGTTATGTTGTTACAGCCCGCGCACGTCGATCACCCGCGTGTCGGCGATGCGGTCGTGCAACGCACGGCGCTGTTCCTTGTCGAAAGCCGCCATCAAGTAGCCGATGAGCAGGGTCAACGAACTCAAATATTCCGCAAAGTGACGCCCAATAATCCGCCGTTTGCTCAGTTTGGAGCCATCCGCACGAAGCAGTCGCAGCCCCATCGCCTTCTTGCCCGGGGTCGCATCGTTTTTACGGATGAAGTAAACCAGATAAGCCAACGTAAGGGAGATTCCCACAAGCTGGACCACGACCTGAACGACGATCTTGCCCGCAGAGGCCAAGGCAGCCCCCAAAAAGGCGGAGATCACGGCATTGACGACACCAACGATCAGGCCATCGATGAACTTCGCGGAGAAACGTCTCCCAAAAGTCCCGTAAACCACATCGCTTGGCAGGCTCACGCCTTCGCGCAGCCGCTGGAGAAACTCATCCTTGTGCTCGGCGCTAACCCAGCGTCCCTCGAATTCCAGCATGTCGCGTTTAGGCCGGCGCTGGCCGCTCACCGCGCACACCGCCGTATCTGCATCGGCCATCGCGGTCGCCGCCCCCGAAATGGTGGGAGCCACGGTGCCGTAAGCACGCCAGTCAGGCCAACCGTCCTTCCAGACCAAGGTCTCAGCGCGCACGGTGCCGGCGTTAACCAGTTGTGTTAGTTCATCGTCTGAAACCGGCCCCTGCTGTTTACCGTTTAGCGCGTAATACCATGACATAGTGCCTCAAAGGAGTGGGCGCTCCGTCTTCTTGGCAATCTTTTGCGTGAACACTTAGGTAATTTTACATTCACTTGCTCATACATTTTTGAGCAATGCCATCCACTCCCACTGCTTACGTCTCTCTACTTTTCCCGGCTTGGGCAAAGAGCGGACACATCGCAGCCATGTGAATCACTCATCCTCCTCCGTCTTCATCTCCGGACAGGGGCACAACGACACCACATTTACCTGCGGAAGCCGTTAAGTGTCGGACCAATTCATGTTAGCACGGGGATAACCGGCCTCAGAAAACCTGGCGCACAAATTCCGCACACTCCCCGCCAACGCGTGCGCAGCCTGTTTGCGCATCTTTTGGCATCATGGTCCCACGACCCGGCCGACCTGTCCCCGGCCGCCGACTTCGACCCGACCATGAAATCTTCCGGTTCTTCTCCCAAACCCCGCTTCGTAACCTGCGACGCCAACGAGGCCGTCGCCTCCGTCGCCTACCGGCTCAACGAGTTCATCGCGATCTACCCGATCACCCCGTCCTCCGCGATGGCCGAGTCCTGCGATGAGTGGGCTTCCGCCGGCAAAAAGAACATCTGGGGCATGGTCCCCAAGGTTACCCAGCTCCAGTCCGAGGGCGGTGTCGCCGGCGCGGTGCACGGCGGCCTTCTCGGCGGCGCCCTCACGACCACGTTCACGTGTTCGCAGGGCCTCATGCTGATGATCCCCAATCTCTACAAGATCGCCGGCGAGCTCCTCCCTCTCACGCTCCACGTCTCCGCCCGTGCCCTCGCCGCCCAGGGTCTGTCCATCTTCGGCGACCATTCCGACGTCATGGCCTGCCGCGCCACCGGCTGCGCCCTGCTCTGCTCCAACAACGGCCAGGAGGCCCACGATCTCGCGCTCATCGCCACCACCTCCAGCTACCGCGCCCGCATCCCGTTCATCCATTTCTTCGACGGCTTCCGCACTTCCCACGAGGTTTCCAAGATCGCCATGCTGTCCGACGACGACCTGCGCGCCGTCGTCAGCGAGGAGGCCATCGCCGGCTTCCGCACCCGCGCGCTTTCCCCCGACCGCCCCGCGCTGCAGGGCACCGCGCAGAATCCCGACGTCTATTTCCAGGGCCGCGAATCCGTCAACCGCTTCTACGACCAGCTCCCGTCCATCGTCCAGGGCGAGATGGACCGCTTCGCCGAGGTCACCGGCCGTCAGTATCGTCTCTACGAATACCATGGTCACCCCCAAGCCGACCGCGTGATCGTCTCCATGGGCAGCTCCGTCGAGACCATCGCGGAGACCGTGGACTGGCTCGTCGCCAAGGGCGAAAAGGTCGGCGTCCTCGCCGTGCGCCTCTTCCTGCCCTTCCACATCAAAGCCTTCCTCGCCGCCCTCCCGCCCACCGTGAAGGCCATCGCCGTGCTCGACCGCACCAAGGAGCCCGGCTCCCTCGGCGAACCGCTCTACCTCAACGTCGTCGCCGCGCTCGCCCAGGGCCTGTCCCCGCTCGCCAACTCCCCCCGCGTGGTCGGCGGCCGCTACGGCCTCGGCTCCAAGGAATTCACGCCCGGCATGGTCAAGAGCGCCTTCGACAACCTCGCCCGCTGGGAACCGCTCTCCAAGTTCACCCTCGGCATCCTCGACGACGTCACCGGCACGTCCCTCGGCTACGACGAGGCCTTCGACCTCGAGGCCGCCGATGTCCGCCGCTGCGTCTTCGTCGGCCTGGGCGCCGACGGCACGGTCGGCGCGAATAAAAACTCCATCAAGATCATCGGCGAGCAGACCGACAACTTCGCGCAGGGCTACTTCGTCTACGATTCCAAGAAGTCTGGCTCCGTCACCACCTCCCACCTGCGCTTCGGCCCGCGTCCCATCAAGGCGCCCTACCTCATCCGCCAGGCCGACTTCGTGGCGTGCAGTCAGTTCAATTTCGTCGGCCGCCAAAAGATCCTCGATTACGCCGGCCCCGGCGCGACCGTCCTCCTCAACTCGCCGCACAACGCCGCCGACACCTGGGCCAAACTCCCGCGTGAGTGGCAGGAGACGCTCATCGCGAAAAAGCTCCGTCTCTTCGTGATCGACGCCACCGCCGTCGCCCAGGCCAGCGGCATGGGCCGTCGCACCAACACCGTTCTTCAGACGTGCTTCTTCGCCCTCTCCGGCGTGTTGCCGCAGGCCGAGGCCATCAAGCAGATCAAGAAGGCCATCGAGAAAACCTACTCCAAGAAGGGCGAGAAGATCGTCCAGATGAACTACGCCGCCGTCGACGCCTCGCTCGCCGGCCTGCAAGAGGTCGTCATCCCCGCCGAGGTCGATGCCGCCGCCGTCGCCTCCGTCGCGCCCACCTATCAGGGCGCCTCCGAATTCGTCCGCAAGGTCACCGTGCGCCTCCTCGCCGACGAGGGCGACCGCCTGCCGGTCAGCGCCATGCCCGCCGACGGTTGCTGGCCCACCGGCACCACCCGCTTCGAGAAGCGCAACATCGCCCTCGAAATCCCCGCGTGGGACTCCGGGCTCTGCATCCAGTGCAACAAGTGCGCGATGGTCTGCCCGCACGCCGCCATCCGTCCGAAGTTCTATCCCGAGTCCGCCCTCGCCGGCGCGCCCGAGGGTTTCGCCTCCACCGCGTTCCGCTCGAAGGAACATCCCGGCTACCGCTACACGCTCCAGGTCGCGCCCGAGGATTGCACCGGTTGCTCGCTCTGCGTGCAGGTGTGTCCGGCCAAGGACAAAGCCAACCCGCGCCACAAGGCCATCGACATGGTCGAGCAGCCCCCGCTCCTCGCCCGCGAGCGCGCCAACTGGGATTTCTTTCTCACGCTGCCCGAGGCCGACCGCGCCCAGATCGACACCGCCACAGTCAAGGGCGCGCAGTTCCTGCAGCCGCTCATGGAGTTCTCCGGCGCCTGCTCCGGCTGCGGCGAGACGCCCTACCTGAAACTGCTCACCCAGCTCTTCGGCGACCGCCTCATCATGGCCAACGCCACCGGTTGCTCCTCCATCTACGGCGGCAACCTTCCGACCACGCCCTACTGCCAGGACAAGAACGGCCGCGGTCCCGCGTGGGCCAACTCGCTCTTCGAGGACAACGCCGAGTTCGGCCTGGGCCTGCGCCTCGCCGCCAACCAGCGCCTCGAACACGCCCGCGCCCTGCTCGGCCTCCTCGCCCCCGAGGTAGGAGCCAACCTCGCGTCCGCCATCCTCGACGCCCCGCAGACCTGCGAGGCCGACTACGCCGCCCAGCGCGAACGCGTGACCGCCCTCCGCGCCGCCCTCAAGGGCAACGCCTCCCCCGCCGCCCGCCGGCTCTCCGCGCTGGCCGACGACTTCGTGAAGAAGACCGTGTGGATCATCGGCGGCGACGGCTGGGCCTACGACATCGGCTACGGCGGTCTCGACCACGTCCTCGCCTCCGGTGCCAACGTCAAGGTCCTCGTCCTCGACACCGAGGTTTACTCCAACACCGGCGGCCAGTCCTCCAAATCCACGCCGATGGGCGCCGTCGCCAAGTTCGCCGCCGGCGGCAAGGGCACCGCCAAGAAAGACCTCGCGCTCATCGCCTCCCAGTATGGCCACGTCTACGTCGCCAAGGTCGCCTTTGGCGCCAAGGACAGCCAGACGGTGCAGGCCCTGCGCGAAGCCGAGGCCTATCCCGGTCCCGCACTGGTGGTCGCCTACTCGCACTGCATCGCCCATGGCTACAATCTCCACCAGGGCCTCGACCAGCAGAAGCTCGCCGTGGACACCGGCTACTGGCCGCTCTTCCGCTACGACCCGCGCCTCGCCGAGGCCGGGCAGACTCCGCTCAAGCTCGATTCGCCCGCGCCCAAGGTCGAGCTGGCCAAGTTCATGGCCAATGAGACCCGCTTCGGCATCCTGAAAAACATCAACCCCGACCGCGCCGAGTCGCTCGCCGCGCAGGCCCAAGCCGAGGTGCACCGCCACTACGCGCATTACCAGCACCTCGCCGAGCCGGCGAAACCGGCGGCCCCGACCGTCGCGGCCACACCGGCCAAGCCCGATCCCGTCGCCAACTAAACCCTGCAGGGCCTCACCTTGCGTGAGGCCTCGCCCACCCTCCCACCCCCGCACGCCCCACCGGCTCGACACAAGGTCGAGCCCTACGCCCATGAACCTCGAAACCACCTACCTCGGCCTCACCCTGCGCAATCCCCTCATGGTCGGTGCTTCGCCGTTTTGCGACGATCTCGACACCTGCCGCCGGCTGGAGGAGGCCGGCGCCTCCGCGCTCGTCATGCACTCGCTCTTCGAGGAACAGATCGACCTCGAGGAGCGCGCGCTGCTCCACCACCTCGAGACGCCCGCCGAGAGCAACTACGAGGCCACGTCCTACTTCCCACGCTTCGAAGACTACCATCTCACCCCCGCCGCCTACCTGCGCCGGATCGAGAAGCTCAAGGCCGCGCTTCGCATCCCCGTCATCGCCTCGCTCAACGGACGCCGCCCCGGCGGCTGGGTGGACTACGCCCGCCGCATCGAGTCCGCCGGCGCCGACGCCCTCGAGCTCAACACCTACCAACTCGCCACCGATCCCGCCGTCTCGGGCGAGGACATTGAGGGCGACATCCTGGAGATCGTGCGCAGCGTCACCGATTCGGTGAACATCCCCGTGTCGGTGAAACTCTCGCCCTTCCACGCCTCGCTCACGCAGTTCGCCTGCGCGCTCGATCAGCACGGCGCGGACGGGCTCGTGCTCTTCAACCGGTTTTACCAGCCCGATTTCGACATCGACGAACTCGAAGTCATCCCGCGGCTGAAACTCTCCTACACCTCCGAACTGCTGCTGCGGTTGCGCTGGCTCTCGATCCTGTCGCCGAGCGTCGGCGGCTCGCTCGCGTGCAGCGGCGGCGTGCACACGCCGGCGGACGTGATCAAGGCGCTCCTCGGTGGCGCCCACACGGTCCAGCTCGTCTCGGTGCTGCTGGAAACCGGCCCGCGCGCGATCCCCGCGATGCTCGACGGCCTGCGCGCCTGGATGATCGAGCACGGCCACGCCGATCTCTCGACGGTGCGCGGCGCGCTCAACCTCAAGCGCTGCCCCGATCCCGCCGCGCACGAACGCGCCAACTACATCAAGATCCTCCAGAGCTGGAAAATCTGACCGAGGCGTCGCACTCGTCGAGGCGGCGGCGCACGATCACGGCCAGGTCGGAAACCGGATAGGGCTTGGCGATGAAATCCACCCCCGGCCGGAGGTGGCTGCGCTGTTGCAACAGATCGTTGCTGTAGCCGCTGGTGAAGATCACCTTCAGCCCGGGCTGGCGGCGAGTGAGTTCATCGGCCAGTTGGTCCCCCGACATGCCGCCCGGCATGATAAGGTCGGTCAGCAGCAGGTCCACACGCGCCCGGCGTTCGTCCCAGCGCTTGATCGCCTCGGCCGCGGAGCTCGCCGTGAGCACGTGATAGCCCTGCCGCTCGAGGACGGCGCCGGCCAGCGTGCGCAGCGCATCCTCGTCCTCGACCAGCAGGATGGTTTCATCGCCGCCCCGGACCAGCGGTTTCACGACCTCCGCCGCCGCCGTTGCGGACTTGGACAAGGCGGGCAGATAGGCCCGGAAAGTGGTGCCCGAGCCCACGACGCTCTGCACCTCGATCCAGCCGTGGTGCTGCTCGATGATGCCGAACACGGTGGCCAACCCCAGACCGGTGCCCTTGCCCACCGCCTTGGTGGTGAAGAACGGCTCGAAAATATGCGGGAGATCCTCCTTCGCGATGCCGCTGCCGGTATCGGTGACGCCCAAGCAGACGAATGAACCGGTCCGCGCCTGCGGATGAGCCCGCAGGTGGTCCTCGTCGACGGTTTTCGCATCGAGCGCGATCAGCAGGCGACCGCCTTCGGGCATCGCGTCGCGCGCGTTCACCGCCAGGTTCATGACGACCTGCTCCATCATGCCGGGATCGGCGTTGACCAACGGCAGCGACGGCGCGAAACGGGTTTCCAGCATGACATCCTCGCCGAGCAGGCTCCGAAGCAGCTTGGTCATATTGCCCGCCACCTCGCCCAGATCGATGTCCGCGGACTGGCGCACGCTCCGGCGGCTGAAGGTGAGCAATTGTCTCGTGAGCCGGGCGGCGCGCTCCGAGGCGGCCATGATCTGGTTGACGCCCTCGCGCACGGCGGCGGGATCCGCCACCGCGTCCAGCAGCAGCAGCGATGACTGCATCTGGATCACCGCGAGCAGATTGTTGAAATCGTGCGCGATGCCTCCGGCCAGCCGTCCGATGGCCTCCATTTTTTGCGACTGGCGGAACTGATCCTCAAGCAGGCGCCGCTCGCTGATGTCGCGGAGCAGCGTGAGCGTGAACGGACGGTCGTAGAGCTCGATCTTCGAGGAGCACACGTGCACGGGGACCGCTCCACCGTCGGCCCGCAGCACTTCCGCCTCGTAGCAGGCGTCGCGAGCGCCGGACGGGGCCGGCTGGCGGTAGAGCTGGGAATGCTTCATCCCGAGCAACGCATCGCGCTGAAAACCGAGCAGCCTCTCGGCCTCTTCATTCGCGTCGATAACGCGGTCGGACTCCTCCGCGACCAGCAGCGCGGCGTCGCGCATACTTTTGAAGAGGTGCCGGTATTTGTGCTCCGACATGCGCATCTGCTCCTCGGCTTCCCGTCCATGTTTCCGGTCCTGGGCCTCGCGCAGTTCACGTTCGATGGCGGGCACGAGCCGCGCCAGGCTCTGCTTCAAGATGTAGTCATGCGCGCCGGCCTTCATTGCCTGCACGGCGATATCCTCGCCCATGGTGCCGGACACGTAGATGAACGGCAGATCGATCCCGCTTTCCTTCACGATGCGCAACGCCGCCGCGCCGCTGAAATGAGGCAGGGTGAAATCGCACAGCACCACCTGCCACGAGCCCTCGGCCAGCGCGGCCCGGAGGGCGTCGGCGGTCTCCACGCGTTTGGCGACCACCTTGTGGCCGCCGCGCGTCAGCTCGAGGATCAGCAGCTGCGCGTCGTCGTCCGAATCCTCGACCAGCAGGACATGGAGGGAGGGTTTCATGGGGAGCAGTCCGCCGGCGGGGGCGGCGGTTCGTTCAAGATGAGCCAGTAGAGCTGGAGCTGGTTGACCGCCGTGCTGAACTGCTCGAAATCCACCGGCTTGTGGATGTAGCTGTTGGCCCCGAGGTCGTAGCTCCTGATGATGTCCTGCTCCTCCTTCGAGGACGTGAGGACCACCACGGGCTGGCGCCTGAGCCGGGCATCGGCGCGGAGCTCCCGCAGGACCTCGAGGCCGTCCATTTTCGGAAGTTTCAGGTCGAGCAGGATGAGCGCGGGCAGGCCATGGGTGCGGGCGCCGCCCGGGGCGACGGCGGCCCGGAGATAGGCCAGGGCCTCCACGCCGTCGCTCATCACGACCATTTCGTTCATGATGTTGTTCTTTTGAAGTGCCCGGCGGGTCAACCGCACGTCGTCGTCGTTGTCCTCGACCAGAAGGATGGGTTTGGTGTTGTTCATGGGATTGCCGGGGTTGGTTCGGGGAGGGTGAAATAAAAGACGGAGCCTTCGCCGGGCCGGCTTTCGGCGGCGACGACGCCGCCGTGCCGGTGGATGATGCGCTGCACCGTGGCCAGGCCGATGCCGGTGCCCGGGAAATCGGCGCTCGGGTGGAGACGCTGGAACGCCTCGAAGAGCTTGTGAACGTAGGCCATGTCGAAGCCCACGCCGTTGTCGCGCACGTAATAGGCGGCGGCGCCGTCTCGGACCGTGCGGCCGAACTCGATCCGCGCGAGATCGCGGGAACGGGAGAATTTGCACGCATTGCCAAGGAGATTCTCCATCACGATCTGCAGCAGGCGGGGATCGCCGCCCGCGGTCAGGCCCGGCTCGATCACGAACTCGATTTTTCTTTCGGGCTCGGCCGCCCGCAGTCCCTCCGCCACGGCCAGGGCGAGCGCGCTCAGATTGACCGGCTCGCGATGCAGTTCGCTGCGCGAGACCTGCGCGAGGTGCAGCATGTCGTCGATGAGATGGCCCATGCGCTGGCTGGCCTTGCTGATGCGCTGGAGGTAGTCCTTGCCCTCGTCGTCGAGCCGTTCCGCGTAATCCTCGAGCAAGGCGCGGCTGAATCCGTCCAGCGTGCGCAGCGGGGCGCGCAAATCGTGGGAAACGGAATAGCTGAACGACTCCAGTTCTTTGTTGGCCAGCTCCAGAGCGAGCGCGCGGGCGGCGAGCTGCTCGTTGAGATCGCGCACGGACTGCTCGGAGCGCTTGCGCTCGGTGACATCCAGCACGCTCACCAACACGTCGCCCGAACCGGTACCGGGAGGCGGGAAAGCCATGGCAAGGAAGCAGCGGATCGTATCCCCCACGACGGTGTTCAGCGACATCTCCGTGCGGTAAGTCAGCTTCCCCTCGGCCAGCGCGACCAGCTCCCCCACGAAGCCGGGCAGCGTGTCCGGCGTCGCGAAGACCGTGCCCAGCGAGGCCAGCAGTTGCGCCTTGGTCCCGGCGCCGAACATATCCACCGTCCACTGGTTGACGTCGCTGATCTTCACGGCCTCCAACGCGTGGCCGACGAATTCCGGGTGCGCGCGGAAGTAGGCGGCGAAATCGGTCACGCCCCCGGCCCGCAACGCGGCCAGGTCCGAGATGACCTCCGTCCAGTCCTCCCGCCAAATGGAGACCGGCGCGGTGTCGTAGATGGTGTGGAAACGTTTTTCGCTTTCGGTCAGCGCCCGCGTGCGATCCTGCACGCGTTGCTCGAGCGTGGCGTTCAGGACGCGGATATCCTCCTCGGACCGCTTTCGTTCGGTGATGTCCTGGCAGACGATGAGCACGTTCATCTCGCCGTTGAGATCGCGCACGGGCTGGGCCAGTTCATCGACCCAGAGCACGGCGCCATCCTTGCGGATCTTGCGGTATTGCCAGTGCTGGACCTGGCCGGGGTGCCGCAGGCACGCCTGAAACTGCCGGGCCACGTCCTCCTGGTCGTCAGGGTGAAACACCTTGAGGACCGACTGGCCCTCCAGCTCCGCCAGGGAATAGCCCAGATGGGCGATACCCGAGGGATTCACGGCGAGGACGGTTCCCATGGAATCCAGGGTGAACAGCATCACGGGGTTGTCCCGGTAGAGCGCCCGGTAGCGCGCCTCGCTGTTGGACAATTTCGCCTCGGCCCACTTGCGCTCGGTGATGTCCTGGCTGTAGGTCGAAATGCCGTCCCGCGACGGGTAGGCGTGAACCCCGAACCAGCGTTTCTGCGACGGAAGAAAGATTTCGTAATCGACGGTGACGCGCTGCGTCATCGCCAGCCTCAGCTTGTGCTCGGCATGGGTTCCGATCAGTTCGGGATAGATGTCCCAGACACACCGGCCCAGCATCTGCTCGCGGGGCAGGCCCCGGGTTTTGGCCGACCGATCGTTGACATAGACATAGCGCCAGTCCGCGTCGAAAACGGCAAACATGTCCGTGATGCTTTCGAGGATTTCGGATATGCGGGCGTTGGCCTGGCGCAGCTTCTCCTCGGCCTGCTTTCGCTCGGTGATGTCCTGGGCGGTGCCGAGCATGTGGACCGCGCGGCCCGCGGCGTCCACGGTGATGTTGGCCTGGCTGTGAATGATGCGCTCCTCGCCGTCGGGACGGACCACCCGGAATTCAATATCGTAACGCGGCCCGCCCTGCAGCGCCTTCTGGATGGCCATCATGGCCCTCGCCCGGTCGTCGGGATGGATCAACAACGCCATGTCGTGCCAGGTCACGCCCTCTTCCTTCGGACTCAAACCGAAGATCCGGTAGGTCTCTTCCGACCACACGGCGCGATCCGCCTCCACGTCACGATCCCAATAACCGACATGCGCCACGCGCTGGGCCTCGTTGAACTTCCGTTCGCTGCTTCGCAGCGCTTCCTCCGCCTGGGTTTGCCTCGTGACATTCCGGGCCGAGAGGAAAACTTCCGTCACGTTCCCCTGGTCGTCGAGACGGGGGCTCGCGTTGCAGATCAAATCGGTGATCTGGCCGATGCGGTGGCGGACCCCCAGGGGACGGCCCGTCACCGCGCCTCCGGCCGCCAGCTCGCGCCAGATGGAGCGGAACTGAGCCGGATCGACCGCATAGTCGCCAAAATCACCGCCCAACATCTGATCCCGGCCCACCCCCGTCATCCACACCACGGCTTTGTTCACCGCGGTGATCCGCCCTTCGGAGGAAAGCACCACCACGGGATCGATGCAGGCATCGATCAGGTCCTGCTCGCGGCTCCTGCCGTCTTCGGAATCCGGAGGGCGTGCGCGGCTCTCCGGAACCGGACTCGGGTTGGTGGTCGAGGGTTGCATGGCATACGCGACGAAGCGGGGTTGTTGTCTGCATGCCGGGCATGACTGAGACCAACGGTTGAGCGCGGGCAAATTCGCGCGTCGGCATGTTTTACAAAGGATAACTAAGGACTATACCCTAGGATAATCGGGGGCCGGCCGGGAATCGAGCCTTGAGTTTGCGAAAAGGGCCCGTTTACGCCGGCTTGTTTATAATCGACCCATGCCGCGGGCGGTGTGGGGGGACTCCCGGGTGGGACTTCGACCGCCAAGCTCAACCCACGACCGTCGGTTGCTGGACCCGGGCGGGCAGCAACGCCGCATCCTGCATACCGTGGATGATCTTCTTGTCGGGCGGGCAAAACGTCGCCAGCGCGCCGCTCAGGGCCGCCTTGCCGCCGACCACGAAATAGTAGGGGCACAACCGCAGGCGTCCCTCCTTCGCCAGGGCTTCGGACGGCACGGCCGGCGCATTTTTGTCGTAAAGCCGGTGCGTGGCCCGGCGCGGTTTTTTGTATTCTTGGAGAATGTGCGGATTGCGCGGCGAATCCTCGATGGCGACGTCGAGCCCGCCCTGCCACTCCTCGCGCGAGCAATCGCTGCCCAGCACCACGCTGCGCGCTCCCCACGCGCTCTCGTGATAGCCGGAGATCTTGATGATGAGATCGCGCTCCTTTTGTGACGCGCCGCCGAGCTGGCGCCAGTCGGTGAGCGCTCGGCCGCCGACCTTCGGGCCGTCGAGCACCGCCCCCGGAGGCAGCGGCGTGGAGTCGATCACCCACGACTGCGGGATGAGTTTGCGCAGGAGCTTGAGCGTGCGGCCGCCGAGCGCCTCCGCCCAGTAATCCTGCAGCAGGTGGTGATGGAAGAGAGCGAGCCCGAGCTTCTCCTCCTGATAGGGCCGCATCGGCGGCACGATGGCGACCTCGCCCGCCGCCCACGATTCGAAGAAGTAGTGCGCGGTGGGGATGTTGACCAAATCGAAGAGCTCGAAAAAGCGGTAGATGATGTCGATTTTTTCGGGGTTGCCCTCGACGTCGAAGCACAGGGAGGAACCGAGCGGAAACACGTCGTCGGGATCGAGGCAGAACACGCGCTTGCCCTGCAACTGGAGCTGCTCGGCCAGCCAGTGCATCTCGGGCCGGTAGGTCGCCGCCTCGTCGGACACCACGATGGCGATGAGCGGATTACGGATGTCGCTCCGGAGCGCGGCCAGCGACTCGTGAAACCGGCGGATCATCGCGTCGCCCGCGCCGATCACGTCGCCGGACGCCGCATACAACCGGTTCAAAAACGCGGTGAGCCCGATGCCGCCGGGCACGGAGTCGAGCTCGGTCATCACGAAGCCCTCGTCGGTCAGCAGCAGATCGGGGCGGAGAACGGTCGGGAAAACGCCGCGATTTTTGGGATCGCGCGCGTGCGCGACGAGGTCGGCGGGTTTGCCGCGGTCGAGGTAGTCGGCGACCCAAGGGGCGAGCAGCGGCTTGTTGCGGAGGAGATTTTTCCCGGCGGCCGAGCGCAGGTAAAGGGTTTCGAGCGCCTGGTGGTATTCGAGGCAAGCGGCGCCGATGTCGGCGAGCTCGGTGGCCTGCGCCGGAGTGAGCGCCCAGGCCTCGGGCGAGAGTTGCCACGTCTTATCCTCAAACAACGACGTGGCGGCGAAGGCGGCTTGCAGGTCGGCGTAGGCGAGGTCGGGCATGGCGGGGCGGACTATCGAATGACCAACGCCCAATGTCCAATGACCAATGAAAAAACCGCCTCGCCCAATTTAAGATCAAATGAATTCCGAATCATTGGGCATTGGTCATTGAACATGGGTCATTCCGGCGACGCCGGTCACTCGTCGTCGACCTGGATGTCCTTGTTGCGGTGGCGAGGGCAGCCGGCGCGGAGCCAGCCGTTGATGAAGCGGTCGATGTCGCCGTCGAGCACGCCCTGCGTATCGGACGTCGAAACACCCGTGCGCAGGTCCTTCACCATCTGGTAGGGCTGGAGCACGTAGCTGCGGATCTGGGCACCGAAGCCGATCTCGCCCTTGTCACCGTAGAACTTGTCCATCTCGGCGCGCTGTTCGTCCTGCTTCTTTTCGTAGAGGCGGGCCTTCAGCACGTTCATCGCGGCGGCCTTGTTCTTGATCTGCGAACGTTCGTTTTGGCAGACCACCACGGTGTTGGTCGGGATGTGCGTGATGCGCACGGCGGAGTCCGTCGTGTTGACGCCCTGGCCGCCCTTGCCGGAGGAGCGATAAACGTCGATGCGCAGCTCGCTCTCGGGGATGTCGATTTTGATCTCGTCGGTGATCTCGGCCACGACGTCCACCGCGCAAAACGATGTGTGGCGGCGGGCGTTGGAGTCGAAGGGTGAGATGCGCACGAGGCGGTGCACGCCGCGCTCGGCCTTGCAGTAGCCGTAGGCGTTTTCGCCCTTGATGAGGATGGTGGCCTTGGAGATGCCGGCGGTGTCGCCCGGCTGCACGTCCATGAGCTCGGTCTCGAAACCGCGGCGCTCGGCCCAGCGGTTATACATGCGGTAGAGGATGTCGGCCCAGTCGTTGGACTCGGTGCCGCCCGCGCCCGCCTGGATGGAGAAGATGGCGTTGTTGCGGTCGAACTGGCCGGTGAGGAACGCGCCGATCTCGATCTTGTCGAGCTCGGGGATCATGGCGTTGACCTGCGAGGTGAGCTCGGCGCCGTATTCTTCTTTTTCCTCGGGCGTACCGGCCTCGATCAGCTCGATCATCACGTCGAGGTCGTCGACGCGTTTCTTGAAATCGACGACGGGCAGCACGGCGCGTTTCAGGCCGTTGACCTTGGCGATGTGTTTTTGGGCTCGGTCGTTGTTGTCCCAGAACGTGGGATCGCCCATCTGCGCCTCAAGGGCCTCTATCTCGCGAAGCTTTTGTTCGCAGTCAAAGAAACCTCCATAGATGCCCTGCGCGCTTCTTGATGTTTTCGATGTGGTTGAACGTTTCGGGGGAGACCATGGCTGAAAATTTAAAGGGTTATGACCGCAACGGGTGGCGGGCGGCGCAAGGCCAATGTGGGAGAACGGAGAAAAGCCGGGATTTTAATGTGGAACGCCGGAAAGCAGGAACAAACCGGGACGGAGCAAAGCTTCCGCTGGATCGTTTCCTGATTTCCAGCTTTCCAAATCAACCCGCGTTCAGATCTGGAAATCCGTGCGACCCGAGGTCTCGTGCAGGCCGCACTCGCGCTTGAGTCCGCCGAAACGCGTCTGCTCCTCGGTCATACCCGCCTCAAGCTTCGAAGTGCTGTGCCAGTCGCCGACGGACACGTAGCCCTCCTCCCACAACGGGTGGTAGTTGAGGCCGTGCTCGGTGAGGTAGCGGTGCACCGTGCGGTTGTCCCAGTCGATGATCGGATGAACCTTGGCGATCTTGTTCTGGTTTTGGACGACGGAGAGTTTTTCGCGCGTGCTCGCCTGCGAGCGGCGCAAACCGGCCAGCCAGGCGGTGGCCTTCAACTCGCGCACCGCGCGGTCCATCGGCTCGACCTTGTTGAGATGGTTGTAGCGCTTCAGCCCTTCGAGGCCCTGCTCCCATTGCTTGCCGTAAAGCGCCTCCTGCTGGGCGGCGGTCTGCGCGGGCACGTAGGTCTTCAGGTTCAAATCGAGCTTCTTGGCGAGTTCGGCCGCGAACCGGTAGGTCTCGGGAAAATGATAGCCCGTATCGATGAAGATCACCGGGATCTTCGGCACGATCTGCGTCACCAAATGCAGCATCACCGCCGCCTGAATGCCGAAGCTCGTGGTGAGCACGAGACCGTCGCCGTAGGTGTCCACCGCCCACTGCACCCGCTCCTGCGCCGTGGCTTTTTCAAGGTCCGTAGGGCGGAAGGAAGTGACGGAAGGAGTGGCGGCGTTCATTGCAGTGCGAAAACAAATACTTACTTTATGTCCTAAGTAAAGATTTAGGACAAAGAGTAACTTAACTAGTTTCGATCAAAGTGGTTAAATTTACCTTACCGGCAGGGGTTTTAACCGCTCAGAGGGCATTCAGCAAACGTGTGATCTCGTCACGCTTCGTCTTTTGATCGGCGAGTTGCTTGCGCGCGCCTTCGAGCACGGCGGCGGGGGCCTTGCTCGTAAACGCTTCGTTCGACAGACGCGCTTCGGTGCCGGCGATGTGTTTCTCCACCGCCGCGAGTTCCTTGCTGAGACGTGCGCGCTCGGCGGCCGGATCGACCTTCACCCCAGTGTCGAGGTAGAGCGTGCCGAGCGGCGTCACGATGGCGGGCAGCGCGACTTCGCTGGTGGTGCGGGTAATCTCAGCCGCGCCGACGAGGCGCGTGAGTTTGGCGGACGACGCGGCGAGCGCGGTCCACGCGGTGTCGTTGGCGAGCGCGAGGAACTTCACATCGCGCTTCTGGCCGACGTTCTGGTCCGTCTTCACCTGGCGGGCGAGCGTGACGAACTGCTTGAGCGTCTCGACGCGACCGGAGGCGGCGGCATCGATCTGAACACCGCGCGCGGCAAGCGTGGCGACGAGGCCGTCGGCGGTCTCGATGCGCGTGTCCTGCACGAATCGTTTGCCGGCGGGCGCGTAGCCGAGCAGCGACCAGAGTTCCTCGGTGATGAACGGGGCGAACGGCTCGAACATGAGCAGGAACTCGCGGATGACGAGGTCCTGCATGGCGAGCGCGTGATCCTTGGCGACGGGGTCCTGCACGCGGGTCTTGGCGACCTCGACATACCAGTCGCAAAAATCGTTCCAGAAAAACGAATACAGGCGCTGGGTCGCGCCGGCGAATTCGAAGTCGGTGAAACCGCGCTCGACCGTCTTCATCGTGTCGATGAGCGCGGTGAGGAGCGCATGGTCGTCGTCGTCGAGCTGCTTGGCGTCGAGACGCGCAAGGATGGCGTCGAGCGAAGAGTTGTCGCTCGCGGCGCCGCTCATCTGGCGGAAACGGCAGGCGTTCCAGACCTTGTTGCAGAAGTTTTTTCCGCCCTCGATGCGGTCTTCGTCGAACTTCACGTCCTGGCCGAGCGGCGCGATTTGCAGCAGGCCGAAGCGCAGACCGTCGGCGCCGTATTTCTGGATGAGGTCGAGCGGGTCGGGCGAGTTGCCGAGGGTCTTCGACATCTTGCGGCCCTGCTTGTCGCGCACGATGCCGTTGAAATAAACGTGCTTGAACGGAATGCGCTCCTCGACCGGCGCGCCGGGTTTCGCGAATTCGAGGCCGGCCATGATCATGCGGGCGACCCAGAAGAAAATGATGTCCGCACCCGTCGCGAGCGTGGTGGTCGGGTAGAACTGCGAGAAGCCAGCCTTGGCCTGTTCCTCCGCGTTGGGCCAGCCGAGCGTGGCGAAAGGCCAGAGCCAGGAGGACGCCCACGTGTCGAGCACGTCGTCTTCCTGCGTCCAGTTTTCCGGATCGGCGGGACCTTCAAGCGAGACGTGGATTTTCTTCGGATCGCGCAGATCGGCCTCGGTGAGTTTTTCGCGGTCGACGCCCTTGGCATACCACACGGGGATGCGATGGCCCCACCAGAGCTGGCGGCTGATGCACCAGTCCTGGATGTTATCGAGCCAGTTGAGGTAAACCTTCGACCAGCGCTCGGGGTGCATCTGGATGAGGCCGTCGCGCACGACGGACTTGGCTTCCTCGACGCGAGGATATTTGAGCCACCACTGCTGGGTGAGGCGCGGCTCGATGGGCACGCCGGCGCGCTGCGAGTAGCCGACGTTGTTCTCGTAGGGTTTCGCCTCGATGAGGTTGCCGCTGGCTTCGAGGAGCTCGGCGGCTTTTTTGCGCGCGGCGAAACGATCCATGCCGGCCAGCTCGTGGCCGGCGAACTCGTTCATGGTGCCGTCGGCGTTGATGGAATCGATGACCGGCAGGCGGTGGCGCAGGCCGATCTCAAAGTCCACCTTGTCGTGGGCGGGCGTGACCTTGAGCGCGCCGGCGGCGAAGGCCGGATCGACGGCGATGTCGGCGATGATCGGAATCTGCACGCGGTCGCCGAGGGGGCGCCAGACGCGTTTGCCGATGAGATGCTGATAACGCTCGTCGTCGGGGTGGACGGCGACGGCGACGTCGGCCGCGATGGTCTCGGGACGGGTCGTCTCCAGGGTGAGGTGAGTGAGCGGAACCGTGTTGCCCTCGGCGTCCTTGATGGTCGCGGGTTCGACGAGTTCGTAGCGCAGACGGTAAATGAAGCCCTTGGTCGGCTTCATTTCGACCTCTTCGTCGGAGAGGGCGGTGAGCGAAACCGGACACCAATTGACCATGCGCTTGCCGCGGTAGATGTGGCCCTGGTCAAAAAGTTTCACAAACGAGGTGAGCACGGCCTTCGAGTAGCCGGGGTCCATCGTGAAGTGTGTGCGATCCCAGTCGCAGGAGCAGCCGAGTTCGCGGAGCTGCTTGAGGATGTGGTCGCCCTTTTCGTCGCGCCAAGTCCACACGCGCTTGAGGAATTCGTCGCGGCCGAGATCGCGGCGGCCCTTGCCCTCGGTTTTTTTGAGATGTTTTTCGACCATCGTCTGCGTGGCGATGCCGGCGTGGTCGGTGCCGGGGATCCAGCAGGCGGCCTTGCCGTCGAGACGGGCGCGGCGGATGAGCGCGTCTTGGAGCGTGTTGTTGAGCACATGGCCCATGTGCAGGATGCCGGTGACGTTCGGCGGCGGGATGACGATCGTGTAGGTCTCCTGTCCGGGCGCGGCGCGGCCGGCGAAGCACTTGGCTTCCTGCCAGGCGGCATACCACTTCGTCTCAACATCGCGTGCCTCGTAGCTCTTGGTGATCTCGGCCATGGTTAAAAATTAAGCCCGCCAGCCAACCGGCCGCCGGCCCCGCTGGCAAGCGCCGGAATTCGCGCCCGCTCCGGCATGAACCCTGCAAGCGGCCGGCCCGCACGCGCGGCTTGCCAAAGCTCGACGGCGCAACTGATTCTCACCCTTCTTAACACTGTGATCGGCCGCATTCAAAAACACGCCCGCGAACGCCTGAACTTCGTCGGCGAGGTCCCTACTTCCAAACGCCTGTCGGCCTGCAAGACCTTCCTGCGGCTCGAAAGCGCCATGATCCGCATGCGGCACGACGCCGGCGAATCCGGCCTGACCATCACCCGCGCGCGCAGCGGCATGATCGATGTGATGCTGTCGCACCTGTTCGACTACGCCATCGCGGCCTACGAGCGGAAGCACGGCAAGCTCTTCACCCCGGTCTCGCTGCTCGCCCTCGGCGGTTACGGACGCAGCGAGCTGAGCCCGCTCAGCGACATCGACATCATGTTCCTGTTTCCCTCGAAGATGAAGGAAGCGGCCATCAAGCCGTTGCAGGAACACCTCACCAACGAAATTCTCTACATCCTCTGGGACTGCGGGCTGAAGGTCGGCCACTCGACCCGCACGATCGACGAGGCGTTCGCCGAAGCCCGTAAAGACATCCAGAACAAGACCGCCCTGCTCGAAGCCCGCCTCATCGCCGGTTCGACCAAACTGTTCGAAGGTTTCGCCCAGACCTATCGCGCCTACTACACGGTCGAAGATCCCAAGGGCTACATCGCCTCCCGCCTCGAAGATCAGAGCAACCGGCGCACCAAACATGGCGACTCGGTCTTCCTCCAGGAGCCCGACATCAAGAACGGCGTCGGCGGCATGCGCGACTACCAGAACACCCTCTGGATGGCCCGGGTGAAGCTCGGCATCACCGACATCAAGGAGCTCGGCGAGCAAAACTACCTTCGTCGCAACGAACTTCGCGACTTCCAGCGCGCCTACGAATTCCTGCACCGCGTGCGCAACGAGCTGCATTTCCAGAAAAAGCGCCCCACCGACGTGCTCGACCTCGAGGCCCAGCCGCGCATCGCCCACGGCCTCGGCTACACCAACCGCGACATCCTCGGCCGCGTCGAACAGTTCATGCGCGACTACTACCGCGCCGCGCAAACGATCTACCGCATCTCCAAACTCGTCGAAAACCGCCTCGCGCTCACCCTGGAAAAGCCCAGCCGGTTCCAGTCGTTCCGCGACCTCGTGCGCGCCCGCCGTTTCGAGCGCGTGAAACACATCGACGGCTTTATCCTGCGCAACCACGAACTCAGCGCCGAGACCCCTGCCGTCTTCCGCGAAGACCCTGCCCGCCTCATCCGAGTCTTCCGCCACTGCCAGAGCCTCGAGGCCCAGATGGACTTCGCCCTGCAGGCCCTCGTCCGCGAATCCATCCCCCTCATCACCCGCAAGGTCTCCGAATCCGCCGACGCCTGCACCAGCTTCAAGGCCATCCTCGAAGAGGCCGGCAACGTCCACCCCACCCTCGCGCTCATGCACGAGCTCGGCGTGCTCGGCCGCTTCATCCCGGAATTCGACGGCCTCACCTGCTTGGTTCAGCACGAATATTACCACCGCTACACGGCCGACATCCACACCCTCAACGCCATCCGTGAACTTGACCAAATTTTCACCGAGGCGGAGCCCATCACCCTCAAATACCGCGAGGCCCTCCATGAGACGCCGGAGCCCACCCTGTTGTATTTGATCCTGCTGCTCCACGACATCGGCAAGGCCCGCGGCATCAAAGGCCACGCCGAAAGCGGCGTCGAAATCGCCATTCCCATCCTCAAGCGGCTCAACGTCGGACCGGAAAACAGCGACCTCGTCACCTTCGTAATCAAAAATCATCTGATTATGGCACGCTTTTGGCAGAAGCGTGACGTAGATGATCCCAACACCGCTGCCGCGTTCGCCGAATTGCTCCAGGATGCCGACAAACTCCGTCATCTCTACGTCCACACGTTTTGCGACGCCCGCGGCACCGCGGCGGGGCTTTGGAACGGCTACAAAGACGCCCTGCACACCAGCCTTTACCGCTCCACTCTCGACCAGCTGATCCACGGCGCCGCCCTCACCACCCGCAATTCGCAACGCCTGCAAATGACCTATCAGGACCTCGTCTCCAAAACCATTCCCGGGATCAGCCCGGACGAGATCACCGCGCACTTCCACCTCCTGCCCGAGCGCTATTTCATCCATACCGATCCGGCGGAAATCTCCCTGCACATCGGCATGGTGAACCGGCTGCTCAAGTCCATCAACGAGGCCGATTCCGTGGGTTCGCTCCGCCCGGTCATCGAGTGGAAGGACGACCTCAACCGCTCCCTCACCGTCGTCAACGTCGTCACCTGGGACCGCGCCGGGCTCTTCTACAAACTCGCCGGCGCCTTCAGCGTGGCGGGCCTCTCCATTCTCGGCGCCAAGGTCATCTCCCGCTCCGACCACATCGCGATCGACACTTTCTACGTCGTCGAGCCCGGCCGCGGCGTCGTTCAGAGCGCCAAGGCTCAGGAGATCTTCGCCCGCACCGTCGAGGAGGCCCTCGTCACCAACAAGGACCTCTACCCCGACATCGTCGCCCAGGCCCGCAAGCTCACCACGCCCCGCTACACCCAGCCCAATGGCGGCGAGATGATCCACGCATCCTTCCCGCCCACCGTGGATGTTTACCACGAGCTCTCCATGCAGCGCACCATCGTCGAGGTCCAGGCCCGCGACGAGATCGGCCTGCTCTTCCGCCTCGCCAAGACCATCAGCGACCACGGCTTCGACATCACCTTCGCCCGCATCGGCACCGAGCGCGGCATCGCCATCGACACCTTCTACATCGAGAGCAACAAGCCCGAGACCAACGAGGACACCACCCGCCTGCACTCCCTGCGCGACGCCCTTTCGGTCGTCATCAATCCCGCGCAACCCGCCGCCGCGATCTGAGTTTGCCCGCCGCGCCCCCCGCGCGATACTGACGGTCCAACATGGACGCCGCACCCGATCCACGCGCCGACCGCGCGCTCTATCGCATCAGCACCCTCGCCGGCCGGATCGACGATCCCCGCGAGGCCCTGCGCACGATCCTGTCCGTCGCCATCGAGACGCTCGGCGCCTCCTCCGGCTCCATTTCCCTGCTCAACCCCGACACCGGCAAACTCGAGATCGACGTCCACCAGGGCCTGTTCACCGAGACCGACGAGGTCAGCCTGCGCCTCGGCCAGGGCATCACCGGCTGGGTCGCCTTCCACGGCCGCCCCCAGCTCGTCACCGACGTCACCGCCGACTCCCGCTACATCTCCATCCGCAAGGAGGTGCGCAGCGAAATGGCCGCCCCCATGATCGGCACCGGCGGGCAGATCCTCGGCGTCGTCAACGTCGACAGCGACCGGCTCGACGGCTTCAACGAGACCGACCTGGCCCTGCTCGTGCGCATCTGCGACGAGTCCACCTCGGTCATGCAGCGCCTCTGGCAGTTGGGCCATCTCAGCGGCAAGGCCCGCCAGCTCGAATCGCTCATCACCATCGGCCAGTCCCTCGTCGGCAAACTCGAGCAGCAGGAGCTCTTCGACACCATCACGCGCGACGCCCGCGTGATCACCAACACCCGGGCCTGCGCCTTCTACCTCTACGACTCGCCGCGGCAGACGCTGAAACTGATCTCGCTCACCCACTCCGCCATCGTCCCGCTGCCGGAGCCGGACATGCCCATCGCCTCCTGCCTGCTCGCCTCGGCCATTCACACGCGCAAGCAGATCGAGTTCATGAACATTCAGTCGCCCGAGTTCCTCGACGTCGTGGACCTCCCGAACGACCCCGCGCTGCGTTCCCTGCTGGCCGCGCCCGTCCTTTACGAAAACGAGGTCATCGGCGTCCTCGCCGTCTTCACCGACCACATCCACCGCTTCAACAACGACGAGAAACGCCTGCTCGCCGCCCTCTCCTCCCTCGGCGCCGTCGCCCTGCAAAACTCCCGCCTCTACTCGCGCGTGTTCCAGAGCGAGGAATCCCTCCGCAAAAACGAGCAGCTCACCACGCTCGGCCTGCTCGCCGCCGAGATCGCCCACGAGATCCGCAATCCCCTCACGGTCATCAAGCTCCTCTTCGGCTACCTCGACCTCGACTTCCCCGCGGACGATCCCCGCCGCACCGACGTGCGCGTGATCAGCGAGAAACTCGACCAGCTCGAGGCCATCGTCTCGCGCGTGCTCAGCTTCGCCAAGGCGCCCTCCAGCCTGCACTCGCGATGGACACTCGCCGACATGGTCAGCGACACCATCGTTCTCATCCGCCTGAAGCTCGCCCAGAGCAAAATCCAGCTCCGCCTCGAGCCTCCGCCCCGTCCCGTCGTCGTCGATGTCCACAAGGGCCAGTTCCAGCAGGTGCTGCTCAACCTGCTGATCAACTCCACCCAGGCCATGCACGACGGCGGCACGATCACCATCCGCTGCTCGACCGAAAAACGCGGCGAGACCGAATTCGCCCTCATCGATGTCAGCGACAACGGCGGCGGTATCCCCCAGGAACTGCGCGCGCACATCTTCGACTCGTTCCTCTCGGGCCGCTCCGACGGCACCGGCCTGGGCCTCGCCATCGCCAAGCGCATCATGCTCTCGCACCACGGCGACATCACCCTGCTCGAATCCGGGCCCGGCGGCACCACCATGCGCCTCGCCCTGCCGCTCGTCGGTTAACCCTCGCGCCACGCCTCCATGTCCGCCAATCCCCAAAAACGCACCCTGATGAACATCACGATGATCTTCCTGATCATCGCCGCCGGGGTGGTGCTCTGCCTCGTAAAGCTGCCGCTGCCCGTGCGCCTGGGCGCGGCCGCGACCGACCTGATCGCCGCCGCCATCGTGTTCGCCGCCAACCGGCAGAACCGCGCCGGTTGAGACGGAATTCTGATTGTGCAGGGCTTGACCTCGCGTCGAGCCGATCGACAAACGCATGCCAACCCGGCCTCAGACAAGCTGAGGCCCTACCAAGGCAGATCCATCCGGGCCCCTCCGGTCACTCGTCGAGTTCGACGTTCCAGTAGGCCAGATCGAGGAAGTCCTTCCAGCGTTCGCGCTCCTGGTTGCCCAGCACGAGCGAGATGACCGGACGCCACTTCGGGCGCACCGGCTTGCGGATGAGCCGCATGTGCGCCTGGTGGGGAAGGCGGTTGGCCTTTTTCGAGTTACACTTGATGCACGAGCACACGATGTTTTCCCAGGTGGTCTTGCCGCCCTGGTCGCGCGGGATCACGTGGTCGAGGTTGAGGTCCTCGCGCTCGAAAATGTGGCCGCAATACTGGCAGGTCTCCTTGTCGCGCTCGAAGACGTTGTTGCGGGTGAGCTTCAGCTCCTTGCAGGGCAGCCGGTCGAAATACGCGAGCAGGATGACGCGCGGCAGACGGATCACCGTGCGCGGCGTGTGGACCTGGTCCATGACCTCCAGCGGCGGATTCGTCTGCGAGAAATCCACCCAGTCCATGAGATTGAAGACGCGAAAGTCGTCATCGTGATGATGGACGACACTGGCGTGACCACGAGACAGCAGGGCAAAGGCGCGTTTGGCGCCGACAACATTCACCGCCTGCCACAGGCGATTGAGGACCAAAACCGGTTGGTCGAGCACAGCCTCCATATGGGCTCTGACGAGTAGTTTCCCGCCGGAGACGTGTCAAGGACCGCGCCGGTAAACTTCCGGTGACACAAAAAAGAGGACGGGCTCAGGAGCCCGTCCTCTCATGCAAATCACTCCGCCTCGCGATCCGCGTCCGTCGCCAGCGCGGGCTCCAGCGCGATGTTTTTCACGCGGATGCCCTTCAGCTTTTGGAGGATCAACGGCACGTGTTCGCTCACGACATCGACCAGCGTGTGGCGCTGGTGAATGTCCATCGCGCCGACCACGTTGGCCGGCAGGCGGGTGACGCCCGCGACCTTGCCCACGATGTCGGCGGGAGTGATGAGCTGCTTGCGGCCGACGTTGAAGAACAGCGTCGTCATGCCCGGCTCGCGACCGGTGCGGGCGGCACGCATGAACTTCTGCTTCGACGGACGAACCGGCGCGGGCTCCTCGTTTTCAAACAGCGCCCGCTCCTGCTCGGAGGGCTCGGGGGCGGCCGGCGCGTTTTCAATCGCCTTGGGCAACGCGTCCTGGAACAGCGGACGCTCCGCCTGTGGGGCGGGCGCGGCGACCTTCGGCTTGCTGGCCACCTTCGCGAACGCCGCCGGGGCGGGACGCGGGGCCTCGGGCACATAAGCCGGCGCCGGCGTATGCGCGGCGGGTTTGGGAGGAAGGGGCTTGCCCGCGGACTTCGCAGACGGGGCCGGAGCCGCGTCGGGCTTGTCGCCGCCGCCGTGCATCATGTGCAACAGCGCGGACACCACATCGGTGCTCGGATAGCCCTGCTCCATCAGACGGTCGATGAAACGATCCTGCTTGATGAATTTCCCGGCCTCAAGGACGCCGCGGACTTTTTCAAAAAACACGTTCTCACGCGCCTCCTCGACCTGGTCGAGGGACGGCACGTTTTCGCGGCGGATCTTCAGCTTTCCGTAGCGAATCATGTTTTGCAGGCCGTAGATCTCGCGGCCGGCGACAAACGTGAAGGCCTTGCCCTCGCGACCGGCGCGGCCGGTGCGGCCCACGCGGTGCGTGTAATCCTCGGCGTCGTTGGGCAGGTCGAAGTTGAAGACAACCTCGAGGTCGTCCACGTCGAGACCGCGCGCGGCCACGTCGGTGGCGACGAGGAACTCGAAGCCACGGCGCTTGAACTTTTCCATCACGCGCGTGCGCTGGGCCTGGGTGATGTCGCCGTGCAGACGGTCGGTCTGGTAGCCGCGCGCATGCAGGTGCTCGTCGAGCTCGTCCACCATGACCTTGGTGGAGCAAAAAATGATGCCGTAGCGGAAATCGTGCAGGTCGATCAGACGCGTGAGCACGTCGATCTTGTAGCGGCGATCCACCTCGAAATAGACCTGATCGACCTTGGGGGCGTTCTGGGCCTGCGCGGCGATCTTGACCCACTCGGGGTTAGGCAGAAAGCGGTTGATCATCGCCTGGATGGCCGGGGGCATCGTGGCGGAGAAAAACAGCGACTGGCGCGTGGCCGGCGTAACCGAAAGGATCTTCTCGATGTCGTCGCGGAAGCCCATGTCGAGCATACGATCGCACTCGTCGAGGATGACCATCTTGAGGTTGTCGAGACGCAGCGTGCCGCGCTCCATGTGGTCCATCACGCGGCCGGGCGTGCCGATGACGATCTGGGCTCCGGCCTCAAGGGCGCGGAACTGGCGCTCGTAGGACTGGCCGCCGAAGATCGGCACCTCGCGCACGCCGGTTTTGAAGAACGCGAGCTTGGCGATTTCCTCGGCGACTTGGACGGCCAGTTCGCGCGTGGGACAAAGGATGAGGACCTGGACGACCTTTTTCTTGGGATCGACCTTTTCAACGGCGGGCACGCCGAACGCGGCGGTCTTGCCCGAGCCGGTGGCCGACTGGCCCACGACGTCCTTGCCGGCGAGCAGCAGCGGGATGACGGCGGTTTGAATCGGCGAAGCCTCCTCAAAACCCATCTTGTCCACGGCCTTCAATACCTCGGCGGACAGCCCGAGCTCGGCAAATTTACGTTTTTCCATGTGGCACCTTATGCGGCCCCTTCGCGAATTGAGAGCACAAACTCCATCCCTGCGGAGGAACCACTTGTAGCCCGGTTGAAATAATCCGTAACGTTTGCGCGCCGCTTCCTAAGTAAGTGACAGGAGCCCTCACACTCCGGCCACCATGACCACGCCCCCCGCCTCATCCCCCCACTGCCCTCGCTGCGGACGTCCCCTGCCCGGCAACACCCCTCTCGGCGTGTGCCCGACCTGCCTGCTGGAGGCCGGCCTGCCCAGCGAACCCGCGGCCGGCACCCCGACTCCCCCTTCGCCGGCCGAACTTTCCCCCGAATTTCCCGAACTCGAAATTCTGGAGCTCCTGGGGCGCGGCGGCATGGGTGCGGTTTACAAGGCCCGCCAAAAGTCCCTCGACCGTCTCGTCGCCCTCAAGATCCTCCGGCCCGGCCTCGACGCCGACCCCAATTTCGCCGGGCGCTTCACCCGCGAAGCCCGCTCCCTCGCCCTGCTCAACCACCCCGGCATCGTCACTCTTTACGAGTTCGGCCGCACGCCCGGCGGACAATTTTTCATCCTCATGGAGTTCGTGGACGGCGTGAACCTCCGCCAACTCCTCGCCGGCGGCCGCCTTTCCCCGCGCGAGGCGCTCGCCATCGTTCCTCCGTTGTGCGACGCGCTCCAATACGCCCACGACCGCGGCCTCGTGCACCGCGACATCAAGCCCGAGAACATCCTCATCGACCGCCTCGGCCGCGTAAAAATCGCCGACTTCGGCCTCGCCAAGCTCACCACGCAAATGGAGTCCGCGACGGCCACGCCGTCGCCAGGCGCGGCCGCCGCGGATCTCACCGAAGCCGGCAAGGTCATGGGCACGCCCCGCTACATGGCCCCAGAGCAACGCGAGCGGCCCACCGAGGTCGATCACCGCGCCGACATCTACGCGCTCGGCGTCGTGCTCTATCAAATGCTCACGGGCGAGATCCCCGACGCGAAGCAACTCCGTCCGCCCTCCCACCGCGTGCAACTCGACGTGCGTCTCGACGCCATCGTCCTCCGCGCACTGGAGGCCAATCCCGCCCTTCGTTACGCCGCCGTCAGCGAGTTCAAAACCCAGATCGAAACCGTCGTCGCCGAAAGCCCGCCGCCTCCTCCGCCCGCGCCTCCGGCCCCGGCCGCCGCACCCGCTCCGAACGGCGCGCCCCCGGAATCCGGCGTGCCCGCCCAGATCAAAGCGCCGGCGATCGCCATGATGATTGTCGGCATCATCGATCTGGTCGGCTTGCTCTTCGGACTCCTCATCGGCGGCGTCGCCCTGATCGCTCTGCCCATGATCGGCGGGTTGAGTGGTATCCATTTTGGTTTCAATCCGGGCAATCCGATCGTGCCTCTGGTCGGCATGATGGCCGGCCTGGCAATCATGCTCGTGATCGGATGGCTGCTGCTTCATCTGGTCTCGTCGATTTACGTGATAGCGGCGGCCCGGCGGATGCAGGCCCTCCGCCGTCACCGCTCAGCCTGCACGGGCGCCGTATTGCTCATCGTCCTCGGAGCAATGGGTCTCTTTTTTTCGACCTCGTCACCCGGACATTTCTTCACCGCCCTGTGGTCTCTCGTGGAACTGGGCGTCGGCATCTGGTCGCTGGTGGTCCTGCGCCGGCCGGAGGTAAAAACCGCATTTGACCAACCCTCGACGGCGGGGCTCCGGACCACGCCTCCGTCGGCTGCGGCGGCACAGACCCCCGGGCTGATTCCCCCCGCCAGCCAAGTCGCCACGCCCGCCACCGGCCTGATGGTGGCGTCGGCCATCCACTTCCTGCTCGGCGGCGTGGTGATTCCCCTGCTGGTTTTCACACGCGCCTTCCATGGCAATATGCCGGGATCTCCCGCACCGATCCCGGTGTTCGCCATCCTCCTGGCCGTCATGATGCTTGTGGCGGCTCCTTCGATCCTGACCTTCATCGCCGCCTGGCGTATGCGCCGGCTCCGCGGCCACGGCCTCGCGGTAGCCGGAGCCATCCTCGCCATCGTCACGTTCCAAGGTATGGGCCTCGGCCTCGTGTTCGGCATCTGGTCGCTCGTCGTGCTCACCCGCCGCGAAGTGCAAGCCGCCTTCGCCCAAAGTGCGCCGCGTTCCCGCGCCGGCGGCTGTCTGTTGGCGGCAGGCGTGGTGGCGGGATGTCTCCTGCTGGCCATCGCGATCAGCGTCGTCGGTCTCTTCTTTGCCAAATCGCAGCGGGTATCCCTGTCATCATCCGCCGATTTTCACGCGACCTCCACCCCTCGACCCTCCGTCCGAGCCCCCGTAGAAACCAACGACGACCTCGGCCCCCTGCCCGAGGGCGTCCTCGACCTCTCTTCATTCTGGACCTGGCACTTCGAGGCCGACGTCCCGGTCGAAAAACGCTTCGGCCTGCGCGAGCTGCGCGGTCGCCACGAGTGGGACGGGCTGCCCTTCGTGATCGGCGGACAACTCGCCCTCGCCGGCGAAAAAATGAACACCCGATCCGACGGCTCCGCCCTGCCCGCGGAGATACACATTCCCGTCGGCCGCGCCTTCGACGAACTCCACCTGCTGCATGCCGTCCTCTGGCAAGACCCCGTCGGCGTGGAGGTCGCCACCCTTCGCTTCGTTTACGCCGACGGCCTGGTCCGCGAACAGCCCCTTCGCTACGGGGTCCATGTGATCGACTGGCAACGTCTGCCCGGCGAAGAGGTCGAACCGCTCTCCGATCCCGCGAGCAAGATCGTCTGGCGCGGTCCGGGCTCTCCCAACTACAACGCCACCGCCCGCGTGATCGCCACCACCTTTGCCAACCCCCGCCCCGATCAGATCGTCGATCACCTGGAGTTCGTCTCCCGCCGAACCCAGTCCTCCTATTCGCTCGTCGCCGCCACCCTGGCCAAAGCCGATCCCAACCGTGCATCCACCGCGCCCGTGCCGCCCGCCGACGGCCAGCGCCGTTTCAGCGGGGAGGTGCGCATCCGGGTCGTCGATGCGCGCACCCGCGAACCACTCGCCGGCGCCTTCATCGAACCCTCCGGCACCTTCGCCGGAGCCGGCCTCATCACCCAGCCCCTCTTCACCGACGCCGCCGGCGTCGCCCGCCTGCGCTACGACTCCGCCACCACCTCGCAGCTCTCGTTTTCCGCCAATTGGGGAAGTTTCGCGGGCAAAGGCGTCGATTGGCGCAGCTCCAACGACATTCCCGAGGAGATCGTCTGCACCGTCGCCCGCAAAGGACGGCCCGGCACCTCCGGCTGGCCCGCGATGCCCGCCCCCGACGACGTGGCCGCCGGCTCCGCCCCGCTCGATCATCTCAAGCTCTCCGCCGCCATCGCCCTCCAACACGAAATGCTCGCGCGTCTCGCCGTCGAATGGCTCGACCGAAACGGCCGGCCCAATCCCGCGCACGACGCCAATGTCGCCGGTCTCCTGCGCGTTTGCACCGAGCTCGCCCGCCGCGGAGCCTGCCCTGGCTTCGTCGCCCCGCTCAATGCCCCCAACCTCCCGCCCGCCCCGGCGGACGAACCGCGCCCCTGGCGTGAGGTTGCCACCACCGATCTGGAGGACGAACTGGCCATGGACCTGCACCGGCTCGGCCAACGGCAGCTCTCCGGGCTGCATCCCGACGAGACCGATCTGAATCTGGTCCGCCAGACGACCCTGGCCGCCGCCGAGTTGATCGCCCGCTCGGATTGGCACCCCGTCAAAGGCGCGTCGGCCGCCCGTCCCGCCACGAACGCCTCACCCGAGGCCCGTCATCGCGACCTCGCCACCCGTCTTGCCGCCGCCTCCACCATCACCAACTGGACCACCCGGGACGAAGCCCTTTCCTCCCTCGCCGCCGAAGCCGCCCGCGCCGGCGAAACCACGCTGACCAAGGATACGCTCAACGCAATGACCGGCTGGTCCGCACGGGATCAAGCCACGCGCGATGCCGCCCTTGCGCTCAACACCCTCGGCCTCCGCGCCGATGCCGTCGAAATCGCCGGCACCATTACCAACTGGAAAAACCGCGACCACACCCTGAAGGAACTCAGCCAATAGACACCCACAGCCCGTTCACAACCACTCCCATACCCAACTCATACCATGGAAACATCCCCCTCCGCCTCCGCACTGCCCTCCGTCTCCGGCACAGACAAGCTCTGGGCCATCCTCTGCCACCTCTCCGGATTCATCGGCGTGCCCCTGTTGCTTCCGCTGATCGTCTATCTCGTGATGAAACAAGAGTCCGTCTATGTCCGTAACAACGCCCGCGAGGCGCTCAACTTCCACCTCACGCTGTTCATCTACTCGCTCGTCTGCATTCCCCTTCTATTCGTGATCATCGGCATCCCCCTGCTGATCGCGCTCGGCATCGGCTCGTTCATCTTCGCCATCATCGCCGCCATCAAGGCCTCCGACGGGGACTGCTATCGCTACCCGCTCACGATCCGCTTCATCAACTGATCGCGCCTCCGCACCATCATCCATCGTGAGCGACTCCTTCGCCACCACCCGCTGGACGCTCGTCCTCGCCGCCGGCACGGATCAGACCGGCGATACCGGACCGGCCAGCCGCGCACTCGCCGAACTTTGCCGCGCCTACTGGCCGCCCCTCTACGCCCACGCCCGGCGGCGCGGACTCCCGCCGGTCGACGCCGAGGACTCGGTGCAGGGGTTTTTCGACCGCCTGCTCCGCCTCGAATCGCTCTCCACCGCCCGCCGTGAACGCGGCCGGTTCCGCTCCTGGCTACTTGGGTGCTTCAACCACTACCTCGCCGATCTCCACGACCACGACCGCGCTCAAAAACGCGGCGCCCGCCTGCAGGCATCGCTCGACACCGAGGCGCACGAAGCCGCCTTTGCGTCCGCCGCGTCGCCCCATCTTTCGCCCGATCACGCCTTTGACCGCGCATGGGCCCTCGCGTTGCTCGCCACCGTCACCACCCGTTTGCGCGACGAATACCAAGGAGCCGGCCGGGCCAGCCACTTCGAGATGCTCAGCCCCGCCCTCGCCGGCCGGGATGCCGACACTCCTCACTCCGCCATCGCCCAAAAACTTGGATTGAGCGAGCCCGCCGTGCGCGTCGCGCTCCATCGCATGCGCCAGCGCTACCGTCAGCTCTTGCGCGACGAAGTTTCCCAAACCGTCGCCACGCCCGGAGACATCGACGCCGAGATCCGCCACTTACTCGCCGCGCTCGCCATGCACGGTTGAATCGGTGCAAGGTGTCGCCATGCCATTTTCCAAACTCGGTCTCTACTCCAGCCTCGTGCGCGGCGCGCAAGCCCTGGGCTACACCGAGCCCACGCCCATCCAGGCGCAGGCCATCCCCGCCGTGCTCTCCGGCCGCGACCTGATCGCCTCCGCGCAGACCGGCACCGGCAAGACCGCCGCGTTCGCCCTGCCCATCCTCAACCGCCTCGGCCCGCACCGTAACACCGGCCCGCGCGTGCTCGTGCTCGAGCCGACCCGCGAACTCGCCGCGCAGGTGGACGACTCGTTTCAAAAATTGGGCCGATTCACCGATTTCAAATCCGTCGTCCTCCACGGTGGCGTCACCCTCGGCCCGCAGCGCAACGCCCTTCGCTCCGGCGTCGACGTGGTCATCGCCACCACCGGCCGCCTCCGCGAGTTCCTCGACGGCACGCTCATCAACCTCTCGTCCATCGAGGTCCTCGTGCTCGACGAGGTGGACCGCATGCTCGACATGGGCTTCATCGAGGACGTCAAGGCCATCGTGAAACTCTGCCCGCCGAAACGGCAGACGCTGCTCTTCTCCGCCACCATCCCGCCCAAGCTCGAAGAGGTCGCCAAGTTCGCGCTCAACAACCCGCAGCGCATCGAGATCGCCCGCGCGCGGCCCGTGACCGAATCGGTCAACCACGTCATCCATCCGGTGACCGAGAACCAAAAACTCGACCTGCTCTACGCACTGCTCCAACGCGACGACTTCAAGAGCGTGATCGTCTTCACCCGCACGCGCAAAGGCGCCGACCGCGTCGCCCACCAGCTTCGTCTTGAAAACCACGCCTGCGTGGTCATCCACGCCGAACGCACGCAGGGCCAGCGCGTGGACGCGCTCGACAAATTCAAGACCGGCCGCGTCGGCGTGCTGGTCGCCACCGACATCGCCGCGCGCGGCATCGACGTCGCCGGCGTCTCGCACGTCATCAACTTCGACGTGCCGCTCCACCCCGAGGACTACGTCCACCGCATCGGTCGCACCGGCCGCGCCGCCGCCACCGGCGACGCCGTCACGCTGGTCACCCCGCAGGAGGCCAACGAGATCGTCGCGATCGAAAAACTCATCGGCCAAACCATCCCGGTCGTCCCGGTCGAAGGGTTTGCCTACGAAGGCGGCGCGGCGCCCCGCGTCGATCCGGCCAATCCGCTGGCCAACTCGCCCAAACGCTCCGGCCACCAGCAATCCCTCGGCAAAGGCGGGAAGCAAAAGGGCGACTCCGGCAAAAACCAGGACAAGACCTACCGAGGCAAAGCCTTCGGCGGCGGCAATCCCACGTGGCACTCCAAGGGCAAGCCCGGCGCCCACTGGCGCGACCGCAAGGGACGGTGATTCACCGATGGACGGACGGAAAAACCCAGCCTCGTGACCTCGGCTGCTACGCGGAGGGCGCTACTCGAAGCAATGGCTTGCCCGTAGCAGCCGAGGTCACGAGGCTGGACTCGCCTTCCGTATGAGCGACCACTCGCACAAGTCTGCCGGTTACCTGCCGCGACTTGCGCCGGAGTTTTACCAAGGCGATGCGGTGGTATTCTGGACGCACACCGTCAAAGACCGCGTCCAAGGCTGGCTCACGCAGGAGTTCCACGCCGGTTTCCGCGAAGCGATGATTCATACCGCGGTGCGAGAATCACTCCTCTGCCCGATTTACGTGCTTATGCCCGACCACCTGCACTTTGTCTGGATGGGGATTGGTGCGGACTCAGACCAAAAGCGAGCAACCGCATTTCTACGGCCACGACTTAATCGCCTGCTGGCACACCCCCTTCAGCATCAGGCGCACGACCACGTTTTGCGCGAAGACGAGAGAACCCGAGGAGCATTCGTGTCAACCTGCGCCTATATCGCGGATAATCCGGCTCGGGCCGGACTAACGACCGATGGGAACACATGGCCATTTCTCGGGAGCATCGTGCCGGGCTATCCCGATCTGGCACCGACTGTTCCCGAGTTCTGGGACTGCTACTGGCAAATTTACAACGGCCTAAAAACCCAAAGCCATCTCGGAAAGATTCCCTCGTAGCAGCCGAGGTAACGAGGCTGGGGTTGAAGCCGAACGCCCAACCCAGCCTCGTTACCTCGGCTGCTACGCAGACAGCCCTCCCCTGCCACTCAGCGCACCTGCAGGGTGCTGCCGTCGTATTCGAGGCCGAGCGACGGGATGACCACGGCCTTGCGATCGCCCTGTTTTTTCACCGTGCCGGCATGCCAGGCCTTGTAGCCGGACGCCTTGGCGGCGGCGAGTGTCGCCTCCAGCGCGTCGGGCGACACATAGGCGGCGAAACCAACGCCTTGGTTGAAGGTCGCGTAGGCTTCGCGCAGCGAGATCGGACCGGCCTCGCGCAGAAACTGGAAGAGCGCGGGCTCCGCGCCGGGATTGGTGATCTCGTAAACGAAGGGCTCGTCGAGACGCATGAGTTTGCGCCAGCCATGGCCGGTCACATGCGAGACATAGTTGAGCTTGATGCCGGACTGCTGGCACTCGGCGACAAACTTCACGTAGATGACCGACGGGGCGAGCAGCGCCTCGCCGTAGGTGCGGGAATCGCCGTGGCCGATGGGCGTCTGGTAACCCTGCGGAAGTTTTGAGGCGATGAGACGGCACAGCGACAGGCCGTTGGTCTGCACACCGGAAGAGGCGAGGAACACGATGGCGTCGCCATCCTGCACGTCACCGGTGATGCGCTGGGACTTGGGCTCGACTTTGCCGATGGCGGAACCGGCGAGGACGATGGCGTCGGCATGGACGATGCCGCGCAGCGTGGGCGTCTCGCCACCGCCCCAGACGGCGCCGGCCTGGCGGCAACCCTCGGCCCAACCCTCGACGAGCGCCTCCATGCGCTTGGTGTCGGTGAACCAGGCGGACTCACCGACCGCGGCGTGCATGGCGACGGAGATGGGCAGCGCGCCGCAGGTCACCAGATCGTTGACGATGGTCGCGACGGTATCGATGGAGATCTCGCGATAGAAATTTTTGCCGGTCTGCGCATAGACGGCGTCGGCCACGAGGTTCTTGGTGCCGAGGCCCTCCTCGACGTGGGCGAGGAAGTGGTTCTCAGCCTCCATGAGGTAGCAGCTCTCGCCGCGGGTGTTGGCGGGCTCGGCGTAGCCGTGCAGCTCGAGGAGCGGCGCGGTCGTCTTGGCGGCCTTCTGGCAGGCGCGCTTGAAGGCGTCGAGTTGGTCGTAGTTAACGCCGGAGGATTCGTAGCTGAGGGACATGCTGGAAAGAGAGAGCCTTAGCGGTTGCCGCGATGGAAGCCGATTTTCGGCTTCGGTTTTTCGGGCGGAGGATTCAGGAGCGGCTGCAGGCGCTCGAGCACCTCGCGAAGCACCACGTCGTGTTCGATGAGTTTCTTGTCGATTTCGGAAAGACGTCGAAGCACGCCAAGGTTGGCGGTGAGTTCGTCGCGTAACTTCACGAAAGCACGAATCACGTAGATACTCATCTGAACCGCCCGTTCGCTGCGTAAGACCGTGGCGGCCATCAGCGCACCATGCTCTGTAAAAACCCAGGGGCGTTTCCGTAGGCCACCATGCCCCCCACTTGATATCGCAGATTGCGATATCAAGTGCGCCGTCTCCTCAGCTGTAAGCTGAAAGCGAAACTCTTCCGGGAATCGGGCGGTGTTACGTTTGACGGCTTCATTGAAGCGGAAGGTCGGCACTTCATAGAGTCGCGCCAAATCAGCATCCAATACCACCCGCAGCTTGCGGAAGGTATAAATGCGCGGAAGCGCTGCCTCGATGTGGTCCGCCTTCGCCATGCCCTCAGTAGCTGCGCCCTTCGCCTTTTTCGAAATAGTTCAGGTATGCTTGGTTCACCACGCGGAAGCCGCCGGGAGTCGGATACTTGCCGGTGAAATACCAGTCGCCGGTATGGTTGGGCACGGCGGCGTGGAGGTTTTCGATGGTCTGGAAAATCACCTCGAACTCGCCCTTCCACTCGATGTTCTTCGGGCGGACCAGATCGGTGATCTTCGCGGAAATCTCCTCGGGGCTGAACGGTTCGTAGATCTTGCGGACGTGGTTCACGCACTCGCCCTTGGCCACGGCTTCGCGGCAAAGGTCGTAAACCTCCTGGAGGATGTGGCCGCGGCCGGTCTCCTTGAGCAACGCGACCGTCGCCTCGAAGGCCACGAACTTGCCGAGCTCCGACATGTCGATGCCGTAGCAGTCGGGGAAGCGGATCTGCGGCGCGGTCGAGACGATCACGATCTTCTTCGGGTTGAGCCGGGAGAGGATGCGCAAGATCGAGCGGCGCAGCGTGGTGCCGCGCACGATGGAATCATCCACGCACACGAGGTGGTCGCCCGGTTTCACCGAGCCGTAGGTGATGTCGTAGACGTGGCTCGCGAGCTGGTTGCGCATGCCTTCCTGGCCGATGAAGGTGCGGATCTTGATGTCCTTCGACACGACCTTCTCGCCGCGCGGCCAGTTGTCCAGGATGAGCTCGTCGAGGAGCGCGTCGGTGAGCTTGCCGGCCTGGACGGCGTCCATGATGCCGCGTTTGACCTCGGCGCGGCGTTTCTCGCGCAGGGCGTGCATGAGGCCGTAGAAGGCGACCTCGGCGGTGTTGGGGACGAAGCTGAAAACGGTATTGGCCCAGTCGTAGCTGACGGCCTTCAAAACCTGGTCGGCGAGACGGCCGCCGAGGAGTTTGCGCTCCTTGTAGATCTCGATGTCGTTGCCGCGGGAGAAATAGATGCGCTCGAAGGAGCACGAGGTGCGCGGAAGCGGCGCGGTGAACTGCGAGGAGCTCACCTGGCCGTTCTTCTTCATCACCATGACGTGACCGGGCGCGACTTCCTTGGGCTGGTCGAGGGAGAGATCGAACACCGTCATGAGCGGCGCGCGCTCGGAGGCGAAGGCGATGACCTCGTCGTTTTGGAAATACCAGCAGGGGCGGATGCCCGACGGATCGCGGGCGACGAAAGCGTCGCCGTTGCCGATCAGGCCGCAGAGGGTGTAGCCGCCGTCCCACTTCTGGGAGGCGCGGGTGATGACGCGGGCGAGGTCGAGCTCGTCGCTGATGCGGCGCGAGGTCGCCTCGGGCGTGAGGCCGTCGCCGCGGAGTTTGCGGAAGAGTTCGTCGTGTTCCTCGTCGAGGAAGAAGCCGATTTTTTCGAGCATCGCCTGGGTGTCGGTGGCGAAGATCGGGTGCTGGCCCATGGCGATCAGGGAGCGGTTGAGCTCCTCGGTGTTCGTCATGTTGAAGTTGCCGCACAGGGCGAGATTGCGGGTCGGCCAGGGCGAGCGGCGGAAATACGGGTGGCAGGACGAAATGTTGTAGCCGCCGCTGGTGCCGTAGCGCAGGTGGCCCATGAGCAGCTCGCCGCCGAAGTCGAAGTGCTTCTTCACCGTGTCGGCGAACTCGGGGTGGATCTCACCGGAGGCGACCTTTTCGTTATACTGGCCGAGCAGGGTCTTGAAGATCTTGTCGAGCGGGTTGGTCTTCACGCAGCGCTCGCGGAACATGAACGGATCGCCGGCGGCGATGTCGCTCTTCACGCAGGCCACGCCGGCGCCGTCCTGGCCGCGGTTGTGCTGCTTTTCCATGAGGAGAAACAGCTTGGTGAAGCCCCAGAGCGGCGAACCGTATTTTTCCTGATAGTAGGAAAGCGGCTTCAGCAGCCGGACCATCGCAATACCGCATTCGTGGGTGATCTTGTCGCTCATGAGTGGGAACAGAAATCCTGGGTCGCAACCGCGCGCCGTGGGAAAAGGTTAAACATCGCGGATCGTGGCACAGAACCCGGGTTTCCGCGAATCGGCCGAACGGGCATTCCCATCTTCCCGCGTCAAAACCTCGCGGGCTGCGCGGGTGGCGGGAGTGGACGAATGCGTTGTGTTCACGGCCGTTAAAAGCAGACGATGACGCCGTGAATCCCCAACCGGTCAAGGGGTTTTTGCCCCGCGATCCGGCGGACTTTGATTGCGCGGATGAAACTTGGCGTGCTGATCCAGCAACCGCTTCTCCTCCACCGCGGTATAAATCTGTGTCGTGGCGATGTTAGCATGCCCGAGCATCTCCTGAATCGCCCGCAAATCTGCCCCACCGCCAAGCAGATGCGTCGCAAACGAGTGGCGCAGCAAGTGCGGTTTCACCGTTTTGGTGATGCCGGCCTGCTTCGCGTATTTCTTGACGAGCACCCACAGCATCTGGCGCGAGATCGCCGTGCCGCGTTCGCTGAGGAAGAGCTGGCTGCCGGTCTTTGGCTTCACGAAATGCGGACGGCCCGCCGTGAGGTAGGCGTCGAGCGCCTCGGATGCCTTGCCGCCCACCGGCACCACGCGCTCCTTCGCGCCCTTGCCGAAGACGCGCAGGAAACCCGCCTCGAGGTCGACCTGCTGGATGTTCAAGCCGGCGAGCTCCGACACGCGCAGTCCGCTCGAATAAAACAACTCCAGGATCGCGCGGTCGCGCAGCGCGTGCGCGTCTCCGCCGACGGGCGCGGCCAGCAGGGCGTCGATCTCCGTCGTGTTGAGCGTGCCGGGCATCTTGCGGCGAAGCTTCGGGCCCTGAAGCAACTCGGTGAAATCGTCGGGCCGCACGCGTTCGCGCACGAGGTGGCGGGCGAACATGCGCAGCGCCGAGAGTTTTCGCGCGAGGCTGGCGACGGTGTAGTCGGTGCTTTTCTCGCCTTCGGGTGCGTTGTACGCGGGCTCGATCTTCAGCGAATACAACCACGCCATCACTTGGTCGCCGGTCGCGGCCTTCCAGCTTTTCACGCCGGCGCGCGCGAGGTGCGCGGCGCACTGGCGCAGGTCGCTCTCGTAGGCCTCGAGCGTGCGGTCGGAGCGTCCGCGCTCGAGCGTGAGCGAGTTGCCGAAATCGCGGATCGGATCGTCGAGGTCGTCGGGCAGTCCGCCGCCGGCCGCGTCGGGTGCATCGGGATGTGGGGGAGTGTCGGCCACCGGGCACAAAAAAGACGCCGTCGGGCGGACGGCGTCGATGGAAATCAAACTAAACGCGGGGCGGCTCAGTAGCGGCGCTTGCGCGGGACGAACGGCTGGGCGTTCACATCCTTCATGCGGTAGGTGATGCGCGCCTTCTCGAGGTCGTAAGGGCTCATCTCCATCTTCACGCCGTCGCCCGCGGCGATCTTGATGAAGTTTTTGCGGAGTTTTCCCGAGATGTGGGCGAGCACGATGTGCCCGTTGGACAACTGGACCTTGAACATCGTGCCAGGGAGGACGGTCACGACCTTGCCTTCAACTTCGATAGACTTGCCGTCAGAGGATTCAGACATGGTTAACAGCGGCAGCGAGGCCAGGGACAGGGATGATCATGCGTTCGGGTCGGTTGTATAAAAGCTACTTGTAAGCCACCTGCCCCCCTCGTAAGTCAAGGTTTTCCTCGGGACGCCGGTCGCGGCCCGCCCTCCCTTTTCACCGTTTCATGCCGCCCGCCGCCCAAGATTGTCCGTTCGAAAAACGCTTCCCGTCGCAACTCCAGCGCGACGACACGTTCTTCATGAGCCTCGCCTACAACCAGGCGATCGACGCGTGGCGACGCGACGAAGTGCCCATCGGCTGCGTGATCGAACACGGCGGCGAAGTCATCGCGTTCGCACACAACACCGTCGAAAGCTCCCTCGACCCGACCGCTCATGCCGAGGTGCTGGCGATCACCCAGGCCGCCACGAAGCTGGGCAACTGGCGCCTCGAAGACTGCACGCTCTACGTGACCAAGGAGCCCTGCCCGATGTGTTCGGGCGCGACGCTCATGTCACGGTTGAAACGCGTCTGCTACGCCGTGCCCGACCCCAAGATGGGCTGCCTCGGCGGCGCG
>Ga0068869_100000051_pt1 | contig 50446 bp, 50 predicted proteins | sample KBSMisM52_FD_64676 | JGI IMG/M metagenome (GOLD analysis project Ga0068869, IMG submission 64676) | Miscanthus rhizosphere microbial communities from Kellogg Biological Station, Michigan, USA - KBS Miscanthus M5-2 | ecosystem: Host-associated > Plants > Roots > Rhizosphere > Soil ... | reverse complement strand
GCCAGTTCATTGAAACCCCAAAATTTTTCTCATACCATTTCCCAAGAGCCTCAGAGTCTTTAGATCTAAAGAAAAATCCACCAATACCTGCAATCTTTTCCATAAATGATGATTGTTAAAAATTAGTGATCAAACTGGATCATTATTTGGCAAATTCCACAGTCCATTCAATACCGTATTTGTCTCTAAACATTGCGAAGTATGTACCCCATGGACTTTCTCCCATCGGCATTTCAACTGTCCCGCCTGCCGAAAGCCCGTTAAATAATTTATCAGCCTCTTCTTTGCTTTCTGCAGTTATTGCTATTTTAGATCTATTTTCATTTTCATTTACTCGTCCCAGAACTTCTGGGACATCATTGGCAATTAAAACGTTGTTACCAATAGACAAAGCAATGCGCATTATCTTATTTGCTTCATTTTCTGGTACGGGGAATTCAGCGCTTGCTATGTCCTTAAAACGAATAATCTTGCCGAACTCTCCACCAAATACTGATTTATAAAATGTAAATGCTTCTTCAGCATTTCCGTTGAAGTTAATGTAAGGATTAATTTGCGGCATAATTCTATTCTTTAATAGGTAACATGGCTGACCAGTAGGGTCTAGTACCCTTTCTGGACTAGTTGGCGTTATTGTAGCAGTTTTGCAAAATGAGACAAATGAGACAGTGAAAAAGACAATTTTGATCTTAAGAAAGCTGTATTTACTTTTTTAAAAAATATTTTAAATTAACTCTCCTGGCAAATAAAAATCTGTCAATTATTGGCCTGGAGTTGTGGAGATTTTGAATTTTAATTTCAATAAATTTGCATCTTTCCTGCCATCTCTTTTCTTCAAAGAATTTAGTACCTTACTTTCTGCTTCCGGAGTCCAATATATCTTCAATTTCTCTTTTGCTCGCGTGATGGCCGTATAGAAAATGTTATGTGTGATCATTTCCTCTACTTCGTCGGTGATAACAACTTTAACTGAATTATATTCCAATCCTTGAGCCTTATGAATTGATACAGCATAAGCGACTTGAAAAGGAACCACTGCCTCTGAAGAAGAATCATCGTCCTCATCAGTACTTCTAAGTTTATTAACAAAAAAGCGGATGACTGAATTGCCATTTTCAGAGTTATCCATGAGTTGAAAGTCATATCCTTCCGCATCAAATTCATTTATTGCCCTATCAAGTTCAATATCAAATTGTATTTTGTCCTCGAAAATCTCTATACCAACAATTTTTCCTTTCGAATTGTTATAAATCAACGGTGCAAATCTATTGGACTCATTAAACAGGACGGGATCATCGACTTTATAGGTCTGGATGCCCCATTGTTTAGGAGTGTTTTTATTATTTCCTTGTAAAAATCTATTAATATTATTTATCCCGTACAGCCCGTCATAGTTTAGGCACAAAATTATTTCATCTTCTTCAGAGCGATCAAAAATTGAGTCATTTAGAGTAATCGAATAGTCGTTTTTTGTCATGTGTTCCAAGATATCCTCATCTAAATTTCGAACCCTGTCCCATAAGGTAAGCAGTTTGGGATTGTGGCTACGATAGGGTTTAGTCAGCTCAAATACAGAAGTTGACGGAACAAACTCTTTAGCTATGCTAAACCAATTTCCAAAACGTATCGATTCGATCTGAAAGACATCACCCACCAAGACTAACAACTTAAATGATGCTTTCCTCAGTACTTTAAGCATATCCGAGTTACTTACCGTACTGCACTCATCAATAACCAGCAAATCAAATTCCGTATCAACGTTTCTCTTAGACAAGAACTTAGTTATGGTTTTAAAGCTGCAATTTGCAGCATTAACCCTTCTTTTTAGGTTATCAACCGCCGGATTAGTATTAGCCAAGTAAAGCTTGTTACGATCACTAAAAAAATTCGAAACATGGTTTATCAATGTCGACTTTCCAGTACCAGCAGAACCATATATTAGAGCCACTTCAGATTTTTCAAACATCTGCCTCAATTTTTCTCTTTTCTCATCGCAATCAATTTGGTACGCAGATGATTGAAGCCACGAATCAAAGGATCCAGAATAATTTTTGATACCTATTAATGACAAGTCTTTTAGTTTCTCAATGATACGGAACGTATCTTCTTCATATCCCTTGATATAGAGATGATCTTTGTAATTTTGTAATTTCCGGTGACCGTGCCCCCACCAGAGATTGCCATTATATGTTTGCATCAAGGCATCAATATCTTGAAAACCAAGAATATCCTTCTGTGGTGTATACAGTTGCCCTCTTATCTCAGTATGGTTCTTTATAAGTCTTGCAAATAGCTCATGCTCTCGCCCTTTTGAAGCCATACAATCAAACAAGTCCGAAAGTTTCGGATTATGATTTATTAAAGAAGTAGTAAATGGCATCTGGTCGAAAGGAATGCATCCATTTTTGAGTTTTAAATTTGAAAGTTTTTCACAAGACTCAAATCCATTGTACTGTTGCTTAATAATTTTATTGTTAAGTCTATAGAGTAGGTACCTGATGACGTTGTATCCCGGCTTATTGCCTTTTATGAGCTCTCGACTCTTATCCAAAAGATCAAGAATATTTGTCGTCTTGGCCTTTTGCACAACCGCTCTTTTGAAATTTTGATAATAGACGTCAGTGAAATCAATAATCTCAACTAGGTTTAGTCCTGTTTTTTTTAGGAGCGACATTAATCCATGATATTCAACCGTTCCTCCTTGATTGGTATATTGATCAAATATTTTTGCAAAATTTTTAAGTTCACACGATCGAATAGATACTTCCCAGTTATCAATAACTTGAATGGGCATTGTTTTACCTAAAACCTCTATACGATCATTACTTACCGCTAGTTTGACAGCGTAGTTTGGGAATATATCCAATTTTGTGAAAGCAATAATCCTATCAAATTTACTCGCCTTATCATTAGCAATCGTGAAGGTCACCTCGTAATACACTTCATGACGAACAAAGAAGGGTTTTACTTTCTGAATATAATATCGGTCATCGTAGATACTTGCTGATCTTGTTGATGCCGGAAGATTAATTTTTTCTGCTATTTTTTCATAATATTCCTTCAGAGCAGAATCAATTTTGATTGGAAAATCATCAATATTTTCCAAAACATCTAAATCGTGGGCTTTTTTTAGATATGATTTTGTTTTGAGTAGGTACTCGTAGTATTTCAGCATCAATCTCTCTGAATTTTCCTCGTCAAGCGTATAGTGAGATGCTGAGATTTGTAGAAACTTATGGAACTTAGTTAGGAACTTCAAGTCACCCCTTGAGCTCACATAATTGATCGCTTGCGTAATATTGTCGTAAGTAATTTCGATATCTTTTCTATTGCTATATGCCTTCAACGAAGTATGTTCCACAAAATTCCTCAGCTGAGACAGAATATTCTGCGATAACAAACCTCTTTCGGAGTCATCAAATCTACCAATGTTAGCACATATTACTTTATCAATTTCTAAAATCGCAGCATCAATTTTATTCATGTTTTAATAAGGAGGAGAAGTTACTTTGGAAAAAAATTAATCCAAAATCGGTCGGGAATTTTCAACTTCTGGTGGAAAACGGCGCCATTTGCCTTTCCTCGCTAGCACCATATGCTTAGAAAGGACCTGGCTAACATCGTCAGAGCTACCAATGGCGCTGTGATCCACAGGTTTAGAATCCTTTGCAAATCTGCGAATTCTTTCAACGGCAGCCCTATCGGCTTCTGGATCTATTTTATCCGTACCGTCAAACTTTTTTGTTTTTATTTCCTTCCAAGTTGGTGACATATGTTTATCCCATAAACGGGCCACTAAAAAAGAATCGTCCGTAGGAGGAATAAAAGCAAAACTCACAACTCCTCTGTTTTTTGTTTCCTCAGGAAGTGCTGAATAATGCTCATCCAGTTTTTTCAAATCTGCTTTAAAATCAACACCGTTAACAAAAGTCTGATCAGGCCTTAAGAAAAAAGGAACAGTGCCGATATGAAGCTTATCGTTTGACACAAAAATATTGCAAAATGGAAGATAATACAGATATGCCACATCGATGTTATGGGTTTGAGCGTGAGGAAAACTTGAAAATAAATTAGCTGCAGTTCCAATATAAAAAAACAGATCTACGGATAAAACATGTGCAAAATATGGTGCGAATTCTTTAATCGATTTTTTACCGGTTTTTTCCCATCTTTTTAAGATTACCTCCTGTGCTTTAGGCGAAATACCCATTATCGAAAGGCCGAAGACCAAGCTTGCTTGGGCATCCTCCATATTCACGATCATATCAACCTGAGATTTTACGTCTTTGAAAGTTTTCGGCGTTCCCAAAGCTGTAAAAAATTGATGGAACATCTTTGAATTTTCTACCGAATAGTTATTCTTTAAACCTTGTCTCCATTTTTTTGCTATAGAACGTTCAATTGCCAAAAATTCACCTTTCTGCCAACGCTTAAAAGCCTCTGCCTCTGGAGATTCTTGAAATATAACTCCTGATTGATTCTCAAGCATCACTGGTTGCCCTCCGGAAATAACCGGACGTCCAGACATCTCAATCGGCGCCTGAGCACCCAATTCGCCCTGAATTAAACTCTGATGATGAACGTTCACATGGCCACCCATATCTGGAGTTTTATAAGCCAAATTTCCGACAACCTGTTCTGGTGTTTTACCAGCTCGTACTTCTTTCTCAAGATCCCCAAGTGTTTCAACAAAAAATAATGGCGTAATATTCGCCAGATAAAAATTATCAAGCCACATTGCCTCATCGGGGTTGAGACTTTGGAGTGTAGATTTGTCGAATATAAGAGAAGGGCCCATAACTAAATTAAGCGCAGTAATATTTTGAGATCGCCATTGATACTAGGCTACACGGGTCTTGTATCAGCAGCAAGACAATAAGAGCCTTTTCAAGATAAAAACCGGTCAGTATACATAACAACTCCGCCATAGGTAGGCGGATCATAGTAGAATAAATCGAGTAACTTGGCTGGGGAGGAGGGATTCGAACCCCCGCATGGTGCCTCCAGAGGGCACTGCCTTACCGCTTGGCCACTCCCCATTACGCGTCTTTACCTCAATTGCTCGCCGATTGTACCCAAAGTTTTTTAAATCTTCAAGCCGGCTTTTTGGGCTTCATCAATGATGATCTTTTTTACTGCATCAATACATTCAGGAATTTTGTTCTCCAGACTCCAAACCTGGTAATCAAACATATCTGCGTCTTTCATTTCGAGCTCTGCGCTGTGCATTCTGCGTTTGATCTCCTCTTCCGGAAGTTTGCCTCTTTTGGCAATACGGGCTAATAACTTTTCAGGACTTTCAGCTTTAATAAAAATGGTGACCAGATTCTCTTTTGGCACAACTTTGCTGATGGAATGAAAACCTTGCACATCCACTTCACGGATAACTATTTTCCCTTCCTCAAGGGCGTCCATAATAGGTGCTTTTAAAGTTCCATAATAGTTTTGCTGATGAACCTGTGCCCATTCCAAAAACTCACCTTTTTCAATGCCGGATTGAAACTCATTCACGCTTATGAAGTGATAAACATCTCCGTCTTTTTCACCCGGACGGATCTCTCTGGTGGTATGCGAAATCGGAAAAACAAACTGTGGAAACAGCTCTTTTAAAGCGCGGATAACAGTCCCCTTTCCAACACCCGACGGACCCGAAATAATAAACAATTTACCTTTTAGAGCTTGTGGCATAGCAAAAATAAGCTTTTGGTAGCCGCATTATAACGAAATTTCCCAAAAAGAACAGCCACAGGAACCCTCTTGCAAAAGAGGGACTTTTAAGTCCTTGAGCATTGAAGAAAAAGCCAAAATCTGCTATAATTTCCTGAATACCTTGAACTTTGAAAACCAGGAATCGAAAAGCAGTGAAGCTCAAAAGTTTTGAAAACCTAATCCCGGCAAAACTTTCAGGTCTCCCTGCTTTTCGATCTAAGGCGGCCGACTAACGCCTCCTCATAAAAAACCTGTTGCCCCTTTATTAAGCGCGACACAGGTTAAACATCAAAAATAAATTCAAACCAAAAGTTTACTTTCTCAGCCTCGTGCTGGGTAGAAACACCCAAAAACCAAAAACAAAAAAGGACGGTGGTGTGATGCGTCCCAAAACAAAGCACCAAAGAACAGCAGGGAGATCAGTTTTTCACTCACGTGGAAGACCGTAATAGGAAACATAGTCGTATCCTGTTGCGCAAGCTCTTTGATCTTCTTTATCCTCTGCACTTTGAAAATAGTCGCAGATAGGGTTAGGTCAGAGAGCTACGTCAGAGCCACGGCACATAATCTTGTGCCGTGGCTCTTTCTCTAATACAAATGAAAAGATCTGATTAAAACGGCAGATCATCAACCGTTACTTCACCTTCAGAAACAATCACTTCTTCCATTGGTGCGGACTGTTCCTGTGTAGATTTATTTAAACCGCTGTGCTTGGACTGCATAGGACTTCCATAAGAAGCTGCTTCATCACCCATGCCGCCACCCATACTTCCACCCTTGCTGTTCAACATGATCATGTTATCAGCAACGATCTCAGTGCGGTAACGCTTCACACCGTCTTCGCCCTCCCATTCGCGGGTTTGCATACGGCCTTCAATAAATACCTTGCTCCCCTTTTTCAGATACTGACCGCAAATTTCAGCCAGTTTTCTCCAGGCTACAATGTTATGAAATTCTGCCTTTTCCTGTTTCTGACCCTGTTGATCAGTCCATGTAAAATTGGTGGCAATACTGAAAGAAGCAACCGTAGAACCGCCAGGAATCTGACGAAGTTCAGGATCGCGTGTGAGATTGCCGATGAGCTGAGCTCGATTCAACGACATCGCCATAAAAACAATGTTAAAAAGTACAATCGCTTTCAAAAAAGCGTTCGTACTATAGCTCTGCTCAATTTGAACCGCAATTGACATCAGGAATGGGTTGCAGCAAAGACCTATTTATCTGAATCTGCTCATATCGGCCAAAGAAATAGCCATAGCCAAACCCCAATAAACAAAAAATCAAAAACAACACACCTGTGATCCAGACCTGCCTTGGTGAAAGCCGTAACTCTTGCCCGATTTTTGTGCTATTTGGCATTGCTTTTTGCGGAAAAAATGAAATGATACCAAAAGTATGAACAATCTGTACGCCTTTATTCTTGGACGAAAATATCTGCTTTCCATTGCCGAGCTGTGCGCGGTTCTGGGGCCAGACGCGCATATAGTGGATATAACGTCTGATGCCCTGGTAGCAGCTCTGCCAGAACCGCTCAACGAGCCCGAAAAGTTTCTCAACCGCCTTGGAGGATCGATCAAAATAGTTCGTATCTTTCAGGAAGGCGTTCGTCCGGAACAGTTTGCACCCGTTATCAGTGAATTCCTCATTAAGGAGTTCACCGACGCGGATCAAAAAATGCTCTACGGTTTGAGTGTGCACAGTTTTGCACATCAAGATGAAGGAGTTATTAGAAAAACCTTAAATCTTGTTAAAAAAGATTTAGTTGCTGCCGGTCGCAAAAGCCGCTTCATCAACAAAAATTTCAAAAACCTGGAAAGCGCTGCCATCAAAGGAGAAAAGCTCCTGCAAAAAGGTAAAGAGATCATTATTATCAACGGCAAACACAAAACATTTATTGGTGAAACTGTAGCAATTCAGGACTTTGAAGCCTACAGCCACCGCGACTACAACCGCCCGGCCCGCGACGCCAAAATCGGCATGCTCCCACCAAAACTGGCCCAGATCATGATAAATCTGAGCGGTAAAAATACTCTGGCAAAACCGCCAAAAGCCACTCTGAATCTTTATGATCCGTTTGTAGGTACAGGAACCGTTCTCACTGAAGGACTTTTACTTGGATTCTCACTCGTGGGTTCAGATATCAGTGATGCTATTCTCAAAAAGACCAAAGCCAATGTTGAATGGCTCCGCAATAACAACTTTGATCCTGCACAAAAGATGTATCTTTTTTGCAAAGACGCAACCAAACTCACTGATCAGGATCTAAATCTTCCAATTCATGCTGTGGTTACAGAAACGTACCTTGGTCCCCCTGTCAGCAAACTTCCAGCTCCTGAGTTCCGTGGTCACACCTTCGCCCAAATTAAAAACATGCTCACGGCGTTTTTCCAGGCCATGCATCCCCTCCTCAAACCAGGAACACCTGTTGTTATGTCAGTAGTTGCCTACAAAGACCGCCAGATGTACTACCAGATCCCAAACCTGGCCGCTAACCTCGTAGGTACCGGATTCGAACAAATACCTCTAGTTCCAAAAGCTGTCGCTGCCAAATTTGACGTAAGAGTCAGCACCGACGGCACTCTGATCTACGACCGCCCGGATCAGATCGTGGCGCGCCAGGTCTACCATTTTGTACGCAAGTAAATCGCATTGAAAATTGCGAACCGCTTGGCTATAGTATCCCTGCTCCACTTCGGGAGCACTTTTAAATCGCCGTCCGGTTTCCGGACATTGAAAAAAAGAATCTTCATATTCCCCTGTAGCTCAGTGGTAGAGCAACCGGCTGTTAACCGGTAGGTCATTGGTTCGAGCCCAATCGGGGGAGCCATTCAAACTCTAAACTATAAATGCGCGTCGGAAAGTTTATATTTTTTATCTACTTCCACGATAGCAGAATGATCACCGAAGAGCTTTCCTACATCATAGAAGAGCAAAGCGGTTTTGTCGTAGTTGATGGTAATTGATTGAAGCTTCATTTTTTTTACAAAACCGCTTTCTGTTACCGGTTTTTCTTTAGGTTCAAGCCAATGCGTATTTTTTACTGTCACCAGTTTTTTTGCTGCAAACTTCTTTACTACTAGACGATTCTTTTGTAACCAGACAATAAATTCATTACTAAACTCAATAAGGCCCGCTCCTCTTTTTTCTTGTCCAGCAGTGTCTATTAAGATCTCCGCATTCACTCCATCAACCTTCGTCGAACCATAATAAGTGCCATCAACCAGTTCCAAATTTTTTTCTAAAAGTTTTTTTATCATGAGAATGCTCCTCAAGACCCCCAGGCCGATATGTTCGAATATTAATTCTTCCATACCTAAGTATATTGTAAATTTGATCAAAGTAAATGTAATGCAGGCACTGTTCTGGCTTAAGACAAGCCGTCAAAACGTTCGGATATCACCCAAGTGGGATGACATCAAGTGTTCATGTCATTATTAGAAAACTTCGCTTTTTATAAATCTCGTCAATCTAAACTTGCTTTTCAATTGATCGTCCATATAATAACGTTGTTATTTTCTGTCTTCGCATAAACCAATGACTCAAAAGGATGTTAACGAGCCTAAAAAAGGTCCCAAGAAAAGAAGAAATCCAGATGTGGATATAGATCTTGATGAAGATCTAGACGAAGACTTAGATCTCGATGAAGATCTTGACCTAGATTTAGATGAAGATTTAGACCATGATGAAGATAAGGATGAAGGACGTTGCTAATTAAAAAATTCCCATGAATATTGTCGTCACTGTTCTTCAAGTTCTTTTAGGCTTATGGAATATCATTGGTGGTGTTTACATGAGCACACACTATGAAGAGCTCATCAATGAATGGGCCAGTGGGTTTTTCCCTTCTTTTTTCTGGATCGTCTTTGGCGTTATTCAGATTTTATTCTCACTCGCATTAATACTGTCTGTAAAAAAGGGTAAGTTGAGTAAAATGGGCCTTCCTGCAGCGATTGGTTTAGCTGTTATAGATCTGGTAGGGATTGCGTTTTACATGTCCTACGCAGGATTCCCGGGTATGCTCTGGGGATTAATCCCTGCTCTCTTACTGGGCTTTGTTGCTTATTGGAGAGGATTAAAAAAATAATGGATTTCCCCTCGAGTCGTCGTAAAATCAGACTGAGCCATTCCGAGAGGCAACAAGCCGGATTAGCGAAAGCTGATGTTTTTTGTTATTATCATCAGGCCTAATTTAAAATTTAACCAAATACCATGAACAGCAAACTCAATCCTTACATCAATTTCGAAAGCAATTGCAAGGAAGCAATGGAATTTTATAACAGCGCTTTTGGCGGCAAGCTCACTATGAGCACCTTCAAAGAAGGCGGCGCACCTGCGGATCCAACTCAGGACAATAAAATCATGCACGCCATGCTGGTATGCGATAATGGAATAACACTTATGGGTGCCGACACCCCAAACGGATGGACATATATCAAAGGCACCAACATTTCTGTCTCTTTGAGCGGTGAAAACGAGGCAGAGCTTCAAGGTTACTGGGACAAACTTTCAAACGGCGCAAAAATCGACCAGCCATTAGCAAAAGCGCCATGGGGAGACATGTTCGGCATGCTCACAGATAAATTCGGCATTCGCTGGATGGTGAATATTATTGCAAAAAAAGCATAAAGTCTGCCCCCCTTCCAATTGTTATTAATTTTAAGAAAAAGCCTCTTCTCTGAGGCTTTTTCTTGATGTTACAAATTTACGGATTTTACCCGTAAATAGCTCCAGATTTTCGCAGCCTAACGCCGTTTACGAATGAGACACATTAGTGTATAATATTATGATGAAAAAAATCTACCTCTCACTTACAGTTATCATTCTTTTCAGCTTGTATGTGCTGTCCACGACATCGAAGATAAATTTAGGACAACTATTCTCAGCTAATCTGACCAATACAAGCATTCGACAATCGCCGGTTGTTACCCCTGAAAAAACTGATAATAGCCAGCCGCTCTCTCCACCGCCTCCAGCACTTGTCCCCTCAACACCTGGACGTTATAAAAACGGCGAATATATTGGAAGTGTTGAAAATGCATATTATGGCTACGTTCAAATAAAAATTAAAATAAGTAACGGGAATCTAAACACTATTCAATTTTTAAGTTATCCGAACGAACGCCAGCACTCGGTATCGGCAAATCAAAGAGCAATGCCTTTATTGATAAATGAAGCAATCAAAGCCCAAAGTGCAAACGTAGACATCATTTCAGGCGCAACAGATACAAGTATAGCTTTCCAACAATCGTTGAAGACCGCTCTTGAACAAGCATAGACTAATTTATGAAGCAGACACGACTTATAATGGGCATGCCAATTACGGTCGAAATTACAGATCTTGCTGTTGAACAGAAAGATCTTGAGGCTATATTTTCCTATTTTCAGTATGTTGATGAAAAGTTCAGCACTTACAAAGAAACAAGTGAAATAACAAAAATCAATCAACATAAGCTTTCAGAAGCCGATTACAGCCATGATATGAAGCTGGTTTTTGATTTATGTAACGAGACAAAAAATCTCACCAATGGGTATTTTGACATCTTGAATCCTCAAGGCATCCATGACCCTTCCGGTCTTGTAAAAGGGTGGTCGATTTTCAATGCAGCCAACATACTTAAAGAGAAAGGTTTTACATCATTTTATATTGAGGCAGGAGGCGATATTCAGGCACACGGTCAAAAATCAGGAAAAAATTGGAAAGTAGGAATTCGCAATCCATTTAATAACAACGAAATAATCAAAGTATTAAACATTTCAGAAGAAGGTGTCGCAACGTCCGGAACCTATATTCGAGGTCAACATATTTATAATCCTTTGGATAAAAAGGCTGCTCTCAACGATATAGTAAGTTTCACGGTCATCGGTCCAAACATTTACGAAGCTGATCGTTTTGCAACGGCTGCTTTTGCCATGGGAAAAAAGGGCATCGATTTTATCGAACAATTAAAAGGTTTTGAAGGCTATATGGTGGATAAAGACGGCATAGCAACAATGACTTCAAATTTTAATAAATACATTCTCTCTTAAAAAATGCTGAGTTTAATCGACAAATTTGTGAACGGCATAACGATGTACAGGCTTATACTGTACTACATGCTCTCACTGTTGCTCGTTGCAGCTGTTTTAAGTATTTTTGGAGTTTTGCCATTCAGTTTGCTGGCACTGGTAGTTTCAGTATCGATTATTACTGCAACGTGCTGGGTAACGAATACCATTTTTGGCAAAGTTTTCGAGGTTCCAACAAATGTTGAATCCATATACATCACCTCGCTGGTTCTTTCATTGATCATCACACCTCCAACTCTTTTTGATCCTGCAGGTTTGTGGTTTTTATTCTGGACCTCAGTCTGGGCAATGGCATCAAAATATATTGTCGCCCTAAACAAAAAACACATATTTAATCCTGCAGCATTTGCCGTTGCATTAATGGCATTAACGATAAATCAATCTGCAAGCTGGTGGGTTGCAACTCTCCCACTGCTTCCGTTCGTTTTAATCGGTGGAATTTTGATCACCAGAAAAATTCACCGTTTTGATGTCGTGTTAAGCTTCATTGTTACCTCCACAATCACCATTTTCCTGACAACAAACCAACCAAATATTTTAGAAACTCTCCACAAAACATTTATCCTTTCTCCTTTATTATTTTTTGCATTTGTTTTCATTACAGAACCTTTAACATCACCTCCCACACGCGAGTTAAGAATTGTATATGGAGCCATCGTAGGACTTTTATTTGCTCCTGCCATTCATATTGGTCCTGTCTATTCCACTCCAGAACTCGCTATGCTTGCGGGTAATATTTTTTCTTATTTGGTCAGCCCAAAAAAACGTCATCTTCTCAAACTAAAGGAAAAAGTTGTTTATGGAAAAGATATTATTGATTTTATTTTTTCCGCACCAAATGCAATAAAATTTCGCGCAGGCCAATACCTTGAATGGACATTAAGCCTGAAACATCCTGATAACCGAGGCAATCGAAGATATTTCACTATCGCTTCCTCACCAACCGAAAAAGAGATCCATTTAGGGGTTAAGTTTTACCCGGAACCAAGTACATTTAAAAAATCCTTATTCGAACTAAAACCGGGCGATAAAATCATGGCTTCACAACTTGCCGGCGATTTCGTTCTTCCGCCGGATAAAAACCAGAAACTGGCCTTCATAGCAGGTGGAATAGGCATCACACCTTTCCGAAGTATGATCAAATATCTCATCGACAATGATGAAAAAAGATCATTAGTCCTTTTCTACTCTAACAGAGCATTATCAGAAATTGCCTACAAAGATATTTTGGATCAGGCTGAACAGAAGTTTTCGATGAAAACAGTCTATATCTTAACTGATATTAACTCCTGTCCTATTGATTGGAAAGGCTGCAAAGGTCATCTGGACGCAAAGATGATTGCAACTGAAATGCCGGATTATCGAGAAAGAACTTTTTATATTTCCGGATCCAACGTTATGGTTGTAGCTTTCAAAAAAACTTTAAAGGATATGGGTGTAAACAGTCGACAGATTCGTGTTGATTTCTTCCCCGGTTTTTAAACTCAGAGATAACTTTTCATAAGTTATTGTTCTAAGATCCTCTTTTTGGCTCAAAACAGTCTGTTTTTGCCATTTTTCGAATAATTGTCAGAGACAAAACTTCCTTTTTCCATAATATCTACTATAATAGGCAGCGTATCCCCTAACACACGTCTCAATATGCCAACAAAGAAACCTAAGAAAAAGTCAGCAAGAAAGCCAAATGCTGCGTTCATGAAACCAATGAAAATCAGCCCGGTTCTTGCAGAAGTAGTAGGCAAAGGTCCAATGCCTCGTACTGAAGTAGTAAAAGCTCTCTGGAAATATATCAAAAAGAACAAACTCCAGGATCCAAAAAATATGCGTAACATCAAAGCTGATGCCAAACTCAAAGAAGTATTCAAAGGCAAAGGCGTTGTAAGCATGTTCGAAATGACAAAACTCGTTTCAAAGCATCTTTCCTAAGCGTTCAACTTAAGATTTCAAAAGGCCGATATCGAAAGGTATCGGCCTTTTTGTTTTCCATAAACGAATTACTCTATTCTGCATTCAGAAGAGTTTCAATCGTAGCTTTGTCTGTTTCAGAATAGAGATTTCTGACAAGCATACCTTTCAAAAGTTCTAAGATACCTTCAGCTCTTTGTACCGTCTTATGTAAATGATCGTCAGTGCGAAGTGCAGCGAGAGTTCCTTCCTGTTCAGCCTTTGCATAGAAAGTTTCCCACCAAGTCTTTTCAACAGAAGAGTCTTGAGTAAGTGCCGATCCTTTCACAAGTTCACCGACACGGACAAACATTTTCACACCTTCTTCCGTAGATATTGGCTTATTTATACGGACATTATTATCTTTATAACCGTCCCAGAGACCGTAATATTTTCCAGAATAAGCAACATCGACAAGGTAATCTTGGATAGCATCACCACTATGTACTTTTGGTAAATCCGTCCATTCCCCCATAGGAAGACCTCTTTGGGTAGTCTCTAATTGAGTAGCATCCAAAATTGGGTAGCAGTGTGAAATCATCAAAACCTTTGCAAGTTCCAGACGAAGAATATCTTTATCGGGACCAAGATATGCAGTTTCACCTGATTGCAAGCCATCTGCGGCTGTTGCTCCTACTGAACCGTATCCACTGATAATGTACTGTTTACCAAGAATCTCAAAAGTATTTTTCAATACATTGATGGATCTCTTGTAATCCTCTCTTACTCCATCCAAATCTACAAAACTTAACTTACGATTTGGATCATAATTCAGACAAGCTGAACGAGTAATGTTGTCTGCCGAGATAACGGTTGAGTTACCTGTTCCAACCTGACCGCCGGTAGTGCCATTATCAGCTCCTCCGCCAGTTCCGCCCCCACCTGCACCCGTTCCTCCACCTCCACCAGTGCTTGTTCCACCACCAGTACTTGTTCCACCACCAGTACTTGTTCCCCCGCCGGTACCTGTTCCCCCGCCGGTACCGCCACCCGTTCCACCGGTACCGTTATTACAATCATTGTCTGCAATAGACGCCAATGTATTCGAAACCTGACCACGGTCATAACTTGGGTCCATACTGCTTACTTCATGGTGAAGCACACCCTGATGCGGTGTATTTTCGCAAACCGTATCATCAACCGCTGTCACTGTTACTACCTGCGGTACATTCCAGTTTTCAGGAGTAAAAGTAAGTGTTGTTTTATCTGCAGAAACCTGGGCATCAGGAATAACCGTTACCATAACATTCGATGTTGGTTGCGCACTCAAAACAACTCCATAAGTGTCAGTTGCACCACCTTCTGCCACATCCACAGACCCGTCACTTTCTACAGTTCCACCATTATAGCCCGGTAAAATTGTGACATTATTCGCTCCACATCCGCTGATACCAAGCAGACCTCCGTCTGTTCCACTATGATCCAACACAACAATCGGCTGTGTAAGTTGTAAGTTATTAAATCGAGAATCTGTACTTGTCACTGAATGAATAATCGATCCATTACGTGAACCTTCCACTAAAGAATCCACGATACCTTCAACAGTAATTGTTTGCGGAAGACTAAAATTTTCCGGAGTAAAAGTAAGCGTTGTCGGATCAACCCGCACCTGATTATCCGGATGAATATTTACGGTTACCGGTCCGGTTGGCATGGTGCTTAAAGCCATTGAATATGCTCCTGGAGGACCACCTTCAATTACGGTCAGACAGGTAGGATGAAGTGTTAAACTCACTGTATCGTTATCCTGAATAGTAAAATTGTGACTGATTTGATTGCCCAAAACTGCATTTACTGGACTTGAAAGAGTGATGACTGCATTTTCCAGAGGTTCACCAATATTATCATCAATTATTGTAATTGGAATTGTCGCACTCGTTTCACCTGCTTTAATAGTCACCTGACCACTGGTAGGTGAAAAATCCGTTCCTGGTGTTGCTGTTCCGCCTGTAACTAAATAGTTCAAAGTAACATCCACTAATGAGGTAGCTGTTGATAACACCTGAATATCTAAAGTTGCATTATTTTCACTTCCGCTGGAAGAAACCACCGTAAAACCAACTGAAGGAAGCGTATTCGCCAATTGATCTAAAAGTGGATCCACCGGTAAAGAGCCGGGGGGCAAAATTGGTGGAAGTACCGGAACTGGAGGAAGTGGCAACGGCGGGATAGGAAGAAGTTGCGCACTGGCAATATTCATTCCCATGGCTCCGAATAATAAGATGGAAAAAAGTTTAGTAAAAATGTGTTTTGTTTTTTTCATAAATTACCTTAAGAAAATAGATCATCATATTATTATAAAATAATAATCATATTTAGTCAAATATAGATTTCTACCATAACAAAAAAGAGGCTCACCAAAAAAGCCTCAAACGAATAAGATGTAACTCTTAGCCTGCCAAAGCACTGAATGATGTTGGAATTTGACCTGGTTTATCCCATTTTTCTTTAAACTCATCCCACTCTTTTTGAACACCGGCCAGGTTTGCATCAAAAAAGTGGTAGAAACCGTTAGCCTCAACGGCATCATGAATCATATCTGTTGTGTGCTGAAAAGCATCCTTGCGATAACCAAAATCTTTCGGATCTTCAAACAAACGGCGGGTTTGAATAATAGAAACACGTGCTAATTTAATATAAATAGAAGATGCCAGTCGTGAAAACTCCTGGGCTAATTCTGTAACATCCTTGCCAGCGGCTTTTTCACGCTGCACTAACTGAAATCCTTCATAGATAGCAAGTTTTGCAGGGTTCCTGTAAATCGACATACCTTTAATAAAATCCCGGTCTTTGTAAGTTTCATACAAATCTTCCTGGCTGGCAGTAAGTACTTCTGGAGCAATAAGATCTGTATCAATACGTCGAAGCGCATCCAATGGGTCTTTTGGTTTCACTTTATCGAGAGCTGCATCACGTAAACTTTTATCTACAAGCGGTGCTCCTGCAACCTGAGCTTCAACCGGCTTACCTTCCATGGTTGTTTTTCCAAGCGCATAATCTTTGCCCCCCGGCCACATTCGATCGTTGGAAAATTGCCCCCCGTCATAACCGTGAGCCGCATTAATTCCCATAATGGCACCATTTACAGCCATCTCTATACCTCGATCGTTGAGTTTGTGAGTGCCGCTTTCTTGCAAAAACATTTCACTGGTACCAAAAGTATTGTTGGACATCGTCGCATCACCAAAATCTACAACAGAGGAAATAAGTCCTTCCATTTTCAATTTACAAAGTGCATCCCAAAAATCTATTTTCCTCTGCCAGACACGTTCCTCTTCCGGATCCATCATTTTATTACTGAGGTGCGTTTTCATTGGTGAAAAAGCTGTAATTTTTAATCCTAATTGATTAAGTCTTGTCACTAATTTCCTGGTGTCTTCAATATATGTTGTGCTTTGTGAAGCCAAAAGTTCACGGTCAAAAGTCAGAACAACCGATGCCTCTTTTAATTTTTCCGGCGGCGTCCCCTTCACAACCAATTCTTCAAAATTTTGTAAAACGGTTAATGGATCTCCACCCGGGACATAGTTCACTTTTGCACCTCTAAATTTTTCTGCAATACCACGACTGATATTACCTCCCAATGCATAAACTGGAGTATCCACCATCAATTCCGGACGATCAATCAGCGATGGACGAAGCCGAGGCACTTTTAAAGCCGGAGATAATTTTCCCCAATCTTCCTTAGCTCGAATAAAATTAGACTGAATTTCCTGATCATGAGCTTTCAAATAAGTTTCACGTTGTGCGTCAGGAAGAAGCTCATACTCTTGCTGATGCAGCCAGTTCAAAAATCTATACGGAGCCCTCTGTTCAGGAGGTTCAGGTGCATTCGGTGTAGTTTTCGTATAAGGAACCTTAAAGAGTTCTTCATTTCGTAAAACTTCAGGACCAGACTTTTGTTTATCCACATCAATCGGAACACCTTCGTTCTTTGGTTTATCTTTCTCCTGACTCTCTTTTCCTTTTTCAGGTTCGAAAGCAGGTTTTTCAAGAGCAAACACCAACCTCTTAGGTGCGCTTGAAAAATTTGTGCCAAAACAATAAAAAAGTTTTGTATTCATCACAATATTATAGCATAAATTTCAAAATTTTGAAACCATGAAAAGCCCTTACCATAAATCAAACTTCCAACAAAAAAATTGGAATAGTTTCAAGTTTAAGCCTATAATACAAAACAATATTTCTAAAAATAATTATGCGAAAAACTGTATCGGATAAAAAAGTTACAAAAATGAGGGCTATCTGGTCCGGATCACTCAATTTTGGCCTCATTAACATCCCGGTACAGCTTGCCAGTGCCTCCAAAGAGAATGTTCTCAAGTTTCATTTATTGGATAAACACGGAAACTGTCCCATCAGTTACGCCCGCGTTTGCCGGACTACTGGCAAAGAGGTCCCTTATAAGGATATTGTGAAAGGTTATGAATATGAGGAAGGTGACTATGTAGTTTTGTATGATGAAGATTTCAAAAAAGCTTTCCCACGAAAAACACATAGCATCGACATTGTAAGTTTTACCGACGATAACGAAATTGAACCGGAATTTTATGAAAAACCTTACTTCGTTGAACCGGATAAAAAAGCTGAAAAAGCTTATGTGCTCCTCCGTGACGCCCTGAAAAAATCAGGAAAAATGGGCATTGGTAAATTTATTTTAAGAGACCGCGAACATATCTGTGCTATTCGCGCTGAAGGCAAAGCAATTATGTTAATTCAGCTGCGCTATGAAGACGAACTCAGATTACCAAAGGGTATAAATCTCCCGGCTGAGGCCGACTATTCAAAGAAAGAGATGGATATTGCTTTAATGCTTATAGACCAGCTCTCCAGCCATTTTGAAGCGGAAGAATTTAAAGACACTTACACAGAAAAACTGGAAAAAGTTATTGAAGAAAAAGCGAAAGGAAAACCGATCCATGTTCAGGAAGAAAAAGAGGCCAGCCCCAAACATATGAAAAATCTCATGTCTATGCTGAAAAAGAGTCTGCAAAAAGTTAAACACGCTCATTAATGGGTCTCAAGCGCTACATTCAAAAACGGGATTTCAAAGCCACACCAGAACCGAAAGGTAAAAAACATCCGGGTGGGAAACAGTTGATGTTTGTGGTGCAAAAACATGATGCTTCACGTCTTCATTACGACTTTCGCCTTGAAATGGAAGGCGTTCTTAAAAGCTGGGCAGTACCAAAAGGTCCTTCGCTCAATCCGGAAGTGAAACGATTAGCAGTTCAGGTTGAAGATCACCCCTACAGTTACAGAAATTTTGAGGGCGCAATTCCTGAAGGAAATTATGGTGCGGGTGAAGTGATCGTTTGGGATCAAGGAACCTATTGGGCACAGGATGCCCAAGATCTGAAAGAAAGCAAAAAAGTGCTTTTAAAAGGTTTAAAAGATGGAAAATTAAAATTTTTCCTGAATGGAGAAAAACTCAAAGGATTATATAGTTTAAGCCGAATGAAAAATGGGAAAGAGTGGTTACTCATCAAAAAAAAGGACGAGTATGCCTCAGAAAAAGATGTCACAATTAAGTCCGGTTCCGTTCGATCCAAAAGTCACCTTTCACGGGACCAGCAAGCCCCGATTAAACCCATGCTCGGAAGCGCAATTGATAAACCTTTTGATGACAAAGACTGGATTTATGAAATCAAATGGGATGGATACCGCGCCATTGCCGAGGTGAGCGATGAAATACAACTCTATTCCCGAAATTTTCTGGATTTTCGTGCAAAATACCCGTCGGTCGTTGAAGCATTGAAATCTTTTAAAAATGAGGTAGTTGTAGACGGCGAAGTGGTTGCACTCGATGAAAACGGCAAACCCAGTTTTCAAATGTTGCAGAATGTAGACAAAAAAAAATCCCAAATCTGTTACGTAATTTTTGACATCCTGCGTCTGGACGGAAAGGATCTGACAGAACTCCCCCTCATAGAACGAAAAAAAATCTTGAAAAAGATTTTCCCCAAACATCCTCTGCTTATTAACAGCAGTTATGTGGAAAAACGTGGTGTAGATTTTTATAAAATTGCCGTAAAACAAGACCTGGAAGGCATTATGGCCAAAAATAAAAACAGCCGTTATTACCCCGGACTCCGCAGTAAAGAATGGTTAAAAATTAAAACTACCAAACGTCAGGAGACAGTCATTTGCGGGTTCACATCACCTCGTGGTTCACGCGGTTACTTTGGTGCTCTGGTTCTCGGTGTTTATAAAAACGGCAAACTCAATTTTGTGGGTCATACCGGCAGCGGTTTTGATGATAAAAGTCTCGTGAGTTTGTACAAACGTTTAAAGCCGTTGATTCAAAAAAAATCACCGTTTACGGAAACTCTTCCCAAACTGAACGGCCCTGTCGCCTGGGTAAAACCTCAGCTAGTTTGTGAAATAAAGTTCAGTGAATGGACCGGCGATAACCGTATGCGACACCCCATCTTTATGGGATTACGCGAGGATAAAAAAGCCACAGAGGTAGTCCGGGAACAAACTAAAACAACCCCACCCGTAAGTGCAGTAATCAAACGCAGCAAAAAGAAATTAATGTTTACCAATCTTGATAAAATTTTTTGGCCAAAAGAAAAAATTACCAAGGGCGATTTGATTAAATATTATAAAAAAATCGCTCCCGTAATTTTGCCTTATTTAAAGGACAGACCTGAGTCCATGAAACGGCATCCCAACGGCATAAACGGCGAAAGTTTTTTCCAGAAAAACATCGTCAATGAGGTTCCGGATTTTGTAAAAACCGTTTCCATAGATTCAGACGGCAAAGAGGTCAATTATTTAGTGTGCCAGAACGAAGAAACACTGCTCTATATGGCTAATCTTGGCTGTATTGAGCTGAACCCATGGAACTCCCGTTTGGAACATTTAGACTACCCGGACTATCTGATTATCGATCTTGATCCGGCAAATATAGCTTTTGAAAAACTCATAACGGTCGCTCAAACCGTCCACAAAGTCCTGGAAGAGGCCTGCGCCCCCGGGTACTGCAAAACCTCAGGCCAGAGAGGCTTGCACGTTTTCATACCCCTAGGCGGCCGCTACGATTACGATCAGGTAAAATCCTACGCCGAACTCTTAATGAATATTGTCCACGAACGTTGCCCTGATATAACGAGTATTAAAAGAGCCACCGAAGGCCGCAAAGATAAAATCTATTTGGATTTTCTGCAAAACCGTTATGCTCAAACACTGGCCGCGCCCTACTGCGTGCGCCCCGTTGCCGGAGCACCAGTCTCCACACCACTTAAGTGGGAAGAGGTAAAAAAAGGTCTGGATCCAAAAAAATTCACAATGAAAACAATTTTTAAACGCTTACAAAAGTTTGGTGATTTATGGAAACCGGTACTTACCGAAAAAGTAGACTTAGCTAAATCTCTTAAATGCTTGGAAAAAAGTTTAAAAAATAAATCATGATCATCCTTCTTCATTCATCCAAAACTATGCGCATTGTCCCAAGAGGAAATGTGCAGCTTCATCAACCTCAATTACTGGAAAAGACAAAAAAACTGGATGCTTATCTCAAAACTCTTTCTTCTAGTGAACTTGGAAAAATTATGAAACTTTCACCCTCATTGGCTGAAAAAACGCACGATCTGATTGCTGCCTGGACCGCAAAACCCGAACAACAATCCCCTGCCTTGGACAGTTTTATCGGTGATATTTACAGCGGTCTGCAAGCCGACAAACTCGACTCTGCCGATCGTGATTATGCAGACCAAACATTACGTATTTTTTCCGGACTTTATGGAATTATCCGTCCGTATGACGGCATCTATCCTTATCGTCTTGAAATGGGATATAAGTTCCCGGAACCCAAGTTTGCCAGTTTATACGATTACTGGGGACAAGATATTGCCGACACTTTGCCAAAGGAAGGTCCCATCGTAAATCTGGCATCCGAAGAGTTTGCGGAGACAATTACTTCTTTTATAGATGCATCACGTATTGTTGCGCCAAAATTCCTCACTGTCAGTCCTAAAAACGGAGAACCGGCTTTTGTAGTTGTGCATGCCAAAATTGCCAGGGGCGCATTTGCCCATTGGTTGATTAAAAATCGTATTGAGAATCTTCAAAAACTTTCCGAATTTAAAGATTTAGGTTACACGTTTGATAAAAATTTAAGTACAAAAGACATCCCAACCTTTGTTTGCAAAGAATTCGGGGGTAAAGGTTTGAGTATGAAAAAGTTACACAACTAAAAAGTAACCGTACCTTCTTCAATTCCATCACCTCCATAATCACTGTAACGTATCTCAAAAGGTATAATTTTCATAACAACCAAAGCACCGTCATTTCGTTTGAGAATAGGATAAACTGTATCAAATTTATCACCTGTATTCGCCATTTGAGCAATTTTCTCCAATATTTTTTTTGGGAAATCCTTGTCTAAAACAAGAGCTGCTTTTCCTTTAATTTTAGCTGTTATTTTTTTCTCAGCATCCGTGACAACCATACACACATCATCCTGATATTGAATGTTTTTATATTTTTGAGTTCCTGAATTTGTGAGAAAAAAAATATCAAAATTTGGCTCGATAAAATAGTAAATTGTATCGGCCTCTGGCTTCACCTCTTTAGTAATAGTCGCAAGTGTGCTGAGTTTATTTCTCAGCAAAAACTCCATAACAATCTCTTTGCTAATCATAGAGCCAATTTTAAAAAGTATTTTGATAGTTAGCGAAAGCTCCTTTTTCTGATTTAAAATCGGTCAGTGCTTTATCAGCATCTGATGAAACCATAAAAAAGAGCCCACTCTGCTCATCAAAGAATCGGGCTCGCCATACAGGAGAACTCTCTGCAGAAGCTTTATCAAGAGTAAAAATGGCTCTCACGTGAGTTGAATCAGCAAAATAGGTATCAATTTCATTCATCAAAGGTAAGTTATTACGGAGGTTTAAAACAAAATCTGTGAATGTCAGTTCCGGCAAATCCATACTTGTTAAAGGCGAATGGTTGGCGACAGTGATCGTTTCAATCGCCCCATTAGTTTTACTGAAACACCAAGACTTAAAGAGTTCTTTTGGTAATGTTTCACTCAAAAATATCATATGACAATACTGATCACGCCAAGGAGCATATTCAAAATAAAATTGAGCAAGTTTAGCATCATGACTCCAAACTTGAGCTTTCTGATTACCGTTCCAATAGGAATCACTAATGTAAGAGTTCCCTTCATCATTTACCGAAAGCCACTGGACTATATTTCCCAAAAGTTTGGACGGTGTGGAAGAGACCGTAGAATCGGCTGGATTTGGTGCAGGTTGGGATGTTGAAACCACTGGCTGCTGAGCTACAACAGATATTTGAGTAGTAGGCTGTAAATAGGAACAATAAACATATGCCTGACTATATGTTTTATAGGGAATCTTGCACCAACCGTTCCTAACTTCACTGACAATGGTGGCTTCACCTTTCGTCAGAAGTCCGTTGATATTATCCCCCATTAAAGGCCCGGAACGAACATTCAGGTTAACAGTTGATATATTTTGACCAACATAATTGACATTTTCAGCGGCAAACACCAGGCTTTGAGAAGCCAAAAGAAATGTAAATGCCAGTAAACTGAATGTGATTTTTTTCATCTTTATATAGGTATCTTTTTCGATATTAACACAGAGATTACTGAAATTAGTACTAAAAGTATGATAATTTGTCATATTATGGTGACAATTTATTTACAGGTAGGCAAATTAATGTTATAGTTAAATGATTTAAATATATCAAAATAAATTAATAAAAAAACAAATGAAAACAAAAAAACTCTTGGCTAAAAGCCAAAATTTTTATAAATCAAAACCGTTTGTAATTTTGAATTTTCTGGCGTTGGTTGGATTAACAGTCGGCATGCTTAATTCATCATCGCATTTTGTATTGGCTGCGGCACCTTGGCCGACAGATAGCCAATGGAATATTATTACAGGAAACGGAAGTCCGCTGATTGATCGTGAAGCACGAAGTATTTGTACAGATCCTACAAACGGTGGTGCTTCTCCTTCTCAGGAAAATGACATTGGTTCGCAGGCAAAATGTTCTAGCGCACCGAGATACAATCCTGGACTTGTTGACGTTCAGTTTGGTGATGGGCTTCAACCAAACGCAACACCATTAAACACTTTTTCGGCTGGTAACTATTATAAAGACTCCAGCAATAACTCAAATAATTGTACCAATCTTGCTGACGATACTTTCTTCTTCCGAACTCGTCTATCAGCCGATCCGCTTCAAGCTAACGCCACGAACGGTTTCAAAAATAGTTTCTGGTGGGCAACGCTGGATGTAAATGCCGATGGCATCATTGATTTCTATGTACGTATTGATGGTAACGGCAATAAAGCATCTGAAACATTAACTATAATTCACGAAGAATCAACCGGTCCGAGTGACCCAATCAACAATGACCCGACCGGAGAACCAGTTATCGCTAATTATGTCGATCCTATTGATTTAGGTCTGGCACGTGCTGTTGCAACACCGGATAACGCCACAGTTGGAGATGCAACCGAATCATTTATTGATTGGCAGGTACCAGTTACAGATTTTAAAACCAGCGGTAACACTCAAGTACTTTGTTACGGTAACAATCTTGTATTAACTAACTACAGTACTTCCGACGCGAACCAGCCTTTATCACCATTCCAGAAAGATTTTATCCAGGCAGCTGGAACAGTTTCTGATGTTATTACATTGGAAAATCCAGACTACACTCTTACAAAAACAGCAAGTGACGTGAATGGCGGAACTCTCTACCCGGGTGACCAGGTGGAATATACAGTAACCGCAACGAACATTGGTTCAAATATTTCAAATTTCAAAATCGTAGATCCTATTCCTTCCGGCGGAACTTATGTTGCTGGAAGTATGAAAGTTACTTTGGGCAGCACCACATACAATTTGACTGATGCCACAGGAACAGAAACTACCTGTCCATCTTCAACTCATTGTCTCGCTGACTTCAACTCAAGTAATGCGGGTGCTGTAACTTTTGCAAATGACTGGCTGTATTCAAGCGGCTCGAGCAGTCCGCTTTATGATGTTATTACCTTTAAATTTAAAGTTACTTTTGCAGCTACTGGAACTTTTTCCAACCAGGCAACCGGTAAATCAAGAGAACTTGCTGATAAATTAAGTGATGACCCAGGCGTGGTGGGTGCAACCAACCCTACCCCAGTAACTGTTTCACCTCCACCTCCTCCTGATGTTATCGATCTTGCAATCACAAAAACCGATGGCGTAACTTCTGTGACACCTGGAAATGCCGTAACTTATACAATCGTTGTAACAAACAATGGTCCAAATACTGTAGTTGGAGCAACAGTCAGTGATATTTTCGATGCAACTCTCAGCAGCATCAACTGGACATGTACCGGATCAGCCGGTTCAAGTTGTACAGCCGGCGGTACAGGCAACATTGCCGATTCTGCAGTTAATTTATTAGTTAATGGAACAGCAACCTATACAGTAACTGCTAATACCAGCGTCCTTGCAACAGGAAGCCTGGTGAATACAGCTTCTGTTACAGTACCGGGTGGTATGAACGATACAAATAATACTAACGACAGTGCTACTGATACTGACACATATATTCCAACGGACTTTGGTGACGCACCAGACCCATCCTATCCCACACTTTCAGCCAGTAACGGCGCACGACATACTCTTGCCTCAGGAAAATATTTGGGCAGCGGCGTCGATGCTGATTCAAACGGTCAACCAAATGCAACGGCAACCGGAGACGATATCAACGGTAGTGATGACGAAGATGGTGTCGTATTTACCACATCTTTAATCCAAGGAAATACTGCAAACTTAAATGTTACTGCATCGACTGCTGGTAAACTTGATGCATGGGTTGATTTTAATACAAACGGCAACTGGAGCGACTTGGGTGAACAAGTGTTTACATCTCAAACTCTTACTGCAGGTGTAAACGCCCTCAGCATTCCAATTCCGGCAGGAGCTACCGCAGGAAACACCTACGCGCGTTTCCGTTTCAGTCAGGCCGGCGGTCTTTCATTTAACGGACTCGCCCCGGATGGTGAAGTTGAAGATTACCAGCTGACAATTATTACACCTCCTGATCTTTCTACCTCTACGAAAGCAGACGACGATGTAGATAATGCCGTATCAAATCTTCAAACTATCACTTACACAGTAACTGTTAACAATACAGGCGGAAGTGCAGCTACTGGTATTAGCGTTGATGACGTACTTAATCTCAATCTTGAAAATCTCAGTGTTACAGGATTCAGCAACTGTGGATTGCCAACCAATTCATCAATCGCCAATCCTCCGGCTCTTCATCTGACTAACATCAGTTTGGCCCCAAGTTCAAGCTGCGTAATTACCTTTACTTCGAGGGTTACTGCGGGTGCCGCAGGTGGAACGGGTATAGCAAATACAGCAACAATCTCAGCATCAGCTCAGGGCGGAAGTGGAGCTACACCAAGCTCAGATCCACTTACAGTAACAACTGTCCCAAACCTTTCAACATCGACACATGCTGATGATGACGGTGACAATACAGTTACAAATTCACAAATCATAACCTATACAGTCACTATTAATAACACCGGCAACGGCACTGGGAATGGTATCAGTGTTGATGACATCCTCGATACAAATCTTGAAAATTTAACAATAACTTCAATCACAAATTGTGGTCTTCCGTTTGATGGATCGGTCCTTAGTCCAACAGTACCGAATGAAATTCATTTAAGCGGAGTCAGTGTTACTCCAGGAGTTCCTTGTGTGATTACTTACACCGTAAGTGTCACAAGCGGAGCTGTTGGCGGTACAGCTATTCCAAACACAATAACAATTTCACCGGCAATCGAAGGCGGACCAGGTGCATCAAAATCAGCAGATACAGTTGTAGTTGATGGAACCATCAATTTCACAGGATCCAGCAAAGCTGAGAACGATACTGATAACATCGTATCACCAGGTGATACAATCACTTACACTGTTACAATTCCAAATTCAGGAAATACTGTGGCTTCAGGAGTAACCATGACGGACACTATTGATTCGCATTTTGGTGTTCCCTCTAACTTCAGTTATACAGATTGTGGAAGCCCAACTGATGATTTCTCAACTCCGCCTACTCTCTCTGTAAGCAATATAACTATTAATGCTTTCGCAACATGTATCATCAATTACGACCTCGTTGTAACTGCTCCATTGATCAATGATGATCCGGAAAGTATTGTTCTGAACAATTCAGCAAATATTTCTCCAGCAAACGGTTCAAGCACAATGACCGCCAGCACTCTCAATATTGATGTCACACCAGATCTTTCCACATCAACAATGGCTGACGATGACGTTGATAATAACGTTATCCCTGGCCAAACAGTCACATATACTACCGTCATCACAAACACAGGTAACGGTACAGGAACAGATGTAAGTCTTAGCGACACTTTAGATACAAATTTTGGTAACCTCCAGGTCGTTTCTGTTTCAGATTGTGGTGCATCTTATAATACGAGCAGTTCAACAAGTGAACCACCGGTATTGGGTGTTTCAGGTCTTAGAGTAGACCCTGGTACACCATGTGTGGTCGTTTATACAGTTGTCATAGACTCAGGTCTCATTGAAGGAACCACACTTGATAACTCTGCAACTTTAAGCGCAGCATCTCAGGGTGGTACTGAAACTACACTGACAACAGACACACTCACAATTTCATCAGTCCCATTTTTGACAGTATCAAAAACAACAAACGACGAAGATAATACAGTCAGTCCAGGACAAGAGATTACTTATACTATTACTATCGGAAACGATGGTAATGGAACTGCAACAGGCATCACAGCTACCGATGTAGTCGATCCAAACTTCAGTGTTCCATCAAATTTTAATTACAGTAACTGTGGTGGACTCGCATCAGAAGATTTCAACGATCCAGTGATCACCTTCGTAAACCTTTCTGCATCAGTGCCAATCGATTGTGTCATAAGCTACAAGGTAACAGTAAATCCGGCCACCCCTGACACAACAACTATGAATAACAATGTTGATGTTGGAAGTGCTGTCGAAGGTGGAAACGACCCAAGTGCGGTTTCTGCAACAACATTAACAGTAAGTGCTCCACCGCCACCACCACCTCCTCCTCCAGAACCTCCATCACCTCCTCCATCTCCTCCAACTCCAGGTGAATCACCAGAACCGGTTCGACCACCACGTAAAGGTGGCGCAGGCGCTCCTGCCAGCATTTTCATGCGCATAAGTCTGGCTCAGCAAAAACTGAATCAGGATAAACAAAATGAAAATCCTCCAATTGAAGAAGCCTGTCTCGCTTATGATCCGACCCGAAGACTCGTATTCCTTGATATAAACGATGAAACCAATCGCAAATATCAAAAAGCAGCAGAAATTCTGCGTAACACGTTTATTCTGACATCAGGCGACTACATTCTGAGTGGATATCAATCATTTACCAAAGACATCGGTGAACGCACTATCGGTCTGAAGAAAAACATCACGAAACTTGAATGGGCAAAAATCTTGATGATTTCAAACTGTCTGCCAATCAGAAATGCCTTGGCCTTAAAAGAAAAAACTATCTCCGGCAAACAAATTCCTCACTTTGTAGATTTACCGCTCGAACACAATAACGATAAAATTCACGACTGGTATGTAGATACTATGTACTCTGCTGCCTACTATGAAATTATCGACGACAATGCCGAGCATAAAATGAATGCACAAAGCAACATTACAGTTGCACAGGGTGTTAAAATGGCTGTAAGAAGCGGTGAAGCTTTACATAATGCACCGGCTGAAAGTGCAGATCAAAAAGTAAATGCCAACATAGGACGTGATAAATGGTACTTTGAATACTATTCAAAAGCCGCCGGTGAAGGTATTTTCAATGATTTAACTCAAACACCAGAACGTGCCGATACACTTCTCGTCAGAAATGAAGCTTTCTATGACCTCGTGAACACTATGTTGTCTCGAGATCTGTATAGTGTTGAAGATGGTTCAGATATTAAAGACTACTTCCAGAAGACATACCTCACAGGCAAGAAACATGAAGAGGTGCTTGGTGTCACAACTTCTGACCACCTGGTTGAAGACCTTACAAATGATCTGAAAGCTGCTCAAGCCGCTCTGGCTCAAGAACAATCAGACAATGCTATCAGACAATGGGTATATCTGGTTCTCATCCTTGGCGCTTTCGGTCTTGGTATGTACCTCGGTAAGAAAAAGAAAAAGTAAGTCTGAAACGTAAATAAAGATTTAAAAAGAGTCACCAGTAACATCTCCCCTGGTGACTCTTTTGAACCAAAACTATTTTTTCTTATCTGCCGGCTTCTTCTTTGCTTTCTTTTTTTCTTTTCTCTGTCCTGCATTACCTTTAGCCATAAAATCATGAATAAAAAATAGTAATCCTATCATACACCATTTATCCATTCATTGCTGCTACACAATCGCACCCCAATCTATCGGCTTTTCACCTACTGATTCAAGATATTTATTGGTTTTGCTGAAATGTTTACAACCCAAAAAACCTTGGTGGGCTGAAAACGGAGATGGATGTGGTGCAGTGAGAACGCAGTGCTTGGACCTGTCGATAATCTTCCCCTTTTCTTGTGCATACCTTCCCCATAATAAAAAAACTATATGTTCTTTTTTGTCAGAAATCGCTTGAATAACAGCATCGGTGAACTCTTCCCAACCTTTATGTTGATGTGAACCAGGCGTGTTGGCCCGGACAGTTAATGTCGCATTGAGAAGCAAAACTCCCTGCTTCGCCCAACCATCCAGATTCCCTTTTTTAGGCATTTTCACATTCAAATCGGATTCAATCTCTTTATAAATATTCTGGAGAGACGGTGGCAATGCCATACCATCGTTCACTGAAAATGACAGTCCGTTCGCCTGCTTTGGGCCGTGATAAGGATCCTGACCTAAAATAACAACTTTCACATCCTCAAAATGGCACAGTTCAAATGCCCGAAAAATATTTTTGCCTTCCGGGTAAATTTTACCGGACGTGTACTCTTTTTTTACAAACTGAATCAAATCCTCAAAATAAGGTTTTTCAAACTCATCATTAAGGACTTCCAACCAGGACGGATCTATTTTTACTTCAGCCATACAAAATTATGAAAAAGCGCCCTTATGGTAATCAGCGTTTGCTTGAGATGCAACCTAAACATATAAGTTATCTCGGTGTTCAAAGCTGTATATTAAATTTAATAAAAATTGTATTTGACTTTCGGAAAGTCATAACATATCATTCAACCATATGGTTGAACATACTCTCCAACTCAACTCCATCTTTGGCGCCCTTTCGGATGCAACTCGCCGTGATATTTTAAAAAGAGTTGGAACTGAAGAGCTGTCTGTAAGTGAAATCGCCAAATACTACAAACTCACTTTCGCTGCAGTTTCCAAACATTTAAAAGTACTGGAAAGAGCCAAACTCATCTTCAAACACCGTCAAGGTAAACAACAGATTGTTCAGGTCTCCCCTATTGCCATCAAAGATGCTGCAGAGTGCCTGCGAAGCTATGAAGCCATGTGGAATAACCGCTTCGATTCATTAGAAAACTATTTATCTAACCTCCAAAAATAATGGATACAAATAACACCAAGGACAGAGAAATTGTCATCACCCGTACCATCAATGCTCCTCGTGAACTAGTATGGAAAGCATGGACGGAGCCGGATCATCTCATTAAATGGTGGGGCCCAAATGGTTTTACCAACACCTTTCATGAAATTGAAATAAAACCGGGCGGTGTCTGGAGATTTACGATGCATGGTCCTGACAAAGTCGACTATCCAAATAAAATTATTTTCCTTGAAGTAGTGAAACCAGAACGACTCGTATTCAGACATAACAGCGACAAAGAAAACGACCCGGAAGAGTTCCTCTCAACCATCACTTTTGAAGAGGAGAATGGAAAAACGAAAGTAACAATGAGTTCTCTCTTCCCAAGTGTCGAACAACGCCAACTGGTCATTGAAAAATATGGAGCCATTGAAGGTGGAAATCAAACTCTTGGTCGTCTGGACGCATACGTAACTCAAATGTAAAACCTTATTATTTTATTTTTTATATTATGTCAGAAAAAAATACACAGGAGTTAGTAATCACCCGTACTTTTAACGCCCCACGTGACATGGTTTGGAAGGCATGGTCTGAAGCTGATCAACTCGCTCAATGGTGGGGTCCAAAAGGTTTTGCCATGGAAGTAACAAAGTTCGAATTCAAACCAGGTGGAATGTTTCTTTACAACATGCAACCACCCAACGCAGGAAAAATTTGGGGAAGATTTCTTTTTCGTGAAATGGTAGCACCGGAAAAACTTGTTTTCATCAACTCTTTCTCCGATGAAAACGGCGGCATAACTCAAAACCCATGGCTTCCTGTATGGCCGAAAGAGATCCTCAACACTATGACTTTGAAAGAACAAGACGGCAAAACCACAATTACAATCAGTGGCGGCCCGATCAACGCATCTCCTGAAGAACTCAAAGCCTTCGAAGAAGGACAAAGTTCAATGGAAGAAGGGTTCAAGGGTACTTGGGAAAAACTCGACGAACTCCTGGCAAAACAATCCAAATAGTTTAACGTAGACAAATCTATGCCCGGTTACTATATTAACCGGGCACTAAATTTTAATGACAAAGAATTTTATGAAAGATCTGTGGAAAACCATTAAGCAATCACTGAACGGAGAACAGCGTGATTACACCCAAGGAAGTATTCCTCATGCAGTATTCTTACTGGCTATCCCAATGATTTTGGAACTGTGTCTCGAAAGTGTGTTTGCCGTTGTTGATATTTTTTTCGTGAGCAAACTTGGTCAAAATGCAATTGCGACTGTTGGCCTGACTGAATCTGTAATCACCCTGGTTTACTCACTGGCTGTTGGTTTAAGTACAGCTGCAACAGCCATCATCGCCCGCCGCATTGGTGAAAAAAATCCGGAAAAAGCCACGGAAGCCGGTGCACAATCCATGATCGTTGCTTTCATTCTTATCATTATTTTGAGTGTTTCAGGTGTCATATTTGCACCGAATATACTTCAGTTCATGGGGGCAAGTCCGGATGTGGTAAATGAAGGTGCCATCTTCACCCGTATTATGTTCGGTGGAAGTGTTGCAATCGTTCTACTGTTCCTTATCAACGGTATTTTCCGTGGTGCAGGCAACGCAGCTATGGCTATGAAAAGTTTATGGATAGCCAGTCTTCTCAACATTATCCTCTGCCCAATTTTTATCTCATTTTTCGGTTTGAAAGGCGCTGCTATCGCAACAGTAATCGGCAGAAGTAGTGGTGTGCTGTATCAGTGTTATCATCTCTATAAAGGAAGTGGTGTTCTCAAATTCAAGAAAAAGCATTTCAAATTTGATGGAGCCCAGATTAAATCCATCATCAAGATTGCCTGGCCGGCAACCCTTCAGTTTATTATCGCCAGCGGCAGTTGGATTATTTTAACACGCATCGTTGCAGAAACCGGTGGAACAGCAGCATCAGCTGGATACCAAATTGCTTTCCGCAACTTCGTATTCTTTATTTTGCCGGCCTGGGGTATGAGCAACGCTGCAGCTACATTAGTCGGACAAAATCTTGGTGCAAAACACCCGGAGCGTGCTGAAGAAAGCGTCATGATTACAACAAAATACAACGCCATTTTTACTGGTTTCGTCATGTTACTGTTTGTATTTTTCGCTGGACCAATCATTCAAATTTTCACTCAGGATCCTCAAGTGGGCCAGTTTGGCACTCAAGCATTACAGATTATTGGTGCTGGCTACATTTTCTATGGCATTTCAATGGTTATGTCTGCAGCATTAAACGGTGCAGGTGATACCCGAATACCAACGATCTTTAATTTTATTTGTTTTTGGGTGTTCCAGATTCCACTCGCTTATTTGCTAGCGTATACCTTTGGTATGAACCAAACCGGTGCATTCATTGCTATACCGGCTGCCCAGACCCTGGTAGCAGTTATCTCCTGGTACTATTTCAAAAAAGGTCACTGGAAAAAAGTGAAAGTATAGGCATTGTTTTATCAATGTCAAAGCGCTTCAGAAACATTCTGTGTTGTTACTCTTCTGAGTGACTCGTCAATTCATCCGCCGTTGCTTTTTATTGCAATTTTATTCAAAATACCCACGATCAAAACTTAATATCATTTGCATATGAAAAAGACCAAATTCAGCCAATTATCTCCAAGTCTTAAAAAATTTATTGCTGCAGAAGGCGGCGCCGGAGCCGGTAAATCCTCCACCTCAGGCACTTTGAGTTCTTATGTACGAAAAAGTAAAAGTCCGGTCTCTGCTTTTGCAGAACGTACTTTAAACCACACCAACGGCGGTGCAACTTATCAATCTGCTCTCTGGTTAAAGGAACATTTAAGAAAAGGTGGCAAACTCGTAGTCACTCTTGCCGGAGCGCTCAGCTCTTTTCAGATTGGCGTAATGCTAGCTGAACTTATCCGCCAGGACAAAGTTCATCTCATTTCAGCAACTGGAGCAAACCATGAAGAGTCTTACTATCGCTACGTTGCACACTCGCACTATGCCTATATTCCCCGCTACACCGAGCTCACTCCCGAACAGGAAGCAGAATTACGTGATGCCGGCCTTCGCCGCATAACAGATACATTCCTACCGGAGGATGAGAGCGTTCGCATCATGGAACCGCATCTTTTAAAAATGTGGAAAGATGCTCAAAAAACCGGAAAACGTTTTTTCCCTCATGAATATTTCCGCCGTCTTTTTTCCGAGAAGCTTATTAAACCTGATCACCTGGCCAACCCAAGTGACTGTTGGACATATGCCGCCTACCAAAAAAACATTCCGATCGTCATTCCGGGTTTTGAAGACTCAACCATGGGTAACATTTTCGCCAGCTACACCTACAACGGTAAATATCGCAAAGATAAAAGCCTTGTTCTGGATCAGACCATCATGAAAAGCGGTCTTGAATATTTCACGCTCATGTACGACTGGTACATGGAAAACTCCAAAAAAAGTCCGATCGCCTTTCTACAGTTAGGCGGCGGTATTGCAGCCGACTTCCCTATTTGTACAGTGCCATCACTCAAACATGATCTCGGCCTTTCCAAAGTTCGTGACTGGGCCGGATTCATCGAGATCGGTTCTTCACCAATGTCTTATGGATCTTACTCAGGAGCAGGTGGCAAAGAAAAAATCACCTGGGATAAACTCTCCACGCAAAGTTACTATCACATCATCCAAAGTGACGTCACGGTAGCTTTCCCTTGGATTGCGGCAGTGCTTCTGGATCTCTAGTCTTTGCTAACCGGCGGCGGAACCATTGGAAGCGTAAAATAAAACGTTGTACCCACACCTTCTTCCGAAGCGGCGCTAATCGTTCCTCCATGTGATTCAACAATACCTTTAGCAATCGCAAGGCCAAGGCCGGTTCCCTTATTTCGTTCAGCCTGTTTTGCCGTAGCCACAAACTGTTTAAACTTATTAAACAACTGTTTTACATGCTCCGGTGAAATCCCCATACCTCCATCTGTAATACCTATAACAATACAGTCCGGCATGGTTGTAACGTTTTTATCATCAGCTGTTACAAACCACTTCACTCCTGCCTGACGAGCCTCCTGTAAAATATCCACATTATTTTTATGCAAAAAAGCTTGAAGAGTAATTTTTCCGCCGGCTGCCGTAAACTTAATAGCGTTGGAAAGTAAATTATTCAACACCTGCGCAACTCTCTGCGGATCACAGGAAACCTTTTCCGGGAGCATCGGATCAAACTGCATAGCAAGGCTTACCTTAGCCTCCCCTGCCACAACATCATAAAAAGATTTTCGTTCTTCAATCACTTTTTTAATGTCTGTATCTTCCGAATAAATCTTAAATTTACCGGCATCCAGTTTGGCTGAATCCAAAAGATCGTTCACCAGTTCAAGCATTCTTGATGAGCTGGAATGGATCATCGGAATAAACTCTTTGGTAGTTTTTTCATCATTTTCCAGGTGCATACTCGTAACAACTTCAGTCATCTTTCGAATACCATCCAAAGGTGAACGGAGCTCATGCACCAGCATACTCGTGAAATCATCACGCATACGTTCAACCTCTTTCTCCTGGGTAATATCATGGAATATAGTTACACCGCCCAGGATTTGCCCTTGAATAACACCCGAATGAGCTTTCACCGGTGACACATACACCTGAAAAAATCTGTCACCAATCAATACCTCATTTACGACAACCACCTTATCCAGTTTGATACTTTCCTCAAGTTTGCCGCGGATATCAAAAATTCCACCCAGGTTATCAATAAAATCAAAAATCGTTACTTCAGGTTTCGTTTCCAGATTAATAACTTTTTTTGCTGAAGGGTTCACTACCATCACACGATAATCTTTATCCACCATCACCACACCTTCATCCATAGTTTCCACCATAGCGTTGAGTTTTCCCTGTTCAGTCTTCACAACGTCTTGCAAACGGGTAACCGCCTGTGAAGCCTGCTGCGTGATCTTATACAAGATCGTCATTTCATCTTCTTTATACAAACCCTCATTGGTATGAGCGACCGTCAAAATTCCCACAACTTTTTTATCAATAACCAGCGGAATGTTGAAGTAAGACTGCACAGGTTGAGCCATCTCATCGACAATAATCGCACCTGAAAGTACCTCTTCAACTTCAGTCTTGGTAAACTCCTTATCCAAAAGTGCGGACAAAGATTTCAACATGCGATCACAAACCTCATCCACAAAACTGCGTGAAACAGACTTTTCCAGATGAACCTTAAAAATAATCTTTTCCGGTTCAAGCAGCATGTAAGAAACCGCACTGTACTCGATAAACTGGTGCAATGATCCCACAATGATATCAACGATGTTCTGGACCTTTAATGAATAACCAATACGTTCGCCAAGCTCTTTGAGAATAGCCAGCTCATACATGCGGCGATCCATCAATTTTTCCCTTTTCTCAATGGCAGACTGCATATCCGCTTCCTTTTTTTTAACATCAGCAGAAAGGTGTCGGCTCTTCAAATAAAGAAAACCCGACACTATGACTGCAGCGACCGCAATGGCTATGACAATGATATTGGGAATCATTGATTTGTGTTTTTATATTTATTTCTTTCCGCCCATTTGTGCCATTAACTCTTTTCTTGCTGTATAGAAGCTATATAACATCATGATGGTCATCGCTATTTCTACAAACTCGTCTAGTCCACCAAATTCGACAATACCAAACTCCTCAAGAGAAAGCATAATCTGAAGAACTGCATAAAGGAGTGCAACTACAGCAATTCTTTTCCAAGTTTTTTCCAGAACTCCACCCTTATAAAGTGGTGCTATAGTAAAAGAATAATAGGCTGCAACTACAGCAATAACGCAGAGAACAAGCCCAATAATTGCTTCAGTATTTTCTGAAAGAATATCCATGCTTATCACCGGCGCCGCCAAAACATTGAAAGGTGCGGCAAAAACTAAAAACGGTACAGCTAGAATTAATAGTGAAAACGGTAGAACTTTTCTCGTAAGTTTCTTTGTCATATATTAATTTTAAAGTTTAAAAAATATTTTTAATGTTTGATCGTTGGATATTTGGCAAAGACCGAACTGAGAGCGTTCTTTACGATTTCACCTGAAAGATTTACATACTCATCAACAAGTTTTTGAAGAGCAATGGCTGGATCCCCTTTTACATCCGTAACTTTTCCGTCGTCAGAAACTGTAAGTCCTTCAACATTACGAGCTTTGAGTACGGCAATGTTTGGACCCAAAATAATCGCCTGTTTAGCGATAATTTCCGACAGCAAACTTTGATAATCCTGTGAGTCTCCCATAGAAATTTTTGTTAAAAAATAAACTTTTGAATATTTATATATATTATGTTTACTTTAACACATTTTGGCAGTTAGCTCAATTATTGGAGGCCTTTAGGCCATACTTATCACGAAAAAATCATTACCAGGCGTTTTCCCGGTAAGAATGGTGTTTAAACACACCAAAATTTGCCCAAAAACTTACTTTTCTTCCTTTTTTTCGCGTCTTTTACGCAAGAATAGTTTGGTCGTTTTATAAGCGAGAAAAATGACCACGACGCCTAAGACAACAACATTCAGTTCAATAAGCATAGATCCAAGAACCGGCAGATTATTGCCAACGATGTAGCCTAAAATACCGAAAATCGTTGCCCAGATCACACCACCGCTCAAGTTATAGAAAAAGAAAGTCGGATAATGCATATCCAGAATTCCTGCAAAAAGCGCCGAATATGTACGCAAAATTGCCGTAAAACGTCCGATGAAAACTGTTTTATTACCATGTTTTTTAAAAAAACCTTCGGCCTTACTAATATGTTTATAGTGAAAAAGCGGGAAATGCTCATACTTTTTTATAATTTTTCGACCGTACTTTTTTCCGATCATATAACCAAAATTATCGCCCACCACTGCCGCGACTATGGCAATGACAATAACCGCTATCAAATTTAAATGCCCCATGGATGCTGCCACTCCACCAAGAACCAGTACGGTTTCTCCCGGCATCGGAATGCCCATACACTCAAGCAAAATACCAATACCGATTACTAAATAACCGTAATTTTGGATAAGCCCGATAAGATAACTAAAATCTTCCATTCAATAATTGCATCATTCAAGCTTCTCTTTTTCCTGGAATTTGAAATGAAAATAAATAATGGCACTTAATACTGCGGCAAAAAAACACCAGACCGAAAAGAAGGCCTGACTGAAAAACTGGAAGGAAACCAAAAACGAAAAAAACAGTGCTCCGCCAAACACTTTCACCATTTTATGACTAGAAATAAAACAGCTGAAGCAGGAAGCCATCACATATAAAGTCATGGACACCTCAGCATTAAAATGAGGTGACACATAAGCTATACAGTTGTTCACAATCTCAGCCGTAACTCCCTTTGTAATAAGAAAATATAAAAGATAGATACCGACGCCAATACCAAAAGTCAGTAAAATTTTCAAAATACGGCGACGCAGCTTATTCTGCTCCAGTAAAAGTACCGCAAACGGCACAAAAATCGGCCACAAAACATGAGAAAAAATAGAGTAAACAATCGTGGCTGCAGTATTGAGCCAGGCCGTCCCGAATGAAATCCACACAACTCCTTCAATTAATTGCTGTATGCCGAAAAGTAAGGGGATCATCGCAAATGGAATCTGCGACGATTTTTTTGCTTTTTTTATCGTCACACCCCCGGTCGCACTAAGAACCGTCCCTGATACAAAACTCGCTGTTGCAGAAAAGCACATTCTCCAATAACTAAATGACGTTTTTATGCTATCATAGACACATAAAAAATCCTACTTCATCATGAAGATCCATTTCTCCATTAAAAAAATCGCCCTGGGCCTGATTATCATCTGCGCTATGTCACTTCTGGGCGGTGTAGTAGTTTTAGGATATTACGGTTTTGTACCGGTAGTTTCAGATCTTTTTGGTTCCAATAAACCGATCGACCTTGGTGTATCTTTTAACGATACAAATACACAGGATGCGATTAAGAAAACTGGTATCAATTTTGAATATATTCAGCCGACTGATAAACCGGAAGAAAGCCTGAAATTTTCCGGTGAAACCGCTATAAATACCAGTTTTACCAGCAACGAACTTTCGGCGCTCATTGCCAACGACAAATGGAAATACAATTTCCTTAAAAATACTCAGATTAAAATCAATGATGATGGAACTTCGGAAATTTCCACAGGAATAAACACTGAACTTCTGGGAGGATTTGCGGCTGCACACGGTATTGAGGAGGATCAGATCAAACCTTTAATTGATCAGTTGAAAATGGCAAACAGCCCTCCAGTATACATAAAACTAGCCGCCTCCTGGAGTAATAACTCACTCAAGATGGATATCCAGAAAATAGAGATCGGGCGTTACCTGATGGATCGGGATTGGATAGATAAAAATGAATCGACTATCACTTCGCAAATTGAAAACAGTATCTTAAGAACACCGGGGGTATCAATTACATCCCTCACCTTTCTCAACGGCGAAATGCAATATAACGGTACTCTTCCGGATAAAATCCAGTGGGCCATAAATTAAGGCAAGGAGAAGGGTTATTTTTCAGCTTCTAAATAACAGAAAATCGAGTTATAATTAGCCACAGGCTTGAATATTTTGTTGCCACTATAATTAGATCGATTAATGAACGAAACTATAGTTGAGATTATCATCGTTATTGCGTTGATTCTTTTAAATGGTTTTTTCTCCGGTTCAGAGCTTGCACTCATTTCACTACGCAAAACCCGCATCAAGCAGCTGGTAAAGGAAGGTAATAAAAAAGCTGTCCTTGCTGAGAAAATTCTTACAAACCCCGAAGAGTTCATCGCAACTGTTCAAATAGGTATGACTCTCGTAAGTACACTGGCTTCGGTATTTGCCGGTGCAAATATTGCCCATGCCCTCAGCCCGGTACTGCAAAAATCCGGGTGGCTGTTCGTTGCTGAGCATGCAGAAGCCATAAGTTTCACTATCATCGTTATTGTGATCACCTACCTTACCTTGATGTTGGGTGAACTTATTCCAAAATCCCTCGGCATAAAGTTTTCGGAGCAGGTTTCACTTTTTGTCGTATATCCGATTTATTATCTTTCCAAAATCACCCATCCGATTACCAAAGTTTTGACTGCATCAAGTAATCTGGTGCTGAAAATTTTCAGCGACAAAACCAGTTTTACCGAAGCAAAAATCTCCGAAGATGAGTTACGTACAATCCTTTATGAAAGCCGAAAAGAGGGTACTTTAAAAAAACAGGAACACGAAATTCTGGAAAACATTTTCGACTTCTCTGATATCGCCGTCGGCCAGATCATGACTCCGCGATCCAAAATATTTGCAGTAGATATTACAGATCCTTCTGAAAAAAATATTAAAGCCATCATAGATTCCGGGTACACACGTATACCGATTTTTAAAGACAGCATTGATAACATCATTGGTATTTTGAATATTAAATACCTGCTGAAAGAGCTTCAGAAAAGCAGTAAACTCAATCTGGAAGGCCTCATGAAAAAGCCTTATTTTGTGCCAAACACTCTGCGTATCAATGATTTGCTGAAAAAATTTCAGAAAGAAAAAATCCATCTGGCATTGATTACGGATGAACACGGTGACATCGACGGTCTGGTAAGCCTGGAAGATATCCTGGAAGAGATTGTCGGCGATATTGACGATGAAAGTGATGAAGAGAAAAAACTCATTTCACGTCAAAAAGACGGCGGTTATGAGGTGGACGGAAGCGTCAGCATTGTCGATTTTAATCGACATTTCAAAACCAACTTTCCTGAAGATGAACAGTATATTACGGTTTCAGGATTGCTTCTAAATAAACTGGAAAAGATTCCCGATGTTGGCACCAAAACCACTATCGAAAATATTGAGTTCACGGTAAAAGAAAAAACTGAACGCGTTATTAAATTAGTCGGTGTAAAAAAACTGCGAAAAGATTAGTTTCTCCAAAACCAAGAATCAAAACTTTCGAACAGTATAATCTAGTTTTTCAAATGACCCATGAAGAGTTCGGGATGCTGGTAGGAGCAGTTCTGGACGGAAAAGAAAATAAAGTTGAATCGGTTCTCATTGAAGAGATACAACCCTGTGACGCAATTATAGGAAGCATCCGCTTTGGCTCAAGGGTAAGGCTATTTCGGTTATTTGAGTTCATGAAACCTCAAATCATTGACAACAACACACCCGTTTTTGCCACTTTCAGAGATACTCAAACTCCAATCCATAATGCACAATTGGAATACGAAAAAGCCGTTGAAGAACTGACAAGGAAATGGAGGAAACATCTCCATCCGGAAGTTTACGAATACCTGAAACACGCTATACGGATTGAGCTGGGTACCAACGTCACACATGAACCGGAATACGATGAAAATGCACGGGAAAAAGTTCTGACATCACTTTTAAAAGTTCCTCCTGCACAATACGAATATCTCCACCGCGTTCTGAGACCTGACACTCAAACCATTCAACGATTGGTCGCTGCAGCTCAAAGCAAAGTCCATCCTAAAAAAATCTTGCATTAATCACCGATATCCAAAGGCGGCGGATAACCCTGCTCCAGAGCTTCAACATAATCTTTCGCCTCTTTTAAACCAAGTGGGCGTTCCTGACGCAGAAATTTGATTGCCTCAATTTTCTGGCTGAGCTGAAGTAAATGATTGATCTGAGCTTCAATATCTTTTTTGCTTAATCGAGCTCCCTGAGACGACATGGGCATCTGTGGTAAAGACTGCTTTGGCATTTCAGGCATTCGAGCTCCTGAATTATGGGAAGATTTTTTACCAAGCAAATAGCCGGCAAAAAAAATAACTATGCCGGCAATAATAAGGGTTGTAGTAGAAAACTGCATAATTTAGCTCTTTAAACCAATACCCTTCTTCAATAAATACAGGCTTAATATCACAAACACGACCGTAAACGCGATCAAAACGCCAATACTCATAAAAATATTCACATCGGAAAATCCATAAAATCCATAGCGAAAACCATCAATCATATAAAAAATCGGATTGAACTTCGAGATAATCTGCATCAGTTCAGGCAGATCCTTAATCGAATAAAAAACGCCGCCCAGGTAGGTTAACGGTGTCAGTACAAAGGTTGGAACAATGCTGATATCGTCAAACTTTGTGGCAAAAACTGCATTAATTAAACCTGCCAAAGAAAAAACCAGCGAGGTAAGCAAAATAAACAAAACAATAGCTCCAAAACTATATATCTGAATCGGGGCAAAAATCGCACAGATAACAAAAACGATCAGGCCCACTAAAAGTCCGCGCAATACGCCGCCAAAAACATAACCCGCAATAATAACCCAGTTCGGGGTCGGTGAGACCATCCACTCCTCATGGTTTCGTTGAAATTTTGCTCCAAAAAAAGATCCGACCACATTCGCAAATGAACTGCTGATCACCGCCATCATCACAAGCCCTGGCACAATAAAAGCCATGTATGGAATGCCGTTAATTGCCCGCACCTGCGAACCGATAAAAGCACCGAAAATCAGAAAATACAAAGACTGTGTAATAACCGGAGGCAACAGAGTCTGGGTCCAGATTCGCAAAAATCTCACCACCTCTTTACGGACAATCGAATAAAACGAAACCAGTGATTCTTGAGCGATCATAAACTAAGATTTCCCGTTAAGAATAGTAAGAAAGAGCTGTTCCAAGCGATTTCCTTTGGGTCGCAGATCCTGAACAATGATTCCGTGATCATTCAGAACATTCACCAAATCGTTCACCGTTTGATGCATACCTACATCCACTTCAACGGTGTTATCATCAATTTTCTTAATGTCATAGCCGTTAATTTTTTCAACTGAAAGTTTACTTACTGTAAGAACATACGTCTGATGTTCCAAAGAACCGATCAGTTTTTTCACCGATCCGGTTTTCACCACTTCGCCGTCTTTAATAATCGCTACCTCTTTGCAAAGCTGTTCAGCCTCTTCCAAATAATGAGTCGTCAGAAGAATCGTAGTCCCCTCTTTGTTTTTTTTCTGCAGATAGTCCCACATACCATGACGCAGCTCCACATCCACACCCGCGGTCGGTTCATCCAAAATCAAAAGAATCGGATCGTTAATCAACGCCCGGGCAATCATCAATCTACGTTTCATACCTCCGGAAAGCGCACGAGCCGGTTGATCCCGTTTCTCCCAAAGATCCAGATTTTTTAAAATCGGTTCCGCTCTTTTCAGCGCTTCTCTACGCGGGATACCAAAATATCCGGCCTGCTGTGCAACAATATCGATAACCTTTTCAAAAATATTAAAATTAAACTCCTGAGGCACAACACCCATCAAACGTTTGGCCGCATTATGGTCCTTATCGATATCAATATCGAAAACTTTTGCTGTACCTGAAGTCTTGTTCACAAGACCTGTAAGGATACCAATGAGCGTTGTTTTGCCGGCTCCATTGGCTCCAAGTAGTGCAAAGAAATCCCCTTTTTTAATTTCCAGATCAACCCCATTGAGAGCTTTGGTACCGCTTTCATAAACCTTCACAACATTCTTAACCGAAATGGCATTCATATATTCACCAAGGATATTCAAATAAATCTGTACCACAGTCTACCATTTCAAAATTGATCGTGGTAGGATACAAATCAATTATCATATTGCCTAACATGCCAACTGCATTCGAGGAGATAGAGACAAGTATCAGTAATTTCAGCCAAAAATATTTTGCGATCTTTGCTCGCATTGCCCTTTTTATTATCTTTTTCTGGTTTGGCATACTGAAAGTATTAGGTACCAGCGCGGCAAATCCCCTGGTATCCAAACTTCTCGCCCAAACACTTCCTTTTATTACTGATCATGATTTTTTTATATTTTTCGGAATATTTGAAATGGTCATCGGCCTCTGCTTTCTGATTCCAAAATTAAACCGTCTGGCTCTCGTACTGCTCATTCCGCATATGTTTACCACCTTTATGCCGTTGATACTCTTGCCACAAATAACCTGGCAGTCCTTCATGGTTCCGACATTGGAGGGTCAATATATATTCAAAAATCTGATTATCATTTCCTGCGCCATAGGTATCGCAGCGAATTTCAAAACAGCATCGACAAAAGCCGTCTCACGAAAAAAGTAAAACTCTCTATTTTTTCTTGACCGGTTTATAAACACATTTCAGACACTCCGGTGCCATTTTTTTGTTGAGATACCACAAAGTCCCGAGCAAAAGAATCAAGCTGAAAGCCTTAAAAATCACACCGTAAATATTAAACATCTCAAAAACTACTGATGCTCCACCAATAGCGAGAATCGGTAAAGTACATACCGGACAGAAAATCGTCAGAGCGCCAATACCCAAACCCAGACCGGAAACAGCCGCCATGGAAGCCTTGCGTTGGCTGCTTCGTAAAACAAAAAGCGCTGTAAGACATGCCACTACAATTCCGGAAAGCAGACTCATGAAAATACTAAAAACAATGTTTCCAGGAGTCAGATTAATACCCATCACGCACATTTCATCACGGCTGCCCGGAAGAGTAGCCATAAAAAAATAGTTGATATCAAAAATCACCAAGGCAACCCCGGTTGCGGTCAACAAATAAGTAGGCTTTTTCAGCTGTTCCCAAAGATGTAACTTCATACGGAAGATTATGATTGCAAAAGCTCATCAATCGCTTTCTGGAAGTTGGCAATCGGCTGTGCACCGGAAACAACTTTAATTTTTCCAGTCTTGTTATTGATCAAAATATTGCCAGGTGTGCCATCTACACCGGCTTTATTACCTTCAGCCTCATCATTCTGAACTTTGGTCAGATATTTCTGGCTGGAAAGACAGTCTTTATATTTCGCTTCATTCAAACCCAGATCCTTCACAAAAGCCAAAAGATCATCTTCAGTTAAACCGGTTCCGTTAGAGGTTGTCTTCACATAAATCTTATCTGCGAATTCCCAGAACTTATCGTTACCACCCTGTTCAGCTACACATTCTGAAGCCATAGCTTCTGTGCTGGCCATCGGTTCATGGAAACTCAATGGATAATGACGATAATCCCAATTCAACTTATCACCGTAAGTATCCATAAGTTTCTGGGCAGTCGGATGGAATTTCTTACAATAAGGACATTCAAAATCTGAGTACTCAATCAAAGTAATTTCAGCATTCTGATTACCACGCACATGATCTTTCGCTAAATCAGGTTTACGGACGTTTTGTGCCAAAACCACAGCCTGTTGTTCCTGTTGTTGCTGCGCAGTTGCCTGGTCCTGTACCGCTTTAGCCTGCTGCTTATTGGCAAAATTATTAAAAGCCTGCTCAATTTTATCAACTGATACGTCACCGCCACCACCATTCATACGCATACCAAAGAAAACCAGCGAACCCGAAATGGCCGCGGATGCGAAAACTATGGCCAAGATAAGGCCAAGATCTTTTTTCTCAATCATAAAATTAGTTTAAGTTATCAGGGATATTATACCTCAAAAAACCAAGAAGAACCAGAGACCTACTTCATCTTCTTAATATCATCCAAAACCTCTGTTGCATGCTTTGCAGGAACAACCTTCTCATAAATCTTGGCAATATTTCCTTCGGGATCAATCAAAAATGATGTTCGTTTGGCAAAAAAAGTTCCGTTCGTGCCGTAAGCTTGAATGATTTTTCTTTCTTTATCTGCCAAAAGCGGGAATGGCAACAAATATTTTTCTGCAAAATTCTTATGGCTCTTTTCACTGTCCGCGCTCACCCCCAAAATCTGCACATAGGTTTTGAGAGCACTAAAATTGTCACGTAAATTGCAGGCTTCAACTGTGCATCCGCTTGTATTATCTTTCGGATAAAAATATAAAAGCACATACTGACCTTTATAGTCTGTAAGTGAATGTTTTTGACCATTCTGATCAATAGCTTCAAAGTATGGAGCTGGATCTTTTTCTTTCAGTTTCATAAAAAATAAAGTTATTTCCATTTAATGGAACAGCCCATTGAAGGATGCTGATCCGTAGAGATATTTTCACCTTTTACCAGGAGACTCAACGCTGTATCAAGTTCCCTTTTTGTTACCTGCGATTCATCTTTCCAGTTATCATCAACACGGCCGTGGTAAACCAATTTTCGCTCGCCATCATAAACATAAATATCTGGTGTGCATTGAGCCTGATAATCTTTTGCAACCTGCTGGGTTGGATCTTCAAGATAAGGAAAATTCATACCAAATTTTTCCGCAAAAGTTTTCATTTGATCAAAAGTTTCCTCAACATAATCAGGATTATCAACATTCGGATTAATACCGACAAACTGTACCGACTTATCTTTATATTCCGCCTGAAGTACATTCAACCTCGGCCAGACCGCCTGAACATATGGACAATGATTACACATAAAAACCAGCACCAGCACCTTTGCATCCTTATAAGTACTGAGAGAATGCATCGATCCGTCTATACCTTTCAACGAAAAATCCCGCGCAGGTGTGCCAAGCTGAAGTTTAAGTGATTCAAGAAGGGTCATGGAACGAAGCTTAAGTTTTTGTACAAGTATGGTACCATAAATTTATGAATGAGTGGTATTTCAATCCCATCATGTTTCAAATCGGCGGATTCACGGCGCATTGGTACGGATTCATGTATGCGTTGGGGTTCATTGTCGGATATTTGTATTTGCTGTTCTCCAAACGCGGCAAAGCCCTGAAGCCTCAGGAAAGAGATGCACTGGTTTTGTATGTCATGCTCGGTGTGGTTTTGGGGGGAAGAATCGGTTATATCCTTATTTATAATCTTTCGTACTATCTTGCGAATCCGGATAAGTTACTGGCAGTTTGGGAAGGCGGCATGTCTTTCCATGGCGGCCTGCTTGGCGTTGCCATTGCCGTTTGGTTATATCGCAAAAAATACAAAAAAGCTTATCTGCAGATAGGTGACATCATTTGCAGCATATCTCCAGTCGGACTGTTTTTTGCAAAAATTGGTAACTTTATTAACGCGGAACTTTACGGGCGCATAGCTACTTCCTGGTGCATCCACTTCCCTACCGATCCCAATAACTGTCGCTACCCTTCCCAACTGTTGGAAGCAACACTTGAAGGGTTTGTTCTTTTTATTATTGTGTTACTGGTTGGTTGGAAAACAAAAAAAACCGGCATTGTAACAGCCGTCTTCCTCATATGTTACGGACTGTTCCGCATCTTCATTGAATTTTTCCGTGAACCTGACCCGCAAATTGGCTTCCTTATAGGTGGAATAACCATGGGGCAATTACTCTCATCCATCATGATTATTTCAGGTATCGCTATCTTCTGGTATGTACAAAAAAACGGCCCCCACAAAGTAAAAAAACAAGTATAATAGAGAAAATTTTTATTTATTCGACATGACCAAAATCCACGAACTACTCCCGATCCTTTTTCATAATCACGCCGCAAAACCTGATGAACACCTCAAAGAACTGACTCTTGAGGAACAACAGCGACTAATCAAAATTCGTCGTGAAAAAATCAAAAGTTTCAAAGCCAAAATGGATCTGATGCGTACTCCAACGGAAAAAATGGCTGACGTCATGACAGACATGTTCGGATCTTTTTCCTTTTTGGTATTCAACGCTCTGATTTTCATTCTGTGGATTCTGATCAATATAAATTTAATCCCCGGCATCAAACCGTTTGACCCATACCCATTCACGTTCCTGACTATGGTGGTTTCTCTGGAAGCCATCTTCCTGGCTATCATCGTGTTGATCAGTCAGAACCGTGCAGCACGCATTGCCGACCTGCGGGAAGAGATCGATTTACAAATTAATGTTCGTGCTGAGGACGAAATTACCAAAATTCTCAATATCGTAGATGCCATTCACGACCATATCGGTTTACCGGCAGAAGACGACGAAGAACTGAAAGAGATGAAGCAAAAAACCAGCATTGATGAGATCGAAAGGCAGATTGAGCAGGAAAACAAAAGAAAATAGCTCAACCAAGCCATTAGTTCTTTGCCGAGCGCCATTTTACTATACCTTATTATTATGTTATAATAACATAATATTTTTATTATTCCTGAAAAAACAAAAATGAAAAATAACAATTTCAAAAACTATCTTCCAGTATTGGCATTGGTTCTCACAGGAACCGCATTAGTAGGTCTCCATTTTACCATCATCAATTCAGACAGTTATAAAAAGCTATCAGATGACGGAAAAACAGATGTTTTTTATACAACTACCACTACCACAACCACTACAGGTATTTTCAGAGACATCCCCAATAATTTTCAATACAACAAATCTCTCCAGTTTGTAAAAAGCGGCCAAATAATGAAAGGGTATAACGACGGAACTTTCAAACCTTTAAACCCGATCAACCGCGCTGAGTTTGTGAAAACTCTTGGCAGTGCCAATAACGGACTTAACGTAGGAGGACAAACTAACTGTTTTAATGATGTCCACAGCGAATGGTTTGCACCCTTTGTCTGTAGTGCTAAACAGGAAGGCTGGGTAAAAGGTTATGGTGACAATAGTTTCCATCCTTCTTCCAGTATCACCTACTCAGAAGCATTGATTGTTTTTAAAAGAATTTATAAAACTCCAGCAACTACTATTCTTTCCAAAACTGAAGAGTATATACCACCTCCATTCACAAACCCTGCCAACGCTTTAGCAACATCCTTAAACCCCTTTGCTGTTCTTGAATCTAAAAATCCGACAGATCCGATCACAAGAATTGATGTTGCGAATACAATCTACCTCCTTGAAGGAGATACTCAAACTGATGACGAGTTCACTGATGAAATAACCTGTGATTTCAATGAATATAAAGGAGATACGGCAGCTGAGGAAGTTGCTAAGAAATTCCCGCCAAAAGATACATACGAAATCAATCGCAATGGAATGGTTATGATGAACCAGGACGATTTTGGCAAACAATCTTGTGTACCTACTTCAACCGCAGTTTCATTTACATGGCTACAATCAACTGGGATTAACGGCCTGGTACCAAACCTCAATTCAGGAAGTCCTGATTATGAAGGCATGATGGATGAACTCAAAAGGGACATGGATTGGACAGAAGAACATGGTACAAATAGTGCCAAAGGTGTTACAGGAACAGCAAAATATCTGAAGGATCATGGTCTTGCTGACAAATTTACCATCGAGTTCATTACAATAGCCCCAAAAAATAAAGGTTTCCAGGAACATGATGATCTGGAAGGTAAAACTTCGCTTGATGGTGTCGGTTTCAAAATGGAACGTCGTCACCCAACCGGAGCTGATATCGTCAACGAAATGAAAAAAGGTCAGGACGTAATTATTTCTCTACGTAGCCATGTGCTTGAAATTTCCGGCATTGATGAAAAAACAAATGCCAATGGAAACTACGATGTAAAAATTGCCGATACAGCCCTTGGTATAGAATTAGGTGCTGAAATCACCCCAAATGGAAGATTGTCAATTGGTGGCAAAGAATCTGGTATTCATGAACTCATTGCAGTCTCGCCAAAAAAAACAGACCCCAAATAGTTACAAAACACCCGGAATAGGGCTTGTAGAAAAGATCCGAACTCAGTACAATACCTGCCTGGAATTGAGTTAAGACTTTTCATGGACCGAGGCTTTTGGGATAAACTCCCTACCCCCATCATTGGCGTATCTCCAATGGACGGCGTTACAGACGCACCGTTCCGCTCCATCATGGCCAAATACGGCAAATCCGATATCACGATCACCGAGTTCACTTCCGTTGAGGGAATCTGTCATGGAGCTGTGAAATCTTTGGTGGCTTTTCAATATGATGAGGTCGAACGTCCGGTGGTTGCTCAGATTTTTGGCACTGATGTCGAATCTTTCTACAAGACGGCATTCGTGGTAGCAGAACTGGGTTTTGACGGTATCGATATCAATATGGGATGCCCGGCCACCAGTGTTTCTTCACGCGGTGCCGGCGCGGGGCTGATCCGTACTCCTGAACTCGCCAAGGAAATTATTCGCGCCACCAAAAAAGGCATGAAAGACTGGGCTGAAGGAAAAAATATTGAAGATGTTGGACTACCGGAAAATATTATTGAATGGGTAAAAACTGAACGACCCCAACGGCCTGAAAGAAAACTTTTGCCGGTTTCTGTAAAAACTCGCATCGGTTACAACGAAATTATTATTGAAGAATGGGTAAAACATTTATTGGAAGAAGAGCCGGTAAACATCACCATTCACGGACGTACTTTAAAGCAGTTATATTCCGGCAGCGCCAACTGGGATGCCATTGCTGCGGGAGCTAAAATCATCAAACAAACCAAAACTACAGTAATTGGTAACGGCGACATCCACACAATGGAAGAGGCATTGGAAAAAATTAAAACGTATGGTGTGGACGGAGCACTAATTGGCAGAGCCGCTTTTGGTAATCCCTGGATGTTCAAAAATCAAACACCAACTATTGATGAAAAGTTTGCCGTGGCGATTGAGCATTCTGAACTGTATGAAAAGTTTGCAGGCGAATATTTCGTTCCGATGCGCAAACATTTAGCCTGGTACTGTCGCGGTTTCAGCAACGCCAGCGAGGTACGCCAAAAGCTTATGCAAGCCAAATCGAGCCGCGAGGTGAAAGAGATTCTCGCTGCCAATAACTAAAATATCCCCGAACCAAATTCCAATTAGACCACAAAAGGGATACAATAAAAAAAGTATCACTTTTTTAGACGAAAATGGTCACCAAAGAATTCTGCTATAACCTTCCAAAGGCTGAGCTCCATCTTCATATCGAAGGGACTTTTGAACCTGAACTTATTTTTGCAATCGGCCAAAGAAATGACATTCAACTCAAATACAAATCCGTAGAAGAGATTCGCCAGGCCTACAAATTCAGCAACCTGCAGGACTTTTTGGATATTTATTATCAGGGTATGAGTGTGCTGTTACATAAGAATGATTTTTTTGATTTAACCTGGGCATACCTCCAAAAAGCTCATGCTCAGGGTGTTGTTCATGCAGAAATTTTCTTTGATCCGCAGGGTCATACGGCTAGAGGTGTTTCCTTTGGAACGGTTATAACCGGCATTTTGGATGCCCTGGAAAAAGGGCAAGCAGAGTTTGGAATAAGTTACAAATTGATTATGTGTTTTTTGAGGCATTTGAGTGAAGAAGAAGCTATAAAAACCTGGGCAGAAGCCCAACCCTGGTTGCAACACATTCACGGTATCGGTTTGGATTCCGGTGAAGTCGGCAATCCTCCTTCTAAATTT
>Ga0068869_100000050_pt1 | contig 50521 bp, 24 predicted proteins | sample KBSMisM52_FD_64676 | JGI IMG/M metagenome (GOLD analysis project Ga0068869, IMG submission 64676) | Miscanthus rhizosphere microbial communities from Kellogg Biological Station, Michigan, USA - KBS Miscanthus M5-2 | ecosystem: Host-associated > Plants > Roots > Rhizosphere > Soil ... | reverse complement strand
TTTGGCGTCGATTTTGACAGCGATAACTTTTTTCTGAAGCTCTTCTTCCAGCGCGCCGCTGGTTTTCATGAACTCCTGGAATTTCCAGTACTGATCAGTCGCTTTTGTGTCGGAAATTGCTTCAACCTCACCGTCTTTGGTTTGCCAGAAAAGTTCATCACCGGTTTTTGGTTTTTTTCCAAGATCGTTGACGACCGTTTTCCATTTGGTTTGAGCATTGGAAATATCTTCAGGTTTTTCAAAATCAGCGACATTTTTGGCGTGGAAATCTTTAGGTTCTTCGGCTGTTGCTGCCGGAGCTTTATGTTCATCATGTTTTTCAGCGCCATGGGCCGCAGGAGCGTGTGCAGGCGCAGCGTGCGCGTCGTGTTTGTCTGCCCCATGTGCAGCAGATGCAGGTGCGTGTGCGTCGTGACCATGCTTATCTGCCCCATGAGCTGGAGCAGCAGGTGTATGTGCATCATGACCGTGTTTGTCTGCTCCGTGAGCAGCAGGAGCATGCGCATCGTGTTTTTCCTCTTTGTGTGAAAGAATTTTTTCAAGTTTTTCACCTGGATTTTCCAAAATTTCAAGTAAGCGACCGAGTGCGGCACTGGCTTTGCCCGTTGGCGTTTCCGCAATATTGCCATCGATATATTTTGCTTTTAATTCGCGAATTTTTGCTAATTTGACTTCACCCTTCAGACTGACAACCTCTTCTTCCAACATTTTTTTAACTTCAGGTTCGGCTTCCAGTTCAGCTTTTTTGATTTTGAGTTTTTCATCGAGCTCATGTTTTTTATCCTCGATTTTGTTGCGATTTTTTTCCAAAGCCTTGTAGACCATGCCTACAGCCTCTCTGCGGACCTTTTCTTTTTCTGCAGCCGGAAGCTTGAGTGTTTCATCAATAAACTTTTCAAGTTTTTTCAAACTTCCTGAGAAAGAAGCGCTTGGATCTTTGAGCACTTCGACGACGGCATCAATGGCTTCAGGGCTTTTTAAGCCACTAAGGTCTTTGCCGAGCACCATACTTTCGGCCTGTGCTTCAAAATCAGGTGCACTTGGTGCAGGTGAATGTTTTGGATCTGACATAGTTTTTTTGTTTTAGTTTTTAAATTTTTTTATTGTTCAAGTTCGGGAAACTCGTGAACGAGTTCATCCCAGGTGATGCCAGGCTGCAATGTTCTTTGCGTGATGAGGCTGGCTTTGATCGGATCTATTTTTACAATTTTTTCTAGTGCGGAGCGTACTTTGGTTTCCATATCAGTTTTACTTCCAAACTCTTTTTCTTCCACCAACTGACGGAGAAATGGAAAACTTTCAGCAAAAATTTCCACAAAAGTTTCTAGATCATAAATGTCTGTGCTTTGGCTGAATAAAAAAAGCACGGCAATTGCTTCAGACAGAGAAACCATTTTCAAACGAATACCCTTGGCCATTAAATCCTGCACTTTTTTTTCAAGCTTCTGGTAGGCGGCGAGTTGGACTGTTTCAGCTTCTAGAACCGGCATTTTTGGTTTTTATTTTTAATCTATAAATTATACCATTTTTAGGCAATTTTGACAATGGTGATGTAGCATCTTGAAAATGGCTTCGGTCAGCTATTTTGCGGGTGATGAATTTGAGAAATTTACTGCCCGAAATTGACAAATAGATGGAATTTATTATAGTAATCTCCCTAGAAAATTTTTATGAGTGAACGTTATCAACTTCAATATATTCAACCAACACACAATGAGTTGGTAGTGAAACCGGTGTCCGGTCCGATTGAGGGAATGTTGGTTTATACGAGAAATGGTTTGATTGAGCCGTTTATGACAAATGAGCGACAGACATATCTGGTGGCTTATTTTATGAATCTTTTGCGCCCGGATGAGATCGATATGTTGAGGATGGAACGTGAAAATTTGAGTCGTGAAGCACTTGGTAATATTTCCAAAGCCGTTGAGTGCGGTCTCAGAGCTGTGACATATCAAAAAGAGTTGGATCGAGATCGTTTTATCAAAGTTGATAGCCCACTTATTGCTGAAAAACTCGCTGAACTTATGCCACAACTTTGCCGTTTGCTACTGGTGGTGAAGGGGGAAATTAACGTTGTGGATTTCCTGGATTTACTTGAAAAGAAGGCTTAACCAAGGCTTTTTCTCATGACGCCGGCTTCTACCAGCTCGCGCGAAAAGTCCTGTTTGATGCTGCGCTTGAGCATGATGATGGAAGTGAGATTGCTGTGGATGAAGTGGTTTTCTTTTTGCGGACCTACTGGAATTCCAAGGATTTCGGCAGTTAATGTTACGTCTGCAAGAATGTCTTTGGCCCAACTGTGCTGCGTTGCCAGACGTTCCAGATTATCCATGTTTAAATATTTTCCGGCATGGACGAGTTCGGAACGAATCGTGAAAAAGTGTTTTTCTAAAAGTGGGAGTAAGCCCATCTCTTTGATCTTTTTGAGGCCTCGGCCTGTACCTATGAATTCAGGCGGGATGCCCATGGAGTACCAGGCGCCGGTGAATGAGATGGCGCGCGGGAGTTTGGTTTTGCCGACGCCGCGGTTGTAACCAAAGAGACCGATGTGCAGATTGCGGGCGCGGCGGCGAGGCATGTGAGCTGCCATTTCGTTGACCATGTCGGCAGCGCCTTCGATTACTTTGCTGTAGTATTTTCTGAAGATTTCGTTGATCTGGCGGAGCTTTTTAAATTCATCGTCGGAGAACTCCAGGACATGTGGGTGTTCCAACTCTTTCTGAATGTATTTGATAGCTTTTTTGACCTCCGGCAGCGGATAATCGTAGCGGAAGGCGGACTGTATGGTGACGGTTTTTACACCTTCATATTGCTTGAGTGTGTTCTTAATATTTTCCGGATTTACACCACCGCGGAAAGGGAGTGAACCGGTACCGATGAGCGGATAAATCGGGATGCGATATTTTTTGCTGATGCGATAAAATTCTCGAAGCGCCATGCGAGTTGCTACGACTGCCGGAACAAAACCGGCGTTCAAGGCTGGGTCCGAACGTGCGATGAAGGCGCGTTGATTGACGGGAAGTTTTTTGAAAAGTTTCTGATGCATTTTGAGATACTCTTCCAGAAGTTTGCCGCAGTCGGCCAGATCGTCCACGCTTTCGAAGAGGGGAATGATGTGAATGTAACCTTCCTCTTTTTGAGCTTTGGATTTTTTGGCAGGAGTGGAATCTGAGTCACCAAAAATTTCCTGTTTGAGACGGGCGGTTTTTTGGAATGTGTCTTGAATGTGAATGAGTTGGTCGGCGCGTTTGGTCATCGGCAAAATGAACTCAAACACCGGAGGCGAATTGAGGTTGAGTGTATGCGTAAAATCCGCACCTGAAAGTACGCTCATATAAGCGCGTGCGAGTTTGAAAGATTTTTCTTCCCATACATTTGGTACACGAACGGTGATGAAAATATCTTTGCCGACCTGATTTTTTTTGAAGAAATCTAAGTATTGGCCCATGAGTTTTTCGATCATGGCTTCGTCGGCGAATTTTCCTTCCCAGTCCCACATGTATTCGTCACAGCCGATGTGTTTGAAATTTTCGTACATCTCCTGGGTCTCGTGCTGGTCGCCGATAAAGGGCGCGTCATGCCAAAAAGGGGTACCGGCATTATCCGGATGTTGCGTGGCCATGACGGTTGGAATTTTACGCTTGGTCTGTGGAGTGAACATGGCCCTATTTTACTCGGAACCGTGGTTTTTACAAATGACTGCGACTAATTTTTCTTTTCAATTATGCAGTCATCTCGAGAATTTCTTTGGCTTTTTTTGCGTCCTCTTCTTTGACCTGAAGGCTGATGCCGCTGAATGCTACGGAGAGTTCGGGGCGAATGCCAATAATTGAATCGTTTTTCAGGTAACAAGGTATGCCCTCAGCTTCAAGTATTCCTTTAGCAAGGTTCGCGGAAATATTATCAGGAAAGTTGTCGATAGTGATAAGACTCATGGCAAATTTTTTAAAAATGCTTAGAGGTGTTCTTTACATTTTTTTTGCGACCATTTCTGCCATATCGATCACACGGCAGGAGTAACCCCATTCGTTGTCGTACCAGGAAACGACTTTGACCATGTTGCCTTCCATAACCATGGTGGAAAGACCGTCAACGATGGAGGAGTGAGTATTCTTTTTGTAGTCGACAGAAACCAGTGGTTCCATGGAAAAATCCATGTATCCTTTGAGCGGACCTTCGGCGGCTTTTTTCATCATGGCGTTGATCTCTTCAACGGTTGTATTTTTTTCTACTTCAGCAGTTACGTCGAGTAAGGAAACTGTTGGAGTTGGAACGCGAATGGAAAGACCGTTCATTTTATCTTTCAGAGCTGGAATGACGAGGGCAACTGCATAAGCGGCGTTGGTGGTTGTAGGGATCATGGACATGGCAGCAGCGCGCGCGCGGCGGAGGTCTTTATGCGGCTGGTCCTGTAAAACCTGGTCATTGGTATAAGAGTGCACGGTGGTCATCATCGCGCGCTTTACGTTGAGGTTTTCATGCAGCACTTTCATGATTGGAGCCATGCAGTTGGTGGTGCAGGAAGCGTTGGAGATGTAGTTATGATTTTTTGGATCATAGATTTCGTCATTCACACCCATACAAATAGTGGCGTCGGCGTCTTTGGCAGCGGCCGTGAAAATGATTTTCTTCACAGTGTCGCGCATGTGGCCGGAAGCGGCTTTTTTGTCGTTGAAAACACCGGTGGCTTCCAGAACAATGTCCACTTTTTCTTCGCCCCAAGGGATTTTGGCAGGGTCGCGTTCCTGGAAGTAGCGGATTTTTTTGCCGCCAACAATCAAATGTGTTTCATCTGAAGTTACCTCTTCAGGGAGTGTTCCATAGCTGGAATCGTATTTGAGAAGATGTGCCAGAGTTGCGCTGTCACTTGGGTTATTCACGGCAACAACCTCAATATCTTTTGAGTTCATTGCAATGCGAAAAAGTTGTCGACCGATGCGACCAAAGCCGTTAATTGCCACGCGAGCTGCCATATAGAAGGGTTAAAGATTTATTTTAATGTTTAAACTATTATACCGTAAAAAACGCTATCTATAAAGCGTCTCTTTAAATTTTTGGTTCTGTCGTGTATAAAATCGGTATGGAAATTATTGATGTTACCAAGAGTGAAAATGTAACTTTGGCCATTGCGAAAGCGCTGGAAGCTTTGCGAAGCGGCGAAGTGGTGATGCATGCTACCGAAACCTGCTATGGATTGGCTGCGGATATTTTTGATCGCAAAGCTTTGGAGCGTGTGTATGAAATTAAAAAAATGCAACCCGGTAAACCAGTGAGCATGATGGTGCAGCGTCGCGAAGAGGCCGAGCAGTATGCGGAGTTTAGTGATATTGCCATGCAGCTGGCCAAGGAGTTTTGGCCGGGTCCGGTCACACTTATTTTGCCGCGTCTGGCTTCATTACCCCCATATTTTAATACGGGTCATAGTACGGTTGGTGTGCGTTGTCCTGACCATGATATTTCACAATTATTGGTAGAAAAATTTGGGAGTCCGCTCACAACAACGAGCGCTAATGTGACAACAATTCCCGAGGTTTACACTGTGAAGGAATTTATGGATCAGTTGGACACTAAAGGAAAACGGCCGACACTTATTTTAGATAGTGGGCGCATAGAAAAAAATCCACCTTCAACTATTGTGACTTTTAATGACGGTGTGCCTGAAATTGTCCGTCGTGGAGCTGTTGCCAAGCAGGTGGAGGAGTTTTTGGGATTGGAATAAGTTTGGAAATCTTTCATAAGTGGCTGAAGGGTGCGCATTGACCTATCGCTGTTTTTGCAGTATATTGTTATCTTTGTTTCTTTAGATTATGACGAATAAAATCAAGGATTTTCAGCTTCCTGCAGCGCTTGGACGGGCACGACTCAAGCCGTTTGGACGATCTTATTCAGATTTACGGGTTAAGGCTGAAACTATTGGAAATGCGGCGGCGGTCTATGCAATTTTAGATAAAGTTCCGAAGCCTGAAAATGCTCCTGATTTTGAAGTGTGTTTTCAGAGGCTGATGAGACTTGCTGCTTTGAATGATCCGGCAGGGTTTGCAAAAAAATATGATAAATATAGTCGCAATATCAGTTTTGGGTTACGTTTGATGGCGCGTTTGAAACACCAGAAAGTTCGCTTCCTGCACGAAACCGTTGAACCGACTTTATGGACTGTTATTACGACAGCCGATATTTATTTGAATCCGCTCGATCCTGTAGTTGATATTCGTGAAGATAGTTCATGTCGTGAACACGGACTGTTTCTCTTTGATGTTATGAAACGTCTGGTTAATTTTCAGCCAGAACCTGTGAAGAAAATATAGGTTTTATTTTCCGATAAAAAAGTTCAGGAAGTCCGGAATGTGGGTGGCGGTTCCAACACCGAGTGTTACCAGGCCGCCGCTTATTAACATGCCTATAAATAAGTAGGCGAGGGCGTGCCAGTAGGGGACATCAAAAAGGAAGGCCAGAATTGCGCCTGTGTATGCGCCTGTGCCGGGTAAGGGGATTGATGTGAGTGAGATGAGGAAGATGGCGCCGACTTTTTCAAAGCGCTGGCCGAATTTGTCGCGGGTGTGTTCGAAGATTTTGCTGAAGAATTTGTGAAACCATTTGGAGTGTTTCATTAAAACTTGGGAAATGGGTTTGAGCAACCAAAGTCCCACCATCAGGGGGATGGTGTTGCCGAGCAGTGCCCAGAAAAATGCTGATTCAAGAGACAGTCCTAAATAAACGCCAACAGGAATGGCGCCGCGGATTTCGGTAATCGGCAACATGCCGATGAGTGCTGTAATAAATTCAGGTGGGAAATGCATGAAAAAGTTTTATTTATCCGCTCTATTGTAGTTTTAGATGATGATTATTAAAAGTGTGGATAAATTGTGGATTTGAGCTGGATTCTTGTTAGAAATGTATCTGTGTACTATTTTTTTATTGTTTACATATTCCGAGGGTGGTTTTTTACTTAAGGGAAGGGAGTTCGGCGATTTTGGTATAAAAATATTATGCAATATTGGTTTTTGAGCGCAATAAAAAATGTATAGGCCTCTTTTCCTTTTGATGAAGCCATGGAATGGCATGATTACCCACCTTATGAATACATATTTAGTACGATTCGAGTGTAATGTTTTGACATTAATGTCGTTAAGCCGTATTTTTGTCACATAAATTCAGTATAAAAAAGTTATACACTCCACGTACACAACTTTTGAACAATAATCATCTATGGCTAAAAAGAAACAACAAAAAAAGAACGTAAAGAAGAGAACAGCTGTAAAAAAGACAGCAAAAAAGAAGGTTCTCCCAAAGAAAAAAATGAAAGCACCTAAAAAAGTAGTAAAGAAGGTGGCTAAAAAGAAAGTTGTTGCTAAAAAAGCTTCCAAAAAAGTGATGAAGAAGAAAGTTGCTCCTAAAAAAGTTGCTGCTTTGAAGAAAGTGAAAAAATCTGTGAAGAAACAGGTTAAAAAAACAGCGAAGAAGGCTACACCTAAGAAAATGAAGAAAGTTGCAAAGGCTAAAAAACAGGTGAAAGCCAAAGTTGCGAAGAAAAAACCTGTGGCAAAGAAAGTAGCTAAAGCGTCTGTAGTGAAAAAGGTTTCTGCCCCAAAAGAAAAAGTTTCAAAGGTAAAAGCTGAAGCTGTTGTTGAAGATACGGGAGCCGAGGTTGTTGAACCGAAGCATGTTTCCGTACTTCTGAATGAGGTTGTGGAGATGTTGCAACCGGCAAAGCGTCGCGTGGTTATTGACGGGACACTGGGTCTTGGAGGTCATGCGAAAGCGCTTTTGGAACAGATGCCGATGAATGGCAAATATATCGGTTTTGATTTGGACAGTGAACATATTGAGATTGCTAAGAGACGTTTGAAAGATTTTGCGGATCGTTTGACTGTTGTTCATGATAATTTCAGCACACTAGCTGAACAGTTGAAGACTTTGAAACTGAAAGGTGCTGATGCGATTTTATTGGATCTGGGTATGGCTTCGCCTCATGTTGATAATCCGACCAAAGGGTTTTCATTTTTGCATGATGGTCCGCTGGATATGCGTTTTAACAAAGATGCTCCTTATACAGCAGCTGATGTTGTGAACAGTTATTCCGAGAAAGAGTTGATGCGTATTTTCCGTGAGTACGGTGAGGAACAAAAGGCCCGTCGTATTGCCCAGGAAATTGTGCGCGCCCGCAGAAATAAACAGTTTAAAACTACCAAACAGTTAGCAGATTTTATTGAGAAACATTTGAAACGTCAGGGACATATTCATCCGGCGACCCGTGTGTTTCAGGCACTTCGTATTGAGGTGAACAAAGAGTTGGACTCATTGGTGAATGTTTTGAAAGCGGCGGTTGAAGTTTTGCGTCCGGGTGGCCGCATTGCTGTGATCTCTTACCATTCATTGGAAGACCGCATTGTGAAACATTTTTTCAAAGAGCAGACACGCGATTATGTGAACTTACCGGGCAGTATGACCACGACCAAACTGGTTCCGACACTTCAGATTGTGACTCGAAAACCGGTGATGCCGACGGAAGAAGAGATTCAACAAAACCCACGCAGTCGTAGCGCACGCATGCGTGTGGCCCAAAGGTTAAAAAGCGCATAAACAATCAGCAAAAAAAATATACGCCCTAGAAAAGCACCTATATATCCTCATTTTTCTGTAATGTCGATTTATATCTCCCGAAGTCCGTACCGTCCGTACTCCAGCAATTCCTCACGCAGAGGGTTTAAACTGCCTTCATTGAAAGGACTTTTTTCCAGACGTAAACGTTTGAGCCGAACTGTGGCTGTTCAGGCTGCTGCTCGCCGACATTCACGTAACAGCGAAGAGTCTCTGGGTGCAATGATTGGTTCAGCTGCCACCGCGGGCGCTAAATCTGTTGTGACTGCCAAACAGTTTTTTCATAGCGTTCGTTCCAAGAAAATGAATTTTGAGGTTGGCCCCGGAACTGTGATGGTGGGTCTTGGAGTTTTAGCAGTTGTGATGAGTCTGGCTTATTTGATGCATTTTAACCAGGTGGCAACGAAGGGCTATGACTTGCGCCGTTTGGAGGCTGAACGTCAGCAGCTTTTGAGCCAGTATGATATTAAGAATATGAAGGTAGCAGAGGCTACTTCACTTGCGCACATTATTGGAACGGATAAGGTTGGAAAGATGCATCGTCCGAATGAGGTCGCATTTGTTCATGGGAGTAATGCGATTGCGTCTCGATAAACTTGTATACGAAAAAGCCCCTCCGGATGTGAGGGGCTTTTTGATTTTATCTTTGATTACGGACAGGTAGGCGGAGTTGATGGAGGAGCAGAGTTGTCGTCAGTCACGGTGTAGGTGAGTGTGACATTGTAGTTGCCCGGCTCAGTGCCTGCAGGGATGTCCAACAGATAGTTGACGTTCTGTTTGAAGTCGCCGTTACGGCCGCCGCTGGAGAGACCTCCAAGCATCAAGTCGACTGGTGTTGATGTACCTGGCGTTGTGAGTGTACCGCCGGTTCCAAGACCGCTACCGCAAGTTGTGAAGCTTGAAGCGCTGGTGAATGAAGCTGTGGTGTCTTGTGAAGCAACGATATTTTGCGGTGTGGTGACTATACCGGAATATTCAATACCGTTTAGCTGTGTGCCGCCAGTGTTTGCAGCTTTGGTAGCTACATACATGTCTTGTAATGGGAGGTAGTGACCAGCGCCATCCCCGAATCCGGCTGGATCTGCCTGTACTTGGAGATTAAAGCCGCTGGCGTTACGGGTATCACTTACATCTACAACATCGTTGACGTTGAGGACATAACCCGGATCGTCCTGACTAAAGCTTTGGATAAGTGCAGCGCCTGGAGGGAAGTTGAAGTCGTCAGGAGCTGTTACTGTGAGCGCACCTGTACCGCCATTGATGGTGACTTCGGCACATTGTTCGTTTGGTCCAACTACACAGGTGAAAGTAACATCAGCGGTTTGAGTGATAATAATATTTTCTGTTAAATTAGTCGCTTGGAATGTATTTGTACCTTTCACTGTGTTTGTTACCTTGAAGCAGGCTTGGCCGTCTAAACCTGTATCAGCTTCCTCAGCCGGAACGTTTCCGAGAGTTACTCCAGTTGTACAATCTACTGCATCGATTCCAGGTGTGCCTGGACCGGCAATTGAAGCTAAACCTACATGAGAACCTGCAATTGGAAGGCTGAAGTTATCACGGATTGTAACGGTCACTGTACTTGCAGTTGTGCCATCGGCAGGAACGCTAGCAGGGTTGGCAGTGACTGTAGAAAGTGAAGGATCTGTTGTGACAACATAGTAGGTAAAGCCATCCTGAATTTCATCAAACTGACCATCAACATTTGTTACTCTGACATCGACAGGGCCAGGTGCATGAGCAGGTGTTTGTACTATGATTGTTGTATCTGACTGACTTAATATTAATGCCGGAAGTCCATCAAAGGTCACTGTACTTTCAAAGAAGTCTGATCCTGTGAGTGTTACTTGAGTACCGCCATTTACTGTGCCAATATTCGGATCAACTGTATCGAGGACAGGAGGACCGAGATATCTGAAGTAGTTGGCATACGTTAATGTCTGAGAATCAGGATTAGTCACAACTATGTCGACTGTACCGGCTCCATGTGCCGGATTGGTTGCGATGAGGGTGTTACTATCGATGAACTGGACATTGGTTGCACTTACTCCATCGAAATCAACAGTTGCACCGTTTACAAAGTTGTAACCGCTGATTGTAACGTCGATGCCGCCATCTACTGTGCTGGCATGAGGAGTCATACAAGCTGAATTTATGACAAGAGGTATAGCGGAATAATTGCTGATTCCATTTGTATCAGCACCCCAGATGTACGAGATGCCATCAGTAACAGTTGCGCCAGCTACTAAGTATCCTGCTGCAAGCACTGTGCTTCTTGCTGGTGGTACATTGGTGTTTTGTTCAGGTGTATTGAGATCTACAAAGTTACCATTGCCGAGTGCACCGACATCATTTCTACCCCAGGCCCAGAATGTGTTATCAAGTGTCACTGCATAGCTGTCATATGTTCCAGCTGCGATATTTTTTACATCGCTAATGCCTGCTACTATAACGAAGGTATTGGATGTTGGCATAGGTACGCTCGCAACTTGATCTTGATCCATTGTACCTGTGGCCCAGAGAGTACCATCACCTTGTAAAGCCATGGTATGACTGCCGTTGGTTGCAATTTTTGTAATGTTTGTTGGCAGCGAAGCTATTTGTACAGGTGATGATTGACTATAGTAACTACCTATACCGAGTTGTCCCTGTTCGTTATAACCCCAACCCCATACTTCATTTGTATCAGTGATGGCAAAAGCCTGATTTGCTCCTGCATTTATGGAAACGATTCCAGTCAGCCCAGGCACTGGTGCTGGTGTATTTTCATCACTAAATCCTCCATTACCTAATTGTCCAAAACTGTTGAAACCCCATGACCAGACTTCGCCATTGCTGTCGAGAGCTATTCCAAAGCCGAAACCAGAGTCAATCTTGGTAATACCACTCAAACCTAAGACCTGAACTGGTACTGGTGAATTAATGTTATCGCCGGTACCTAATTGTCCAAAATTATTTTTGCCCCAAGCCCAGACTGTACCGTCATTTTTGAGAGCTAATGAGTAACCATCACCAGCTGCAACAGCTATGACATTATGTAGATAGCCAGATCCGTCGTTTGGATCATGCACCTGAACTGGTACTGTAAGACTACTTGTTGTTGTTTCATCACCTAACTCACCAAAGTCATTTGCGCCCCAGCCCCAGACTGTACCATCGGCTTTTATACCCAATGCATGATGGTATTCCATGTTTATGGTTGTGAAACTACAGGTCAAAGGTGATTGAACATATTCATATCCGTCTGTCAGTGTGCCTGATGTACCATTTGGATTTGTTACTGTTACATCAACCAAACCTATTGCGTGTGGAGGTGTTAGAGCTGTGAGTTCAGTTGAACTTACCCATGCTGTATATGGTGCAAGTTCATTGCCGAATCTTACGGTAGCGCCATCAGTGAAGTTGTCACCTGTGATCGTTACTGTTGTTCCACCATTTTCAGGACCTTGATTTGGTGTTACCTGAGTTACGGTCGGTGCGTAGGCATTGTAGGTGTAGGTGACGTCGTTACTGTAGTCTTCAACGTTGAGTGCATTTATGACTACATCACCTGCGGCATGAGCTGGCATGGTTATTTCTACTGTATGGTAATCGATGTAGTTCATGGTCAACGGATCTCCATCAATAAAGAATTGAGTATCTGGATAGAAGCCATGACCGGTTACTGTCACTGTATTTCCACCGGCCTGTGATCCGTTATTCGGACTGAGGAGATCGATTTGAGGAATTACATAATAGAAATTCTGGAAGAGGGTATCACTGAGCGTGAGCAGGTTGTTTGGATCTGTGATATCTGTTGCAGCCAGGTCCCAATCGAAGCCTGCGAGATCGTGTGAAATATCGAAACATGCCTGACCGTTGGCGTTGGTGACGCCAGGTGTATCTCCAGAATTACATATTACGGCTACGATAGTTGGATCGTACGAAGGTGTGTAAGGATAATAATGTCCAATAATATCAATGCGGAAGGTATGTCCGGATATTGGCACATTATTTTGATCGTTCAGTGTTACTACGAGATGATTTACGGTCTGTCCATCAGCCGGAACAGCGACTTCTGAACCAAAGGTAGAATTATAGGCACTGTCAGCTTCATATACACTTTGACCGTCAACATCAGGTGGAGAAGAGCTGGCTTCCCATGTGGTTATTACAGTGTTGTTTGTGTCTGTCGCAATACGTGGATTAATATCGGTTCTGGTATTGACATTTGACAGCTGTAAGCCGGCAGGAGTTCCTTCTTGTGGGATGCCGTTAATGACATGTGATGTGTAAATATGTTTTGTGCTGTTTACTGCATCATTTTGCTGCCATGAAACAAAGAAACCTTCATGGTTGTATGGTGTATCCGTACCGTCGGCTACGATGGCAGGATTTTGACGAAGAACATTTACACTTGGAGAGCCAAGTAATCCAATATCCCAGACCGGACCTCCGATATTGTTAAGGAGACGTGCGTAAGCAATATTGCTGGCAGTTCCTGCGGAATTGTATTTTTCCCAAACAAGGTACGCACCGCCCTGGCTGTCACCGGCAAGACGTGGGTTCAGATTATTTGTGGTTGAGTCACCAACGGTATTTGTGAAGAAGCTGTTGGCGAGTGACGAGTTCATACGTTTGAGCTTGATCTGTTTGTTGTTAGGACCAGCCTGATCGTCTGTGTAAGCGATGATGAATCCAGTTGAGGATGTGTTTGTAAATTTGATTACATCACCGATTTCCTGGTTTCCAGGACTTGCATCTACTGTTGCATTACTACTTAAGCTACCGTTTACCTGGAATCGCAAGCTGACCAAAATATCTTTTCCGGTGGTAACGTTATTTTGTTCATAAATAACGTACAGATTTGATGTGCCAGGAGTGTAAATGATATGCGGGTTCGATTCGGTGATACCTGAAGTGTTGGTTATTTGTGCACTCCAAGTATTGGCGCCGGTAGATGAGTTTAATTTTGCAGCAAAGACGTCACCATCTTTAATCCAGGTGATGAATGCACCGCCGTTACCGTCGGAAACGATATCCGGCTGGCTGTTTGTTCCGCTGGCAGCCGGAGCAACGTTGCCCCATAATGAGTTACCGTCTGTATCGAACTTATCAACGATGATAAAGCTTGCGCTGGTATCTACGGCGCGCCATGCAGCAATGAATTGGCCGTTTACGACGTTGCTGGTTTGATCAGCAATAGCTTTTACAGAATCATTATCGGTATTGCTTGGCGTGATATTAAAGCCTCCTTTTATGCCTGCGCCAATGTAGTTGGCTACCTGGGTTTGCCATACGTGGTCACCGTCACTATTGAATTTATCCAGGTGAATGTTGTGAGTTGCGCTATGGAGATCGAAGTCGAACTTGGCTTCTTCCTGCCATGCCATGATGTATTCGTTGTTACCAACATATGCCATTCTGCCGTCAGCCTGACTCTTGAGAGGGTAGTTGAGAATATCCAAACCAGGAGAGATTTCCAACGGGTTCGTGTTGTTCCAGAGAATTGATCCGGTAGTGCCAACACGCTGAATGTAGTTCATTATCTGATATGAATGTTGAGTTACGCTATAGAGTGGGTAAGTGTAGTTATCACCAACGACTACGATACCACCACTGCCGTCTTCAACTGCAGGTTTAGCTTCACCTTCACCAACGTTTGGAGAGATGTTGCCCGGGAATTTGTAGCCAATATTTACACCGTCAGTTGACCAGCCTGAAGCAAGATTTCCGTTGCTGTCATATTTTTTTACAAGGAAGTAATCGGCGTCGAGTGTTGTTCCAGTTGGGTTGGTTCCACTGTATACGACATCGGCAGATCCGGCAGTGTCACCCGGAACCAGATGCATGTAATACGGTGTACTAGTGTTTTCTACTGTGATACGTGTTCCGCCGTTCCATGGCTCTTCCGGTTGATTGCTGGCTGAATTACGGATACGTGTCAGGAAGAGTTTTTGATCGTCTTCATGGCCTGCCCAGAGTACGATAACGCCACCTGCGCCGTCCGGTACTGCTTCAAAACGGGTGAAGCTTGAGTCGTTACCGCCTTTAGCAAGTTCAAAATTCCAGAGGACGCCGTTTTTATTTTTGAAGTTTACGACGAGTATACCGTCATCAGATGTATCCAGACGTCGGCAGTCATCAATCACAACTACATAAACACCACCATTGCCATCTTCGATAGTTTTTGCTCCGTATTGATCATCTGATTCACCTGAACCTGAGTTTGGTGAACATTGACCGTGGGCAGAAGTTTCATCCGGGTCGATATGGTAGTTTGTACGAGTATCTACACGACCTGTGTAGTTTAAGTCTGCAGGGTTTGTAACATTTACTGCATGTTGATATGTATGGTATGTCACTCCAACCGCGCTTTGGCAGTTCACATTGATCGGTGGGTTTTGCCAGATATGTGTGGCACGAACAACACCTGGGCGTACCAATGAGAGATTTAAATCTCCTGGGGTACAACCGTTTGAGTTGCTGGAACCGGACACACTCATTGGCCAGCCTTCGCCAGTTACTACGTCACCGTTGCTATCCAGACGAGTGACTTTATGTCTTCCACCGATTGGATTTGGGCTGGTATTGAGATCTTGATAACCAAGGAATACGCCACCTGTTCCATCTGCAACAAGTGCAAGAACTGGACAGCCCATAGATATAGCTGATGGAGCAAGATGACAGGTTCCACTGTTGAGAACGCCGGCTGTACTGACAACTATTTTTGGTGAACCACTGTTCCATAGTGCGTTTCCGTTGGCATCATAACGTTGACCATAAACTTTAAAGCCGGTGCCTGGATCTTTGGAGTAGAACACCATCACACCACCGTTGGTATCGGCGATCATTTCAAAATTGGTGAGGCCGGTTGCCAGTGTGTCTACGAGTATGCCTGATCCATTCGGTGAAGCACCTGGCCATAAATTGTTACCATTTGCATCAAATTTCTGGAGACCGACTGTATAAACTCCCGGGTTGCGGTCGTCCATCCATCCGGTTACAAAACCACCGTCTGAAGTTTTTACTACTTTGGTATTTAAGCGTCCACGGTAAGTTGAATCATCTTCAACTGCAGATGCTAACTGTTTACCATTTGTATCCCATGCTGCACCTTCACCGTAAGTAACATCTACTGTCTGATTAATATTGAAACTTTCAGTATTATCTCGTGCACGGAATGTAAATGTGCCACGATTGAGTGATGTCGCTTTGTAACAAACCTGACCACTGCTGTTTGTAGTGGCATTTGCGCCAGTACCCAGTGTTGTGAGAGCTGTACAATCTACGGCTGTGAAGACAGGGGATCCTGTGCCGGCTATTTTTGATAAAGTGATACTTTGATTTGGGAAGACGTTATTTGATACGTCTTTAATTGTTGCAGTCACTAAACTGTAATCCTGGCCATTTGCTATGGCATTTGTTGGAACTGCAGTGAGTGTTGAACTTGCTGCATCCGGACTTGTGAAGGTCACTGAAGCAGTTTGGTCGAGTGTGACTCCAGATGAAGTTGCATTGAATACATAAGTTCCACCTTGTGATGCGGAAACCGTAGCACAGACTTTACCATTGGAGTTTGAAAGTTGTGCTGAAGCATAAATTTCTGAGTTACCATTTCTATCTGAAGCAAATGCGGCATTCAAGCCAATCGGATTGTATGCAGCATAATCTTCAGAAGATGAGTTGTTGGTGAGACGTGTCTGGTTACTTCCAGTGAGATCCATCGTGTAGATTTCATTATTACCATTGCGGTTAGAAGTGAAAGTAATATGTGTGCCATCAGCTGTAAATGTAGGATTGGTATCGTTGCCTGCAAGATTGGTGAGGTTTGTTAAACCGGTACCATCACTGTTTACAATCCAGATATCGTTGTTGCCAGATACGTCTGATTGGAAAACAACTTTGGTTCCGTCTGGACTGAAGGACGGATTGTCTTCAGTAGCACTATTGTTTGTTAAACGTGTCAGATCGGTATCGTCCTCGTTATGCATGATATAAACTTCACCTTGTGCATTGGTAAAGCGGATAAGAGCAATATCATCATTTACAAGACTTTGTGATGGATTTTTCATCGCAGTACCGGTAGTTAACTGGAAGAGATTTGTTCCATCTGGATCCATTTCCCAGAGTTGGAATGAACCGGAACGATTTGATGAGAAAATAATAAATGAATCGTCATTGTAGAACACAGCACTGTCATCGGTAGCTGCATTATTTGTGAGACGTGTAAGGCCAGTACCATTGGTGTTTATACTATAGATCTCTTTATTACCATCACGTTGCGATGTGAATAGGATCTTATCTTCTGTAAATGCATACGATGGATTGTCGTCAACGGCTGCATTATTAGTGAGACGATTTCCTTCTGCAAAATCGGCATTTCCAGTTGTATCTGAAGGACAAGCAAGTGGAGTGATGGTTGCAGTACTTGGACCGCTTACCTGACCAAAATGTACTGATCGATCAACAGTAATGTTATCGAACAAGTCTTTCAGTGTAGCTGTTAACGTAGAACTTGAACTACCTGTTGCAGGTAATGTTGTCGGGCTTGCAGTGAGAGTTGAGTGACTAACACCCGGATCTACTGCACCGGCAATGAAATTTACCGTTACATCATGTCCGGTTAACGTTACGTTTGCAGTAAGGTCGGTTGCCCTGAAGACGTATGAACCAATTGTATTTGAAGAGACAGTAAATGTTGCTTGGCCGCTCGAATTGGTGGTTGGAGAAACAGGAGTAATCGTTGCCGATGCAGGACCACTGATTTGATTAATTTGGACAGTGTGACCTTGAATTGGAAAGCTGTTTGCATTGAGAATTGTTGCAGTTAATGTACCGGTGGTAGAACCGTTCGATACACCAACGCTTGATGGGCTGGCTGTAAGAGTTGAAACTGTCGCACTTGCGATAGGTGTTGTGAATGAAACTGCAGCAGTGTCTGATATAACCACAGGTGTTCCTAACGGGTCTGCTGTTGCCGTGAATGTTACGTTACTTTGAACGGTTGTTGATTTCACTGTGACGGTTGCAACACCGCTGCCATTGGTTGTTGCGCGACGGTTGCTTGGTGTATAAGTTACACCGCTGCCGTTATCGTTTACTTCAACGAGGACGCCTGACATCGTATTATTGACCTGATCTCTGACCGTGACCGTGATAGTACTTGTAGCGGTTCCATCCGCTTCAATGCTTACTGGGGACGAATCTACGGTTGTGTTTGTTGCATCTGCAGTTGGTGTGTAATAAGTGAAGCCATTGGTTAATGTGCCAATTTGACCGTCTGGGTTTGTGATTTTTACATCTACCGTTCCTACTGAATGTGCAGGAGTTGTTGCTGTAAGATGTGATGAATCGACATAACCTAAACTGGTTGCTTGAGTACAAGTTCCTCCACCTGTGTTACAGAAATCTAAACGTCCAAGTTGTGTTTCTGATCCAACGACTCCATTGGAAACGTTTTCAGTGATGGTGGTTGTTCCGGTGAAAAGTATCTTTCTCACTTTTACAGCATCAACCCATCCAGTATCTGAAGCTGTACTCTGTGAACCATCTTTATTGTATGAGAACTCGATACGATGTAAGCCAGAACTAAGAATATTTGTTGAGCTTGTCGCTTGTTCACGAGCAAAAGTAGCTACGGACGTTCCGGAAATGGCATTGACTGTTGTAGTTAGCCCACCGACACTACAGTAGCCTTGGGTTGCTGGTTGAGAAGTTGCTGTATCGGTGTTATCGAAACAGTAACGTAAGAAATCAAAACTGCCTTCGGAGCTGACCTTCCAATAGAAATCAACGACGGCATTGCTTCCGCTTGGAACATTGATGAGACTGTTTGCACCTTTGCTCACTAATACTTCGTATTGGCTGTCGTTAATATCGGCATTACTTGAAGAGTAAGTGCCTTGATGTTTGGTTGTACTGTCGGTGATCCAGTAAGGCGACGTGCTTCCACCAGTGACCCATTTGTTGGTGTTAATAGAGCCGCTTTCAAAATCATCAAAGAAGATGAAAGTGTTGTCACCATTGCTTTGGCTGGTGAGACTAGAATTGCCGTAGGTTGCATAAATTGTTGTTACACCACCGTTGGTTCCTGATCCGTTGAGGGCAGGAACTTTCGCCCAAACGACTAATGAAACATTATAGGTATTTGTGCCGCTTCCTGCAGTCGTGAGATCAATCGCTGAACCGCTCGGGGTTGTAGCGAGCTGGAAGTCATTCAATGCAGTGTTAATGACATAATATGTTGTATTTGCAGTGAGTGGGGCAGGTAATGTACCTGTTGTACTTAATGTTATTGGTGTATTCACTGGAAGATTATGTGCAGTACTTGTGAGTCTTTCAGTTGATGTACTTGCTGTGAATGTGACAGGTGTACTGTTACAGCCCGACTCAATCCAATATGGAATGTCACTTGTTGCATTGGTATCTTTGACACGAAGATCGCCACAATCTGAGCGCATTTTTCCTGCGCTTATGAGTGAGGTGCTATCAAGTGAGAATCGTACTTGATAGTTGGTTGGAGAACTTGCGTTGGTATTTGTGATATTTATTGGTTTTTGGTAACCAACCTGTTGGAAGTTTGAACCTGTTATGGCCACACTTGTTCCTCCGGCAGGTGGACCTTGATTTGGATTAATCGATGTGATGCTTGGTGCAGGTAATACAACCTGGAAGCCGTTGGTTAATGTTCCAACTTGGCCATCCGGATTTGTTACCACAACATTCCAGTTGCCAAGAGCTACGCCATTAATATTCACATTACAACTGAGCGATGTCGCGCTCACACTGCTAATGCTTGTACATGGAATGTCGCTTTGGCCTGCCTTGGTGAGTTTTGCCGTTGGTCCTGAACCCAAACTTGAGAAGTTCGTACCACCAATAGTTACTGGATATGAACTTTGATTATAGACACCTGTGTTAGGCGTGATTGATGTAACTGTTGGTGCAGCAAGGAAGGTATAACCGTTGGTTAAGGTTGAATTTTGACCATCAGTATTGGTGAAAACTACGTCTACCAACCCTGCAGAATGAGCAGGTGTAGTAGCTGTCACTTGAGTTGAACTCACATAAACCACATTTGTTGCAGCAGTTCCACCGAATGTTACGGCTAAGGCGCCGGTTTCTGAGCCGACAGAAATATTTGGTTCAGTTGCGGTGTATTTGCGAAGACGAATCCAGTCGTATGAGAGATTGCCGCTGGCAGAGTAAAGTACAGGGAATACGTTAGTGCCCGGAGCTCCTGAATCGTTCACGATATTTGAACTCATGGTTGCCGTTCCTGCACCGTTGTCATAATCATAATTTGCAATATTGGCAGATCGGCGGAACGTTACTTTGTAGAGTTTAAATGCAGTTGAGTATGGGTTTGGTCCAAAAATGCCTTCACCCGGGTATGATTCATTATAGAGACGATTGTCGCTCCACCAGGTAATACCTAAACAGATTGCGTTCGTTGAACAGTTAGATACAAATCCTGTTCCTGTAGTACTTGAGGCGCGGACAGCAGCACCCTGGTTTGTTATTGCTGTCGGTTTTGCGAAAGTTTCCCAGATAGTGTTGTCGGCAATGGCTGAGGTTCCAGCAAATAAACCTGCGGAACTAGGCAATGTAAGCAGGCCTGATACCGTTGTGGTTGATGGTGAACCTGTTGTTGTTGGCCATTTAGTTGAATTGATGGTTGCACTGTTAAAGTCATCAAAGAATTCAAACACATTGTTTCCGTTGCTGGCTGTAGTTAATGCCGAATTTCCATAAGTCAGGTAAATGAATTTACTACCGTTAGGAATTGATGGAACTTTTGTCCAGATTTTTGTCGTTGCAGTATTACATGTGCTGTCTTCAATCCAGTATGGAATATCAGTTACCTGGTCTGAATCTTTTACACGTATATCACCACAATCTGAACGCATATGTCCTGCCAATATCAGGGCTGCAGTATCTTGGGTAAAGCTTGTTTGATAATTGGTGAGAGCTGTTGATGACGTGATGGTTATAGCTTTACTATATGATGGTTGGACGATGCCGCTGCCAGTAATAGTCACATTTGTTCCACCAGCACTTGATCCGAAATTTGGATTTACATTTGTGATTGCAGGCGGAGCATAAGAGATTATGAATTCATTGGTCGTTGAAAGTGTTCCAATTTGACCATCTGGATTGGTTACCACGACATCCCAGTCTCCGGTTGGTGAGCCGCTAATGTTAAGATCACAAGTTATGAGAATAGGAGAAGCTACGTTTACATTGGTACAGTTAATATCTGTTTGCCCAAGTTTCGTAAGTTTTACCGTTGATCCTCCAGCAAGTGTTGTAAACCCTGTTCCATTAATTGTTGTAGAATAGGTTTGATTGTTGATGCCACCCGTTGGGCTTACTGATGTTACTGTTGGTTGGTCTAAATAGTTGAAACCGTTTACCAGTGTGCCGGCTTGAGCATCAGGATTTGTGACAACGACGTTTACTGCACCTGCTGAATGGGCAGGTGTCGTGGCTGTCAAAGTTGTTGAACTTGTTACAATTACATTTGTAGCAGGAGTACCACCAAAAGTTACTGTTGCAGCGCTTGTGGTTTCTGAGCCGACGGATGTGGTTGGAGGAGTACCAAAGAGGTTATATTTAACCTTTATGTAATTTTCAACTTCGGCTTTTTCTAAATTGCTTAAAGGAGTATTGAAAACCAGCGCTTCAGCGAGATCCATATTCAAGAATGGCGAACCGTCGATTTCAGCACCGATTTGAATTCCGTTGGTTCCTGTATTTAAATTCGATGTTGTAAAAGTACCGATGCTTGCACCGTTTTTGTATTCGATGAGGTAGGAAAGACCGTTGAAAACAGCTTCCTGGAGTAATGCTCCCGTATTTAATGCAGTGGTAGCACTGTTATAGTCAGTACCGAAAGTTTGAACAGAGAGATTACCGCTTGAGTTTATTACCAAACCGAATGCAGCTGTACTGGCAGCAGTACCATAAGTGAAGCCACCAAAACCGTTGCTGCGGTAACTTGTTACCGTAAACACACTACGATACGCTGTTCCTGATGGGAGATTGTTGAATCCTGTTTTAGAGAGTACGTCATTCGATCCATCAAATCTGACCACTGGGCGACCGTTGAGGATGTTTGTTTTATAGAGCGGTTGGTTTGCACCGGTTGCCTGTGTTACGGTGTTTCCATTAGTCGTTTGATCAGCCCAAGTTGATACTGCCGTGCCATCTACAGTTTGTCCTGTACCGGTATCAGCTTTTAACCACATCACATTTCTTGAACTTGCAATTGTTGGGAACAATGTAAGAAGACTGCTCGTGGTTGTTAATGCGGAGTTTCCATAATATGCATAAATGGTTTTTCCACTTGTGGTGAGCGATGCAATTTTTGCCCAAACATAGGTATTTGCCGTGTTACATCCGGATTCAATCCAGTATGGAATATCCGTTGTTTGATCAGAATCTTTGACGCGTAAATCTCCACAATCTGAACGCATTTTTCCTGCGGCAATCAGACTTGCTGTATCCATAGTGAATACAACTTGCGTATTTGTGAGCGTACCACCACTGCTATTGGTTACAGTTATTGGACGATTATATTTTCCAAAAGCAAAATTTGTTCCTGTTATTGTTACACTTGTTCCACCTGATGATCTTCCGACGATCGGATTTGCAATTGTAACTGTTGGTGATTGATATGTGAATCCTCCAACAGAAGTAGGAGCTGCCACACCGTCTGGATTTGTAACAATTACATCAACTGCACCAGCTGCATGTGGTGGGAATTCCGCAACGATTGTTGATTCGTTGGTGCGTTGGATATTTAATGCACTTACGCCGTCAAATGTTACCTGTAAACTGTTTGCGGTTTCACTTCCTGTGCTTACGGTTGGAACTGTTGAGTCGTTTGTTGGGTTATATTTGGTCTTTAGGTATTGTTCAACTGACTGACGATCGCTTGTGGAAAGTGCAGAGTTGAAGACAAGGATTTCTGCCAAATCACCATTCCAGAATTGAGCTCCCTGATTTCCTCGATCACCAAGGAAGTATTGGGAAACTGTAACATTTCTTGCTGAGAGGGATGTTCCTTTAGCACCTGCTTGTGTTCCATCAACATAGGTTATTGCGTTGCTGCTGCTGTTAATTGCTCCCAGTGTGTGGAACGTATTTGAAGTGAAAGTTCCTCCAGTTAAAAAGTCGTCACTGAAAGTTATAGTAAACGGAGAAGCTGTTCCTGTTTTTCCTAAATAAACAGAAGCACCTTGATTGCTTCCTGAATTCCAGTTACTGAATAATTGTCTGTCGGCTGTTGCATCCGGTGTGTTTGCTTTTACGACAGCTAAAATGGAGAACTGTGAAGAAGTGAGAAGCGAGTTGTTATTGAAAGATAAAGTATCGTTAGTTCCATCAAATCTTACTACCGGTTTAGTGCCGGTTGGGAAAGCATTGGTTTGATAAGTTGGTTGGTTTGCCGCTGTTGCTTGTTGAGCACTGTTATTGTTTCCCGACTGGTCGAGCCATGTGGATACGCTTGTTGCTGCAACATTTTGTGATGTGCCGTTGTCGGCTTTTAACCACACTTTGTTGTTTGTTGAATCAGCAAGAACAGGGAAGAGGCTCGAGAGACTACTTTGTGTTGTCAAACTTGAACGGCCATAGGTTACATAAATTGTGTTGCTACCGTTTGCAAGAGATGGGACTTTTGCCCACACCGAAGTTGTACTGGTGTTACAACCGGATTCAATCCAGTATGAAAGGTTGGTAATTTGGGCAGAATTTTTCACACGTAAGTCACCACAATCTCCGCGCATTTTTCCTGCGGTAATCAAACTTTCCGTATCCAAAGTAAAGTTTACGTTGTAGTTCAGGAGCGTTGAACCGGTGTTTGTGATGGTGATTGGTTTTTTGTAATAGGTTTGACCAAAGTTTGTACCGGCAATCGTGGTTGATGTTTGTCCAGCGGTTGAACCGGTGTTCGGTGTGATGTTTGTGATGGTCGGTGTTTGATAGGTGAAACTGTTGACAAGTGTGACTGGAATCCCGTCCGAATTTATAACTGTGACATCAACTAGGCCGGTTCCTGAATGTGGAGGCGTTACAACTGTTAATTGTGTTGAGCTGTTGAACGTAACGCTATCTGCTGGATTTCCACCAATCCCGGCGCTTCCTCCAAAGGTAACTGCTGTGCTTGATGTGAAGTTTGTACCAGTTAATACAACTGTTGTTCCACCGGATGTGTTTCCGCTTGCAGGACTTACGTTTGTGAGTGTTGCAGGTTGTGCATACACCGTGAAGGCGCTGGTATTATCATCGGTGAGTGTTGAGCCGTCTGTCGCAGTTAACACCACGTTGCTTTCAGCTACACTGTATTGAACACCACTGATTGTGGTTTGATTTTGTCCTGCTGAAATCTGTCCTGTTGTTGTTCCACTTAATACACCGGTTCCGCTGTAAACAGAGAGTGTAATTGGTGTGTTGGAAGGAACGGTGTATGGATTTCCTTGATCGTCCACAGCTTCAACCAGAACATCAAAACCGGTATTCACTCTTGGAATTGATGTAACGATAGAAGGATGGGCACGCGGATTTATTGCTAATGAGTAGATAGGGAATGGAGTGTTTTGTGAATCGTTACCTGGTATTGCGAAAAGTTTACTTACTGTTGGTGAGTAAACTAATGCACCACGAGCAGAGTTATCTGTAACTTCTCCAAAACCTACGGGGAATATTGGTCCTGCTGACCAGGTACCGTCACCAGATGTCGGGCTGTTCGTAATTGTAAATTTATAGATATCATTCGTGTTGTTTCCTCTGGCGGCGTAAATCGTGCTGGCACTGGTTGCTGCCAATGATCCACCTGATTTTGCGGTTACTGGAGAGCCAGTTGTTGGCATTCTTGTTTTTTCAACCCAACCGGTGTTTGCTGGGGTGGTTGTATCGTCAGTACCTGTGTCGTTGGCAATAGTGTATTGCCAGAAACGGTTCGTGTTCGCACCGACAGCTCCACAGGTTGTTTGGTTATTTTGGAGAGCATAAAGACTCAGTCCATCAATTGTACTGGTTAAGGATGAACCTCCACAGAAAAGTTCGGATCCGGTGACTGGTACATCAGAAGCTTGTTGGAAATACGGCCATGAATTTCCTGCAATATCAAAACGGTAGAGGAGTCCAACATCGTTTTGTGCAGAATCGGTAACATCGGACTTTCCTGTTCCCGGAGCACCCCAGATGTTGTTGTTGTAATAAACGATTCCACCTTTGGCGTTTGTGTTTGTGGTACCGAAGTATGCAGGTGATGCCGGCATGGATGTCCATGTTCCTGCACCGGTTGATGCGTTGGTAATATTATATTTCCAGAACTCTTTGGTTTGGATTGATGATGGACTACCACGAGTTGCGTAAATATTTCCAGCACCATCATTCGTAAGTGCTCCACCTCCGCCTACGCAGTTTGTACATGAAGAAATGGATTGTCCTGCTGGTGGAGTAGAGAGAGTAGTTGTCCAACTGTCACCCGGAATATCATATCTCCAGAACTCATTTGTGCTGTTTCCTCTGAAAGCGAAAATGCTGTTGGCATCTGTACTCGTGAGAGAACCACCTGCGGCAACTGTTTTGCCTGATGCTGGTTGTGCTGCAGGAGTTTTAATGAGCGGCCATGTTCCCGCAAATGCTCCAGAGAATGGATAACGGAAGAGTAAGCCTCTTCCTGGCGTTGCTGTTGTTGCATAGAGTCCCGAACCACTACCTGTTGCCAGGTAGAGTTCTTCATCCCCGTTGTAAGCTCCACTGGCGTCTGGATTTCTAAAAATAAGTTGGCCTTTGGCATCGGCGGAACTTGCACTACCAACTGTTAATGGTGATCCACTTAAGGGGGTTGGAAGTGTGAGTGTTTGTCCCGTTGGGCTGGTTGTACTCCAGGTGTTGCTAACAATGTTAAAGCGATAAACGTTGGTTGTTCCATTTCCTGAGGTTGCGTAAATATTTCCAATATTATCTGTAGCAAGAGAACCACCGGATTGTACGGCAGAACTGATGATTGGTGGAGGAGTTGTTACCGGCCAAGTGTTGCTTCCAATAATATAGCGGTACATGACTGCTTGAGTTTGACCTGTTGCGTTTCCGCCGACACCGTTACCAGTGACAGCAAAAATTTCTGGTCCGCCACTACCACCACTGTAACTTGGGGTATACGCGATTGCACCTCTTGTAGCTGTGAGTGACGCAGCGCCCATATTTGCTGGAACTGCTGCGAGGTCTGCTGCTGCCCATGTTCCTGCGGTACAATCGGAATCTGTTACGATACAGTATTTCCTTATTTGAGTTGTAGCAGATCCTCTTGAAACGTAAAGTTGTGTTCCATCAGTGGTGATTGAGCCACCTGATGAGACTGTCCAAGGAGTGGCAGGTTGCCATGTATGGATACCACTTCCGGAAGATGCGGTAATACTTACTGCTGATCCGCCAGGTGTTGTTGCAACCTGGAAAGTGTTGGTGGTTGGGTTGATAACATAATAGACATTCGTAAGTACGTTCGGGCAGGTTGGACCAATAAGGCCGGTTGGGATAGTTCCAGTTGTACACAATGTAATGGCTGAATTGGTTACAAGTCCGTGATTATTTGAAGTGATAGTGTTTGCTGTTGGTACGGTAAAATTCGCTCCATCCCATGCGCCATAACCTGAGCCGTTAATGGTATATTTGGAAAATAGAACACTGGCATTTCCGCCTGTGGCATAAATATTTCCTCCAACACCAGCCATTGCTGCACCAGCTGTTGCGTTCCAAGGTGATCTCATGACCCAGGTGTTTGTTCCAGTACCTACTGAAGTGATATCAATTACTGCGCCACCTCTGGTAGCTGAAACTTGGAAATCGTTGGCCGTTGGATTTACAACCCAATATGTAGTTCCAGCAGAAAGTCCGCCAGGAACTGCTCCACCGGTGTTTGCTACGGTGATTGCAGCATTTGCCGGAAGTCCGTGTGCTGTTGAAAGCAATTTGTCGTTTGTTGCGTCACCGGTTAATGTGGCTCCAGTTGTCCAAACACCGGGAGCTGTTTGTGTAATGTCGTATCGGTACATGGCGGGTCCATTGTTTCCTTGGAAGGCATAAATGTAATTTCCAGATCCCGGATATCCCAAAGATCCTCCATAAAGTACGAGTCCTGCTACCGGTCCAAGTGGAACCCAGTGTCCAGTAGAAATCTTATATCGGAAACTGTTCGTTGTATTATTTCCTTGCAATGCATAAATAGTATCGCTATCGGTGCTTACGAGTGCTGCACCATCACCAATAACTGTTGGGAGACTTTCAAGTTGTGTCCATGAGTTTGTTACTGGATCGTAACTTTGGAAGGCACCGGTGTTGTTTCCGGGGAATAAATAAAATTTGCCGTTTACTCGGACCATTTCATTTCCCGATCCCTGGGTTGTTCCACCTTGCGAAATAGCAGTACCATCATCTTTTTTTGATTTGGTGAAACCATTTGGATTCCATTCGTTTAATATCTTGTCATAAAGCCAGAAATTTTGTGTGTTGTTTCCTTGTAAGGCATAGATGAAATTACCCGATGTTGGTGACGTGATCCAACCACCACCAGACATAACTGCAGGTGCTGATGCGATTTGGGTAGTGACCGGCCATGTATTTGTGCTTATTTTATAACGATAAATTAAACCAATACCCCCTGAGTTGGTAAAGCCGTTACCGGAAACAGCATAAACTTCAGGTCCTCCTGATGAACCTAAGCTTACATAAGCGATTCCTCCTTTTGCACTGTTTGTACTTGCTGCACCCATAGCAGTGGCTGTGCTCTTGAGATCGACATTGTTCCATGTATTGCCAGCAATGTTATAACTTGCAAAATCGGTTGTGCCGCCTCCATGTGTTGCATAAATTGTTGTTCCATCTGTTGTTAACGAACCACCAGATTGTACGAGCCAAGGTGCTGAATTATGCCATGTGTGTGTTCCTGTACCGTTGCTGGTGATATCCATTGTTGGTCCATTTCTGACAGTGGAAAGTTGGAAATCGTTGGTTGTTGGATTAACAACATAATAAAGAGTACCTGCTGTAAGAGGCGCTGGGAGTGTTGTTGTTGTTGTAAATGTCACTTCTGATCCCAGCGTTAAACCATGGGCTGTTGAAGTTAATTTGTCTGTTGTTAAATCCGCTGTGAATGTTGCTGCGTGTTCCTGGTTTGTCCAAGTTCCATCGCCGGCTGCAGGACTTCCTGTAACCGTAAATTTATAGAAATCAGGTGTGCCATTTCCTCGGAAAGCGTAAAGATTTCCACCTGTTCCTATCATCGCGCCACCACCTTGGACATTTCCGATCGCTGTTCCACCTTGTGTAACCGTGCCCCATGAACCCGGTGCTGCTTGAGTAATATCATATTTATACATTGTATTGGTGTTTGTTCCGCGGAATGCATAAATAAAGTTCCCCGAACCAGGATAGCCGAGTGATCCACCTGCTCCTATGGTTGCAGGTGTATTACCCAAAACTGTCCAAACATCGAGGGTTGGATTATATTTCCAGAATTCTTGAGATGTAAATCCACGCAGTGCGTAAATGTTTGTTCCATCTGTTGTTAATGCTCCACCATCGCTTACTCTTCCATCTACTGTTATTGGCGTGTTGGCAAGTTGTGTCCATATATTGGTGACTGGATCATATTTCATGAAATTGTTCGTTGATCCTCCTGCAAGAATATAGAATTTTCCTCCAAGTTGGACGATGGAGTTTCCTGCGCCTTGATTGCTTACTGTAGCAATTACATTTTCGAATTGTGAGATTGGGTTGCCGTTTTCTAATGCTCCTTTTGAAAAATTATTCCATAAATTGAGTGCTGTATTGTATGTCATGAAACTTGTTGCACTTCCTCCTGCGCTTCCATAAATAGTGTTTCCACTTCCAGGATAAGCAAGAGATGCTCCTTGAGATGCAGGAACAGGAGTTGAAGCTGTTTTAGCTTGATATGGCCAGGTATTGTAACCAGCACAAGGGCTGCTGCCGGTACCCGGATTTGCTCCGCCAACATCACAAGTGACTGGGTCGATTTTATAACGGAAAACTAAACCGCCGGTTTCATAATCGGTAGATGTTGCATACCCATTACGGCCTGTTAATGGAGATACCCATATTTCACCTTGGCCGCAGTTATTACAATATACAAGACCACCACCAGTTGAGGTGTCGGAATTTAATGTACCTACTTTGGCAGGAACATAGTCTAATAATGACCAGCGGCTTCCAGATGTTGCTGCTGGGTTATAACGCCAGAATGTTTTGGTGAAGTTACCTCGAGTTGCGTAAAGATACGTTCCATCACTGGCTAATGCGCCACCGGAACGAACTGTGTCTGGAGGACCGTTGGTACTCGTTAAATTGGTCCAGGTTCCAGGTGCGATTTGTGTTACATCATAACTCCAGAAATTGTTGGTATTTGCTCCTCCAAACGCATAAAGAGTATTTCCGATAAATGCTAATGCACCTCCACCGGAAACCGCTGCGGGAGTGTTGGCAAGAGTACCAGATGTCGTCCAGGTATTTGCGTTTTGTGTTCCACCTCCAGGAGTTGTACAAGTTCCGGTAGTGAGCATACAGTAGCGCCAAAATCCAGTTGATGGAGCTTGACCTCCTTGTAATGCATAAATAAAATTACCACTTCCAGGGTAGGCAAGTGCTTCACCGTTTGTGGCACCGGCTGGTGTGCTTGTTAATACTGTCCAAAGATTTTGAGCAATATTATATTGCCAGAAACCAGTGTTACTTCCACCTTGCATGACATAAATGTTAGTTCCAGTACTTACAAGTGGTGAAGAGTTTGCAAAGACACCAGGAGATGGAGCAAGACTGGTCCAGGTGTTTGTCGCTGGATTGAATTTTTCAAAGGTTGTGCTGTTTCCCACATTGAAATAAAATTCTGGAAGCCCAGTTATTGGATTATTTGCTTTTGTGATATTGCTTCCCGCAGTTTGCGATGTACCGTTTTGTGAGAATGGAGCTCCATCATCTCTTTTACCTATGTTGAAACTTGTCCATGAACCTTGGTTACCTGCGACTGCTGTATCAGCATCAATAGTATATTTCCAGAAATCGTTGAAACCTCCACCGCGGTAAATATAAAGAGTATTGTTATCTATTTTTACAATTGATGAACCGGCTCCAGAAACCATTGGAAGATCTGTAAGATTTGTCCATGTATTCGCTGTTGGATCAAAGACTTGGAATTTTGTTGTACCACCTTGAATGACATATAATTTGCCATTTACTTCCGCCATAGTGTTTCCCGAATTTTGGCTGATGATAGATGTGCTTGTAGAATTTGCTTGTGAAAGTGCTGTTCCGTTATCAAATTTTGAACGGTAAAGAGACCACCATTCATCATTAACAACATCATATTTCCAGAAATCAGTAGCGGTGTTTCCCTTAAATGAATAAATGAAATTACCACTTCCTGGATAAGTTAAAGCACCACCATTTCCGTAAGTTGCCGGTGGCGGGGTAGGAGCAGTAAATGTAGGCCATGTATTATCATCGGCATTTCCATGAGGAAGTTGATAGCGATAAATAAGACCCACGCTTGTTGTTGATGGGAAATTTCCAACACCGTTACCACTCACCATATAAATGTCACCATTGGCTGAAGAGGAATAAGCAATTCCACCTTTTGCTGTTGTAATTGTGGTACTGCCCATGGCAGTTGGTGCGTTATTTAAAACCGTCCATTGTGAACCTGAACTTGCTGCAGGATTAAATTTCCAGAATGCTGTCTGGTTATTACCTTGTGTTGCATAAATATTTGTTCCGTCTGTGGTGAGGGCACCGCCTGGTCCTACATAACCCGGGGTTGCATCCAGAGTTGTATTCCATGTTCCTGGTGCACTTTGAGTTGTGTCGTATTTCCAAAATGCGTTACTGCCATTTCCGGCTAATGCATAAACGTTTGTACCAATTGAAGTTAAAGCAGCACCACCTTGAACAGCGTATGGCGTGTCACCGAGCTGAGTCCATGAGTTTCCAACGGTATCATATTTCCAGAATTCACTTGTGCCAGTCGAAGCGTTTCCTCCTCTTAAAGCGTAAATGTTTGTTCCCACTGCAGTCATTGAGCCGCCGGCATTCACGGTTTTTGGTGTGACTCCGCCAAAGCTTGTAAGTGTCGTCCATATACCTGTATTTGTGTCGAATTTATAAAAAGTTGATTGGTTACCTCCTGGTAAGACGTAGATGTTTGTACCAATCGTGACAATGGATCCACCATTTGCTACTGCGGCTGGAACATTTGGAAGTTGGAACCAGCTGTTATCAACCGGATCAAAACGTAAGAAAACTGAAGTTGAAGCTCCAGGAAGAATATAGAATTTTCCATTGAGTTCTGTGATACTGTTTCCGATACCTTGTGAAAGGTTCGTGGTGCCAAAACCGTTATCTGAACCGAGCTGTGAGAAAGGTTTTCCTGCGGCACTTTTACCTAATGGGAAAACTATCCATGCCTGATTTGGGATGTCGTATTTCCAGAAACCAGTGCCTGATTCAACGTAGATAGTGTTGTTGTCGTATTTTACCATCGATGCTCCTGCAGCAATTGATGTAGGTGCATTTGGAAGATTTTTCCACATGTTATTTGTGGAATCGAAAGTTAAAAATGTGGTTGTTCCTCCAACAAGCATGTACAATTTTCCACCAACTTCGAGGATGCTATTACCATCACCTTCGGTGTAACTGAATAAGGTTGTTTGAGAAAGAGGGGTGGTTGCGTCGATTTTTGCGCGATTCCATGGAATCCAAATGTTTTGGGAAAGACTGTACTTCCAGAAGGCTTTTGCTGATCCTTTCAAGAAATAAATAAAATCCCCGGAGCCTGGATATGTTCCAGATGCGCCTGAATTTGCATTTGCAGGAAGAATTGGTGGTGCTAGATATGCCGGCCAAGTATTGCTAACAATTTTGTATCGGAAAAGAGATCCAATATTGCCTGTTCCGTTTCCACTTGTAAGATAAATTTCACCAAGTGCGCTGGAATATGCTAATCCACCATTGGCTGATGTGAGTGAGTTTGCACCAACAGCTGTAGGGGTGTCTTTGAGGACCGACCATGATCCGATAGTAACATCATATTTCCAGAATTCGGTTGAGGCTCTACCTCGGACTGCGTAAATATTTGTTCCATCAGTTGTGAGGGAAGCACCAGCTGCTAAAGTATCAGGAGTTTGTGTTAATGTGCTCCAAACACCACTCACGGTGTTATATTTCCAGAAATTTTTGGTGTTGTTTCCGCTGAAAGCATAAATATTTGTTCCAAGAGTTACCATTGCTCCGCCACCTTGAACAAAATCAGGAGGTGTGTTTGTTGCTGTTAAGTTTGTCCATGTTCCGACACCTGTTTGCGTTGTGTCGTATTTCCAGAAATTTTTTGTTCCATTTCCACCAAATGCATACAGATCGTTTCCAACCATGGCCATCGCTCCACCGGGACCCACGAGTGTAGGTGCGGTTTGTAAAGTAGCCCAAGTGTTGAAAGTTTGTGTTCCGCCACCTGGAGTTGTACAAGTACCGGAAGTTAGTAAACAATAGCGATAAAACCCTGTGCCATTATTTCCCGTAAAAGCATAAATGAAATTTCCTGAACCCGGATATGCAAGGGCTGCTCCGCTTGATGCTCCTACGGTTGTACTGGTAAGAGTTGTCCAGGTATTTGTTGTTTGTGAATATTTTTGGAAGCTTGAAGCGTTTCCCGTTATGCTATAAAAATCTGTTCCAACAGCGACAATGGAATCACCAGTGCTTTGAGCACTTCCTTGAGGGATTGGTGGGGAATTTGATGTATCGTTTGCTTTTGCGCGATTGAAAGAAATCCAGAAATTGTTTGGAATGTTGTAGATGTAATTTGTGCTGGTATTTCCACCCGTTGTTGCAAGGATGTTGTTGGCGTCGATTTTGGTCAACGTTGCACCACTGCTGGCACTTGAGGGGTACTGTGCCAGGGTAAGACCGTCCGCACCTGTAGTTACACAGTTGCCGGTACTCTCGTTGTACCGCCCGAAGCCGGTTGAGGTGTTTCCGTACAGGATGTAGAGGAAACCACCCATTTCCACCATGCTGTTTCCCGGGCCTTGGGCTAAACAGTTAGCGGAGGGCGTTGTGACCCAACTCACTGGCGGTGCAGCAGTAACTACCAGCACCACAATCATGAGCGCTGATAGCGCCACGATGATGTTTACTGAAAATTTTGTCACCCACTTTTTGACAGACTTCAGGGATTTTTTAAAATCCCAAGAGGGTTTTTTATTTGTTTCCATGATGAGTTTTTGTTTAAATTTTTTTTTAATTTTTGGTTTGAGGCATTACTCTCATACGTTCGAGAATAATCATAATATTTTACACTATTTTGACTTTTTTTGCAAAAGGATAGCGTAGTGGTATTTCCTGAGCCCCTTGCCATAATTTCACATTCTGTCAACTCCTCAAAAAGTGGTCGGTGAAGATTGGCTTTTTACAGCTTGTATATTGACTTTTTCACCTCTTTGGCTCAATTTAACAATACTCCAAATTTTTTTGTGAAAACCCATGTCCAATATTCCGCCGCTTGCACCGTTCCAAAAAGAGAACAACCCGAACGCCAGAGTTTTGACGAATGGATACATGTTATCGAATCTCAAAAAAGTTCTTTCCGTGGCTCATAAAAACAAGTTTGGTGTTGTGGCAGTGAATCAACGTTCGCCATACATTGTGAAAGCCACTCTGGAAGCGGCTTGGCAGGAAAACTCTCCGGTGATTTTAGAGTGTGCAGAGAGTGAAGCAGAGTACTGCAATATGCCTCCGGAACGTATGAGTGATTTGATTCATGACGGTATCGAAGAGATGATCAAAAAATACGGTTATACTGTGCCGGTAGTAGCACATCAGGATCATGTGCAAAAAGATCTGAGTTTGATTGATAGGGCAGCGGCTGCGGGGTTTTCCTCGTGCGAGGTGGATCTTTCGCGCCTGCCCCTCCCGGAAAACATGACGGGTTCGGCCGAGATTGTGAAAAAAATGCATCCATTGGGGATTTCTGTTGAGGTGGAGGAAGGTGAAATTGGTTTTGCTGATGCCTTGAAAGACATGGAGCATGTTCAGAAATATTATACGAAAGTTGAAGATGCAGTGAAACTTGTTGAAGCCACACGTCCGGACGCGTTGGCGATTTTTGTTGGAAACGGCCATGGAAATTATCTGGAAGCCCCAAAAATCGGTTATGACCGCATCAATGAAATTGCGCGAGCTGTAGAGGGCTATGGTGTCTATGTTGTCATGCACGGCGGCAGCGGATTACCTCCTTCTGAATTCAACAAAGTTGTGGCCGCCGGCGCCGCAAAATTTAATTATGCAACCTCTGTTTCCGATATTTTGTTTAAACATTTCACACCGGAAGTGAAGGCGGAAATGGATAAAATCGCCAAAGAAATGAACCGTCCGCACCGCAAGGTTTTGAAATTCATTGAGCCAAATATTGACGCTATGGATAAATCAGTTTTGCAGGCCGCTATGGCGGAAATGACAGATCATATTCGTTTTATGATGCGAGAGGCTTTTTACTCTGCGGGGCGTGCATCACTTTATGTGTAACAGCGATAAATTTTTTTTATGAAAACTCTCCAGAAATATTTTGATTCACAAAAAACTGCACCAGATTTGCAGCAGTTAATTTTTTCATTATTGTGGGCCGGAGCGGACTTTTATGAGTTCGTTCTTTTTCGTCATGACTTTGAAAACTCTTATTCCGGTGAATTGAATAAAACTGGAGATAAACAGTTGAAAGTTGATGTGACAGCGAATAACTATTTTGTTGATGCTCTGCGGAAAAACGGCAATGTATCTCTGATTGCTTCTGAGGAATTAGCAGAGCCGATTGAAGGTGAATCTGATGGAAAATATGTAGTGGCTTTTGATCCGTTGGACGGTTCTTCCATCGTTGACGCGAACTTTTCTGTGGGTGCGATTATTGGAATTTATGAAGGTAATTCTCTTATCGGTAGAACTGGTTCTGAACAAGTGGCATCTTTTGTTTTTACTTACGGTTCACAATTTACTTTTTTTCTTACAACAGGGCAGGGGACGATCGCCGGCATTTATCGTCCGGGAGATTTTCCTGATAAAATTGTTGAAGATCAAAAAATGCGGGATCAGTTTTTCATACTTACTGAAAAAGTTACCCTGACTGAGGATGGAAAATATTTTGCACCGGGAAATCTTCGTGCTGCAGCTAATGAAAAATGGTATATGAAAGCCCTCCAGGAGTGGATCAAAGAGAACTATACTTTGCGTTATAGCGGTGGAATGGTTCCGGACATCGGTCATATTCTTACGAAAGGTGGCGGTATATTTTTGTATCCGGGAACCTCACAAAAACCTGACGGAAAACTTCGTTTACTTTATGAATGCGCACCGTTTGCTTTCATCGTTGAGCAGGCCGGTGGGGTTGCTTTGAATCAAAAAGGAGAACGAATTTTGGATATTCCTGTTGAGTTTCCACATCAAACAACACCGATTTTTATAGGCTCAAAAAACGAGGTAGAAAAAATTCTCAGTAAAGCGAAACTCTAATTATTTTTTTTCACTCAGCAGCATATCGCTGATTTTCTTGGCAGGAACAGTCTGTTCTTTTTTCAGGAAATCCAACTCTGTGCTATCCAGATATTTGGCTAAGTACTCATTCCAATTAAGTTTCGACTCTTTAGCTTTGGCCAGAACTTTTTTCGTTTCATCACTGTCGGATAAAAGTATGATCAACGTTTTTTCATTGAGGCCGGCACCCATCGCAACTTTTTTAAACTCTTGCGCAACTTTTTTTTCGTCATCACTTAATCCCATGTATTCAACATATTTGTTTAAGCCTGTTTTAGCTGCGAGTACACTGACGCCTCCGGAAAAGAGTTGAGTAAAGTATTTGCTGAAAAACTCCATGATTTTATCCAGCCATCCAATACCAGTTTTCGTTTCCAGTGGATTGTCGGAACTGGCATCGCCCGCTGGGGCGTCGGTTGGAGTGCCGGTTGCATCGCCTGCAGGTGCTCCAGTTGGATTATCTGCAGCCGCCGTTTGAATCATTGTTTCGGCCTGTTTTTTTGCTTCGGCGTCTTGTGCAAGTGTATATATTTCCCATTTGCCGTTTTCTTTCAGGATTAGACCTTCACCTACGCCAGGTTTCATTTTTTTTGCTTCGGCAATGAGCCAGTTGGTTGTTTTATCAACGAGAGACTTATCCATATTGGCTGGTAGTTTTGCCTGTATGCCTGCGATGAGAGTAGACCCAGCCAGTGATACTTCAGTTGAGCTGCTTGATGGATTGTTAAAAACATTTTGATCGAAAACAGTTAGTTTGGGTGTACCGTTCAAAGTGAGTTTTCCTTCAGCAAAAAGTTTGCCGATATCCAACGGTTTATCTTTATCAGCATTTACAGTTTCAACGCTCAGCTTTTGGATGTCCACTCCAAGATTTAAATACTCTTCAAAATGTTTGTTCATGGCATCAAAAACACTTGGTTGCTGCGTCAGTGTTTTTTTCAGATTTTCTTTGTTTAAAACACCGTTTTGAATAAAGTTAAAACCTGTGAAATCACTGAAAGCAGTAATCATATCGAGAGGCTGACTGTATGGATATTTTTTGCTTTTGTAGAGCTTATCCATGCCTTTAAAAAGGTTCATCATTTTTTCTTTCATCGGGCCGCTGAAGTAGGCATCAGTTGCCATGACGTCGCTGCTTTTACCGTAGTATCTTGCAACAAGCTCTTTGGCGGCATCTTTCATGATGCCGATGTTGGTGGCGTCACCCAAGCCATACTCTTTGAGCATTGCTTCGTATTGTGCAAATTTTTCTTCAACTTTGCTGTCGATCTGATCCTGAATAAATCCTGATCCTTTTTTATCGACGCCGTCATAATTTGGGCCAACCCAAGCTTCAGGAATACGAAGAGTCGAAGCGTTTTTCTTGATCAATTCGCGACGTTCCTCTTTTTGTTTTTTATCAGCTTCGGTTTTTTCCTTGGCTTTATCCTTCATTTTATCGATTCCGTTGCCTGCATCAGCCTTCGGATTTAATTCCGGTTTTGTTCCAGCATCGACGGGTTTTGGACCTTCGACAGGCTGATTTGGCTTAGCCTCTGCTGATTCTCCGTTTCCAGCCATAGTTTTGAGATAAATCAGATTATTATATCACACTTTACTCTTTTTTTAAAGCCCACAAGCCTAAAACGACTTCCTTTTTGATGCATTTTTAGACTATGTTAAGTGTAATCTTTCGCTACCAAAAACGTTATATAACATGATGCGCTTATGACGTTTTTCTGCTACATTCACCCCTCAGGATGCCAGCTGACAGATTTTTTGAGGTAACCCCCATATGGCCAAGCCACAAATCACGAAAGAGCAGGTAGAAGAGCTGGTAATGAAAGCCCAGGAAGGTGACACTGACGCCTTTGCCCAGGTGTATGACTATTTTGTCGACTCTATTTACCGTTATATCTCTTTTAAGGTCAAAAGAGAGGATGCTCTAGACCTAACTGAAACGGTCTTTTTGAAAGTTTGGGAAAACATCCGCAACTACCAGCACGGCCAGAACTTTTTTTCTTCCTGGATTTTTAGAATTGCCCATAACGTGGTAGTGGATCATTACCGCTTATCCAAGGAGTTTTTGGAACTTGAAAGTAATATTCCTGATGAAAATAAAGATGTCAGTCCGATATATACGACTGAACGCAAAATGGGTCAGGAAACGCTGAAATTGGCCATTAGTAAGCTCAAAAAGAGTTATCAGCAAATTATCACCCTCAAATACCTCAATGAGTTGGAAAACCATGAAATTGCCCAGGTACTCAAAAAAAGTGAGGGTTCATTGCGTATTTTGAAGTTCAGAGCCCTCAAAGCGTTAAAACAGGTACTTGAGGAGATGAATATTCGTTATTAGATGCGTAACAAACCTGTTTTTCTTTCGTAATAAATTATGCATTAGCAACTCACGTATGGTCTGGTGGTTCAAAAAAATTCAGGAAAAGGAGGTTGAAACGCTTTTAGTAGCGCTCAAACGTGTTGAAAAACCTTCATTAACGCATGAACAAAAGGATCGCATGCGTCTGAGTTTGATGAACACCATTAAAAACGGCCACAGTACTGAGAAAGCTCCATCTGCGCTACGCTCACTGGATCAGCAGGTTTCCAAAGTTGTGCAGTCGGTTAAGTTGCCGGCCTATGTTGCGGCAGCCATGAAGGAGCGAATTCTTGAGGCTATTGAGAAAAATCGATTGCCTTTCTTTCGGCCAATGGCTTTCCATCAGCGCCATTTTAAATTGATGTTTTCGGCTTTTTTGCTGCTGGCTTTTGTTACGACATCCGTTATTTTGCCGTTCCAGGTTCCCCTGATTCACGCCCAGGCTTTTATCCAGGATGTGAGTGGTGAAGTATATGTGAAACGTGACGGACGATTGATGAAAGCGCAGCCTGATTTTTATTTACAGCAAGGTGATAAACTTATTACTCATGCTGCAAGTTCAGCATCTGTACGTTTTTTTGATGAGTCTTTGGGAAGACTTGGTGAAAATACACAAGTGTTGATCCAAAAACTTACTGATCAACCTTTGGCTTCATCACAGCAAGAGGTTGAACTGTTTATTGACCAGGGTCGCATCTGGGCAAAAGTGAGTGACGCTTCTGATGATGCGCAGTTTTCCGTGAAGACCAAAACAGCTGAGGCCCATGTTACCAAGAAAGCCTCTTTTGATATGAAGGTTGAGGATACCGGTACTTCTATTCAGGTTTTTGATAATGTAGTTGATGTAGTAAAACCTGGTGACGGTGACAACGGTGCCAAAAAAACGGTTATTGCCGGATATGAGGCAACCGTTAATCAGGATCAGCAAAAATCTGTTTTGATTGCCCAACTTCCGTCAGTTAACGAGGTGGGTATTACAGATAAATGGGTTACGGAGAACTTAAATTTAGATAAGAAAGATGATCGTCAGCGTAGTTCGGATGTTGAACAGAAGTACAATACAAATGTGACCCTGCCATCACCAAATGCAACACAAGAGGATCTTTTGAATGCTGTGGTTTTGGCCAATACTGAAGTTGAAAAACAGAAACAGGACTTTTTAAATGCCTATGAAAATCTGTTGCTGGCGGAGGGTGATCTGGTACGTGGTAATCATCAGGATGGCGCAAAATCTTTGCGTATTTTCCGTCATGATGCCGGTGTAGTGATCGAAAGCTTGCCTGATTTGGAGAAACAGGATCCTTTTAGTGCGTCGGTATTACGTGATTTGATTAGTAAAACTATTGCTAATCAAAAGACCGATCTTTCTATTTTCCTGCCGGGTGACAAACTGTATATCGCCAAGAAAATGGTGTTACAGATGGAAGTGTCATTGGCAGATCCAAACACTTTTGATAAAGCTAAAGTTCAATTGGGTCAGGCTGAAGGAAAATTACTGGAGGTTCAGGATCTTTTGAAACAGAAAAAAGAGGGTCTGGCTCTGGCTGATTTACGTGAATATCAGGATTTAATGGCGTCTTTGGTGCTTCGATTCCCATCTGCTCAGTATGCTGACTATAATGTTGAGTTTAAGGATATTATGAACAGCCAGATTGAACAGGTAAAAGTTTTGGCGGCTATTCAGAAAGCTCCTTATGGAACGTACAGTGAGGATTTTGTAAATGAGGTGGCCAAGGTTCGCGATAATACTTTGAGAAGTTTAATTGCTTCTCTTGATCCATTGAATGAGATTGTTCCTGAACAAGATTTGAAGAACCTGAAAGATATTTTTGATACATACCTGGCAGATAGTACGACAGCTGAAGATTTTGTTTCTCCGGCTTTACAAAAAGCTTTGTCTGATAACTCAAGACTTAACTTTATTGATCCGAGTGTTCAACAAATGCCAAGCGGTATTGGTTTGGTTGTGATTGAGCCTCTGGAGTCTACTTTGGATGCTACAGCTGTTCCGGCAACTGAAGAGACGATAGATGTTGCTCCACCGGTTACAGAGGAGGTTGTTGAGTTCCAGCCAACACAGGAAAAAGAGGTCAAACCTTTGGAGGTTCTGGATAATGTTAAAGTTGATGCACACGCTTTGGAAAATGCCGCGGTCACAATTGATCCGTTAGACTCCTTGAGCAACGGCCAGCAAGCCTAAAATAATTCCAAGGCTGCAGACAAAGCCGCCAATGATCCAGAATCGCATAACTATGTTTGGTTCAGACCATCCCTTTTTTTCAAAGTGATGATGGAGCGGTGCGATCAAGAAGACTTTGCGATGAAAGAGTTTTTTGGAGGTGATCTGAATAATCACGGAAAGTGTTTCAACAACGAAGATGAAACCGACCAAAGGAAGTACAGCCACTGAGTCTGTCATCATGGCTATTACGCCAAGTGTTGCCCCCATGGAGATGGCGCCGGTGTCACCCATAATAAAGTGTGCGGGGAAAATGTTGTACCAGACAAAGCCAAGTAAAGCGCCTACAAATACGGCGCAAAGTGCTGCGAGAATGAAGAGACCTTTGGCAAACGCCAGAATGCTGAAAGCGCCAAAGGCTATGATGAGCAGTCCACCGGCGAGACCGTCCAGACCGTCGGTTATATTTACAGCATTGGATGTTGCCGTGATGACAAAGATAAAAAGCGGGATGTATAACCAGCCAATCGTGACGTCACCAACCATCGGAATATGAATGTGACTGTATTCGAGTTTATAGTAAAACCACCACGCGCCTATAGCTGCAAAAAGCGTGAGCCATAAAAATTTGGGTTTGATGTTGAGTCCTTTGCCTTTGCCCAAGCCTTTGATATTGAAATAGTCGTCAACGGCGCCCAGAATGGCGGTTGCAACGAGTGTGGCTAAAGGAAGCCAGGTTTCGTTACGGTTGATCAGGGAGTTTTCTGTGAATCCAAGCATGGTGGAAAGTCCGGACAGGATGACTACCAGCAAAACGGTTCCCCATATGAGGATGCCGCCCATTGTTGGAATGCCCTTTTTTTTGCCGTGGAGTGACTGGAACACGGTTGCCTGTTCACCAGTAGAAGCTGTTTCACGTAACTGTTTATAACATTTAAATTTATAGAGCAGTTTAATAAAAAGCGGTCCGATCAATAAGGTGATAAGAAAGCCTGTTATTTCCGAGCCGAAGATGAGAAAGAGATGACGAGCGTTCTGGATGAAATCCATAAAAAATGCCAGAGATTAGTTCCAACTATAAGTTCTGAAGACCCAGTCAGCAAGTACTTTTGTTTCAGTGTAACGTGCCGGACTGTTGAGTACAACGGTTAATATTTGATGACCGTCATCATTTTCAATGATACTGATTAAACATTCGCCGGCCTCGTCTGTGGTTCCGGTTTTGAGACCGAGTACTTTTAAATAACTGCTCAGAAGTTCATTGGTGTTTTTGAGTTTATGCGTAAGTGAGCCGTTGGTTGACTCTATTTCCATCTCTTTTTTTACGGCGGCGCGACGGATAAAACTTTTACCGTAGGCATATCTGGCCAGTAACGTTAAATCATAAGCCGTGGAAAAGTTTTCACGAGGTTTTACTATTTTTACCGGTTCAAGCAGGTCGATCGGTTTATTTTGCAGTTGTTCGGTGAGCTGTTCCGTAATGGAAGTTGTTTCCTTTGGTGCGTCGGTGGTTTCGTCTTCTTCGCTTGAACTGCCGTCTTCACGCAGGCCTGTTGGATTTACAAAATAGGTGGAAACCATGCCCAGTTCTTCGGCCTTTTTGTTCATTTTTGCCACAAAGCTGGGGATGGAGTCGCCGTTGTATTCGGCCAGCGCCATGGCTGCGTCGTTTGCCGAAGGGATAAGTGCAGCGTAGAGAAGGTTTTCCACTGTAATTTTTTCATCTGGTGCCAGCCAAATTTTGGATCCGTCGGTTTTAGAGGCAGCTTTGGAAACTTTCACAACATCAGTCAGATTATTTTCTTCAAGAACAATAATTTCCGTCATCAACTTGGTGAGGCTGGCAATTGGCAGGGGATCATGAATATCTTTTTCAAAAAGAACGTAGCCGTTTTTTAGATCCACGGCGATGGCTGCCTTGGCCTTGATAACCGGAGCAATATTTAACGGATTTTTTTTTGGAATCTGGGCATTTTCAATAATCTGATTGGCATCCCAGGGCATGAGGTGCGGTGTATTTGGTTGAACGTCATTTGTCATTAAAATACCCGCTGAATAGAGACTGAGAAGCGCCGTTATCATTGATTATTGTTGGGTTGATTGTTGAGTAGAGCTAGTTTTTTTTACCGGAGCCGGAGTAGGACTTGGTATAGAAAGATATTTGAGATTGTCATAAGGATCCTTGATTCGTTTGGTCAGATAATCTTTTCCAAGTTCAACGACAACTGCAGAATCTGAACGGCGATCAGCATCGATATACTCTTCCGGAATCCCTTCAACGACCGGAATGTCAGGCATCAGTGTTGTGATAATGCTTAATACCGGAGGTTTTTCTGCTGGTGCGTCTGGTGCCGCATCAGCTTTTACAACCGGACGATAGTAGATAGTGGAGACCTCTTTTGTACGGTCGGTTGCATTGCCGTAGTACACAACATTTAAACAGAAACGGCTGAGAAGATTCATACCTTCTGAAGCAAGTCCCGGTGTTTTGGTTGCGTTCAATACCTGGATTTTATTGTTTTCAGGATCACGAAGTGCTGCCATGTTGCTGAACTCGGTGTTTACAAACATGTGGATATAATCGTAATTTCCACCTGCGGGAAGCAGAACTGAGGCTCCGCCAAAAAAGTCGCGATCTGGGGTGTAGACCATGCCGCCGCAAGAGGTTGGATCGTCGGTGATAACTAAAGGAACTGTACTTTCTTTGCCAAAGTCCTGTGAGATTTTTGCTAATTCAATAATTTCACCAAGATTCATATTGGTGACTATACTGTCGGCAACGGAGTTATAAATGTTCTGAATTTTGGTTGGGTCTGTGAGCACATTCATACTGAGAGCTTTTTCTTTGAGAGCAAAGAGGAGTTGTTGCTGGCGTTTGGCACGATCAAAATCGCTGGTGGTTTTGCGGCTGCGGGCATATTTCAGTGCAGTTGCTCCATCCAGATGATGCGGGCCGGCGCTGATGGTAAATCTTTCATAACCGTCGGTTTCACCTCTTGGATAGAATGGATCGTTGATGGCTTTTTCAACAACGACATCGACTCCACCCAGGGCATCAACAATTTTTACAAAGCCGTCAAAATCTACTTTAATAACGTATTGGATCGGTTGATCTGTCAGTTTGCTGATCGTCTCTTTCATAATATCCATGCCCTGTTGATCGCCATATTTCTTTTTGGCATTGTTGTAGACTTCATTAATGCGGGAACGGCCGGTGAGTTTGGTTTCTACATAGAGATCACGTGGAATAGAAAGCATCGGTACGGTTTTGCTCTTATAGTCGATGCTAGTCAGGATAATAGTATCTGTTAAGTTGCCGCCGTCATGATTGGCGCCACCTGTTCCCATTAAAAGAATGTTGGTGTTTCCTGCTTCAGTTGTCTGAAGACTTTTTCCGAAGGAGGAAAACACAATGGAAGAGAAGTTCAGACTTTTAATAACCTCAATGATACCAAAGAGGAGAAGTCCGACTACTGCCAGGCCACCCACGACTGCAAAAATTTGCATTTTAAGGTGGGGACTGAGGGGTTTGCGTTCTTTAGGAGGCTTAGGACTATGCTTCCGAATTTTGCGTGTTTTGAAATCCATAGTTGGTCACGTGTAAAGCGCAAACTCAAAAAAGTTGCGTTACTATTTTAGTGTTTTTTTGATCTTTATCAATGTGTAGTAAAAAGCAAAGTTGCCTTAAGATCTCCAATATTGTCTGCCTTTAGTCCGATGCCGATTTTGGTCCACTGACTTTCATTTACCTCGTCAGTATTCAGTATTTCGTCAATCAATTTATCCTGATCGGAGGATTCCAGAATAAGGGCTTGGACAGCCTTACCGCTGACTTTTTGTTGTACCATTGAGGTAAGACTTTCACCATTTGGTGAGGTGAAATCAAAGAAATTCTCGTCCGCCATTTTATCACTCCATGTTTGGGCAATTGAGGCAAGAGTATCGTCGATCGAGGTGCTTGGAAGACCTTTTTCACTTCTATAATCGTTAATTTTATTCAAATAATCGGTTTTGATGTTGGCAATATCAATACTAGTAAGTGGATTTGTGGAGAACTCTTCCGTTACTAAAAGCTGACCCTGACTGTTTTTTGCAATACCGATGCCGACCCGTACCCATTTAGGATCCAGTAAGTTGCGGCGGTGAATGCCACTGCGCATCAGACCGTAATGGCTGTAGTAAATATTCGGCGCTTCAGCCAGGTTTTCACCAACAGGTGTTGGAATGTTCAGGGCAATGCGGCGGTCGTTCGGAGTATTACCATCCAGATCAATATGGCTGAAGTAGTTTTTTTCTGACATATCTTCTGAGTGGAGTTGTGCCAGGTTGTTGAGAGATGCATCAATAGTTACGTCGCCCAGATTGTATTTGGCTCGCTCATCGTTAATAAGATTCAGAAGATTGGTGCGGTCTTTGGCCAGATCAAAAGGGTTTTCCTGTTCATTGGTGGTGTGAAGGTCGAAATAGTCAGGGAGGAGGGGTATGCCTGTTTTTACATATATAGGAGTGTTTATTACCGCTGAACCGTCTTTGCTGTTCAATTCGATAATGTATGTGCCTGCGGTGGCAGGAGTGTATTTAAAAGTAAAATCGCTTCCCGCAGCCAGAATATGTGAACCAAAATAGGTCTCAGTTGGCTTAGAGGAAGTGAGATTATTACTTACGACAAAACCGTCTGGCTTGGTGATGATAGCTTCCTGGTAGAGATCTTTCTGTGTTGTTCCTTTAATAACAATCGGTGCAATTGTCGTCATGAATTCAGGCATTTCCGTTACACTTACATCAGTGTCTTCAACGGTAGAGAACTGATGTCCTGTCGATGTGAAAGCCATTGTTTCACTGTGTGACCAGTTGCTGGTTAAGGTCAACGGTTTGTCTTCGCTCATTTGGGCGCCGTCGATTTGCAGATAAGTTTTTCCTTCTTTGAAACTGGCAAAATCCATATAGCCGATATCAATCTTTTCCTTTTTCTGGCGAACCAGATAACTTTGCGTTTTTTTATCCTGATAAATATTGATGCGAAGAAGTTCATTCCCGTTGCTACTCCAGCGTACCGAAGTTTTTTCATCGTTAAATTCGATACGGGGGTTGAGCGGTTTATCGTTGTTGCTCACAGAAGGCATGGTCGGGAGCGAAGGCAAAACTGAAATGGAGATAATTTTACTTTCACCCTGATTACCCAGAATAAGACCGAGTTTATAGTTTCCCGGTTTGCGGAAAATTACAGGGATGGAAATTTTGTCGTTATCGACAGTGCCGACGTAATCTATAAAGTTGTCTTCATTCAGATTATCGCCTTCGGCCAGGAATACAAATGCTTTGGTATAGCGTTGGCCATTGGTGATGGTACCTTCAAAATTATAAATTTCGTTCAGGTAGAACTGGTTTGGGATAGATTCGTCGAGCGTGACGTCGTCAAAAAAGTTATTGGGTTCGGTGTCAAAAGTTACCGGTGTAAAATTCAATGGTGGCGGCGTGCTGAAAACAGGTTGGGGGAATGTGGAGTCTTGGGTGTCAGGTTCCTGTGTTTCTGGAAGAGTGCTTGTGACATCTTTCAGTCGTGTTGAGTACTCGTCGGCGTGATTGGCATTGGTAATGTGTATGCGATACAAAATATCCGCAATGCGTCCGCGGTTTAAAATTTCGTCAGGAATAAGAAATTTCCCTTGTTCTTCCAGAAAGTTTTTTTCTTTGGCATAGGCAACAATCGGTGTGAACCACTCATTTACAGTTATATCCTGGTATGGAGAAACGGTTTGAACTTTTACCGGCCATTCCTGAATTTGCGAAATGATTTTCAAACCCTCAACTTTATTGATTTTTTGTTCGGGTTTGAAAACATTCCCTTCATAGCCTTCGATCCAGCCTTCTTCCTTGGCTTTGCGTACATAGGGGGCGTACCAGGCAGTTTCATCGATGTCGCTAAAACCGCTACTGCCAAATATTTCAGGTTCAATATCAGAACTTTCCAGGGCCAGTTTTAAAAACTCTACTCTGGAAACACTAGTCTCAGGGCGATAGGTGCCGTCCGGATAACCATTAATAATACCGTGATTAAACAAGTAGTTAATGGCTGTGGCGTAACGGTAGTTGGGTGAAACATCGCTAAAAGCCTGTGCTATTGATGGTAAGATCAGCAACAGACAAAAAAGCGCGACCCCGCTTCGCGTGATACCTCGCAATCCAGTACTTTTGATGATCGTGTTTTGCTTTCTTGACAAAGTTTTTTGCTAAATCTTTTTCATTTTAGGTAAGTATGGCAGTAAGGTCAATTTTGCATCCTGATGATATTATTTTGTGCTTCGTGTTTGACGTTACCTGCTAAGAACCTATAATATGCACACGCCTGTATTTTTTATTTTTTCACCATGCAACAAAAGAAGTTATTTGTCGGTGCTTTGGTAACTGTTAGCACACTGGCACTTTTTGCCGGCTGTCAGCAAGCAGCTCCTGCGGTTCCGGCTAAACCACCTGAAGAGGTTATTAAGGACGGTATGGCAAAACTTACCGATATCACTTCATATGCTTACGAGGTAGCTTTGAATGCAGATATTACCGACCCAACAACCGGTAAAGTGAAGTTCGATGTAAACCTGGGCGGCGCATTGGACATCAAAGACAAGAAAGATCCAAAGATGACATTGAAAGTTGACGGTTCTGGCAGCGACGACAAAGGTAACGGCGGTTCCGGTAACTTTGAAGTACGTCTGAACAAAGATGCTGTTTATTTTGAGGTAATGAAGCTCGCTCTCACAGGTGAGAACAGCGAAATTCCAAAAGAGGTAACAGATATGTTCGGCAAATGGTGGAAGATTACTATCCCACCAGGTTCATTTGATGAACTCGAGGCTAGTCTCCCACAAGGTTCATCTGAAGAGATGACTCCTGAACAGAAAAAGATGAAAGAGGATTTCGAAAATGCAAACATCCTCTCTAAACCAACACTAGTTGGTACAGAAAACATCAAGGGTGAAAGCAGCTACCACTATACAGTAACTATTGATAAGGCAGCTCTTGCTAAATTCATTGCTAAGTCTGCTGAAGACCAGGGTCAGCCAATGACAGAAGCAGATATGAAAGATATGAACGACGGTTTGGCTAAAGTAGAAATCAAAGCTGACGTATGGGTTGGTCAGACATCAGGTATCATCAACCAGTTCAGCGGTTCAGCTAACATTACTGGCAGCGCATCTGAAGGCAGCGGTACAATCGGATTCCGTGTAACTCTCAGCGACGTAAACAAACCAGTAACTATCCAAGCTCCAACTGATGCTACAGAGTTCCCGGTTGAAGATTTCCTCGCTCCATTCATGATGGGTATGAGCGGTTCTATGGACTCTTCAATGATGGACTCAAGCAGCGGTACTTCATTGTCAGGTAGTGAAATGGACTCAGGAAGCGGCATGGTAGGCGGTGATGCAGTTGCTCCAGCTCCAGAAACTACTCCAGCACCTGCTCCAGCTCCAGCACCAGCTGCAGTTGATTTAGGTGGAGATTATTAAAAGGTCATTATAAATTTAAAAGAGCCTCGTTGATGAAACGGGGCTCTTTTTTTGTACGGAACATGAAAAATTTTATCTGAGCAGATTTTTTTTGCGCATGATGGCGGCAAATTCAGGATGAGTTTGATACTGTTGCTTCATCATGGTTGTGACCATTTCATCGTAATGTTTGGCACCATCCCAAATGAAATCAAAAATTTTCCTGTGTGCTTCGGCCATTTCTGTATTTTCAATTAATACACCGAACTTTTCTTTCAGTGATGTAATCGCAATTTTGTGATCGTAAATCAGGATATCCAGGTGAAAGTCGAACTCTTTAGGGATTAAACGTGTCTGGCGGAGCTCCTCGGCATCGTGCAGTTTGTTGCGGAAGCTGAGCTCATCTACGGGATAAATGGCTTTTACATGAATCTGACGATACACACGACGGCGGTAATAGTTGAGAAAATAGTTAGGGAGCAGCTCTTCCAGTTCACCCATGCTGGCATAGGCTCTCATGAGTTTTGAGGACATATTGAGAGTGTCTTCCATGATATTTTTTACTCCATCCACTCCTTCATAAAAAACTACATTGGCACGATTTTTTGATTCCTGAAAAACCTTTTCAAACATCTGTACGGCACCGCTGAATTTGTTAATTTTTTCATCCAGTTCACTGCGTTGGTCTTTGAGGCGATTGAGTAGATTGCTTAACGGAGTGGCTCGATAATAGATCAGGCCATTACGGCGGATTTTTTGAACATAGCCGTTACCAAATAGTTTTTCCAGGGTTCCATAACAACCGGAACGATTGACCCCGGATTTCTTGGCAATGGTGCTCACAGGGTTAGCCCCGAGTGCCAGTAAATTGGTGTATACGGTGGCTTCGACGCTACTTAAACCGAGTTTTTTGGTAACATCAAGAACACTGTGGAGAATCATAAAATCCATAGCTTTGGGCTATATAATTGAATCATCTATTTCTATTATATATTGCGACCTTTTGTCAATAACCTGAAGTGATAATCTTTTTAGAAATGTTTTATTTTGAAATGGTATAGCAGAATGTATGCGGAGAATACATATTGCTATAGCGGTTTTTTTGTTGGGTGTGGTTTTTGCCGAGTATCCTGAGTTTTGGGTGTGGTGGATTGCTTTGTCATTATTTTGTTTATTTTGGCTGGGATTCAGGAAAGTGGATATGGTCGTAGTTATTGCGATGATATTTTTAGGTATCTGTAGGTTGCAGTTGGATAACTGGATTCTTTTTAGCGGGAATTTGGATAATCTGGCCCAAAGCCATGTTGAGGGAGTTTTTGAGGGGAGGATTATTGCTGAACCGGATGTTGCGCATCAGAAACAAAGGATCGTAGTTGAAGTGAAAAATTTTAAGGTTCAGAACGGTGTGAAAGAACCTTTGAACGGGAAAGTTTTACTTTTGCTTCAGGAGTTTCCTTCATTTTCTTATGGAGAGGACATTCAATTTTCAGGTGAAATTGTTGCGCCTGTAGAATATATTCGTGATGGTGATATGCAGCAGCTTTATGAGGATGGCATTATTGCCGTGATGATGCGACCAAGAGTCCTTTCGCACAGTTTGAACATGGGTGAACTGGATTTTCTGGATCTGGTTTTGAATTTGAAAAATGCACTTCTCCAAAAGATTTACGAAGTTTATAGCGAACCGTCTTCCAGTTTTATCAGCGGGCTTCAGTTGGGTGTGCGGGCCGCTATTCCTGCTTCAATTTTGAATGACTTTCGAATGCTGGGTTTGAGTCATATTCTGGCAATTTCCGGTTATAACATCACGATGATCATTCATATTTTTGCATTGTTTTTTGCCAGATTTTCGAGGAGATTACGCGGGATTTGCACGATCGCCGGAATTGTTTTTTTCTCAGTGCTTACCGGTATGTCGGCAAGTGTGATTCGGGCTGCCGTGATGGGAATTGTTGTGGTTGGCGGAACATTAACAGGGCGGAAAATCCGTGGTATTCATTCACTTTTGGTGTGTGCTTTCTGGATGGTTTTTCTTCAACCGCGGGTGCTGTTGCATGATTTGTCGTTTCAACTTTCGGCGCTGGCTACTTTGAGTTTGCTGGTGGTGCTGCCGCGTATGAAAAATTTTTTGCAAAAGATCCCGTTTGGGTTAGGGGATGATTTGGGAGTGACGATGGCGGCGCAGGTTTTTACCACACCGATTATGTGGTATCACTTTCAGCTTTTTTCTTTTATTTCGCCGATTGCGAATTTGATTTTTTTGCCTTTTATTCCGTTTTTAATGCTGGCTTCTTTTGTGACGATTGCGGTTGTTTTTGTGATTCCACCACTGGCGCAGGCTTTGGGATTTTTGGTTGAGCTGTTGATATCTTTGTATTTGGGGGCTATCCATTTGATGTCATTTGTTCCCGGAGCGGCATGGCAATTACCACCATTACCTTGGCAGGTAACGGCATTTTTTTATCTGACGGTTCTCCTGTGTGTTACTTTTGGTAAACCCAGATTGGAGCGATATTTTTAGGACCGTCTTTTTCTACTTTTTTGTAGGCTTCCCATGAGCCGATAGGGAATGCGTACGAAATCACGCGGGCGCCTTTTTTGAGTTCGGTATCCAGTTTTTCCTGCAGGCGGGCCAGTGTTTCCGGGAGCAGGTAACACATGATTACGTCGGCGTCTCGGAGGTTTTTGGTTTTGAAATTTCCGAAAACGATTTTGGCTTTGGAGCCCCATAAAAGTTTGCGGATGCGGGCGAGGGCGTAAACGAGCGGTGAAAGTTCGTAACCTGTGGCTGTGGCTTTGTACTCTTTGGCGGCCAGATACACCATGCGGCCGTCGCCGCAACCGATGTCATAGACCTTTTCTCCTTCTTTTAGATTGGCTGTTTTCAACATTTTTTCTACAGCTTCCATCGGGGTTGGTACAAAAGGTGCGCCGTGAACCAATGCCATAACAGTTGGTACAATCAGTACAAATAGAAGAACTGCAGAGTACGGATTAAAAGTGTTTGCCGGGACGAGATAGAAAATTATTACCAGGGAAAAAGCAAGAAACATGGTGAAACCTAGATCTTTCCAGCGTTCTTGTTTGCGTTTTGCATCATTCATATCTTGTACATATAAATAGTAGGGAGTCCGGCTTTTTTGTTTTTTATAACCACTTTTTCGGGGGTCAGTCCTTCAATGGGGAAGGTGTGGCAGATGATTTTTGTTCCTTTGTGACACTCGGTAAGGAATTTGTTTTTGAGTTCTAAAAGTGTCTCGGGTAACAGATAACAGAATATCACATCAGCATCTTTTAGATTCTGTTGAAAAAAGTTTTTCATGC
>Ga0068869_100000048_pt1 | contig 50814 bp, 48 predicted proteins | sample KBSMisM52_FD_64676 | JGI IMG/M metagenome (GOLD analysis project Ga0068869, IMG submission 64676) | Miscanthus rhizosphere microbial communities from Kellogg Biological Station, Michigan, USA - KBS Miscanthus M5-2 | ecosystem: Host-associated > Plants > Roots > Rhizosphere > Soil ... | reverse complement strand
GGCGACGAGGAGGGTGTAGTCGGTGTAGGCGACGGCGATGTGCGGATCGAGATCGGCGGGCTCGGCGCCGTTGCCGATGAGCAGCGTGTGCGTGCGACGCGCGGCTTCGACCGGCGTCTCGCGTTTCAGGCAACCGGTGAAGACCGACAAAACGACCGCAAACACGACAAGGATACGGGGCGACATGGCGCCGGCGAGCCAAGCGGGCGGCGTGGTCGTGCGCAAGGCCGGGTGGGCGGGGGTGTGCTATTTCGTTGCCAGTGTCGGCGGGCGGAGGTTTGCACGTGGGGATGCAATGGTATTACGCGATCGACGGGCAGCGTTCCGGCCCGGTTCCCCATGCCGAATTGGAACGCCTGATCCAGGCCGGCACGATCACCGGCGAGGCGCTGGTGTGGCGTCAGGGCATGGACCAGTGGAAGACGCTGGCCGACGTGCAGGAGCGCGATCCCGCCCTGTTCGCGCCGGTGCCGCCGCCGCTGCCTCCGGCGGATGAGGATTCGCCCGCGGCGGGTGGGGATGAACCGGAGCCGTTCCGGCAGGCGTCGGCCGAACCGGCCGCGGTCGATGCGGCCGCCGCCGAGCCGTTGGTTTACGCGGGATTCTGGCAGCGCGTGGGCGCGCACCTCGTGGACTTGGTGCTGTGGTTCGCACTCGTGATCATCGCCATGAATATCGTGGGCCTTTTGCTTTTCCCAGATGTGGTGAAGCTGAATGAGAAGATCGTCGCTGCGGGAGGCAGTTTTGCTTACCAACCAACTCCTTCGGAGGCGATTTTGCTGTTCAAGTTCATGGGATTCATAGCGTTATTGAGCATTGTATTGGCCGTCGTCTATGATCTGTTTTTCGTGCTTCGGTTCTCGGCCACGCCGGGCAAGTTGCTTTTCGGTGTCCGGGTGGTGCAGGCGGACGGAAAAACATTGGGCGTTATGCGTATCATCACCCGCACGCTCACAAAGGGCCTGGCCGGCATTCCCACGCTGGGCATCGGGCTTTTGATTGTGGCGTTCGACGAGCAGAAGCGCGGGCTCCACGACTTCTTTTCGGGCACGCGGGTGGTGAAAAAACGCTGAGGCGTCGCGCGCGCCGGCGGCGCCCCAACCACGCCGGCACCGATTTTTTCTAAGAACCTGCGCGGTCGCGCGTCATTCCGGATAAGACCCACCCCATGAACCCGGAGGCCGCCCATGAAAGCGCAGGAGATTTTGTCCCGTCCGCCGTCGCGGCGCATCAGGCGTCGCTGCAACGCTATGCCACCCGCCTGCTCGGCGGCGACGCCGACCGGGCGCGCGATGTCGTGCAGGATACATTTGTCAGGCTCATGGCCCGGCCGCGTGCGGAGGTGGAAGGCCACTTGGCCGAATGGCTGTTCACCGTTTGCCGGCACCGTGCGCTCGACGTGTTGCGCAAGGAGGGCCGCATGAAACGCTTCGCCGACGGGGAAGTCGAACGCGTGACCGCTGCCGAGCCGCGGCCGGGACGCGCGCTTGAAGCCTCCGAAACCCACGCCGCGCTCCTGCGCCTCATCGGCTGCCTGCCGGCGAACCAGCAGGAAGTCATCCGCCTGAAATTTCAGAACGGATTTAGTTACAAAGAAATCAGCCGCATCACCGAGCACTCGGTCTCGAATGTCGGCTTCCTCATCCACACCGCGGTGCAACGGCTGAAGGCCGAGTTCGCCGCCCAGCAACCCTGAGGAGCCCCGCCCATGAACCACCATTCTCCCGAAAAGATTTCCCCCGCCGACCCCCGCCTCACCGCCTACGCCTTTGGCGAACTGGAGGGCGATGAACTCAAACTCATAGAAGCCGCCATCCAGGCCGATCCCGCGCTGCAGGCCGCCGTGGCCGAACTCCGCGGCTTCGGCGATACGTTGACCTCCGCGCTCGGCGACGAGCCGGCGAACGTAAAGGCGGACGGTGACCTCCGTGCGCCGGCGCCGATCACTGCCGTGGCGGAGGCGAAACCGAAAAAGCGCCGCGGTCTGATCATCCCGTTTCCGCTGCATTATCTGGCGACGGCGGCCGCCGCCTGTTTTGCCGTGGTGGTGTGGATGCATTACGAGACGGCACCGTCGGCCGGACCGGCCATGAAGCCGAAAAATGCACCGGCATCCGTCCTGCCGGTGACGGTGAGCCCCCCTGTGACGCTAATCCCGACACCTGCACTCGCGGTGACTCCCTTGATGCGGAAAGACGTCGCGGCTTTGCCGGAAATGCCGGCGCCCGAGGTGAAGTTCGACCAGTCGCTTGCTGTGAGCGGTGGCACGGCTGCCGGGCTGACGGCCGCCAAGACGCGCAACGAAGGAAGCGTCATGAGTCCTCAGGCGGCGTCGGCGCCGGTTGAGGCTGCGCCGCGCACTCGTCAGGAAGCCGTCGCGGCCGAAGTGCGCCGGCAGAGCAGCCTGCGCGAGACACCTGCGCCCGCTCCGGTTTCGGATTACGCTGATCGCTTGGCCGACGCTTCCGGAAGCTTGGGCGGGGTGGCTTTGGCCCCGTCGGCGATGCCCCGCAAATCCGCCGGTCAGTTTGCAGACTTCGACGCCCGTGCAGGAACCGAATCTTACGCCCATGCCAACGACAACGGTTACCATGTCGTCAGTGCCGAGCCCCTCTCGACCTTTTCCATCGATGTGGACACGGCCAGTTACAGCAACGTCCGCCGTTTCCTCACCGGCGGTCGTCTGCCGCCGCGCGACGCCGTGCGGGTCGAGGAACTGATCAACTACTTCCCCTATCGTTATGCGCCGCCGGCCGACTCCATGAAAAACGTGGCGCCCTTCGCCGCTTACCTCGAAGTCGCCTCCGCGCCGTGGGCACCCGAGCACCGCTTGGTGCGCATCGGACTCAAGGGCCGCGAACTCACCGCGGCGACCCGTCCGCCCGCAAACCTGGTGTTCCTGCTCGATGTGTCCGGTTCGATGAACCAGCCCAACAAGCTTCCGCTGGTGAAGGAATCCCTGCGTCTGCTCGTCGAGCGCCTGCGCCCCGATGACCGCGTGGCCATCGTCACCTACGCCGGCAACTCCGGCCTCGCGCTGCCGTCCACGCCCGCCTCGCAGAAGCGCGAGATCCTCGCCTCGCTCGACGGCCTGCGGCCGGGCGGTTCCACCAACGGCGCGATGGGCATCCACCTTGCCTACGACATCGCCAAGGCCAACTTCGCCACCGGCGGAATCAACCGCGTGATCCTCTGCACCGACGGCGATTTCAACGTCGGCGTGACCGACCGAGGCGAGCTCACTCGGCTGGTCGCCGAGAAGGCAAAGAGCCGCGTGTTCCTGAGTGTGTTCGGCTTCGGCATGGGCAACTACAAGGACGCCACCCTCGAGTCGCTCGCCGACAAGGGCAACGGTGCCTACGGCTACATCGACACCCGCCGCGAGGCGGAAAAGGTCTTCGTCGAGCAGGCCGAGGGCACGCTCGCGACCATCGCCAAGGACGTGAAGATCCAGGTCGAGTTCAACCCGGCCCGCGTGCAGTCGTATCGATTGATCGGTTACGAGAACCGCCTGCTCGCCAAGGAAGACTTCAATAACGACGCCGTGGACGCGGGTGACATCGGCGCGGGCCACACCGTTACTGCGCTCTACGAAGTCGTGCCGGTCGGCGTGGATGATGAAGTGACGCCGCGTCCGACAGTCGATCCGCTCAAATACCAGAAGACGGAAGCCGGATCGCGGAAGCCGGAGGCCAGTGGACGGAGAACGGAATCGCGCGAGCTGCTCACCGTGAAAATCCGTTACAAGGCACCCGAAGGCGACGTGAGCGCGAAGCAGGAGTTTCCGCTCATCGATGGCGGTCGTCGTTTCGAGCAGGCGAGCGACGAGTTTCGATTCGCCTCGGCGGTGGCCGCCTGGGGGATGTTGCTGCGGGGGTCGCCTAACACCGGATCGGCCTCCTTCGAGCAGGTGCAGGCCTGGGCCGAAAACGCGCTCGGCGACGACGAGGGCGGCTACCGCTCGGAGTTCATCCAACTCGTGCGGCGGAGCGCGGAGTTGTCGCCATAATTGGCCTGGGGATAAGGCGGGAGCCACGGCGGCGAGCCGGAGCAGGGTTTTCGGCCTTGCCAGCGGGCGGGGGGGCTTCGTGACTGGGCGACTTTATCACATGAGCCGCAATGTCGTTACCTTTCACTATACGCTGCGCGATCCGCAGGGGCGCCTGTTGGACACGTCGGCGGGCGGCCAGCCGATCAGTTACCTCGAAGGCGCGGGCCAGATCATCGACGGGCTCGATGAAGCGCTGCGAGGCGTTGCGACCGGCGTGAAGCAGACGGTCAACGTGCCGGCGGCGAAGGCCTACGGCGACTACGACGCAGAGCAGGTCCAGCGCGTGCTGAAATCCCTGCTGCCGGTCGAGGGCGACTTGAAGCCCGGCGACCAGTTTCGCGCGGGCGAGGATGCGTTCGCCCCCATCGTCAAGGTGGTCGAGGTCGACGGCGACCATGTGGTGCTCGACGCGAACCATCCGTTGGCGGGCGTCGATCTGGTGTTCGAGGTCGAGGTGATCGGCGTGCGGGCGGCGACCGAAGAGGAGCTTACCCACGGCCACGCCCATCAAGGCGAGGGTGGTTGCGGCGGCGGCGAGTGCGGTTGCAAACACTGAGTTTTTAATCGCGGATGGGCGTTCGCCCGCGGTTTTATTTTTCAATACCCCATGAACATCCTCGGAATCGACATCGGCGGATCGGCCATCAAGGGAGCTCCGGTCAACACCCTGACCGGCAAACTGCTCGCGGAACGTCATCGCATCCCCACTCCCGAGCGGCTTTCCCCCAGGCAGATGGCCAAGGCGGTCAGGGACCTCGCAGCTCACTTCGACTGGAAGGGGCCGATCGGCATCGGATTTCCCGGCGTGATCCACGACGGGGTCATTCTCACGTCGGCCAACCTTCATAAGGACTTCATCGGTCTGGATGCCGCCAAGCTGTTCTCCAAAGCGACGGGCCGGCCGGTGCGGCTCATCAACGACGCCGACGCGGCGGGCGTGGCCGAGGTGCGTTTTGGAGCGGGCAGGAACCTCAAGGGCACGGTGCTTCTGCTGACCTTTGGCACCGGCGTTGGCAGCGCGCTGTTTGTGGACGGAAAGCTGTATCCGAACAGCGAGCTCGGCCACCTTTGCTTCCGAGGCGAGTCGGCCGAGCGCGTCGTCTCGTCCGCGGCGAGGGAACGCAAAAAACTATCCTACAAAAAATGGGCCCGCAAGGTGAGCGACTACCTCAACCAGCTTGAGAAAATCCTCTGGCCCCGGCTCATCATTGTCGGCGGTGGCATCAGCGCCGACCATGAAAAATGGTTCAAACACCTGAAGCTGCGCACACCCATCGTGCCGGCTGCCTTCCTGAACGAGGCGGGCATCGTCGGCGCCGCGCTGGCGGCGGTGAAGTAAGCGGGCGACGCGGCGTGTAATCCTTCCGTCATGCGCGCCCCGTTGCTGATCGTCGGCCAGGGTCTTGCGGGCACCCTCCTCGGGCACGCCTGCGAGCGGGCCGGCCTGGCGTTTGCCATCGCCGACGCCGGTCACGCCGGCGCCGCGTCGCGCGTGGGCGCGGGGATCATCAATCCCATCACCGGCCAGCGCATCGTGAAAAACCGCGGCATCGACGTGCTGCGCGCGCCGGCACTGGAAATGTATCGCGAACTCGAAGCCGTGCTCGGTGTGCCGTTGGTGCGCGAGATGCGGGTGCGGCGGTTGTTTCGCGACGATACCGAGCGGCGCGTGTTCGCCGAAAAAACGGCGCGCGGAGAACTGGCGCCGTATACGGACGCAGGCGGCGCGGATGCAGAGGGTTTCTGGATCGAAGGTGCGCTGCGCATCGACACGGCGACACTGATCGCGGCGGCGCGGGCGCGCTGGTTGCGCCAAGGCGTCCTGCGCGAAGAACGCGTGGGGCTGGCGGAGGCGTTGCACGACTATGAGACAGTGATCGCATGCACGGGAGCCGATGTCGCCGAGGCGTGGGGCGGCGTGCCGTGCGTGCTCGCTTTGGGGCATATCCTGCGCGTCGCGGTCGCCGGGCTGGCTCCGGACGTGATTCTCAATCGCGGCCATTGGGTGTTGCCGACCCCGCCGGGCGAGGCGCGCGTGGGCGCGACCTATGTGCGCGGAGCGGCGGGTGACGCCGAGGCGGCCCGGACGGAACTTGAGCGGAGCGCGGAGGAGTTGCTGGGCCGCGGGGCGTTTTCCGTGCTCGGGCAGGACTCGGGACTGCGGGTGACGACGCCCGACCGCATGCCCATCGCCGGCCGGGATCCGCGGGAGCGGCGGTTGGGGATTTTCAACGGACTCGGCTCGAAAGGCGCGCTACTCGCGCCCTGGCTGGCTCGGCAGTGGGTGGCGCAGTTAGGCGCGGGAGCGGAGTTCGCCGCCGAGATCGCGGCGGCGAGGTTCGGGCGTTAACCGCGGCGGATTTCGGAGCCGTGGAAACGGATCTGGATGCGATAGACTTTTTTCACGCGGCACTTGATCTGGCCGGTGGCGAGGTCGAACTTTTCCGGCACCTCGATGCGGTGGAGATCGACGACCGCGTGGAAGCCGCGCTCGGAGAAGATGTCGATGAGCATCGCCAGCGACAGCGGGTCGTCGAGCAGCGGCTCCTCGGTGTTGACCAAGGCGACGCCGGAGATGGCGTGGCGGAGCACGATGGGCACGATCTTGTTGTCGATGAAAGTGACGACCCGGGCGAAGAGCTCGCCGTGCTCGAGCGCGTAGGTGTCGAGGCGCTTCACCATCTCCTGGCGGGCGTGGATGATGATTTCGCTGGCGACGGGGATGACGCGGAGGATGTCGTGGGTGCGGGAGTCGAGCTCGAGGGTGCTCTGGTATTGGAGCTCGCTGAGGATGTTTTGCTCGACCTCGCGGAGATCGCCCTGGGCGTTGACGAAGTGGTAGTGGAAAATTTCCTTCAGCGACTGGAGCGCGTCCCACGTCTGCTCCTTGAACACGCGGTAGCGGCGCTGGGCGAGCGCGGTGTCGTAGTCGGTGGCGCGCTCCTCGAGCAGTTCGCCGACGCCGGTGCGGCGGACCTCGGCGTTGTGGGCCTGGATCTCGCGGCCGCGCTTGAGCTGGCGTTCGACGGAGGTCTTCTCGTCGACGAAGAGCACCATGATGTGGATGGTGGTCTGGCGGAAATGGATGCCGAGCGGCGTATTGTAAAACTCGCTACGCAGGGCCTGGATGTGTTCGACGAGAAGTTTGAGGCACTCGACCTGAACCTTGGTGCGGGGGAAGCCGTCGAGGATGACGCCGTCGCGGAACTGGGGCTCGAGCAGGCGGCCGAGGAGGAGCCCGATGACCTCGCGGTCGCCGACCATGCCGCCGGCGTCTTTGATGCGCTTGGCCTCGGGGGTGTCGAGGAGGGCGCTGACGACGATGGGTTCGCAGGTGAGGCCGCGGGCCTTGAGGATGAAATCGGTGTTGGTGCCTTTGCCGGAGCCCGGAGCGCCTCCGAGGAGGATGATTTCCTTGGGGAAGCGCAGGTTTTCGCGGCCGACCTTTTCGGCCAGCGCCTGCCAGACCGAGGTGAAGATCAGGTGCGCGTCCTTGATTTCGAGGTCATGGGCCGGCTTGGTGCCATCGACAGGGATGGCGGGCGCGATCTTTTCGAGGGTCGGAATATCCATGGAAATATGACGGAGAGGTTTAGCGGTAAACCGAAGCGCAATTCGACACTAGAAATGGGGCAGCCCGCATAATTGTGCAGGGTTTGAATCTGAACACACGGTCATGCGTTTTGCGCCCAAGGCCGTCCGATGCAGGCTGTATCTTGCACGATTTTTGTCAGATTCAAATCTGGGGCGTTGCGGTTTATTTCATAAATAACTGTAAGTTAATATATTGAACTGGACTCGTGCGGATTGGCACACGTTGCGCATCTTGAATGGTGAACCTCACGTAACCCTCAACCCCTTACCGCCATGTTAAGCTGGTCCGCCCTTTTTCTGATTATCGCGCTCATTGCCGCCGCGCTTGGGTTTAGCGGAATCGCAGGCACCGCCGTGGGTATCGCGAAGGTGCTGTTTTTCATCTTTATCGTGCTCTTTTTGGTTTCGCTGGTTTTCGGGCGAAAACCGTCCGCCTGAACCGTCCGATTGCCCAACCGTCAAGCCCGACCGGCCGTGAATTCGTCCCCCCGCCCAACTTCCTCTACGCGGCGAGATCGTTCCGGAGCCGGTGGTGGCGCGACGCTTACGTGGGGTGTTACATGCCTGCTGCTCGCATTGGCTTCGGCTATTTTTGCCGTGGGTGGAACCGCCGGCGAGCCGGGTGGTCTTTACGGACGGATTGCTGCCGCCGGTTTTCTGGTGATCGCGCTGATGATCTTTTTCATCCGTCGCTCCCATCGGGGCCGTCGCCGGTGATCCGCGTTAATGTGTGTTGTGTGATAAAGGCAAAATTCCCGGAGGTGCGACTTCCGGGGTTGTTAGTTGAAGCTGGACCTGGCGGGGTCGCCCTCAAGGCGGCCCCGCCTTGCTTTTGACGCCGGCGGAGCCGGCGAGTAATCGAACCTTGCGAAAGGGAGGAACCGAAACGCTTACTCAAGCACCCTGCCATACCATGCGCGTATTGATCGTTGATGATGAGCCGTCGATTCGGAAAACCACCGGTCTCGCCGTCGAGGCGATGGGACACGAGTCGGTCGGCGTTCCCAACGGCCTGCGGGCTCTCAAGGAAATCGAGACCGAGTCGTTCGACGCCTGTTTTCTCGACGTAAAACTGGGCGCCGAGGACGGCCTCACCGTCCTGGAAAAAATCCTGAAGCTCCAGCCCGCGCTGCCCGTCGTGATGTTCACGGCCTACGCCAACATCAGCACCGCGGTCGAGGCGATGCGCCGCGGCGCCTTCGACTTCATCCCGAAGCCCTTCACGCCCGAGCAGGTCCGTCAGGTGCTCGACAAGATCGGCCGCACCTCCCGCCTTGAAAAGCGCGTCGCCCAGCTCGAGTCGCAGCTGACCGAAGAGGCGCCCGCGATCGATCTGACCTCCGCCGAGGTCTCCATGCAGCGCACGCTCGCCATCGCTTTCAAGGCCGCCGAGACCTCCGCCAGCATCCTCATCCTCGGCCCCAGCGGCACCGGCAAGAGTGTGCTCGCCCGCGAGATCCACCGCCGCGGCGCGCAGAAGGACAGTGCGTTTGTCACCGTTAACTGCCCGAGCCTCTCCAAGGAGCTGCTGGAGAGCGAACTCTTCGGCCATGTGAAGGGCTCCTTCACTGGCGCGGTCAACGACACGCTCGGCAAGGTCGCCTCGGCCGACGGCGGCACGCTCTTTCTCGACGAGATCGGCGAACTGCCGCTGGAGATCCAGCCGAAGCTCCTGCGCCTGCTCCAGGAGCGCGAATACGAGCGCGTGGGCGAGTCGCGCGTGCGCCGCGCCAACGTGCGCGTGATCGCCGCCACCAACCGCAACCTCGCCGACGAGGTGAAGGCCGGGCGTTTCCGCGAGGACCTGTATTACCGGCTCAACGTCATCACGCTCACGCTGTCCGGCCTGCGCGACCGTCCGGCGGATTTCGCGCGCATCGCCTCCGGCTACCTGGATTTCTTCGCGCGCCGCATCGGCAAAAAACTCGCGGGCTTCACTCCGGAGGTGTCCGACGCCTTCGCCCGTTACGCCTGGCCGGGCAACCTCCGCGAGTTGCGCAACGTGGTCGAGCGTGCCGTCATCCTGGCCGGCGGCGACCGCATCGGGCTCGAGGACCTGCCGGAGGAGTTCGGCACCCCGGCCGATTCCCGCGTGGCGGTCGGCGGCCGCGTGACGCTCGACGAACTTGAAGCCGAGCACATCCGCCGCGTGCTCGGACACGCCAAGACTCTTGACGACGCCGCGCGCGTGCTCGGCATCGACCCCGCCACGCTCTATCGTAAACGCCAGAAACTCGGACTGCTCTGACCCCGCCGCGTCCGCCGCCATGCTGCGCACCCGCCTCTACCTCGGCCTGCTTCCCCTGCTGCTGCTGTTCATCGCGGTGGCGGGCGTGACCACGCTGCTTTACCGCAGCCTGGCGCGGTCGCTGGAACACACGCTGGTCGTCAACTACCGCGCGATGATCAGCGGCTACGAGATGCGCGAGGCCGTCAACTTCATGACGGGCGCCCTCGCCACCGCGCAACGCGGCGATCTCGTCGCGGCCCGCGAACTCTACGCGCAGCAGCGGGCCCGGTTTCAAAAGAACTACCTGGAGCAGTCGCTCGCCTCGGCGGGCAGCCCGCGCACCGCGCTGCTGGTGAAACTCGACGCCGCCTTCACCGGGCTCGACGAACTGGCGCGCGGACCGCTGGAGCACGGCGGGGACGCGACCCTTGCGGCCATGCGCGACTCCGAGATGCTGCGCTTCAAGCTGATCGCGGCCATCGAGGATCTCGCCAAGGCCGACTACGCCGAGTTCCAGTCCGACGCGGCCCGGGCGGCGCGCCTGGCGCGCACCAGCATCAACTTTTTCTTCGCGGCGATGGTCGGCGCCATCCTGCTTTCGGTGTTTCTCTCCTACCGGCTGGCCCGTTCGCTGCTCGGCCCCATCGCCGTGCTCAAGGACTCCGCCGCCGCCTTGGGCGAGGGCCGCCTGGACCACGACGTGCCGGTGACGACGGAGGACGAACTGGGCGAACTCGCGCGCACGTTCAACGCCATGGCCGCCAAGCTGCGGGCCTACCGCGACGCCATGAACGAGCATGTCACCCGCGCCCGCCGCACCATGGAGGCCACGCTCACCTCGACGCCCGATCCGCTGTTTGTGGTCGGCTCCGACGGGCGGCACGAGATCCGCAACCCCGCCGCCGAGGCCGTCGCCGCGCTGCCCGAGTTTGCCGGCGGATTGCCCGCGGCGCTGGCGGAGCCGTTGAAACAGGTGCTGGCGACCGGCGAGCACTACCTGCCCACGGGCTACGACCAGGTGGTCACCGTGCACGTGGACGGCGGCGAACGGCACTATCTCCCGCGCATCCTCGCCATCGGCGATTCGCTCACCGGTTTCGGCGGCGCGGCGGTGCTGCTGCAGGACGTGACCAAGTTCCGCCTGCTCGACGACGTGAAGAGCAACCTCGTCTCCACCGTGAGCCACGAGTTGCGGACGCCGCTCACCAGCCTGCGCATGGCGATTTACCTGCTGCTGGAGGAAGGGTTCGGCCCGATCACCGACAAACAGCGCGAGCTGCTGGAAACCGCCCGAGGCGAGTCCGAGCGTCTTATTCGCATCATCAACGACCTGCTCGACCTGAGCCGACTGGAGAGCGGTGCCTCCACGCTCAACCGACGCCCCGTGGCGGTGGCGGCGTTGCTCGACGAGATGGCGCAGGAGATGAAGGCCATCACCGAGGCCGCGGGCCAGACGATCGAGCGGCGCAGCGACGCGACGTTGACCGAGATCAGCGTGGACACCGAGCGCCTGCGTCACGTGTTCATCAACCTCCTCGCGAACGCCTCCAAGTATGCCGGGGCGGGCACGGTGATCACGCTTTACGCCGAGCCGGCGCCCGACGGCTTTGTCCGGTTCGGCGTGCGCGACCGCGGCCCGGGCATTCCGGCGGAGAGCGTGCCGCACATCTTCGACCGGTTTTATCGGGTGCCGGGACAGAAGATCAAGGGCGCGGGGCTTGGACTGGCGATTGCGCGCGAGATCGTCGTCGCCCACGGCGGATCGATCGCGTGCGCCAGCACGCCGGGCGAGGGCAGCGATTTTTATTTCCTCTTGCCCGCCCGCTAGCGGCCCGTCCGGCCTCCTCGTGCAGTTTGCAGCGACTGTGTCCGGCATCATGCAGGATGCATGGGCGCGACCCTTCCCGAATCGCATCCCCGGGGCCCCGGCTTCTTCTTCAGTCTCATGGGCAGGCAGTAGTGGGATCGCAGGTGGCGATGGCACGCGCCGTGGTAGCAGGGTAGGGCAGTCAAAACCCTTAACCCCCTCACATCATGAGCACCAAAAAAACCACCGCCGAATCTCCTGAACAAATCGTCGAGCACCTCCGGGCCCTGCTTGCGGAGGCCGAGCAAGCCTTCGGCTCCGAGCTTACGGAAGGCGCCGGGGAAAAACTAAGCGCGTTGCGCGAACGGCTCTCCGAGGCCAAGGCCAAGCTTGAGCATGGGCTGTCGGTTGCCCGGGAAAAGGTCGTGCACGGAGCCAAGCAGGCCGACTCGGCCATTCGCGCGCATCCCTATGAATCGCTCGCCATCGCCTTGGGCGTGGGCGTGCTGCTGGGCGCCTTGCTGCGTCGCAACCATTGACCGCGGCGGTTTCACGCCGCCCGCACTCATGGAAGATCACGCATCCGGTCCGCCCGGTTTCATCCGAAATCTCACCGGTCTTGGAGATTCGTTGCTCGGCGCGCTGCAGGAGCGCGTCGAGCTGATTGCCGTCGAGGTTCAGGAGGAGAAATACCGGCTGGTCCGGCTCATCATCTGGCTGGCGGCCGCAGTCTTCGCGGGAGTGATGATGATGTCGTTTGCCACGCTTACGCTGGTCTATCTTTTCTGGGAAGGCTCGCGGCTGGCGGCGCTCGCCGGAGCCGCCGGATTTTATGCGATCATGCTGGCCGGAGTAATCGTGGCGCTGCGCCGCCACTTTACGCACCAACCGAAACCGTTCGAAGCGACCCTCGACACTATCAGGGAGGACCGGGCATGTATCCGCAGGCAGAGCTGACCCTTCTCGACCGGCGCAAGCAGGCGCTGTTGATGCGGATCACGGTTCGCCGGAACGTGTGTGTCGCGCAGACCAGAGCGCTGGCGCACCCCTTTCGCTGGATCGGGACGGTGCGTCGCGTATGGAACGCGGTGTCACCGCTGGCAAAAATCGCGGCGGTTCCCGTGGGGCTGGTGCTCGCGCGCAAACTTTCCCCCTGGCTTGGACGCCTGCTGCGGTGGACGCCCGCCGCGCTGAGGGTTTATCGTGTATTTTGCCGCTGATGCGTAACCATTCTCCCGATCAAGGGTCTATCCACTTATCATGAACAAAATCATCGGCCTCATTCTCATCATCGTCGGTGGCGTGCTCATCTACCAGGGCGTCCAGCGCAAGGATTCCCTCGTCGGAGCGGCGGCCAAGGTCGGCACCGATGTGGCCAACGCGGTGGACGGCGACACGCGCATCCCGAAGCACTACTACTACATCATCGGCGGCGGCGTGCTCGCGGCGGCCGGTCTGGGCGTGGCGCTGGGCGGTCGGAAGAACTGAGACCGAGCCTTATCGTTTCTTAAAGATCACCTGCGGCGCGGTCTCCATCTGGCCGCGGGTGACGCCGAGCTGGTTGAGCAGCTTCAACTCGCGCCAGAGGTCGGCGCCGCCGATTTCGCCGCGCAGGAGTTTTTGGTAATGCGCGATGGTGCGCGCGACCTCGGCGGCGTTCTCGTTGACGAATTCGACGCGGAAGTTGCGCGCGCCCAACTCGAGGAAGCGCTGGAAGTATTCGGCGCCCGTCTGCGCGCGGTTGTTGTAAACCGTGTTGCGGCAGCCGGCGTCGGCCTTGAGCGGGAGTTCCGCGCCCGTGCGGTCGCGCAAGGCGACGGCGTGTTTTTCGCAGGGACGGCCGCAGTCGTGGTAGTCCTTGCCCTTCGAGAGGAACGCGCAGAACACGCAGTGCTCCATGTGAAACATGGGCATGTGCTGGTGGATCGTGAGGTCGAACCAGGCGCCGGGCGCGGCCTGAAGCAGCGATTCGAGTTGGAAGACGTTCAGGTCGTAGCTGGCGGTGACGCGCTCCAAGCCGTAGTGGGAGATGAAATACTCGGCGGTGAGCGGATTGGCGACGTTGAGGGAGAAGTCGCCGCGCTTGCGGTCGGCTTTGAAGAATCGCAGGTGCTCGTGGTTGCGCACGAGGTAGCCATCGGCCTCGGAGGAACGCACCTGCTTGAGGATCCATTCCTCGCCGGGTTTGAAGATGCGGGGGGGCGCGACCCAGATAGCGGGAGAAACTTGAGGGCTGAGACCTGAAACCTGAAGTCCGGCAGGGGCCGCCTGCCAGGCGCGGAATTTCTCGACGGCGTCGCGGTAGTGCTTGGGGTTTTCGAACTCGCAGTAGATGTCGGCGAAGCCGCCGGCGGCGAGGGTGGCGTCGAGTTGCTCCAGGCTGCGGACGACGATGATGAGGGCGGGGGCGGCGGGGGTTGCGACGGACTGCGGCGCGAGGGCGCTGGCGGCGATTTCGGATTTTGCGACCAACTGCCAGCGCTTGGGCAGGCCGCGCAGGCGGTCGAGTTCTGCGGAGGCGTCGCGGCGCAGGCGGTTGAGTTCGCTCATCGGCAGCATGACCGCGCCTTCGAGGTGCGAGGTGAGCGTGCCGAGCTTGAAGGGCGTGCCGCCGAGGCGGCCGAGCTGTTCTTCCAAGCGCTGCTGCGTGAGCGGCTGGTTTTGGGCGGCGGCGAGCGCGACTTGCGAATCGAGTTTCACGACGTGGCCTTCGCGGTCGTTCAGGATGAGCGTGAGCGGCGTGCCGGCATGGCCGTGGACCTCGACATCGACCGGGCGGGTGAAGCGGATTTTTTCGCCCTCGAAGGTGGTGCGCAGCTCGCGGTCGAGCGCAGGGTCGTTGTTTTTCCAGAGCAGATTGCCCGGCTTGATGCGGCGGAAATTGAGGTCGCCGTGGCCGAAGCGGAGGACGGTTTCGCCGTTGCGCTGCGGTTCGACCTGATAAACGCGTCCGCCTTCCTCGCCGGCGGCGTGGTTGCCGGCGTCGAAGACGACGCCGTCGCCGGGCTTGAGGGCGGACTCAAGGATGATGGCGACATGGTCGTCGGCCACACGCGTGACCTTGCCGAGGAGGACGCCGCGCTTGGTGCCGAAACGGCCATGGGCGAGCTCCTGATTTTGGATGCCATTGAACCAGCCGGTGTAGAGGCCGCGCGAGAACGTCATCGACAGTTCGTATTTGGCGCGGGCGGCGTCGAAGCCGGTTTTCTGCTCGGCGAAAATGGTGTCGAGGGCCTGGCGATAGACGCGGGTGATGCTGGCGACGTATTCGGGGGACTTGAGGCGGCCTTCAATTTTGAGGGAGGCGACGCCGGCCTTCACGAGCTCGGGAAGGACGTCGAGTCCGGCGAGATCCTGCGGGCTGAGGAGGTATTTGCGGTCGCCGAGGGGAACCTGTTGTCCGTCGGAAATGAGATCGTAGGGCAGGCGGCAGGCTTGGGCGCATTCGCCGCGGTTGGCGGAGCGTCCGCCGAGCGATTCGCTGGTGAGGCACTGGCCGGAGTAGGCGACGCAGAGGGCGCCATGCACGAAGACCTCGAGGGGCAGCGGCGTTTGGGCGGAAGCGCGCTGGGCGTCCTGGATGGCGTTGATTTCCTTGATGGAATTTTCGCGGGCGAGGACGACGAGCTCGGCGCCGAGTTCGCGGGCGAATTCCACGCCGGCGTCGCCGGTCACGGTCATCTGGGTGGAGCCATGGATGGGGAAATCGGGGGAGATTTTGCGGATGAGCCGGCAGATGCCGATGTCCTGGACGATGGCCGCGTCCACGCCGGCGGCGATGATGGTGCGCAGGTAGTCCTCGGCGTCGGGCAATTCGGCGGTGAAGACGAGGACGTTGAAGGTCACGTAGCCGCGCACACCGCGCTTGTGGAGAAACTCCATGAGCGCGGGGAGGTCGGCCTGCGTGAAGTTCTTGGCCCGCATGCGGGCGTTGAAGCGTTCGAGTCCGAAATAAACCGCGTCGGCTCCGTTCTCGACGGCGGCGCGCACGCATTCCCAATCGCCGGCGGGGGCGAGCAACTCCGGGCGGACGAGCGGGCGGGGGGCATCCGGGGTGGAGGCGGGAACGGTGCTGGTGGTGGAGGCGGACATGTCGGCGTGTGGGCGACGAACCATGCGCGGGGAGTCGGCAGGGGCAACTCCGGAGGTGCGACGGTCTGCAAAGCCCCGCCGGGGCTAAATGGGTTGCATCACCTTTGGCGGCTACCAACGTCGGAAGCGCTTTGCGGCGTCGGAGGGTGCATGGGCGTCATGGTGACGACTGCAGCGGAACGATATCATGAAATTAGACCGGAAAACCTGGGGCATTGTGGTGGCCTGCCTGACCAAGGCGGAAAACCTGCCGTATGTGGTGCTGGGTGGTTTGGCGGTGATTTCGTTGGTTTCGCGTGTGTATTTACTCACCCGATGAACATGTTGCCTCTCGGTGGCCTGGGTCGGGTGGCGCGGGTCATCTCGCTGGTGATGCTCGGTTATTGGGCGCTGTTCGCGTTACTGGCCCCGGTGATGACGGTGGATTCGCAGATGTATAATCTGGCTCGGATCCACTTGGCCGCCGAAGGAGGACTTTTCGGGAATGCGTTATTCACGAGTGTGTTTCATGTGATCATGCCGTGGGGGTTCGATGCAGTGCATCTGCCGTTTTTGTATTTGGGGTGGGGGTTTGCGCTGCCGTCGTTCGCGTGTCTGGGCGGCATTTGTTTTGTGGCGCACCGGATGATTCGCGACCGGTTTGGCCCGGATGCGGCGTGGGTGGCGGTGCTCGGGCTGCTGGGGCTGACGTGTCTGGTCTATCAGGGGACATCGACGAAGAATGACATCCCGTTGGTTTTCGCCGGTGCGGTCTGGATCTATGCCCGCTGGCGGTGGCGGCGGGAGGGCGGCGCCGCGCATCTTTTTTGGATGGTGTTGGCGGTGGGGTTTATGTCCGGAGTGAAGACGACCGGCGTGCCGTTTGCCGCGCTGCTGGGGCTTTGGACGTTGTGGCAGGTGCGCCGGCAGCGACGGGTTCTGGGTGGCGTGCTGGCGGGCTTGCTGTTCGCGGGCGTCTTGTTTGGCAGCGTCGAGACCTATGTGGAAACTTGGCGCATCTATCGTGATCCGCTGGGACCCGAAACCGTGGCCGGGCCGCTGAGAAATCGCGACGGCATGGCCGGGGCAGCGGCCAATCTGAGCCGGTATTTTGCGCGCGGGGTTTATTGGGGACCTACCACGGGACGCGATGGACCGGCGGTGGTGGCGTGGTGGTCGGGCGTGGAGCGATCTTTGTTAAAGGTCGCGGGGTTGAGTGATCGGGGGGCGTCGCCGCAGTTTCGGGACGGGGAATTGTTTTTGTTTCAGTCAGGCCAGGAGGAACTGAGCGGCTATGGCCCGGGGGGCACCTGGGCGGTGGGGATTTTGTTGCTCGCCTGTGTGTGGATTCGGCCGCGGAGGGTGTGGTGGCGGCTGTCGGCGGGAGCGTGGTGCGTTTTCGGGACGTTGTCGCTGGCGGTCGCCTACACGGACTGGGCCAACCGGTATGTGTTGGGTGGTTATGTTTTGGCCATCTGTGCGGTGGTTTGCCTTTTGTGGGAGCGAGACGGACCCGTTGCACGGGTGGCGCGGGGAATCTTTTTTGTGATTGCGGCGGTCGGAGCGATCGGAGCGCCCCTGGGTTCCCACAACCGGGGCCCCCGGGCGTTGGCGGATTGCCTGGTTGCTCGCGAACGACTGGAAACCAGCGCGTTTCCGCTGGCGGGCGCGGTGCGGGCGAAGTTGCGCGAGTTGAAGCAGGAGCGTCCGGACAGCCGCGTGTATTTCGTGGTCTGTAACGACTCGGTGATCCTGCCTTTGATGGAGGATCGGCGGATCGACCCGATCCTGGCCACACCGCCGACGTTCGCGGTCTGGTTGGCGAGTGGCGAGGTGCGTGCGGGCGATTTGGTGATCGAAGATTATTCGGTGGCGCTGGACCGCCTGTCCGCCCTGGAGAAGGTTATCGCGCCGGATGCGTTTTCCGCGGACGGCGTGCGCTCTCAAATCATCTACCGCGTGGTCGGGGCCGGAGCGACGTCGGCCACGCAGTAAGGGCAATGCGTCCGCAGGGCGGCCGTCGTCAGGCCGAGGCGAGGACGCGGAGCATGGCGTCGTGGAGGCGGCCGTTGCTGGCGACGTAGCGGCCGCGGTCGAGTTGCTGGGGGTTGGGGCCGCCGGCATAGTCGGTCACGGTGCCGCCGGCTTCGCGGACGATGAGGAGGCCGGCCATCGCGTCCCAAGGCTTGAGGTCTTTTTCCCAATAACCGTCGAGGCGGCCGGCGGCTACGTAGCAAAGGTCGAGGGCGGCGCTGCCGAGGCGGCGTTCGCCGCGGATGTGGCGGAGGAAGGCGGCCCACTCCTTGAGGTTGTTGTCGGGGTTGGTGTGTTTGTCGTAGGGGAAGCCGCTGGTGATGACGGCGTCGATGAGCTCGGCGGTGTGGGTGACGCGGATGGGCTGGCCGTTGAGCCAGGCGCCGGCGCCGCGGATGGCGGTGAACAGTTCGCGGCGGGTGGGATCGTAGATGACGCCGACGAGCGGCTGGCGGTCGGGCGTGGCGAGCGCGATGCTGGTGCAGAAATGGGGGAGTTTGCTGGCGAAGTTGACCGTGCCGTCGATGGGATCGACGAACCACTGGAACGGCGCGGTCGCGGCCGGTGCGCCCTGGCCGCCGCCTTCCTCGCCGACGATGTGGTGGCCGGGGAAGCGGGCGAGGAGCTCGCGCACGATGAAGGCCTCGGCCTCGGTGTCGGCCGCGGTGACGATGTCGATGCGGCTGCTCTTGAGCGTGGTCGGGATGGGCGCGGCGAAGTGACGGAGAATGATGTCGCCGGCGTCGCGGGCGATGGCCGACACGTCGGCGAGAATGCGGGAATAGTCCATGGTGCGAGGAGGGAAGGGTGTGAGAGCGGGAGAGGGAGCGGCAAGGGAGTTGTCGGGCGGAGAAAGCGGGGCGCGGGCTTGCGCGGCGGCGGCGGGTGCGCGATAGGGGAGGTTCGTGCATTTTCCCGCCCATCTTTTTTTCCCGCTGGCGAGCAGCGTCGGCTACGTGTTTGCGGTGCTGTTGTTGAAGCGGTCGGCCTATTGGGGCGTGGGGGTGTGGCGGACTACCTTTGTGTCCAACCTTGGCATGGGGTTGGTGTTCGCGGCGCTTTATCCGCTGGGTGGACCGGGACAGCCGGCCTCGATGTTGTGGCAACCTCTGGTGGGGGGCCTGTTGTTTTTGGTCGGACAGGTATTCACCTTTTTGGCGTTCAATTCCGGCGACGTGTCGGTGGCGACGCCGGTGCTGGGCGTGAAGATCGTGCTGGTGGCGCTGTCCAGCGTGCTGCTGCTGCCGGACCCGGTGCCGCTGTGCTGGTGGATCGCGGCCGCGCTCAGCACGCTGGCCATCGTGCTGTTGAGTCGCGGCGAGTCGCGGCCGAAGCATGCGGTCGGGCGGACGGTCGTCACGGCGGCGCTGGCGGCGGCGAGTTTTGCGATGTCCGACGTGCTGGTGCAAAAATGGGCGCCGTCCTGGGGCGTGGGGCGGTTTCTGCCGCTGATGTTTGGCGCGGTGGCGGCGCTGTCGGTCGGGCTGATTCCGTTTTTCAGCGCGCCGCTGCGGTCCGTGCCGAAGGCGGCGTGGGGCTGGCTGGTCGGAGGCAGCGTGTTGCTGGCCGTGCAGGCGGCGAGCATGGCCTACACGCTGGGCGTGTTTGGCGACGCGACGGCGGTGAACATCGTGTATGCGGCGCGCGGGCTGTGGAGCGTGGTCGCGGTGTGGCTGATCGGACACTGGTTCGCCAACGAGGAGCAGCGGCTCGCGCCGGCGGTGTTGCGCAGCCGGTTGATCGGCGCGGTGCTGATGCTCGCGGCGATCTCGCTGGTGGTGCTCGGGTGAGCGGAGCGCGAGCAAGCTCGCGGCCTACGGTCCGGGCTTGAGCTACTTGTGCCGGCCGAAGCGGACGATGTCCCAGACCACGTAGAGGCCGAGCAGGGCGGACAAAAGATAGCCGACGATGCCGAGCGCGGGGTAGCCGAAGAGATACGGGCGGATGCCGGTCGTCACGATGAGCGACGAGCCGATGATCAACGAGCCGATGATCACGCCGAGCGTGAGGCGGTTGCTGGCGGCGCTGATGGAGTCGTCGAGTTCCTCGAGTCCCTGGTGCTGGAACTTGATGGTGAGGTCGTCGTGTTCGATGCGGCGGACGATGCGGAAAACATCGGCCGGCAATTCACGGAGACCGGAGAGCAGGGAGCGGATCAGCGAGCGGCTTTCGCGGAGAATCGCGCGCGGGCCGGTGCGGTCCCGCTGAAGCTCAATGAGAATGGGGCGGGCCTCGGCGCGCAGGTCAAAGGCGGGGTCGAGCGTGCGGGCGACTTCCTCGATGGAGAGCACCGCCTTGGCCATGAGCGAGTAGTCGCGCGTGATGTTGATGCCGTTCTGGCCGAAGATGAACAGCAGCTTGAGCATGGCGCGGCCGAGCTGCACGCGGCCGATGGTGCCGTTGAAGTCTTCGCGGAGGGCGAGGGTGACGTCGCGCTCCATCGCGCGCAGGTCGGCGCGTCCGCCGGGGCTGCCGAGGTCGGCGGCGATCTGCACGATGCGCTCGGCGTCCTGTTCGACGGCGGCGAGGAAGAGGTCGGCGAGGCCGAGGCGGAGGCGGCGCGTGAGATTGCCGGCCATGCCCCAGTCGAGGAAGCAGAGGCGGCCGTCGGGCGTGACCAGCACGTTGCCCGCGTGGGGATCGGCGTGGAAGAAACCTGCGATGAGCACCTGGTGGATGAGGGAGGAAGCGCCGTTGGAGGCGATGCGCTTGGCCTCGGCGGGGGCGAGGCGGGCGTCGGCCACGGAGACGCCGGAGATGCGTTCCATCACCAGCACGTATTCGCTGGAGAGTTCGTCGACGACCTCGGGCGCGAAGATGCGGTCGGGGTGCGGGTTGAGGGCGTTGAAATAACGCTGATTGCGGGCCTCGTGGCGGAAATCGAGTTCGCGCAGGAGGTTGTCCTTCACCTCGGCGACGACGGAAGGCAGGTCGTAGGGCTGGAGTCCGGCGATGCGGTGATGGAGCTGGCTGGCGAACCACGAGAGCAACTCAAGGTCGGCCTGCACGGTCTTGAGCAGATCGGGCCGCTGGATCTTCACGGCGACCTCGCGGCCGTCGGGGAGCGTGGCGAAATAGACCTGGGCGAGCGACGCGCTGGCGATCGGGGTTTCGTCAAACGTGGCGAAGGCGACGGCGGGGCTGACGTCCAGGCTTGAGACGAGCACGCTGCGCATCTCGGCGAAGGGCAGCGGGCGGACTTTGTTCTGAAGTTTGCGAAGCTCGAAGATGAGCGCGTGCGGCAGGGCGTCGGGCCGCATGCTCATCAACTGGCCGGCCTTGACGAAGGTCGGACCGAGCTCCTCGAGGGCGAGGCGGATGCGTTCCCAGGTGGTGCGGCGTTCGGAGGGCTGCGGGATGATGCGCTTCCACAGGCCCTCCTGCGGATCAAGCTGTGTGAGCAGGTTCGCGAAGCCGTGCTTCGCGAGCACGGCGAAGATGTCTTTCGCTCGGGCGGCGTTGCTGAGGAACGTCAGCGGTTTCACGGTTCGCCGGCGCGGGAGGGAGGCGTGGCGAGCTTGGCCTCAAGGGCGCGGATGCGCTCCTCGAGGGCGGCGACGCGCGGGTCGGATTTTTCGCCGGCGCGGGAGGCGACTTCCTGGATCTTGGCGGCGAGCGTCTGGCTGACGTCCTCGAATTCCTTGCGGCCTTGTTCGGCGATCTTGGAGGCGATGATCTTGGCGTCCTCGGCCTTCACTTTGCCCTGGCGAACGTAGTCGCCGAGCGTGTCCTCGACTTTTTCCTTGGTGATGACGGCGGCGCCGACGCCCGCGAGCAGGGTTTTTTTGATGAGGTCGATCATGGTGCCATCAATTTAATCGCGTTGCAGATACGAGCAATCGCAAAGGCTGTTCACTCATTCCGCGACCGCGGGCACGGCGGGGGGCGCGCCGTGTCCGGGTTTGGACGCGTGAGGCGCGACGGCCCGCAGGCGCCACGCGAGCACGACCGTCAGGGCGAACACGGCGGACGCGAGCCAGCCGACGCGCGGGAAGCCGGCGAGCCGGCCGGAGGCTTCGCGGGTGATGAACAGGCCGGCGACCAGGTTGGCCAGGCCGCTGGAGGCCTGCTGGATCGCGGAGTTCACGCTCATGAAGCCGCCGCGGTAGCGCGGTTCGACGGCGTTGCTCACCATCGTCATGGTGGGCGTGAAGCGGCCGGACATGGTGATGAAAAACACCGTGGTGATCGCCAGCGTGAGCACGACGGGGGTGGGTCCCAGGTTGGTCAGCGCCAGCGAGGTGGCTACGGCCAGGACGGTGATCAGGGCGAGCACGCCGACCTTGTCGTGACGGTCGGTGAGACGGCCGAACAACGGAGTCGTGAAAAACGTGGCCGCGCCGCCGCAGAGATAAACCAAGGTGAGCTGGGATTCGCCGAGGCCGGTGTTGGCGACGAGCGAGGGCGACATGAACGGGATGATCAGTCCGCCGGCGAACACCAGCGACGCGGTCAGCAGGAAGCCGCGCCGGTGGACGCCGTGCGTGAGAATGTCCCACATCTGGCGGCCGGGATGCGTGCGCGCGGCGGAGGGCGGCAGCGCGGGCAGAAAACGCGACGCGACGCACCAGATCGGCACGCTGAGTCCGGCGAGCAGCAGGAACGGCGCATGCCATTCGAACCAGGTGGCGAGCATCAGCCCGGTGGGCACGCCGAGGACTGAGGCGATGGGAAACGCGGTCATCACGACCGACATGCCTCGTCCGCGCCGGTTGGGCGGGATCACGTCGCTCACGATGGCGAGCACGAGTGCGCCGGCCACGCCGCCGCAGGCGCCCGCGGCGACGCGAGCGGCCAGCAGCCAGTGGAATGTCGGGGCAAACGCGCACGCGAGGGTGGCCGCGCCGAAGCCCGCGTAGAGCCAGAGCAGCGCGCGCTTGCGATCTAGGCGGTCGATGAAGAAGCCGCCGGCGAATCCCGTCACGGCGGCCGACAACCCGTAGGCGGCGACAAGGTAGCTGAATTGCGTGGGTGTGATGTTGAACACCCGCATGAGGCCGGCACCGAGCGGCATCATGATCATGAAATCCATGATGTGCGTGAACTGCACGGCCGCCAACGTGAACAGCACGCCGCGTTCGGAGGTGGCCGCGCGGGTGGCGGGAGCGTGAGAGGACGACATGGCGCCAACGGACGAACATTGCCGCCGTCGGCAACTTCACCCGGATAATTTTGGAGTGCGCGGCGCGCGGGGCGGGCGACGGAGCGTCGTCAGACGGCCGGTTTTTCCGGCGGAGGCGGCGTGGCGGGGTCCGCGGGTTTGGCGGGAGTCTCGGTCGCCGGCTCGATGGAGGCGGCGGGTTCGATGACGGCCGGGGGCGTGGTGCGCGGCTTGGGCGGAGGCGGCTCCTCCATCGCGCGCTTGATCTCTTCCTCCACACCGGCGGTGGCCTTTTTGAATTCGCGGATGGATTTGCCGAGTCCGCGGGCGAACTCGGGCAGCTTCTGGCCACCGAACAGCATCAGCACGATGAAGAAGATGAGCATCATCTCGCCGCCGCCGACGTCGAGAAGCGCGAGAGTGGGAAGGAGGGAGGACATGATGGATTTTTCGGTGCGACAGGCGTGGCGCGGGAAAGTTGCGGAGGCAACCGCGGCCGGAGGGAGAATGGGGCGGGAGAGTTATTTGACGGCGACCTCGACGACAAAGCTTTGCGACTGGCCGGGCTGCACCCAGTGGAGGCCGATCTTGGTTTCGTTGGCGTTGGGCGGACCCATCCATGGCTCGACGCAGTAGAACGGTGAATCGGGCGTCATCGACCAGGTGACGAAGGTCGCCTCGGGCGGAGGCACGGCGGCGGTGCCGAGGCGCACGCTGACCTGGCCGGGGGCGGACGGGGAGCCGAACGTGACGGTGTTGGACTTGAGGCCGAGGTGGAAGGCGTCGACCAGCGCGGGGTTGTCGAGGCGCTCCTCGGGTTTGAGGACCGGGCCGGGGATGAGTTTGCCGGCGGCGTCCTGGCGATGCGTGCGCGTCGAGGGGATGCGGATGACGTAGTCGCCGCGCTTGAGTCCCTCGGTCCAGGGCGCGGTGAAATAGAAGTGGTGGCCCGCGCTCCACGGGAGCGGCTGGGTGTCGTTGTTGCGCAGGGTGAGTTCGCAGGCGAGGCCGAGCTCGGAGAAACGGTAGGCGACGCTGAACTCGTAGTTGAACGGATACGCCTGTTTCGCCTCGTCGCCCGGCACGAGCACGGCGGTGAAGCCGCGCGCGTCGAGACGCGTGACCTTGAACTCGCCCTGGCGGGCGAAGCCGTGCATCGGCATCGGGCGGCGCACGCCGGCGGGGTCGCGCCAGTAGCCGAGTTCGCCGGCGTCAAAGGTGCGGGCGCTGAAGGGGAAAAGGATGGGGTTGCCCCCGCGGACCTTGGGGAACGCGTTGAAATCGGCGTCCTCGGGCCAGTAGAGGATGTCGCGCACCGAGCCGTCGCCGAGCGCGAGGTGCCAGTTCATCAGACGCGCGCCCTGTTCGGGCAGGGCGAGGAAGGTCGATTTGCCGACCTGCCAGCGCGTGAGCGTTTTTCCGTGATAAGCGACCTTTTCCATGAGCGGGCAGTTCTCGCGCGTGCGATTCGCGCAGGCAAAGGGATTTTATGGAAACAAGCGGCCGGCTTTATAACGTGCTGATGGTGCGGGACGCTTGCGCAATCAATCGCGCCCCCTCTATCGTGCCGGCCTATGACGCGCGTTTTCCTCACCCTGCTCGCCGCCATCGTGCTTCCGCTGACCCTGCGTGCGCAGGCGGCGGGGGCGATCGCCGCCGAGACGGCGCGACCGGCGGCCACGATGAAAACCGTGGTGGTGATCCCCGTGCGCGACGCCATCGACAAGCCGATCCTCTACGTGCTGCGCCGCGGCTTGAAGACGGCCATCGAGAAAAAAGCCGACGTGGTGGTGCTCGACATGGAGACGCCGGGAGGCCGGCTCGACGTGACCTTCGACATCATGGAGGCGCTGGGGAAATTCGACGGACTGACGATCACCTATGTGAACAAGGAGGCGGTCTCGGCCGGCGCGTTCATCTCCGCCACGACCGGTGAAATCTGGTTCGCGCCCGACGGCGTGATCGGCGCGGCCGCTCCGGTGACCTCCGAGGGCAAGGATGTGGACGTCACGATGAAGCAGAAAATCGTGAGCTATCTGAAGGCCCGTGTGCGTGCGATTTCCGAGGGCAAAGGCCACCGCGGCGCGGTGATCTCGGCGATGATCGATGCCGACACCGAGTTGAAAATCGACGGCAAGGTGTTGAAGGAAAAAGGCGAGCTGCTCTCCCTCACCGCGACGGAGGCGAGCAAGACTTACGGGGAGCCGCCGCAGCCGTTGCTGGCCGCCGGCATCGCCAAGAACGTGGACGACCTGCTCGCGCAGAAATTCGGCGCGGGCCATTTCACCGTGCAGCGCCTTGAGGTGACATGGTCGGAGGAGCTCGCCCAATACCTGAACGCGCTTTCGCCGATTCTGATGGGGCTGGGCCTGCTGGCGATTTTCATCGAGTTCAAGACGCCCGGCTTCGGCGTCTTCGGCATTTTGGGCGGTCTGCTGCTGGCCATCGTGTTTTTCGGCCACTACGCGGCGGGTTTGTCGGGGCATGAGCCCGCGCTGGTGTTTGCACTGGGCGCGCTGCTGGTGCTGGCGGAGGTGCTGTTTTTCCCCGGTGTGTTGGTGGCGGCGTTGAGCGGCGTGCTGTTGATGCTGGGCGCGCTCGTCTGGTCGATGGCCGACCTGTGGCCGAACGAGCCGGTCAACTTTGACGGCGACGTGTTTACCCGGCCGCTGATCAACCTCGGTCTCGGCGTGGCGGTCGCGGTGGCATTGGCTGCCGTGCTGGCGCGCTTCCTCCCGCATGGCCGGATCTGGGGGCGTCTCGCGGTGGGCGGAGCGGTGGCGGGGGCGGGCGTGGCGCCGGAGGTTTTGAACGAACTCGACGGCCTGGTCGGATGCGAGGGCGTGGCCGTGACCGGGCTTTTTCCCAGCGGCCAAGTCGAGATCAACGGGCGTCGCTACGAGGCGCGGCTGGAAATGGGTTTTGCCGAGGTCGGCACTGCGGTGCGCGTCGTGCGCCGCACGGATTTCAATCTCATCGTGGAAGTCAAAAAATCATGATCACCGTGATCACCCTCTTTGTCATTGGCATCGTGCTCGTGGCAGTGGAAATTCTGGTGCCCGGCGGGCTGCTGGGCGCGTTGGCCGGACTGTTCCTGCTGGGAGGCGTGGCGACGGCGTTCGTGCAATTCGGCCCGTCGGGCGGCGCGCTCGCGACCGCGGTGGCGCTGCTGATCGCGATCGGGCTGCTGTATTTCGAGTTCGTGGTGCTGCCCAGGACCAAACTCGCGAAGAAATTCTCCATGTCCGAAACCGTGACCGGCCGCAGCCAGCCGGCGGTCGCGGAACGCGCCGCAGTGATCGGCCGCGAGGCGATCGCGGCGACCACGCTGGCGCCGAGCGGCTATGTGGAGGTGGACGGCCGGCGCTACGAGGCGTTTTGCCAGTCCGGCCACGTCGCAGCGGGCGCGCGCCTGCGGGTGGTGGACCTCGATACTTTTCGTCTAGTGGTAACTCAAATCAAAGAATCCTCATGAATCTGACACTAATTGCATTAATCGTGGTCGGCGTCGTCCTCCTGGTGGTGGGCGCGGTGATCTTCAGTCTCATCGGCGCGTGGGTGAAGGCGCTCTTCAACGGAGCCGCCGTGCCCATGTCGAAGCTGGTGGCGCTCAAGCTCGCCAGCATTCCCTACAGTCTGATCGTCGACGTGCGCATCACCGCGGTGCGCGCCGGCATCGACGTCTCTGCCGACCAGATCGCCTCGCACTTCCAGGCGGGCGGCAACGTGATCCCGACTGTGCAGGCGCTCATCGCCGCGCAGAAGGCCGGCATCCCGCTCCCGTGGGACCGCGCCTGCGCGATCGACCTTGCGACCAAGGGCTCCGGCAAATCCGTCGTCGAGGCCGTGCGCACCTCCGTCGATCCGAAGGTGATCGACTGTCCCAACCCCGAGAGCGGCCGCACCACCATCGACGGCGTGGCGAAGGACGGCATCCAGGTGAAGGTGAAGGCCCGCGTGACGGTGCGCACCCACCTCGACCGCTTCGTCGGCGGCGCCAAGGAGGAGACGATCATCGCCCGCGTCGGCGAAGGCATCGTGACCACCATCGGCTCGTCCGAGACCTACAAGATCGTGCTCGAGTCGCCCGACAGCATTTCCAAGACGGTGCTCAAGCGCGGTCTCGATGTGGGCACGGCGTTCGAGATTCTCTCCATCGACATCGCCGACGTGGACGTCGGTGAAAACGTCGGCGCGAAACTGCAGGAGGCGCAGGCCGAGGCCAACAAGTCGATCGCCCAGGCTCAGGCGGAAATCCGCCGCGCGGCCGCCGTGGCCGTGGAGCAGGAGATGAAGGCCCGCGTGCAGGAGATGCAGGCGGAGGTCGTGCGCGCGCAGGCCGAGGTGCCGAAGGCGATGGCCGAGGCGTTCCGTTCGGGCCGGCTGGGCGTGATGGATTACTACAAGATGGAAAACGTGCAGGCCGACACCGCGATGCGGAAGTCGATCGCGCATCCGGATGACAAGAAGTAACCGGTCATGGACTGGATACTCGACCACCTTCAGCTCATCATCGCGATCGCCGGCGCGATCGCCTACTGGCTGAACGCGCGTAAAAAAGAGAAGGCCGGCGAACCGGCCGACTACGACGGCGACGGCAAGCCGGACGTCCTTCCGCAGGACGGCCGGTCCTTGCGCGAGCAGACCGCGCCGCCGCAGCACGAGGACAACACCCGCCGTGTGCAGGAGGAAATCCGACGCCTGATTGCCGAGCGCAATCGCGGCGAAAGCCGTCCGGTTCTTCCGCCGACACCCGCGCCCGCAACGCCGCCACCGCTGCGCCGGAGCGAGCCGGAGCTGGCGCCGTATGCGGCGGAGGCTCGTCGCGCGGAGACGGAGCGGGATGCGGCCGCCGTGTTGGAGCGCCAGCGCGGGCTGGCCGACCAGTTCGCCGCGCTGCAGGCCCGCCGGGCCGAGGCGACGCGGGATGCGAAGGCCGTGTGGACGGCGGCGCCGGAGCCCGTGCCGTCGGCCGCCGCCGGTGGCGACGTCAGCCTGTTGCGCGAATTGCGTAACGCGCGCTCCCTGCGCAAGGCGATCGTGCTGCGCGAGGTGCTCGGCACCCCGGTCGGGTTGCGGTAGTGCGTTCGGTTTGGCCACGAAAAAGCCGCGCTGGTTTCAGCGCGGCTTTTTTGCGAAGTGCAGTAGCGATCCGATTACTGAGGTGCCTGGACGGTGGAGCGTTTGATGAACTGGCCGTTGCGATCCTTGAGGGGGTATTGCTGACCGCCGACCTCGATCATGACGAATTGGGGGCTCTCCGTTTGGATGGTGATGGCGCCGGTGCGCGGCACCGAGCGGCTTTCGCCGGCCTTCAGCGGTCCGCTGAAGAGGACGGTGCCGTTGGCGTCCACGGCGCTGATCTGCGGGACGGCGGCGGAGGCGACGAGACCGATGGTGCGGTCGCCGGGCTGGGGCTTGACCCAGGTGACGTTGTCGGCGGCCGGCTTTTCGTGCATGACCGTGCTCACGCCCCAGATGATGAGGACGGCCAGCACGATCACGCCGCCGACGAGGGCACCGATCTTGATAAGGAGATTGGGGTCGAGATTGAAACCGCCGGCGGCGCGAGGACGGAACGTGGCGGGGTTTTTGTCGGCGGGGACGACATCGGCGCCCGGGGTCATGGCGGCGGCGGCGGCCGAGGGGGCTTCACCGACGGAACCGGCGGCCTTGGCGGAGGCGATGCTGATGTCCATGCGGCCGTAAACCTCGCGGTTGATCGGACGGCCGTGGCGGTTGGCGTCGCCGAGACCGAGGGCATGGTAATCGTTGATGATCTTGTCGCCGGAGAGCTTCAGGTAGTTCGCATAGGTGCGCAGGAAACCGCGCACGTAGATCTCGGGAAGTTTGATGTCGAACTGGTTGCTCTCGTATTTGTGCAGGTAGTCGCCGCGGATCTTGGTCGCCTCGGCGGCTTCACGGATGGAGATGCCTTTGCGTTTGCGGGCTTCTTCGAGGCGTTCGCCTATGGTCTGCATGGAGTGGGATTAAGGAAAAGGCCCGCGAAGGGGAAGGCGGATTTTACAGCGAGTCCAGATCGGCCAGGATTTCGCGCGGGCTGGAGCCGTTTTCGGGACCGACGATGCCCTTCTGTTCCATGAGGTCCATGATGCGGGCGGCGCGGTTGTAGCCGATGCGCAGGCGGCGCTGGATCATCGAGGTGGAGGCGCGCTTGGTGGATTTGATTACGTCGAGCGCCTGGTTGTAGAGCTCCTCGTCGTCGCCAAGATCGTCGTCGGAGTCGGCATCGTCGCCGTCCTCGTCGGCCGAGGCGTCGCGGTCGATCTGCTGCTGGACGGAGGAGGCGTATTGGGGCGGGCCGTTTTTCTTGAGGAACTCGACGAACTCGTGGACCTCCTCGTCGGAGACGAAGGCGCCCTGGGCGCGCACGAGGCGCGAGCTGCCGGGGGGCGAGAACAGCATGTCGCCGCGACCGATGAGGGTGTCGGCGCCCTTGCCGTCCAGGATGGTGCGGGAGTCGACCTGCGAGGCGACCTGGAAGGCGATACGCGAGGGGAGGTTGGCCTTGATCACGCCGGTGATGACGTTCACCGACGGGCGTTGGGTGGCGATGATGAGGTGGATGCCGGCGGCGCGGGCGAGCTGGGCGAGGCGGGCGATGGACGTCTCGATCTCGGCGGGCGCGACCATCATGAGGTCGGCGAGCTCGTCGATGATGGCGACGATGTAGGGGAGGCGCTCGGGAATCTCCAGGCCGTCGTCGGCCGCGAGCGGATCGACGCCTTCGAGGGACGGCTGGGCGTCGGCGGGCTGGCTGGCGTCGGCGGATTTCTTGCGGGAGTTGAAACCGGCGATGTTGCGCACGCCGACCTTGGCGAAGATCTGGTAGCGCTGTTCCATCTCGCCGAGCAGCCACTTGAGGGCGGAAGGCACCTTCTTCGGTTCGGTGACCACCGGGATGAGCATGTGCGGAAGGGTGTTGAAGATTTTGAGTTCAACGACCTTCGGATCGACCATGATGAGGCGGAGATCCTTCGGGCTCTTGCGGTAGACGATGGAGGCGATGATGGAGTTGATGCACACCGATTTGCCCGAGCCGGTGGCACCGGCGATCAGGAGGTGGGGCATCTTGGCGAGGTCGCTAATGAGGGGCTTGCCGGAGACGTCCTTGCCGAGGGCGATGGGAATCTCGGCCTTGGCGGCGGACCAGTCCTCGGATTCGAGGATCTCGCGCATGCCGACGGGGGTGGGAACGCGGTTGGGGATCTCGACGCCGACGGCGGCCTTGCCGGGGATGGGGGCGAGGATGCGCACGGACTGGGCGCGCATGCCGAGGGCGATGTTTTTATCGAGGCCGGAGATTTTTTCGACGCGCACGCCGGGGGCGGGGGCGACCTCGTAGCAGGTGATGACCGGGCCGACGTGGATCTCGCCGGGGGTGACGGTCACGCCGAATTCGCTGAGGATGCGCACGAGGTCCGCCATGTTTTTGGCGTATTCGTCGTCGGAGCCGCTGACATCGGCGGGCGCCTGTTCCTTGAGCAGCGAAAGGGGAGGGAACTGGTAGTTTTCCTCGGCGAGGGGAACGGCGGGGGCCTTGGCTTTCTTGGTCTCCTCGGCCTTGACGATGGCGACGGGGCCGAGTCCGCCGGGCAGGGGTTCGAGGGTGGCGTCGGTCTTGGCGGGACCGCGGTTGATCTTGGGAGCGACGATCGGGGTGGGTTCGGCGGGCGTGGCAACGGGGGCAGTCGGGACGGTGGCGGGTTTGGTCTCGTCGTCGGCCTTGGGGGCGAAAGGCGTGCCGGTGTTGCCGGTGCGGGGAAGCGTGAGCTTTTTGTTGGGCGGCGGGGCGGAGACCGCGATGGGGGGCGTGGTGGCGGCCTTGGCCTCGGCGGCGCGTTTGGCCTCGGAGGCCTTGGCCTGCGCGAGCAGTTCGGCGGCCTCGGTCTTGGCGGCGGCGCGACGTTCGCGCCACGTGTGCAGCCAATGGACAAGCTTGTCGAACTCGGCGCCGATGTCGTGCACGAGAATGAAAACGAAGCAGAGGATGTAGGTCGTGCCCACCAGGAGCGCGGTGCCAAACGGCCCGAAGATGTCCTGCAAGGGGCCTTTTTGATTTTGGGTGCCGTAAAGCGCCTGTCCGATTATGCCGCCAAGTCCTCCGGAAAAATAGTCGCTCACGGCAAACCCGGGAATCATCGCTGCGAGGACGGATGCGGAAACAAGGCATATCAAAAATGCGACGCCGCGCCCCGCGACCAATTGTTTGGCGTTTCGCAAGGCGAGATACGTCATCCAAAAAAGGAATGCCGGTATGAGCCAGGTGGAGACGCCGACAAAATGAAGAAGCCACCAGGTGGTCTCGGCTCCGAGTATGCCAACCGGGTTTTGCGGAATGCTCGTGTCGGTTATCGCCCGGGTGCTGGCCTGCTTGCTTTGCAGCGGTTCAAAGAAGACGAGGGCGACCAGGGTGAGCACTCCGATCAGCAGGCAGACGCTGGCCGCAACCCAGCGCGGGCGCGGGCGCGGCGGCTTAAAGGAGGGCACGGCGTTTTGGTTTGAACTCGCGGGCTTGGGCATGTGTGTTGCGGCCTTTGGAGACCGGTCGGATTCCACGGCAACGCTACTCTCGGTCAAACGCAATATCCCCCTGTTCCCTTTTCGAGCTAAACGCAAAATTTACCATGTCTTCGTTTCTTCGTTTAAAGCCTCTCTACCAAGACCGTGTCTGGGGTGGTCGCGCTCTCGAAAGCGCGCTCGACCGCACGCTGCCCCCCGGCCGTCCGATCGGCGAAAGCTGGGAGATCGTCGACCGTCCCGAGGCCCAGTCTGTCATCAGCGGCGGCGAGTTTGACGGTCGGACCCTGCGCGAGGTCATCGCGGCGCATTCCGCCGCGATCATGGGCCCGCGTTGGCCGGCCGAGCGTCCGTTCCCGATTCTGGTAAAGTGGCTCGATTGCAAAGAGCGCCTCAGTCTGCAGGTTCATCCGCCCGCCGCCGTCGCGCCCGAACTCAAGGGCGAGCCGAAGACCGAAAACTGGTATATCGCCGCCTGCGCGCCCGGCTCGCACCTGATCGTCGGCCTGAAGCGCGGCGTGACCCGCGCGCAGTTTGAAAAGGCGCTGGCCGATCTTACCCTCGAGGAGTGCGTGCATCGGTTCCCCGTGAGCGCGAGCGATTCGATTCTTGTGCACAGTGGGCAGATTCACGCGATCGACGGCGGCAACCTCATCCTGGAGATCCAGCAGAACTCCGACACCACCTACCGCGTCTACGACTGGGGTCGCGTCGGTCTCGACGGCAAGCCGCGCGCGATGCACGTCGAGCAGTCGCTGAAATCCATCAAGTGGGACGACTTCGAGCCCGCGCCGGTCCGGGGCGCGCGTGTGCCGGCCACGATTGCCGACGCCCGCGAATTCTGCATTCGTCGCGTGCCGCTGGCCAGGGGCGCCGAGCTCGCGTTTGCGTCGGGCGAGCAGCCGCGTATCCTGAGTGTTGTGGAAGGAAATCTGGTTTCGGCCTCCGGCGAAGTGCTTACGCGCGGGGATAACGTAATCATTCCCTATTCGGTAAAAAATTCATTTATCGCCCAAAATGACGTGGTTGCGCTAGTCACGGAGAACTTTTGCTGACACATTTAGTGTCAGTAAGAGTTATGCGGCTGACACACTCACGATCCAGTCGGGGCGGGGGAATACTCATCCAGATTCTCATGTTTCTGATGTGTGCCTTCGCCATGGTCGCGTTTGGCTGGATGCTGCTGCTGCCGGGGTTGTTCACGAGTGTGATTCAGAACCGCACGGGTTTCCCGGCGCGTGTGGATTATTTCTACGCGAATCCCTTTACCGGCGAAGTGCGCATGCGCGGTCTGGCGATCATCAACCCTTCGGGTTTTGCGGATACCAACTTGCTGGATCTCCGCCAATTCACGGCGAAGGCCGACCTGTTTTCCCTGTTGGGCGGCAACCCGGTGGTGGAAATGAGCACCATCGACGTGGCCCGCGTCACCGTCGTAACGAACGCCCAGGGAACCAACAATCTCGACCTGCTCTACCGCCGTCTCTCTCCGACCCCGGTGACCGACAACAAGAAAGCCCCGTCGAAGGCTCCGATGGCGGCGGCGGCTCCTGCGGCTGCGCCTTTGAATTTCCTCATCCACAACCTCGATCTCCGCGTCGGCGAGGTCGTGGTGAAGGACGAACGCCCCGGAAAGGTTCCGTTGCAGGTCCATCAGCTCGCCTTCCAGCGCACCTACAAGAACGTCACTCCGGCCACCCAGTTTAACAACGATCTTCCCCCCGCGGTCGCCGCCGCCGGAAAAAACATTAGCGAGGTGGTTTCCTCTGGCGGTCTCAAGCAGATCGTCAACCGAACCACTCAGCCCATCGATCGCAAGACCTATGCCTGGGGCGACAAACGGGAAAATGCCGAAGGGAACGCCGGGAAACTTGAAGAACAGCCGAAGCCTTGATTAGGTGGGCGGTTCATGAACGAGACAGAACCGTCCAATTCCGATTCCCAAGCCAAGACTCCCGCCGAAAACGCCGCGCCCGCTGCGCCCGTTTCCCCGGCTCCCGCCCCCGAGGCGCCCACGCCCGCCCTCCCCGGCCCCGATCTGGGCATTGAGCTGGCCGCCGCCAAAAAAGAGGCCGCCGACAACTACGACCGCTACGTCCGTTCCGTCGCCGATCTCGACAACCACCGCCGCCGCACGATTCGCGAAAAGGAGGAGCTGCGCCAGTTCGCCGCATCCAAGGTCCTCGAAGACCTCCTGCCTGTGATCGACAATCTCGGCCTCGGTCTCGCCGCCGCCAAGGCGCCCAACGCCGACCTGAAGACGCTCGTCGGCGGCATCTCCATGGTGGCCGAGCAGCTCAAGAGCTCACTCGCGAACCATGGGTTGAAGGAGATCAATCCCGCCGGCCAGGCCTTCGATCCGAATCTCCACGAGGCCATTTCTCAGCAGCCCAGCGCCGACGTGGCCGAAGGTTCCGTCGTCACGGTGGTCCGCACGGGCTTCACGCTCAACGGCCGCCTCCTGCGTCCCGCCTCCGTGATCGTTTCCACCGGCCCCGCCGTCGAACAGCCCCAAGCCTGAACCGTATGGCCGCCCAACAAGATTACTACGAACTGCTCGGCGTCGAAAAAAGCGTCACCGAGGAGGAGCTGAAGAAGGCCTATCGCAAGAAGGCCGTGCAATTCCACCCGGACAAAAATCCGGGCAACAAGGAGGCCGAGGAGATGTTCAAGAAAGTCTCCGAGGCCTACGAGGTCCTCAAGGATCCGCAAAAACGCGCCGCCTATGATCGCTACGGCCATGCCGCCTTCCAGCAGGGCGGCGGCGCCGGTGCGCGCGGCCCCGGCGGAGGTGGCGGCGGTTTCCACGATCCCTTCGACATCTTCCGCGACGTCTTCGGCGGCCAGGGCGGTGGCGGAGGTGGCGGCGGTATTTTCGAAGAGATGTTCGGCGGCGGAGGCGGTGGCCGTGGTGGCGACCGCGACGGCGCCGACCTGCGCTACGACCTGGAGATTTCCCTCGAGGAAGCGGCCAAGGGTGTTGAGAAGGAGATTTCCTTCCGCAAGGCGATGACCTGCGAGCGTTGCGATGGCAGCGGCGCCGAGCCCGGCTCGAAGAAAGTCACGTGCCCGACCTGCAAAGGTCACGGCCAGGTGCGCCGCAGCGGCGGCATCATCACGTTCACGCAGACCTGCCCGACGTGCGGCGGCAGCGGCCAGAAGATCGAGAAGCCCTGCACCGCGTGTCGCGGCGAAGGCCGCACCGCGAAGACCACCAAGGTCCACGTGCGCGTTCCCGCCGGCGTCGAAACCGGTTCGCGCCTCCGCTCCAGCGGCAACGGCGAGGCCGGTCTCGCGGGCGGCCAGCCCGGCGATCTCTACATCGTTATCAACGTCCGCGAGCACGAGCTCTTCGAGCGCCACGGCAACGACCTGTTCTGCGAGATCCCGATCAAGTTCACGCTCGCCTCGCTCGGCGGCAGCATCGAGGTGCCCACGCTCTTCGGCAAAGCCTCGCTGAAGATTCCCGTTGGCACGCAGAGCGGCACGACCTTCCGTCTCAAGGGCAAGGGTATGCCGTCCCTGCGCGGCGGCTCCTCCGGCGACCAGCTCATCCGCGTCCACGTGGAAGTCCCGCAGTCGCTCACGCCCGAGCAGCGGAAAATCCTCGAGGACTTCGCCCGCGTCAGCGGCGACGCTGACGAGCCCACCTCGAAGAGCTTCTTCGAGAAGGCCAAGAAGTTCTTCTGAGTCGCGACATCCCCACGAAAATCATGCGCGTCGTCATCCTTGGTTCCGGTCGCGGCTCCAACGCCGAAGCCATCCTGCTTGCGAAACAGGCCGGCCGGCTCGGCCGCGCGGAGGTCGTGCAGATTTTCTCCGACAAGCCCGACGCCGGCATCCTGGCGCTCGGCCCGCGCTTCGGCGTGCCGGCCGCGTTCCTCGATGCGGCGCCATTCAAGACCAAGCTCGATGGTGCGGCCGAGGAGCACTACATCGCGGCGATCAACGCCTGCCGTCCCGATCTCGTCGTGCTCGCCGGCTTTATGCGCGTCATCAAGCCGGGCTTCCTGACCGCGTTCGCGGGACGCATCATCAACCTCCATCCGAGTCTGCTGCCGAGCTTCCCCGGTCTTGACGGCATCGGCCAGGCTTGGCGCCGTGGCGTGAAGATCGCGGGTTGCACGGTGCATTATGTGACGGCCGAGGTGGACGGCGGCCCGATCATCGATCAGGCGGCCGTGCGCATCGAGGCGGGCGACACGCTGGAGAGTTTCTCGGAGAAAATCCACGCGGCCGAACATGCGTTGCTGCCGGCGGTGATCGCGCGGCTGAGCGAACGACCGGCCTGATCAGGTCTTGACGACCAACACGGCCTTGGTCGTGCCGGTGGAGTCCACCGTTTCGATCAATTGCACCTCGAGCTGCGCGCCTTGGGCGGCCAGCAGGGTGCGCAGGGCGTCGGGCGAATCGTGAATTTCCACGCGGACCTGGCCCTGCTGGCGATAGGTGACGCGGTAGCCGGTCTCGTCGGGCTCCAATTTGCGGAGTTTATCTTTCGCAACCGCAGCAGGCCGGCCGGGGGCTTTGCGTTTGGCGCGCTGGTCGGAAGGAAGCGAGGGGCGCGTGAACGGATACGGTTCGCGCAGCAACGCGGACACGGACTGCTCGATCTCGTGGATGCGCACGAACAGCGCCTCGCGTTGGAGGAGCAGCGCGTTGATGCGAATCTGGGAGTCGGCGGACATTGAAGGAAAACCGGCGTAAGCGGGTTTACTCAGTCGAAGCAGAATCGTCGGAGTCCGTGGTGTCGTCGTCGGAGGCGGCGGCGGAGCGGGCGGGCTTTTTGCCGGCGCCGCGCGTGACGGTGTCGGCTTTCGGATCGAAGCCGGCGACGGGGAGCGGCGGCGCGGGGAAGGGGAACACGCCCGGTTCGCCGAGCACGTCCTCGACCTGGGTTTCGAGGGCGGCGATGCGTTCGTAGGCGCGCTGGCGTTCCTCGATGAGGAGGTTGATCTGCACGCGGGCTTCGTGGGCCTGGCGGATGACCTCGGCATCGGCGCCGAGGACGATGTCGCGGAAGGAAAGGGAGGCGGTCTTTTTAGCCATGGGTGATTATTGCCAGAAGATGCGTTTGAGTTTGTTGAGAAGGTCGGGGGCCTCGGAAGGCGAGGCCGCTGTCGCCGCCGGAGCGAGAGCGCGCGGCGGGGCGGTAACAGTCGGGCGCGGCGGCGTCGCGTCAACGTCGCTGTGACGCACGGTGGTGCGAACGATGACGGGAGGCATCGGTTCCAGTGCTTTTTTGCGGGCTAGGGCCTCGCGGGCGTCCCAGACTTCGCGGGCGGCGGCGGCGACCTCCGGGGAGGGATCGGCGGCCTTGTCCTGCAGCAACTCGTCGGGCGCGTTGGGGTGGCGCAGCGCGGCGATGCGCACGGCGGGCGCGGCATCGCGCGCCAGGTCGTAGAGATCGGCCCGGCGCCAGGCGGCGCAAGCGCTCACGGCGAGGACGCGCACGGTGGGCAGCGGGTCGGAGAGCAGCGTTTTGGCGGTGGCGAGATCGAGGTGGGCGAACGGGCGGTTTTGAATGGCCCAGTGGCGGCGGAAGTCGGGGCTGTGGACGATGAGGAAATGCACGAGCCGGTCGTCGAGTTCGTCACGGTAGGCGAGGGCGGCGAGAACGGCGGGCAGCCGGGTGGCGGCGAGTTCCTCGACGAGTTCGGCGGGCACGGACGGGTTGCCGGCGAGGGCTTCGCACACGGGGGCCTCGGCGAGCGACATGAAGTAGCGGGCGATGGAATCGTCGAGGGCGGGATTGGCCGCGAGGGCGACGCGCACGGCGGGTTCGGCGTCGCGGGCGAGCAGGCTTTGCAGCGGACGCGAGAGTAGCGGGCGCGAGGCGACCCAGGCGCGTTCGTCGGGTTCGCCGCGCGTGGCGACGAAAAGCAGGTCCACGTCGTCGAGGTCGAGTTCAGCGCGGGCGAGGCGGCGAACGGCCGCGTGGGGCGAGCGCAGCAGTGTGTGCGCGACCTCGGCGGGGAGGGCCTCGCGCTGGAGCAAGGCGAGTTGAATGTCCTCTTCGTCACCGGCGGCCCAGCCGAGCAGCACGTCTTCCTCCGCGGCGACGGTGGCGACGGTGTGCAGACGAACGACGGCGCACGGATCGGCGCCGAGCACGAGGGCGGCGGGCACGGCGAGACCGGAGAGCGAGGCGAGGCGGAGGCGCACGCCCGGCTCGGGATCGGCGACGAGCTGGGCTTGTTGCGGCAGGCGCAGCTCGGGATTGGTGGCGAGGGCGCGGCGCACCTCGGGCTGCGGATCGGTGGCGAGGATGAAGAGCTCGCGTGCGGGCAATTTCGGATGGGTGGCGGCCTGGGCGCGCACGCTCGCGTCGGGGTGCGCGGCGAGCTGGCTCATCAGATGCGGAGGCGTGCGCGGGTTGGTCGCGAGGTGCGCGAGCACGGCGGGCGGGGCGCCGGCGGCGAGGGTTTCCAGCAGGTGGCTCGGCGAAAGCGGGTAGGCGGCGATGAACTCCAGCGCCTCGGGGGCGGCGGGCACGGCGGCGAGCTCTTGCAGCAGGCGCGAGGGAATCGGGGGCTTGCGCAGGGCGGCAGAGGTGCGGCGCACGCCTTCGCCGCGGATGCGGGCGAGGAGGGTTTCGACGGTGAGGATTTCGGCGGACATCGGTGCGGGGAGAGGTGGCTCGGTTGAGGTCAGTCGAAGTGGATGTCGCCGGGCTGGACGTAGATCTCGCGGGGATTGTTGCCCACTTGCGGGCCGATGTAGCGGCGTTGCTCCATCTCTTCCATGAGCGAGGCGGCGCGGTTGTAGCCGATCTTCAGACGGCGCTGGAGGTAGCTGGTGCTGGCGCGGCCGTGCGAGGCGATGATCTCAAGGGCTTCTTTGATCATGGGGTCGGCACCGGCGTGGACGGTTTCACCATCGACGCTCTCGGACGGCCCGGGGGCGTCTTCGGGGCGCAGCTCGACGCGGTAGCGCGGCTGGACCTGGGCCTTGAGGAAACTGACGACGCGCTCGATCTCGGCGTCGTCCACGAACGGGGCCTGGAGACGTTGGAGGCGGCCGAGGCCGGGCGGACTGTAGAGCATGTCGCCGCGGCCCTGGAGGGATTCGGCGCCCTTGCCGTCGAGGATCGTGCGGCTGTCCACTTGAGAGGATACCTGAAACGCCATGCGGGTCGGGTAGTTGGCCTTGATGATGCCGGTGATGACGTTCACCGAGGGACGCTGGGTGGCGAGCACGGTGTGGATGCCGACGGCGCGCGACATCTGGGCGAGACGGGCGATGGGTGTCTCAACCTCCTGCGCGGCGGTCATCATGAGGTCGGCGAGCTCGTCGATCACGAGGACGATGTAGGGGAGTTTCGCGAAACCCTCGGCAGTGGCCTTGGCGTTGTAGCCGGCGAGGTTGCGCACGCCTTTTTCGGCGAGGACCGCGTAGCGGCGCTCCATCTCGCGCACGAGCCACTTGAGCGCCTGGCAGGCCTGCTTGGGATCGGTGACGACCGGATGGATCAAGTGCGGGAGATCGCGGTAGATGGCGAACTCGACGATCTTCGGGTCGATGAGCACCAGCTCGAGCTCGTCGGGCCGGAAGCGGTAAACCAACGAGAGGATGAGATTGCTGATGCAGACGGATTTGCCGGAGCCGGTCGCGCCGGCGATGAGCGCGTGCGGGGCGCGGGCGAGATCGCAGAGCACGTGGCGGCCCGCGATGTCCACGCCGAGAATGAGGGGGATCTCGGCCGTCGTGCCGGCCCAGTCGGCGGATTCGAAGGAGCCGCGCAGGGAGAGCGGAGTGGTGTTACGGTTGGGGATCTCGATGCCGACGTAGTTCTCGCCCGGGATGGGCGCCTGGATGCGCACGGCGTTGGCCGACATGGAGAGCGCGATGTTTTTCTCCAGCGAGGCGATGGCCTCGACGCGCACGCCGAAGCCCGGACGCACGCGGAACTGGGTGATGCGCGGGCCGACGATCGCGTCATGCACGAGCGCATCCACGGCAAAGCTGTCGAGCGCGTCCTGGAGCAGGCGTTTGTCGGTCTCCAAATCTGCGGAGTTGGTAAACTCGCGCTCGTTGGCTGCGGGAGCGCGCAACAGATCGAGCGAGGGGAACCGGAACGCCGCCATCTCGGCCGAGGTGAACGGATCGGGCAGTTTCTCGGGCGCGGAGGCGGGCGCGGTGCGGGCGGGCTCGATCACCGTTTCGGGGGCGGAGGCGTCGTTGGCTCGGTCGCGTGCGGATTGCCGGAGGGTTTCGAGGTGGTCGAGGGCGTCCTCCAACTGGTCGCGATGGCGGGAACGCAACGTGGCGCGTTCTTCGAGGCGGGCCTCCAGTTCCTCGCGCCAGAAGGACAGCAGGTGCTCGTCTTCGCTCAGTCGCGGGCTGGCCGCGGCAAGGGAGGCGGGCGCTGGCGGGACAGGCATGAGATCGGAGGAGGCGGCGGACATGAGAGGAAAAACGGTGAGGTTACCGCCTGGAAAAGCGGACCTGCAAGCGAAGCGTGCCGGCATTTTTTGGGGAAGAACCGGCCAAAGCGCTTGCGGCGGGTTGGCGGGCTGGCGACACTGGGTTTTCGCGATGAAAACCAAGATCTTTGTCGATGGACAGGAAGGCACCACGGGCCTGCAAATTCACGAGCGCCTCGCGCTGCGTCCCGAGCTGGAGCTGATCGAGATCGATCCGGCCAAGCGCAAGGATCCGGCTGCGCGCGCCGCCTGCCTGAACGCCGCCGACGTGGCGTTTCTCTGCCTGCCCGACGCCGCCTCCAAGGAGTCCGCCGCGCTCGTCACAAACCCGAACACTTGCGTGATCGACGCCTCGACCGCGCACCGCATCGACGCGGCGTGGGTCTATGGCGTGCCCGAACTCGGCGAGGAATACCGCGCGGCCATCCGCACGAGCAAACGCATTGCCAATCCCGGCTGCCACGCCACCGCCTTTGCGCTGGCGATCCGTCCGCTGGTGCAACGCGGGCTCATCCCGGCGGATTTCCCCCTCTCGTGTTTCTCGATCACCGGCTACAGCGGCGGCGGCAAAAAAATGATCGCCGACTATGAACAGTCGCCCTTGCCCGAGACGCTCAAAAGTCCGCGGCCCTACGCGCTCGGTCTGATGCACAAGCATCTGCCGGAAATGCGCGTCCACACCGGTCTCAAGGAATCGCCGATCTTCAGTCCGATCGTGGCCGGCTTCTACAAGGGTCTTACGGTGACCGTGCCCCTCCCGCTGCGCCAACTGCCCGTCTCGCCGAGCCCGCAGGCGTTGCACCACGCGTTGCGCGAGACGTATGCCGGCGAAAAATTCATCCGCGTGCTGCCGTTCGACGACGAACGCGTCCTCGACGCCGGCTTCTTTGACGTGCAGGCGTGCAACGACACGAATCGCTGCGACCTCGCCGTTTTCGGCCACGCCGATCAGGCGGTGGTCATGGCGCGTCTGGACAACCTGGGCAAGGGAGCCTCGGGCGCGGCCATCCAGTGCATGAACATCCACCTCGGGTTGGATGAAGGCGCGGGCCTGGTCGCCTGATTTTTTGAAGACCGCCGCATGAGCCACTCGTCCCGCATCCTCGTGATCGAAGACGAGCCGGCCATCGCGGACACGCTCGTGTATGCGTTGCGCACGGAGGGCTATGTCCCCGAGTGGCACGCGACCGGGCGCGACGGGCTGGTGGCGTTCGCCCGCGAGGCGTGCGCACTGGTGATTTTGGACGTGGGGCTGCCCGACATGAGCGGGTTCGACCTGTGCCGCGAGTTGCGCGCGCGGGCATCGGTGCCGGTGTTGTTTCTTACAGCGCGCTCGTGTGAAGTCGACCGCGTGGTCGGTCTCGAATTGGGCGGCGACGACTATGTGACGAAGCCCTTCAGTCCGCGTGAAGTCACCGCTCGCGTTCGCGCGATCCTTCGCCGTGCAGGCATGGCGGCACCTGCCGCCGCAGTCGGAGCGGTGGAGCGATTGATGCCCGAAAAAAGTTCGGCCGGCGCGGGTCTGAAAATCGATGCCGAGGGCAAGGTCGCGTTTTGGAGCGGGATTCGGCTGGAGCTGACGCGGTATGAGTTTCGCCTGCTGGCGGTGCTGCATTCGCGTCCGGGCCGGGTGTGGTCGCGCGATGACTTGATGACACGCGTGTGGGAAGATCCCGGGGCGAGCCTTGATCGCACGGTGGACGCGCACATCAAAACGCTGCGGTCCAAGCTGCGGGCGGTCGCGCCGGATGCGGGCCTGATTCAGACGCACCGGGGCGAGGGATATTCGTTGCGCATATCGCCGTGAAAATCCGCACGGCAATCTTCGGCGTGTATGCGTGCGCATCGGCGCTCGGGTTCGCGGTGCTGATGGCGTTTATTTTGAAAGAGGTGCGGCCGCGCTATGTGGAGTCGATGCGGCGCACGCTGGCGGACACCGCGGCGTTGCTGGCGGTGATTTTGGAGGGTGATCTCGAAAAAAAGCCGGTGGCCGATCTCGCGGAGACCTGGCGTGGCAACCTGGGTCCGCTGGAACGCGCGTCGGGCGGACTGCGCGTCTATGTGACGGATGCGCGCGGCATCGTGGCGTTCGACTCGGCTGGCGGGCGCGATGTCGGCCGCGATTACACGCGGCGACCCGAGGTGGCGGCGTATTTTGAAAAAAACTACGAAGAGCCGGACAACCTCGATCTGGTGAACGGCGAACTGCGGGTGACGGCGCCGGTGCGGCGCGGGGGCGCCGTGGTCGGGGTGGTGGGGGTGGCGCGTCCGCTCAGCTCGGTGACCGAGGCGATTTTGCGGGCGCGGATGCGGCTGGCCGTCGGCGGGTTGGCGGTGGCGGCGTTGATGATGGTGGCGGGCTGGTGGATCGCGGCGAAGCTGACGGGTTCGCTGGAGCGGTTGACGGCGTATGCGGAGGCGGTGCGCGACGGGCGGGCGGGGGCGCAGCCGCCGGCGTCACGGGCGAGCGAAGTCGCGGCGCTTGGACGCGCGTTTGAGGAGATGAGGGTGGCGCTGGAGGGAAAGGCGTATGTGGAGCGCACCACGCAGGCGCTGGCGCACGAGGTGAAGGCGCCGTTGTCGGCGATCCGCGCGGCGGCGGAGTTGTTGCAGGAGGACCTGCCCGAGGCGGAGCGGATGCGGTTTTTGTCGCACTTGCGCACGGAATCGGAACGCGTGACTCAAATCGTGGACCGGATGCTGCGGCTGGCGGCGCTGGAGGCGCGACGGGAATTGGAGGGCGTCGAACGCATGGCGATGGGCGAAGTCGTGACGGAAGCGGTCACGGCGTTGCATCCGGTATGGACGGCGCGCGGGCTCGATGTGAGCGTCGAAGATAGTGCTGGCGACGGCGGTTGGGTGCGCGGTGAGCGGTTTTTGCTGGTGCAGGCGGTGGTCAATCTGGTGCAGAACGCGATCGAGTTTTCACCGACGGGCGGACGGGTGGCGGTGCGCATCGAGCCGTGCGATGGAGATCGGAACGGGATGCGTGAAGTTCGGGTGGTGATCGACGATCAAGGGCCGGGCGTGCCGGAATTCGCGCGCGAGCGGATTTTTGAGCGGTTTTATTCGCTGCCGCGACCGGACGGCGGACGAAAGAGCACGGGCTTGGGGCTGGGCTTTGTGCGTGAGATCGCGGCGCTGCACGGCGGGAGTGTGACCGTGGATAATCGTGCCGAGGGCGGCGCGCGGGCCGTCCTACGGGTGCCGGTGGCGAACGATTAGCGAAGGCGCCGGAACTAGGACGGCGGGGGGGGGCAGGCGGTGGTTTTTCGCGGAGAATTCATGCTGGCTTCACGCGGGCTTCATGCACGGCTGCGAGGATGGGCGGATGAATTCCGAATCTTCGTCGGTGGTGGCGGGTGTGCGCGGTTGGTTTCGTCGGCGAGCGCTCGTTTTTAAACTGATGGGCGTGGCCATGATCGGCCTGCTCTTGTTCATCCCGCTCGGGATGGTGAACTCGACTTTGAGCGAGCGGTCGTCGCGTTATCACGAGGCGGTGCGGGCGATCACGCAGGCGTGGGGTGGCGCCCAAAGGGTGGGCGGGCCGGTCTTGGTGGTGCCTTACACCTATAAAGCGACGGCAGTGGAGTCGCGGTTGGTCGAGGGACGACGCATGGAGGTCAACGTGGACCGCGAAATACGGGGTGAGGCGTTTTTTCTGCCGGAGCGGCTGGTTGTGGACGGCAACGTGGTGCCGTCGCTGCGCAAGCGGGGCATTTATGAGACGCCGGTCTATGCGGCGAAGCTGGCGATTTCGGGAAAATTTGCGGCGCCGGTGTTTGGTTTTCCGGCGGTGCGCGGGCTGGAGCCGCAATGGGAACAGGCGAGGGTGTGTTTCATTATCAGTGACTTACGCGGGACGGAGGCGGATTTGACGTTGCTCTGGGCCGGGACGAGCCTGGCGTTGCAGCCCGGGGCGAGGTTGGCCGGCCTGGGGGCGGGCGTGCATGTGCCGGTTAAGGCGGTGGCTGGAACCGGCATGGAGTTTTCCCTGCGGCTGACGCTGAACGGGAGTGAGTCACTGCGATTCCTGCCGCTGGGCCGCCAGACGGAGGTGAAACTGGCGTCGGAGTGGACGGATCCGAGTTTTGACGGGGCGTATCTGCCGAACGAGCGAGCGGTGGGGATGGAGGGCTTTAACGCGGCGTGGCGGGTGAGTTATTATGGGAGGAGTTTTCCGCAGCAGTGGTTGGAAGGTGGGGACGGTCAGCCCAGCGTGCAAAAAATCGAGGAATCCGGGTTTGGCGTGAGTTTGCTGGAGCCGGTCAACGCCTACCGGATCGTGGAGCGGGCGATTAAATACGGGATGCTCTTCATCACGTTGGTATTCATGACGTTTTTCTTGTTTGAGGCCGTGTGCGGCCTGCGGTTGAGCGCGCTCAACTACCTGTTGGTGGGCGGGGCGTTGTGCCTGTTTTACCTCGGGCTGCTGGCTTTGGCGGAGTTTTGGGCGTTTGGGGCGGCCTATGCGCTGTCGGCGGGTGCTTCGACGGTGCTGATCGGGTTGTATGCGCGGAGAGTCTTGCGCGGAGGACGACGGGCCTGGCTGGTTGGCGGGATGCTGGGCGGAGTTTATGGCTACTTGTATTTTGTGCTGCAGATGGAGGATTTCGCGTTGTTGGCGGGGACGGGGGCGTTGTTCGCGTTGCTGGCGGCCGTCATGTATGCGACGCGGCGCTGGGAGGGGCGTGACGAGGTGGTGGCACCGGCCGGGGAACCGGAGGGCGTATGAAGGCATGCCGACTGCCGCGGCTGCACTGTGCGTTGGCCGGAGTGCTGCCGCTGCGGGTGGGGCGGGGATTGGCCTTGCCGCGGGAACGTGTGGCGGGGACGGTCTTCCGCATGAGTTTATACGAGGTCAAAGCCGAGATTTCCCCTGAAGCCGTCGATGCCATCGACGACGTGTTGCTGGAGTTGGGCGTGGACGGCTGGAGCATTCTCCAAGACGTGATCGTCAAACGGGCCTGGATCGTGGGCATTTTCGAAGGAGAGACGGCGGCGAAGACGCGTTGGACCGAACTGGTGCCGCTGATCGCTTCGATTGCACAGCCGGCCGAGCCGGAAGTGCGGGCGCTGGCCGATCAGGATTGGCGCGACAGCTACAAAGCGCACTTCAAGGCCTCGCAATTTGGCCGGTTGCACTGGGTGCCGGTGTGGGAGCGCGAAAAATTCCAGCCGGGGGCGGGAGAGGTGGTTATCTGGCTCGATCCGGGCTTGGCCTTCGGCACCGGAAACCACGAAACCACGCGGCTTTGCTGCGAACGCTTGGTCGCGCTGGCGGCTCAATCCGGTGCCGGGGAGGGGGACCAGCGGGTGATCGATGCGGGGTGCGGGTCGGGTATTCTGGCGCTGTCGGCGGCCAAGTTGGGATTCAAGCGCATCGCCGGCTTCGACAACGACCCCGAGGCCGTTCGCGTGAGCTTGGAAAACTCCGAACTCAACGGCTTGGGCGGGGCGGTGGACTTTTTCACGGGTGACCTTGTGAGCGGTCTGGCCGGCGGTCGTCAGGCTGAAATCGTGTTGGCCAACATCCAAGCCGACGTCCTGATGCGGTTTGTGGCCGAACTGACCGGCGCGGTGGCTCCGGGCGGTGCGTTGGTGTTGAGCGGGATTTTAGCTATCGAGCTGGATAAGGTGAGGGCGGTTTTCGCTGCCGCCGTTCCGACTTGGACGATGGAGAGTCGGGTGATGGGCGAATGGAGCGATGTGCAGTTGATTCGGCCATAACGGGCCTTTTGGGGTCGATGATCGGATTTTAGCCCAGAAACACCCCGGAAGTAACTATTTTAGGGGTGTTTTTAGGGCAAAATTCGCGTTCGGGAAAAATCTTTGGTGGGTGAAATTGAAGCTGTTTTCACCTCTGAAAGTGGGCTGAATTCCTCGGAAATATTTAATTTTTGGGGGCAATTTTGAACGTTTTCAGGGTTTTTGACCCAAAATTCAAAGATTGCACAATCCGGCAGTTTCCGTTTCTGAATCTGCCTCAATAAGGGGAATCCGTTTCCTTCTCATTAACTCAACTGAGGCACACCTTGGACTTAAAACAGATCAAACAAATCATCGACCTAATGAAGCGCTCCGAACTGACCGAATTCGCGGTCGAGGAAGAGGGCTTTAAGTTGAAGATCCGTCGCGGCGCCAACGGCCTTCCGGTGGTCAGCAGCAGCGGTGGCTCGAATGTTCCGTTTTCGTCCTTGAGCGAAAACGCTCCGGCGCCTGTTGCCGCCGCTCCTGCACCCGCTCCGGCAGCCGCTGCGCCCGCGCCCGCCGGGGATGAAGCTGGCGTGACCTACATCAAATCGCCCATGGTGGGTACATTCTACCGTTCCGCCTCTCCGGAGAGCAAACCGTATGCGGAGAATGGTACCAAGGTCGTCGAAAACTCCGTGGTCTGCATCATTGAGGCCATGAAGATCATGAACGAAATCCAAGCGGAGGCCAAGGGCACGGTCATTGAGGTCCTTGTCGAAAATGGTCAGCCCGTTGAATACGGCCAGAAACTTTTTAAGATCAAGCAGGGCTGAGCTTCACTCGTCGCCCTTGTCTCCCTAACCGCTAATCGTCACTGGAATCGCTAATTAAAATTGGCGCATCTTAGTGCGATCTAGCGGTTTATTTATTACCTCTCTTTCCAGATGATTCAGAAAATCCTCATCGCCAATCGCGGTGAAATCGCCCTCCGCATCGTCCGCGCTTGTCGCGAGCTCGGCATTAAGACCCTCGCCGTTTACTCCGAGGCCGACGTTCAGTCCCTGCACGTTCAGCTTGCCGACGAGGCCATCTGTATCGGTGGTCCGCGTGGTGCCGACAGCTACTTGAGGGCTGATCGTATCATCGCGGCTGCTGAAATCGCGGATGTCGACGCCATCCATCCCGGTTACGGGTTTCTCTCGGAGAACGCCAAGTTTGCCCAGCAGTGCGAGTCGTGTAACATCAAGTTTATCGGGCCCAAGTCCAAGTCCATCGCCATGATGGGCGACAAGGCTGTGGCCAAGGACACGGTCAAAAAGGCCGGTGTGCCGACCGTTCCCGGTTCCGATGGTCCGATCGACAACGAGTCCGAGGCGGTTAAAATCGCCCGTAAGATTGGTTATCCGGTCATCATCAAGGCGGTTGCCGGCGGCGGTGGTCGCGGCATGCGCATCGCGCACAACGACATTTCCTTTGCCAAGGAATACCATGTCGCCCGCAACGAGGCCGAAAAGGCCTTCGGCAACGGCTCGGTTTACATCGAGAAATACATCGAGAAGCCCCGCCACATCGAGTTCCAGATTCTCGCCGACAGCCACGGCAAGGTTATCCATCTCGGCGAGCGCGATTGCTCCATCCAGCGCCGCCATCAGAAGCTGATCGAGGAGTCTCCCTCGCCCTTTCTGACCGCCGACCTGCGCAAACGCATGGGCAAGTTTGCCGTGAAGGCCGCCGAAGCCGCCGAATACGAGAACGCCGGCACGATCGAGTTCCTCGTGGATGCCAAGGGTAACTTCTATTTCATCGAGATGAACACCCGCATCCAGGTGGAGCATCCTGTGACCGAGGAGTGCACCGGCATCGATCTCATCAAACAGCAGATCCTCGTGGCCAACGGTGAGAAACTCGCCTTCGACCAGAGCGACATCACGTTCGACAAGCACGCCATCGAATGTCGCATCAACGCAGAGGACCCTGCGCGCAATTTCGTGCCGTCCCCCGGCACCATCGGGCTTTATTACGCTCCGGGCGGCCACGGTGTGCGCGTCGATTCCCATGCGTATTCGGGTTACACGATCCCGCCCTATTACGATTCCATGATCGGCAAGCTCATCTGCTACGGTCGTGATCGCCAGACCGCCATCCAGCGCACCTACCGTGCGTTGAACGAATATCTCATTCGCGGTATCAAGACCACGATTCCGCTCCACAAGGCGATCATGAGCGACCCGACTTTCATCGAGGGCAAGGCCACGACCGCCTACATGGAAGACTTCTTCGCCCGCACGCCGACCGATTTGTTCTCCTGATCGGTTGGCAGGTTTTTGGGGCGAGTTTCACTCCCGCGGACCTCTGGGTCGCGGGAGTTTTTTTGTCCGAATGCGGAGCCGACCCTTGCAACTCACGCGCAACCGGCGTTAGTGGAAGCAGCTAAATTATCATGGAATCGTCCGAGTTCACTCCCAACCCCCGCTTCGACGACCAGCCCGAGCTTGGCGAGATCAAGATCAACCACAACGTCGTGGCCAGCATCGTGCGCCTGGCGGCCTTGCAGATCCCGGGTGTGGCCGGCGTTGGCGGCGGCCTCGTGGATGGTATCACGGAGCTGTTTGCCAAGCGTCGTGAGTCGGATCATCGCGGCGTGCGGGTGACCGAGACCGACGGTGATACCTACGCGATCGAGCTTCGGGTGGTCATTAATTACGGTTCCGAGATCGGAAAAACGGCCTACGAGGTTCAGGTGGCCGTGCGCAAACAGGTCATTGCCATGACAGGTAAAAACGTGGCGAAGGTGGACGTCATTATCGAGGGGGTTCGTCTTCCGGGCGATCAGGGGACTGCCCGGGATAAGTCGGATGATCTCTGGCCCGATGCGCCGGCCACGGATTGAACCATGTTTCAAGGATGGTCGCCACAGCCCAGCCGATGCCTCTGGAATTCTTTGATTTTACCGCGACGCAATACGCGATGATTTGGGGTGCGCTGGCCTTGTTGGTGCTGCTCCTCTGTCTGCGGCCGGCATCCACGCTGACGCTGTCCACGGATGAAAAAGGGGAGCTCCGCATTTCCCGGCATGCATTGCATCGTCTGATCGAGACCTGTTGTGAACAGCTAAGAGGTGTGGCCTCGGCGCGAGCCATGGTTAGCCGCCGCCGGGATCGGTTTTACGTTACGATCCGTCTAAAGGTTCGTCCGAATGCCAAGCTGGATGCTATCCAAGGCTACCTCACCCAAGAAGTGGGAGACATTTTTAAGGAAAATCTCGGTGTGGGGGAGATCGGCCGCGTGCGAGTCAAGGTAGTTGGCGTGACTCCTGAGCCCGCTACCTTCTGAGGCGCTGAACCTTGGGGGGGCGGAAGTGAATCATTGCCCCGTTTACCGCATCTTCTTGGGATGCCGGGGCCTGCCGGCGGCTCTTAATGAATTTGTCCGTTTGTTCTTTAGGCCTGTTCTCAATCGGCTCGTGCCCAGCAGTTGATCGCGGTTGGTTGGTTCAGGCGGGATGTTTGGGATGTAGGCGTGGGTGCGGTCATGTCGGCCATAGTCCCATATTCGGGTCACGCTGCGTGCTATAGCGGGTGGGTCCTTGGGTGCCTCTGGGGGTGATGTGTGTGCCGATTCGAAAATCGTCTCCCAAAACGTATTCTAAATTAGGATACGGATTGGGGTTTTTATATGGATTGGGTGTGCTTGTCTCGTTGGCTTTGGTGAAGTGGTATAAAAAAATATCACATATCAGAATGATATTAAGAAACTTGTGGATCTAATTTTTGTTTTTCAAAAAAACGCTTGAAGGAAGGGGGAGGGTTTCCATTGTCCGCACTCCCATCGATGAGCGGCGCGGCAACGCGAAGCGAAACGGTGGGGGTTCTTTGAAGGATTTTCCGCCAAACGCGTTGATAGTCTTGTTCGAATTTTTTTCGAGAAAGGTATTGACGGAGGGAAGTGGGAATGTCTTCGTTTGAACTCTTTCCTCTAAACAAGGAGACGCTCTTTGAAATTTACTTTGTGCGATTGATTGGGACCCCCAATCAAAAATATATTATTCCAAATATGAGCATGGCCCAACGGGCTATGCTCTAGTAGTTCAAGAATCACTAGGTTCTGAACTCTCTTTTTCGGAGAGTTTGATCCTGGCTCAGAATGAACGCTGGCGGCGTGGTTAAGACATGCAAGTCGAACGGTTTTTATGATGTAGCAATACATTATAAAAGCAGTGGCGAACGGGTGCGTAACACGTGAACAATCTACCTTTTAGTGTGGAATAGCTCTCCGAAAGGAGAATTAATACCGCATGTGATTGAGGCTCTCATGAGCTTCATATTAAAGTCGGGGACCGCAAGGCCTGACGCTAGAAGAGGAGTTCGCGGCCTATCAGCTAGTTGGCGAGGTAACGGCTCACCAAGGCTAAGACGGGTAGCTGGTCTGAGAGGATGACCAGTCACACTGGAACTGAGACACGGTCCAGACACCTACGGGTGGCAGCAGTTTCGAATCATTCACAATGGGCGAAAGCCTGATGGTGCGACGCCGCGTGAGGGACGAAGGCCTTCGGGTCGTAAACCTCTGTCACCGGGGAAGAAACGCTGCATATTAATCGTATGCAGCCTGACTTAACCCGGAGAGGAAGCAGTGGCTAACTCTGTGCCAGCAGCCGCGGTAATACAGAGACTGCAAGCGTTATTCGGATTCACTGGGCGTAAAGGGTGCGCAGGCGGTCGTGTGTGTCAGATGTGAAATCCCGGAGCTTAACTCCGGAACTGCGTCTGAAACTACATGACTAGAGCATTGGAGAGGGAAGTGGAATTCATGGTGTAGCAGTGAAATGCGTAGATATCATGAGGAACACCAGAGGCGAAGGCGACTTCCTGGACAATTGCTGACGCTCAGGCACGAAAGCATGGGGAGCAAAAGGGATTAGATACCCCTGTAGTCCATGCCCTAAACGGTGCACACTAGGTCTTGGAGGATTCGACCCCTTCAGGGCCCAAGCTAACGCGTTAAGTGTGCCGCCTGAGGACTACGGTCGCAAGACTAAAACTCAAAGGAATTGACGGGGGCCCGCACAAGCGGTGGAGTATGTGGCTTAATTCGATGCAACGCGAAGAACCTTACCTAGCCTTGACATGCACTAGACCGAGCCTGAAAGGGCTCTTTCCTTCGGGACTGGTGCACAGGTGCTGCATGGCTGTCGTCAGCTCGTGTCGTGAGATGTTGCGTTAAGTCGCGCAACGAGCGCAACCCCTGTCCTTAGTTGCCATCATT
>Ga0068869_100000047_pt1 | contig 51131 bp, 35 predicted proteins | sample KBSMisM52_FD_64676 | JGI IMG/M metagenome (GOLD analysis project Ga0068869, IMG submission 64676) | Miscanthus rhizosphere microbial communities from Kellogg Biological Station, Michigan, USA - KBS Miscanthus M5-2 | ecosystem: Host-associated > Plants > Roots > Rhizosphere > Soil ... | reverse complement strand
AGTGCTCAGGCGGCCGGCCGTGTCGTAGCCATATACCACGTTGTAATCCTGATCGAGATCGCCGGTGACGCCGAGTTCAAAACCGTCGTTGCGACCTGGAACTTGCCCGGTGCCAGTTGTCTGGTAGCTGCGGGTCAAGATGCGGCCTCCGTAGAAGGTCGCATCGAGCTGCTCCTGGTCGGGGCGCAGGGTGCTCGGCACGTAGGTGAAGGTGCGCGTGCCGGTGGCGTCGGTCACGGCCTTTTGCGCACCGAAACGGGTGTAGGTGACGGCCACGTCGGGCGTGGTGTCGGAGTAGTCGGTCGAAGCTAGATCACCAGACGACGTATAGCCATACGTCGTGATTAAGGGTGAAGTTGAAGTTGAACGAGCCCAAGTGCGGGTGAGCAGGCGGCCGGAGGGCTTGTAGGTGTAGCTCGGGCCCGTGTTGTCGGCGTAGAGCTTTTGCGTGAGCCAGCCGCGCGCCGGGTCGTAGTTCCAAGTAGTGACGGCTGCTCCGGCGCTCGTAGTGGCGTTTTGCCAAGTGGTAAGCGTCTTCATGCGACCTTGCAGATCGTAGGTGTATTCCACCGGGTAGGTTTGCGAACCGCTGACTTTCTTGCGCTGGTTATTGCGCAGGTGATAGTCGTTGGTGGTCACGTTACTGTCGGGGCGCGTGATCGTAAGTTGGTTGCCCAACGCGTCGTAGGCATAGGTGGTCGTCTCGGTGTTGTTATTCACCTTGGTCGTTAGCACTTCGTCGCGGTTGGTGTAGGTGTAAGTGATGGCCCCGGTGCGGGCGTCGGTCTGCGAAGAGACGCGGTTGTGTGCATCATATCCAAACGTCGTTTGGGTGATTAAGGTGGAAGTTGAAGCGTAAGTGGCGGATGAGGCCAAGCGTCCGGCGGTGTAGGTCTGCACCTGACGACTGCCGTCAGGTCGGATGACGGTAACGGTCCACGCGCCGGGAACGGAGCGGGCGATCGCGGTGGAGGCGGTCGCGCCGGCGGCATCGGTCTGCCAGCTCTGGTTGCCGTAACCGTCCTGTTCAGAGACAGAGACGGTGGTGGCGGTGTTGGCGTTGTCGGTCGCCCAGACTTGCGTGGTGGTGCGGCTCACAATGGTGCCCGATTTGGAATAGGCATCGCGAACCGTCTTGGTGATGCGGTCGGTGCCGGTGTAGTCGATCACGCCGTTTTGGTTCAGGTCGATCGCGGTGACTTCACGCTCCCCCTTCGTATTGTAGGCAAAGAGCGTGGCCACGCCGTCGGGATCGGTCTGCTTTTCAAGCTGGCCGAGCGCGTTGTAGGTCATCGAGGTAAAGACAGTGCCAGCAGGCGCGGGATATTCCGTCTTCACGGTGTGCCCAGCGAGATTGGCGTAGGTTTTGATCCACTCGGTTTCGACGGAGGCGTCGCCGACTCTGATTTCCTGCGTCCACTCGCCGGCCAGACCGCTAGCGGTCCAAGTGCCATAAGCGTATTTCAGCGGCGAAACAGCGGTGCCGGAAACTTCCTTCGTGCGGCCATCACCATAGGCGGTCTCGATGCGGGTGCCTCGGGTGGCGCCGGAGGTAGCTGCGGGATAGGTCGTAGTGGAGACCAGTCCGCCGCCGGTTGGATAGCTGTAAGCGTAATCGGTTTTGTTGTTCAGCGCGTCGTAAGTTTCGATCACCTGGCCTGCGAGGTCGTAAACAGTCTTGGCCACCCGGATGTCGCTACTGTCGGTGCCAATCCGGTGGCGCTCGAGGACGCGGTCGGCCGCGTCGTAAACCACATGCTCGGTGACTCCAAGCCGGGTGGTGTCGGCGCGGCGGTTCAGCGCGTCGTAGGCGTAACTGGTGGTGACGCCGTTGCGGTCAGTCTCGGAATCGACGAGGAAGTTGCCGGAAGAACCTGAGCAGGTGCCGCAAATGGCGGAAGATCCCACGTAAGCGATACTACGGGTAGTGCCGTCCCCGTAGCCGATAAGGGTGGGACGTCCGAGAGAATCGACCGTGAGAGCCGACCACGTGGACAAGGTAAGGCCCGAGGCAATATCTATGTCGTCCTCGGCAATGGTTTGGTCGGAAGAATTGGTTGTGGTGACCGTGCGTGCGCCGGAAACGATGCCCGTCAGGCTAGGATTGGGCGCGCCGGCGTCACGGGTAACGATGCGATCGCCACCGGACTGGGCATAGGAGAAAAATGTCATCGTGCCGTCAGGCTGTCGCGTCCACTTGGTTTTTCCCTGAAGAAGGGCCGTGGGATGCGATGACTTGTAGGTGCGGGTCTTGGAGACAAGGTTGTCTACCGCATTCCAAGCAGCTCCTGGCGTGACGGCGGTGATGGACTGGCGCTCGAGTTCAGAATTCGTGATATCGTCGATCTCCACCTCATAACTACGGGCGACTTCCTGTCCTCTAATGGTTGTAGCATGGGTGCCAATCGGATTGGAGGTGGCGTAGGTGTTTGTTTCCACCTTGTTATCGCTTTCGGATTCAGTGGTAGAATCCAGATAACGACTCACCGTCTTACTAAGACGGCCATTGGAATCATATCCATAGTTTTCCCAGTAGCCATCGTGGCGAACCATGCGCTTAACCTGACCGTAGCCAGCGGGCTTGGGATCAGAGGGATTCGTGGATCCGTCGATGTAGGTCCAAGTAGTCGTGAGCGGGCCTCCGTCCGAATCGATTACTTCGCGCGTTTTGGCGAAACCAAAAGCAAAATTCTCGTAAGTGGTAACCACCTTGGAAACAAGGTTGTTCGCGGTGTCGCGCAACATGCGAATGTCATCATAGCTTTGCTGATCCGCGCTCCACACCTGCTGCTTGCCTTCCTTTTTCAACCCTCCGGCATAGCTGAGCACGCATTCACCAAATTCGCCCGTGTGCGGGATAGTAAACCATGTGTAGTCGTAGGTGATCGGATTCCCAGAGGAGGGCTGATCGGTCACCAGCAGTCGATTTTGTGCGCCGAGATATTGGCGACCCGCCTGGAAATAAGTGTCGGCCTGAAAAGTCGTGCCGGCGCCATCGGTATAAGCCAAGCCACCGGCATTGATGGCGACGATGAATTTACCGGGGTAATCCGTTGAGCCGCCGGCAAAGCCAGTCTCCGCAAGAAACACCGTCGAGTCGCCTGCGGTGAACGAGGGGCCGCCGGCATTAACCGCAGCCACCGTGAGGCCGGAGGCGACCGATTTTACCTTGATGGCATTTACCCGCGGTTCATCCGTCACGGGGACAAAATCCAACGTTAGGTGCCCGTCGATAACGGTAGCCGTAAAGGTTTCGGTCTTCGCTGAGTTGGCAGCCCCGGCCTGTGCGTAGATGTCGTAATCATTAAGGACCACAACTCCCTGCGCCTTCACATCAAACACGCGCTTGCCGGCTTCCGTGTAAACAGGCTCGGAAAAGTGGAGGGTAACCTCGTAATCTCCATTCGCAAGGGCTGCTTGGTAGGTCGATGCACCGGTGTGCGCCGACTGATAAAGCGCGTCGTCCGTCGTGCCGACGATGCTTACGGATCCTCGAACCACCCCAATCGTCGAAACCTGAGCCCCATAGGTTGTCGATTTAAACCTAAGATTCAATTCTCCGTCTGACACCATAGTGGCCACCTCTTCAATCTTGGCGGTGTTGCGGGCACCAGCAGCGGCCATCACATCATAATTGGCCAGCACAACAGTGCCCTCGGCCGAAACGTTAAACACACCCGCCCCCACGGCGTCGTGATAAAGCTCAGCGAAACCTAAGCGAACCTCCAATGGGCCATTGGGCACCGGAATATTGTAACTAAAATCCTGCCCCCAGCGGGCCGATTGATAAAGGACATCGTCGGTCGTATTTGCGATAGGAGTGGCCCCGGGATTTGCGAAGGTCACGGTCTTGATAAGCGAATTATCGCTCTTGTTGTAGAACTTAAGCCGGTAGGCGTCTGCGCTAAGGATCTCAACGGAGGCGAGTCCGTCATCGGTTTCCAGAGAAGTGAGCACTCCTCCGGTGCGGTTAACGATCACACCACCTGAAATGGTGAGACTTTCCGGCGAATAGAGATCCAGCTTAGGGCTGTTGGTGGAAAGAAACAGCGTGCCGCCGCCGCCGTCCAAATTGTGGCCCAGATGATACATCACCTCGATGCTTTGATTGCTACCCCCGCCAGAGCCGGTTCCGCCCGAGGCCGTCGGTTTCACATCCGTTTTTTCGTCGGCCTTTACTTCCTCGGTTCCCTTCAGGCCAATCAGCCTTACTGTGAACTTGCAGGCGCAATCCGCACTGATCGTATATGTGTTCGCTCCTTCATTACCATCCTCATCACTCCCGGACTGCGTTTCGCCGCCCTTCCCATCCTTATAGAAGAACCGCACGATGGCCGGCTTTGTTGCGAGACCGCCGCCGTTTTCTTTTTCCTCCTCCTTAATTTTCAGCTTCACCTCAACGCTGCCGCTACTTTGTAACGTCGCAGTCACACTCTCGATGGATATTTTTGACTTGGGCACATTCGTCGATGAACCCGACGAAGGGGTCGGATTGTGATTCACCGCACGCAGCGCCGGGGCACAGAGCAGCGCCGCGCAGACGACGGGAAGAGCCAGACGGAAGAGACGGAATAAACAACGGAGGTTCATGGACGAAGTGATCGGTTAAAGCGGGAAAGCGGTCAGTTGATGGAAAATCGTTTCAGGGCGGACTCGGCCGGGATGCGGAGACGTTGCTCCCGACCGGTGGCGAGTTGTTGCAGGTAGTCGCGGGTTGCGGTGCCTCCACCCAAGTCGCCGAGCGTGGCAATGGCGGCGATGCGGAAGGGATAGCTCGCCTTGGGCGAGCGGGCGACGTCCCACGCGAGCGAGCGGGCCTCGGTGTGCTTCAGTTGTCCGCAGACTTGCAGGGCGGTGGCGCGGCTCGTCTCGGGTTGGGTGGTGTCGGCGGCCAGCTTGAGAGCTGAAGTAGCGAGCAACGAGTAGCGGGTAGCGAGCAGGTCGGAGTTCCGGGCCTCCGTGGCGGCCCGGGCGTCTTCGCGCCAGAACGACAGCAACTGCAGCATCGCAGTCGCCGCGAGGGCGGGGTCTTTACCGGTCGCAACCTGCCACTGCTTATCGATGTCGGCGGCCTGCCCGAGCGCTGCCAAGTGCTGAAGCGCATAGTCGCGCATGCCGGGCTCTTGGGCCGGATCGTCGTGAATCCGCTGCAGCAGGCCGGAAAGGGCGGTCTCGGAACCTTTTTGAGCGACGAGGACATTGAGCACGTCGTTCTTGAGCGCACGCACCTGATCCACCGTGAGACCGGCCGGTATCCTGACAGCCGCCACAAAGGCCATCAGCCGCTCTACCTGCTCCTTGGCCAACCCGGAGCCGAGCGAATGCACCACCTCCAGCCGCCAAGCATACGCCAACCCGGAGTCCACGCCCAGCGCCGCCTCCAGAGTGGGCAGCTTGGGAGCGGTGCGAACGGTGCCGTCGGGCGCGGTGGACGGAAGATCCCGGCGCGTGTTGGTCGCGACGGTCTGAACCTGCACCTCGTCCGTCCGTTTCGGAGCCGCCGTCTGGGCGGAAGCCGGCGGCCGGCCGGCTTCCCGCTGCATGCGCCAATAGCCCACGCCGGCGATGGCGACGAGCAGGGGCAGTCCAACGACCCAGACCGGACGGCCAAACTTGAGGGAGGAACGAGGCATCGGTGCTGAAATCGACAACTTAGAAGCCGCCGAGGAAGGTCGTGCCGTCGTAAACGGAGATACGATGGCAGAACGAGTGGGGCATGCCGGCCGGATAGAGAAACTTCACGTAGAGACGACCGAGCGAATCGAAATCCGCCGCGGTAAAGACCTTGTGGATGGTGCCATCGTCGAAGGTCACGCCCCACACGAAAATATCGACCTCCACACGGGTAGTGGGCGTCACCTGGCTCAGAATGATCGGCGTGCCGATAAGCATGCTGCCGTCGGCATAGGTCACCAGGACATCGTCGGAGGTCTGATCGTCGCTGGCCACACGAAGGCTGTGGACGACCGCATGATTCAGAATCGGTCCGCCTTGGCCGAGGCGAGCGATCACCTGGCTGTCGCCGATATTTTGGGTGAGGAGCTGGAAACGTTGTCCGCCACCGGAGCGCGGCACGGGCGTGAGGAGCAGGCCTTGATCGACGTTGAGGAACACGTCGGTCGGAATCTGCGGATTGTCCCAAGGCACGACCACGCCCAAGCCTGCGGTGGGGTTGCCGTTGAAGACGGCTTCGACCACCTGGACGGTGAGCGTGCCGGTCGCGCCGGTCGCATACGTGCCGGTCACGGTGTAGGTGCCGGCCGTATCGAAGAGGTGGATGACCGGGACGGCTTGCGGAGAAGCCAGGTCCACGGTCACGGGCGAAGCACCGGCGGTGGCGATCGAAACCGTGGCGGAGCCTTCGGTGGCCTCGGCGGGGAATGCGGTGAAGCGCAGGCTGTCGCCTTTGCGAATCCGCAGGACGCCCGTAGGGAACACGCCGGTGTTGTCCGCCAGCAGATTGATCGGCTTCCAAGCGATCTGGGAGGAACGGACCACGGCGTTGTTTTCAAAGCTCGCGTTCACCGTGACCGCGCCGGCCGGCGACAGCGGCACATCGGCATACCAGCCGAAGCCCGGGGCCTGATTGACCGTGAGCGACACGCCCTCGGCGGTAACGTTCATCATCGAGATAAACCGGGTGGAGCCCTCGATGTTGGCGGGCGACACAAAGCTCTCCGTGACCTGTTGACCGACGGTGTTGATCAAGGCGAGACGATCATCGATCCAGTCGGAGCGGCCGTTGGTGTCGGAATCCACGCCGTCGAGCGCTTGCACCCGGAGGGCGTTGATCTGGATCGCGCGGTAGCTGAGGGTGCTGTCGTAGAAGACATGCACGCGATGGGTGCCGGCGGCGAGGAACGGAGTGGCCACATGGCCAAAGCTCACCTGACCATCTTCCAGGATCATTTCGACCCGTCCAAGGAATTGACCATCGACGGACAACTCCACCGGGAAGACGACGTTCACCGACTTGTTGATCGAGCTCTGCGCCTCGAGTTCGAGGCGGTAAACGCCCGCCGCCGGAAGCTCGATGTCGAAGTCGAGGGCCGACTTGGGCGTTTGCGAAACTATCGCGCCATCGACGACCTTCCACGAACCGGCGGAGGTCACCCCGGCGCTGCCGGCGTAAGCGGCCACCGTGCGCACCGTCACGTCCGCGGGCATGGGATCGGCGCCGGTGATGATCGCTTGATAATCGGGCGTCACCTGATCGTCGTAAGCACCATCGGAATTCGAATCCAGACGCAGACCGACGTGGGAGAAGATCCAGGTGGCGTTATTGGTGCCGTCCCAAGCCGTCATGCCGACCACGCACGGGCCGCTGAGATCGAGTTCGGCGGTTTCGGCGTGAATCCAAGACTGACCGTCGGCGGAATAATACGAGGTGATCACGCGGCCTTGGCGGCGGAGTTTCAGCCAATGCCCGGAGGTCGTCCGGTTGACGTCCGCCAAGTTCAGGCGCTTGAGCGACACGGTGGTCGCCTGAGCGGCCGGACGGACGTAGAACCAGCAGTTTCCGACCATATCGAGCGTGAGCGTGGCGGACGCGGCCTGGGGCTCCAGGGAAGAACGCACGACCAGCGCGCCCACTCCGCGGGTGTCTCCGGCTCCATCGACATACGCAGAGAACTCAAAGTCTCCCGGGACGGCTTGGTAGAGCACCCGGTAGGAGTCGTCCACGATGACATTCTTCTGAATTCCCGAGCCGTTGCTCGATATCAAATAACCTCCGGACGCGGTGCCGAAGGCCTGACCGGAAGCGGTCAATACGCCCACATCCGTGAACGTCCAAGGAGCCGTGCCCGTGGGCAGGATGGACGCGTCGTGAGGATTCGAACCGGTCCAGAACTCAAGATTGTCGGCGACACCATCGCCATCGGTATCGGGCACGGCCGGATTCGAGCCAAGTTGATATTCCAGCAGGTTGGACAAGCCGTCGCCGTCCAGGTCGCCATAAGCGCCATTGACCTCGTAGGGCTTGGTCAGGTCCAGACCCTGCGCGAGTTTCCAGGCGTCCGGAAGACCGTCGCCGGTCGCATCGTCCGCCCGGGGGGCGAAAGAAGCCAGATACTGGGTCGAGATCAGCGCCGGCGACTGACCCGGAATCTGCCAGGCAACCGATACGTGATCGTGGTCGCCGGCTTCCTTATGAAGCACCTCGAAATAATAATAGTGGCCGGCCTGGAGGGTGATCATCTGCGAGGCCTGCCCGAACAGTTGATCGAAACTCTGATAATCGGTATGCGACGCGGCTTGGGCGATTCTAACCCGGTCAAAGGGGCTTTCCGAAGGGCTCAACCAAAGCTGGGCCGCATCGTCGCCCGCGATCCAAAACTTGTAATCTCCGTCCACCGGAGCCTTGAGGTAGCCGCGAATGCGCAAGCCGTAGTTGTCGCCGATGTCCGGACCGATGTTCAGCGTATCTTTCAGCAGCCAGCGGGCCGAGGGCTGGGCCGGGAAGCGGGAGTTGTTCGTCAGGCTGGCCACCGCGCCACCCGTGATCCCCTGCCACTGCTCGACCACCACGACGCCCGGAACTTTATCCACACCTTGACCGGGATTCAGGCCGGCTTGGTATTTGAGCAGATTGGTCAGGCCGTCGCCGTCGGGCGTGAGGGCGGCGTCGGAAGCATCCAAGGGATTGAGTCCGTGGGCGGTTTCCCACGAGTCGGGGATGCCGTCGCTGTCGGAGTCGGAGGGGCGCACGGAGCCGGTCGGGACGAGGGCGTCGGACGTCGTGGAGTTGGACCAACGCAGTTGGATGCGGCCAACGTCGGCGCCGTTAAAGTATTCCACGACCACCTTGGGCTGGGTGCCGGCTTGCAAGACGACTTGGCCGGAAACTTCGGAAGCGGAGGCCTGGAGCGCCCAGCGGTCGATCACGAGCTGGCCGTCCACCCAGAGGCGAACGCCGCCGGTGGAGAGCGCGGTGAAAGTGTAGGTGTCGGAGGTCGCGGGCTGGAGGTCGCCCTGCCAGCGGGCGGAGTAGTTGGTCACGGCGACACCGGACGCGGGGGCCTGGCCGGCGGCCCAGGTGAAATCGAGCGTGGAGTCGCGGCGGCGGACGGTGGGCGGGCCGGAGAGACCGGTGTTCGAGAAATACTCCGCGCTCCAACCGCGAGAGTCGGAGAAAATCTCGGTCTGCACATGGTCGAAGAGGGTCTCGTTGAAGAGGGTGGAATTGTGGCTGCTCGCGGCGAGGCCGAGGAGCATCTCGCCGGTCATGCCCGACAAGGAACCGGCCTTGGTCCAGATGGAGCCATCGGCCGAGTAATAGGCAGTCGCATCGGAACCGAAGCGTTCGAGCTTGAGCCAGACGGGGGCGGTCCCGGTTGCGCTCGCCAGGTTGGCCGACGTGGCCCCGGGCACGGAACGCCACTGGAGGGTAAGGCCGTTGCCGGGCGTCACCGCCAGGAGCAGGTTGGGCGAATTGGAATCGAGGCTGGAGCGGAGCATCACACCACTCTTGGCCCATACGTCGCTGGAACCTTGGGAGGCCACCCGGACGATCACCCGACCGTCGGAGGGGAGTGATTGGTAAACGTAGCGGAAGTTGTCCACCCGGTCCCAGACGTCGTTGCCGCCGGCACGGACGAGCATCGTGTCGGGAGTGAACACGTCGATGTTGCCCTGATTGAGCGCGCCGATGTCGGCCACCTTCCAAGGCGCGAGGGTCAGGGGGGAAATACTTACGGAATCGAAAGCGACCTGACCGTAGGCGGCCGTGTTATGGGCGGAGAAGGCCAAGCCGGCATACACGGGCTGCGTGGCCGCGAAGCCGTGGGAGGCAAGCAGCGTCCAAGTCTGGCCGTCGTCGGAGTAATACCCGGCGATGGTGCTACCGGAGCGGCGCAGCGCCAGCCACTTGGGGGCGGTCAAGCCGGTGCGGTTGGTGAAACCGCAAGCGCCGCCGTTCGCATCGCGCCATTGGAAGGTCACCCCGTTGCCCGGAGTGACCGCGATGAAGATGTTGCGGGAGTTGGCGGCCAGGGATTCGCGAATCATCAGGCCGGCCTTGGCCCAACCGTCGGTGGCGGTGAGGCTGGCCATGCGAGCGATCACGACGCCGTCGCCGGCGAGGCTCTGTGAAGCGTAGTCACAGGAATCGGCTGCGTTCCACATATCTCCGGTGGCGGCGGACAGGGTGTAGACGCCCGCTTGATACTGGTTTCGACCGGGCAAGGTCATCGTGCCGATATCGGAGCCGTCCAACAGGAAGGCCGAGCCGGGGGAGCCGAGGAGGGCCTTGAGGGTGAACGTCACCACGCCGGGCTGGTTGCCGATGGAGGCCCGCGCGGTGGCGATCCCGCCGGTGGAGGAGAGCTTGAATTGGGTTTGAACGAGGCCGTCCGCGTCGGAGACGAGCGAGACGGTGGGTTGCCAGGTCGGATCGGAGCCGAAGGCCCCCTGCCCGCTCGCCAGCTGGAAGGTGACGAGCATGCCGGCCAGAGGTTCGCCGGTGTTCGCATCGGTGACTTTGACGGCGAGCGGTTGCGGCAGGACGGAGCCGGTGGCGGCGGTTTGATTGTCGCCGCCAATCAGGGACAGCGCGGGGCGTTGGCCGGAGGGGGTCGCCACGGTGGGATGGGTGCCGAGCTCCCACTCCTGACCGTTGGTCAGGCCGTCGCCATCGGCGTCGGCGGAGGGGGACACGCCCAAGTGGCCGAAATATTGGAGTTCCCAGGCGTCGCTCAGGCCATTGCCGTCGGTGTCGAGGGGCGTGGAGAGCTTGAGCTGGTCGCCCACGCCGAAAGCCCAGGTGGAGGTGGAGCGGTTGGCGTAGGCCACGCCGACCTGAATCGACGCGGTCATCGCAATGGTTTCGGTGCCCTGAGTGGTCCAGGTCACGCCGTCGGCGGAATACGCGGCAGTGAAGGTGTTGCCGACGCGATCCAGCTTGAGCCAGACGGGCGGGGTCTTGGCGACGGAGGACGAGCGGAAGGCGGTGGCCCCGGCGGTCGTCTGGCGGCTTTGGAAGACCAGGCCGTTGCTCGTGGTGAGAGAGAGGAGCACGTTCTTGGCGTTCGCATCGAGGCTTTCGCGCATCATCAGGCCGAGGCGGGTCCAGCCGTCGGCGGAGGCGATCGAGGAGACTTTGATGATCAGCGTGCCGTCGCCGGTGAGGGATTTGGAAACGAACTTGAGCTTGTCGGCGGGCGACCAGATGTCGGCGCCGAGGTTGGAAAGGACGTAGCTGCCGTCGTAGAGGGCAACGCCTTGGTCGGTGGATGTGCCGATGGCGCTTTCGGCCCAAGGCCAGGGCAAGGCCATCGCGGCATTGGTGGAGTCGAGCACCACCTGGTCAACCGCCACCGTGGTCAGCGTGCTGGTGGTCACATGGCTGCAGGCGGCCAAGCCCACGTAAACATCGGCGGCCATGACGAGGGCGATGCGCTGGGAAAGGACCCAGGTCACGCCGTCGGCGGATTGGTAGCCGGACAGCACGTTGCCGCGGCGCTCCAGCCTGAGCCAGCGGGGGACGACCACTCCGGTCGTCATGACGTTGACGCTGCCGCCGGACGTGGCGGCGCGATACTGCAAGCCCGTGCCGCTGCCGGGGGTGATCATCATCATCGCATACTTGGAGCCGGGGGTGAGGGTTTCCCGGATCATCAGGCCGGCCTTGGCCCAGACGTTGGTGTTGGTCAGGGACTTGAATCGGGCGGTGATCACGCCATCGCCGCTCAGGGCCTGATAGGAAAAGTGGAAGTTGTCCGCCGTGCCCCAAATGTCGGCTCCGGAGCCGGTGAGCGTATAGGTATCGGTGGTCGCGGCATAGGAGCCCGAACCGGCCGCCGGGGTCGTGCCGATGTCGGCGTTAGACCACTGGCTCAAGGGAAGCACCGGGGTTTGCGCAGAAAGGCGCAATGCCCCGAGGGCGAAGAGTGAAAGCACCAGCAGCATTGCCCCGAACAGGCCGCCTACTGGGTTGAAGCCACGGGTCGCACGATGGTTGAGCATAACAAATGAATTTAAATTGGGACGAAAGGCCGGTTACTGAAGACCCCGCAATCGGATTTCAAGACGCATCGGCAAATATCTTGAATTTTAACAAATAATATTCGCCCCACGAGTTACGAAACCTGTCGCGCAACCCGTTGGGCGCGCGGCCCTGAGTTTACAAAGCCCGGAGGCTCCCAAATTCCACACCAAGAACCAGATCACCGCGCGCTCGGCGGTGACGAGAAGGCTGCCCGGCTTGCGACCTGTTGTGCTTCGCGGTGAAAATTTGAGCGATATGAAGCACGCGCCACGGGCGGCAGCGAAACCGCCGGCAGCGTCTCCGCCGGTTTCGCGCAACCCGCCGCCGCTCGGGAAGATCAACGCGTGGACGCCAGCACGCAGGCCACGGCCTCTTGCGCGGCGGCGAGGCCGAAGGCTCCCGTCACCCACACTGCGGTGCCGAAGCCGCTCGCGCAGTCCAGCTTGAGATTGCTTCCCGGCTCCGGCTCGACCGCGCAGGTGCCGTCCGCCCACGGATACACCGGCTTCTCGGTCGAATACACGCAGCGCACCCCGTAGCGGTTGCCCGCGCCCTTCGCGAAACCATGGTCGCGCCGCAGCGTGGTGCGCACGTTGCGCAACAAATCGTCCCCGCCTGTCTCGCCCAGATCGCCCGCGCGGATCTGCGTCGCGTCGCGCTTGCCGCCCGCCCCGCCCACCGCCACGCAGGGATAACCGCGTTTCACGCTTTCGGCGATGAGCAGCGCCTTGTTGCCCACCCGGTCGATCGCATCGACCACACAGTCGAACTTCGCCGCACCGAGCATTTCATCGGCCGTCGCCGGCGTGAAAAAATCCGCCACCGCCGTCACCCGGCACTCCGGATTGATGAGCCGCACGCGCTCGGCCAGCACCGTGATTTTCGGCCGCCCGATCTGCCCGTCGAGCGCCGGGAGCTGGCGATTCACGTTGGTCACGCATACGTCGTCGAGGTCGATGAGCGTGAGCGCGCCGACACCGCTGCGCGCGAGGCCTTCGACCGTCCACGAGCCGACCCCGCCCACGCCGACCACGCACACGTGCGCGCCCTGCAGGCGGGCCAGCGCGTCGCGCCCGAGCAGACGGCCCACGCCGCCAAACCTGTCCGTGTAGGCGCCGCTCATTTGGATTGGGAAACAAACGCCTCCAACGCCTCGCGGGTAACCACATGGTGCGCCGCGCAACGCGGGCACTGGATCTCGATCTTTTCCTGGCCGGCGAAAAGCCCGTCGGCGTCCTCACGGAACACCGGCGCGAGCACCTCCAGCATGCGCTTCTGGTTGCAGCCGCAGTGCCAGCGATAGACGCGCTTCTCCAGCTGGCCCAGTTCCTCGTGCGCGGCCATGGACGCGACCTGTTCGTTGGTCAGCGCCGCGAACCACGCCTCGTCGTAATCGGGATGCGCCGCGACCAGCGCGAACTCCTCCTCGCCCGTCTGGAAAAACCGCGCCGGACGCTGCTCGCTCTGGCGGTAATAGGTTTCGATCGCGATGAACGGATCCCCGCCGGCGAACTCGACCGAACTGCGGCGCTTGGCCTGCTTGCCGCGGATGACATCGGCGAAAAACAGGTTCGACGGCATCTCCTTCACGTTTTCATCGAACACGCGGCCGGTCACCGAGCCGTCGGCGTTGTCGCCGGTGAGAAACAGGTTCACCAGCGGCTGCTGGAAGTTGATGGTCCACGCCGTGAGTTCGTTCCACGGACGCGACACTGCGTGCAACACATAGCCGGCCAGCGCGCGCTTGAACAACGCGTCGTGCTCCGGCGTCACCTTGATCTTCTGATCCGAGAGATGGAGGTAGTAGTCCACGTAGAGCTGGCTGAAGTCCGCCTTGGCGAACAGCGCGTTGCGGCTGCGCACAAACCAGGTGGTCACTTCCAGGCCGGAGCTTTCGGGATTAACGGGCGTCGAGTCGGACATGCGGCAAGCGTTGGTCGGAAATCACGGATGTAAAGAATTTGGAGGGCGGACCTCCCGGTCCGTCACCGCAAGTGCCGGACAATCGAAGCGGACCGGGAGGTCCGCCCTCCTTTGGCCTGCTCACTTCGCGGCGACCGCTTTCTTCAGTTTCTCGATCTTCGGGCGGATCACCGCCTGGCAGTAGCCGCTGTGCGGGTTGTTGCGGAAATAATCCTGATGATACGCCTCCGCCTCATAGAACGTTTCCAGCGGCGCGATCTGCGTGACGATCCTGCCACCCCAGCCCGGGTTCGCCCGCGCCAACGACGCCTCGGCGGCGGCCTTCTGCTCCGCGTCCGCATAAAAAATCACCGAGCGATACTGCGTGCCCTCGTCCGCGCCCTGGCGGTTGAGCGTGGTCGGATCGTGGATCGTCCAAAAATAATCGAGCAACGCCTCCAGCGTGATGCGCGCCGGGTCGTAATCGATGCGCACCACCTCCGCGTGGCCGGAAACACCGGTGCACACCTGTTCATACGACGGGTTCGGACGCGCCCCGCCGGCATAACCGCTCACCACGGCGATGACGCCGGACAAAAGCTCATACGCCGCCTCCGTGCACCAAAAACAGCCTCCGCCCACAACCAGGGATTTAAACGATGACATGCCATCACGATGCGGGATTTGCCCGGTCGCGCCACCGTTTACGCAGGATAAAAAACCGTAAAAGCACGCCTTTCCTCGGGCAAAACAGAACCACCCGCGTGCAAGCGACGTCCAACTGCAACAAACTGGTGATCTCGGTCCGCCCCCTTCCCCATGAAAAACTCACGCTCCGTGCTCCTGTCCCGCCCCGCGGTGATCATCGGGTTGGTCGTGGGCGTCGTGCTCGCGGTGGGCACCGCGATTTTGTCGACCGTCTCCACCCGCGACATCGCCACCGCCAGTGTGCGGGTTACGCGCACCCAGGAAACGCTCCTGGAAATCAACCGGCTGCTGTCCTCGCTCATCGACGCCGAAACCGGCCAGCGCGGCTACATCCTCACCGGATTGGAAAGCTACCTGGAACCCTATACGCGGGCCGGCGAGCGACTCGACGAACAGCTCGCGCAACTGCGCGTGCGCTTCGCCGACTCGCCCGAGCAGAAAGCCACCCTTGATCGCATCACGCGGCTCGTGGACGAGAAAAAAGCCGAGCTCGCCCGGACGATCGAATTGCGACGTAGCAACGCCGCGGGTCCCGCCCTGCATGTGATCGATTCCGGCGAAGGCCTGAAAACCATGAACGCACTGCGCGACGCCGTGCACCAGTTGGAGCAATACGAGCTTTCGGAGCTCTCCCGGCACTCCACCCTCGTCAGCCATCGCGCACGTTTTTTCCAATTCATCAGCGTCGGCATGCTGGTCGTCGCCTGCCTGCTCGGCGGCGCGGGCGCGTTGCTCTTCATGCGGCGCATGCACGAGCTGGAAACCATGATCACCGTCTGCGCCTGGACGCGTCGCGTGAAATTCAAAGGCCGCTGGGTGAGCTTCGAGGAATACCTCCACACCCGCTTCAACCTCCGCTTCACCCACGGCATTTCCGAAGAGGCCTCCCGCAAACTCCAAATGGAGGCGGTCGAACTGGTGGAGTCGGATCCATTCAAATTACAGGCCCGTCCGCGCTTCATCCCGCCCGAGGCCGAAACCTCTTCACAAGGGTCGTAAGTGAATCGTCGGACACACGTATTAAAGCGTTGTCTGGCCCTCGCATTTAGGTTGCAAAAAACACGTTAAACACGACCGAGATGCCGGCAGCCCGAGGACCGTGTTTTTTTGCAGTCGGTGGTTCCTGAGATCCCCTCCGTCGCCATGAAGAATTCGCGTCCGCTGCTCCTCTCCAAACCGGTGGTCGTGCTGGGCTTGAGCATCGCGTTCTCCCTCGCCGTCGGCACCGCGTTTCTGTCGATTTTTTCAATCCGCGAGGTGTCGTCTTCGAGCGCCGATGTGGTCGGCATTCAGAGCACGTTGCTCGACATCAACCGGCTGCTGACCTCGCTCATCAACGCCGAGACCGGACAGCGCGGTTATCTGCTCACCGGCCGGGAGGAATATCTGGCGCCCTACAATGAAGCGCTGCAGGAAATCCCCGCGCGCCTCCGGACCGTGCACGACCACCTTTCCGTCTCCCCGGAACAGGCCGAGTCCTTCAACCGCGTGGAGGAGCTCGTCACGGAAAAACTCGCCGAGATTCACGATACTCTCCTGCTCAAACACCGGAACGGCACCCAAGCCGCCATCAACCTGATGATCGCGGACACCGGACACCAGACGATGAACGCCATCCGCGTCCAGCTCGGCAAGATCACCGGTCGCGAAATCCAGGCGCTCGCAACGCGCGCCGAGGCCGCACGCCGGCGCTCCGACCGCCTGCAACGCCTGAGCCTCGCCATGGTCGGCGTCGCCACGCTCATGACCGTGGTCGGAGCGACGCTCTTCATCCGCCGTGTCCATGAACTGGAGACGATGATCACCGTCTGCGCCTGGACCAAACGCGTGAAGTTCCAAGGCCGATGGGTGAGCTTCGAGGACTACCTGCACAGCCGCTTCAACCTCGATTTCACCCACAGCATCTCGGAGGACGCCGCGAAAAAACTCATGCTCGACGAGTTGGAGCTGCACCCCGAGCTGCGCGGCCCCGTCAAGGCGGCCGAACCGGTCAAGCGCGCGTCAGCGGACGGTATTTGATGCGGTGGGGCTGGTCCGCCTCCTTGCCCTTGCGGCGGCGGAAATCCTCCAGGTAGGCCGAATAGTTGCCGTTGAACCAGAACACCTGCGAGTCGCCCTCGAAGGCGAGGATGTGCGTGGCCACGCGGTCGAGGAACCAGCGGTCGTGCGACACCACCACGGCGCAGCCCGCGAAGGTTTCGAGGCCTTCCTCCAGGGCGCGGATCGAGTTCACGTCGAGGTCGTTCGTCGGCTCGTCGAGCAGGATGAGGTTGGCGCCGCTCTTGAGCAGGCGCGCGAGGTGCACGCGGTTGCGCTCGCCGCCGGAGAGCACGCCGACCTTCTTCTGCTGGTCCGCGCCGGTGAAGCCGAACTGCGCGCAGTAGGCGCGGGCGTTCACCTCGCGCGGTCCGAGTTTCAAAATCTCGTCACCGCCGCTGATCGCCTCGTAGATCGTCTGCGCGTCGGGCAGCGAATCGCGCGACTGATCGACATGGGCGACCTGCACGGTAGGGCCCACGCGCAACGAGCCCTGGTCAGCCTGCTCCGCGCCGGTGATGAGCTTGAACATCGTGGTCTTGCCCGCGCCGTTCGGCCCGATCACGCCCACGATGCCGCCGGGAGGGAGCGAGAAGTTCACGTTCTCGAACAACACGCGGTCGCCATAGGCCTTGCTGAGTTTTTGCGCCTCGACCACGAGCGAGCCGAGCCGCGCGCCCGCCGGGATGAGGATCTCGAACTCACGCTCCTTCTCGGCGACGTTCTCCTTGAGCATCGCCTCGTAGGCGCTGATGCGCGCCTGCGACTTGGCATGGCGGGCTTTGGCGCCCTGGCGGATCCATTCGAGTTCGCGGGCCATCGCCTTCTGGCGGCGGTCCTCGGTCTTCTGCTGCACGTTGGCGCGGGCCTGCTTCTGCTCCAGCCAGCCGGAGTAGTTGCCCGCCCAAGGGATGCCGTGGCCGTGGTCGAGCTCGAGGATCCACTTGGCGACGTTGTCCAAAAAGTAGCGGTCGTGCGTCACCGCGATGATCGTGCCGGGATAACGCGAAAGGTGCTGCTCCAGCCATTGCACACTCTCCGCGTCGAGATGGTTGGTCGGCTCGTCGAGGAGCAGGATGTCGGGTTTTTTCAGGAGCAGGCGCGCCAAGGCGATCCGGCGCTTTTCACCGCCCGAGAGATGATCCACGACCTGGTCGGCGGGCGGACAACGCAGCGCGTCCATCGCCATCTCGACCTGCGGGGCGACATCCCACGCGCCGAGGGCGTCGATTTTTTCCTGCAACTCGCCCTGCTTCGTGGTGATGGCGTCGCGCGCGGCGTCGTCGGCCGCGGCGTCGAGTTCGTCCCAGGTGGCGTCGTAAGCGGCGGTGAGATCGGTGAGGTGCTTCACGCCCTCCTCGACGCACTCACGCACGGTCTTGCCGGCGGCGAGCTGGGGCTCCTGTTCGAGGAGACCGACGGTGTAGCCAGGCTCGAAATGGACGTGGCCGTCGAACTCGGTGTCGCGTCCGGCGAGGATGCGCATGAGGGAGGACTTGCCGGAGCCGTTGAAGCCGAGGACGCCGATCTTCGCGCCGTAATAAAACGACAGGGAGATGTCGCGGAGGATTTCCTTGCGCTCGATTTTCTTCGAGACGCGCATCATCGAAAAAATGATCTTCGGTTCGTCAGGCTTGGCCATGGTGGGCAAGCGGACCGATCCATCTCCAATGCGTCAAGCCGCTCCCCTCACCCAACAGACTTTAGCGATGCAACTTCCGACCAAAAAATACTTTCCGCCAATACATGAATGCCGCTTAATGGAAATGAATGTCCACCTCTATCCTCGATAAGCTGCATCGGATTTCGCTGACGCTCCTCTGCGTGGGTGCGCTCGGTTTGCTCGCGGGAGGCTGCGCGTCTCCAGCGCGCGTGCCCCTCGACCCCAATGCAAAAAACCGGATCAAAGCCTCCCAAGGCGTCGTGTGCATGGGGCAGCAGGAAATCGCCGCCGCCATTGAAACCTCGAATATTTCCCAGGCGACCGGCGGAGGACTCATTTTCGCGCTCATCGATGCGGGCATCAACAACTCGCGCGCCAAGGATGCGGAGCAAGACGTCGTTCCAGTGCGCGACGCCCTGATCGGTTACGACGTGGGCCAAACCTTGAAGACGGACATCGAGAACGCCCTTAAAACTGCGCCGTGGCTTAACCTGAAAACCGTCGACATCCGTCAGCTCAAGGACGAGCAGGCCTTGCAGTCATGGCTCCCGACCACCGAGGGCAATGTCGTGATCTTCATCCGCCCGTTCTATCGGCTGACGCCCAATTTCAGCAGCATCAGCATTTCCGCCCAGGTTTCCATCCAAGGTCCGGTGCCGGCGGGTTCCGCCGGCAAGCCGGGCGCCGTGTTCTACAGCAACACGCTCGGCTGCATGGTTCCCATGCCCGACGGATGGCCGGGAGACATGCCCCGCATCGACGCCGCGAACCTGTGGGCCATGAACTCGGGCCGCAAGGCGCGCAAAGCGCTCGATGACGGATTGTCCCAGATCGCCCGCCTGCTCGCCTACGATCTCGAGCAACCCAACCCGCCGGAAAAAAAGCTCTTCAAGGTTCCCGAGGGCACGGACACGCGCGAACTGCCCGGCGCACAACGGAACTACCAAGGCTATGTGACCCACAGCGAACGCACCTATAACTGGGTGCGGTTTCCGTTCGGCGAACTGTATGCCATGCCTTGATGAACCCGGCCGTCCTTCGACTGTCCGCCCTGTCGGCCCTCACGATTTCCCTCGCGTTGGCCGGCTGCAACTCCACCGCGCGTCTTGACCTGTCACCTCCGGCGTCCAAGTCCGAGCCTGTCCGCAGGGAAGCCAAAACCGGCGCCGTGATTGTGGAATTCGCCACGACCAAAGACTGCCGGCTCGACCCCGAAGCACTCGGCTCGGTCGCGGGACGCCGTTTCGACGGCGACAATGCAGGCCCCTGGATCGACGCAGGCCTGAAAACCCTCGATTCGGCCTACTATACGGTGCGCACCGATCCTCGTCATCCGCCCGCAACGATCACGGCGCATCCCACCCTGTTAAAGCTCTACGTCGACAGCGTCGCCATCACCAAGACCGCGGTCGTCGTCATCCAGCTGGACTTCGATCTGCCCGGCAACCGGACAGCCACCCGGTTTTACCGCGGCCAATACGCGGGCATGAACTGGGGATCGGGCGCCGGAGAAATGACTTCGGCCCTCCATCTCGCCCTCGACGACTGCCTGAAGAAAATCAGCCAAGCGCTGGAGCTCCAGGAGTATCACCTGGGAGCCACCGAACGGCCCGGAAACACCGAATCGACCCAAGTCGCGGTCTCGAAATAACCCGCGCGCGCCCCGGCCCGGAGAGCTCACGGCCGCGTGGCGAGTTCGAGAGCGGTCAGGTGCGCCATCGCCTCGGCCGTGCTCGCGCCGCACATCTCCTGCGTCGGGCGAAGGCTGGCGCAAAAAGCCGGTCGCTCGGGCCGGCCGAAAATCGCGCAGCGCATGTCCGGCAGCAGTTGCACGCACCGCTCACCCGCCTTCTTCCCGTGCGGCATGCCGGGAATCGGCGAGGTGATCGAGGGCGCGATGCAACACGCGCCGCACTGCGAACGACAGTCCACGGCTCAGCGCAGTTGCAGGAACACCTTCGCGCCCTTGCCCTCGGCGGCGGGGGGCGTGAGGAAGAGGCGGCCGGCGTCGATCTCGCCGCCGGCGAGCAACGCGTCGCGCACCTGCTGGGCGCGGGCGTCGGCGAGCTGACACAGGTCGTCGTCGGACACCGGAATCGCCGAAGCCAGCGCGCGACGGGCATCGGCCAGCGTGAGCGGCACGGGAGCTCCGGGCGCGGCGGGCGCACCACCGTCGGGAGCCAGCACCACGGGTTTGATCGCCGCGGGTTTGGATGCGGAGGCCGGCGTGCCGGTGGTGACGCGTGTCTGGTTGCGACGCACCACAAGCTTGGGCTCGGCGGCGGGTTTGAACGAGGGGGTCAGATAGACGGGCGGATGCGGCTGCACGCTGCCGTCGGCGGCAACAGGCGAGACGCCCGCCGGATAACGCTCGGCCACAAAGAGGCCGATGATGCGCGCCTCGTCCTCGGGGGTGACCGTGAGTTGTTCGGGCGGCAGAGTGTTCGGATCCTTGGCGCGGGCCTCCGTCCACAGACGGTAGCGCACCTGCTTGGTGAGGATCGCGTCGCGCACGGCGGCGAGGTCGGCCTCGGGGTCGAAGCTGCCGGTGATGTCGAGATTGAGCGCGGGACGGCCCTTGAGCGCCTTGCGCAGGGTGTCGATTTTCTTGAGCTCGGTTTCCTGAGGCGTGGTGGCGCCGGCCGAGAAGTCCTGGTAGGCGAGTTCGTCGCCGCCGCCGCCGAACATCGAGCCGATGAGGGAGAACGGCGAGGTCGCGGCCTTCACCAGCAGGTTGACGATCACCCGCAAGACGACCTTCCCGATCTTGAAGTTGGGATCGTCGAGGCTGCCTTTCACCGGCAGGTCGATGACGATGTTCCCGTCGATGTCCTTCAGCAGCGCGACGCCGAGGCGCACGGGGAGCTTCGTCGCCTCGGGGCTGTTGGTGGCGGGACCGAAGGTGAACTGGCTGAGCGTAACGACGTTGGAGGTGTCGAGCTGGCGTTGGGCGAGGCTGGCCTTCACGTCAATCGACAGACCGCTGCGCGCGAGTTCGTAGCCGGCGTAGGTGCCGACGTAGGGGGAAATCGGAGACAGGTCGACGCCCTTCACGTCCACCACGATCTCGGTGAGCGCGCCGGGGGCGAGCGTGGCGGCCTTGGCGTCGAGTTTGCCGGTGAAGGCTATCACGCCGGAGCCGTTGAGCTTGCCGCGGATGTCCACGTCGGCGCGCTGGAGATCGGCCGAGGAGAGGCCGGTGATCGTGCCGGAGAAGTGGTCGAGCGCGACGCGGGCGGCGGGCTTGACCGAGCGGTCAAAGAGCGTGGCGGAGCCGTTGACGAGGGTGAATTTGCCGAGCGACCAGACAGGCGCGGGGCCGGACGGGGCGGCGGCGGGCGCGGCCGCCACCGGTGCGGGGGCCGGCTCGGTTTTTTCGGAGGCCCCCGCCGATTCGGAACCGGCGGCGGGCTCCGGCTTCGGCGTGGTGCGCAGGATGGTGTTCAGGTTGGTGGTCTTGTCCGCGTTGACTATCACGCGGGCCGAGGGATCGGTGATCGAAATCTCGCCGATCTTGGCGGTGAGCGGCTCGGACAGGGCGTCGATGCCGCGGATGGCGAGCTGGGTGAAGCCCGCGAAGTGCTCGGCCTTGGCGCCGTCCACGGTGGCGAACTTGTCCACGACCACGTCGCCTTGGAAACCGGCGACCTTGCCGGCGAGACGGGCCTTGGCGTCGACGGACACGGTGCCGCCGGCGATCTTGAGGTTGAGCATCGGCTCGACGTAGGGCGTCGCACCGGCGAGCGGCAGGTCGGCGACCTTCACCGCGAGGTCGGCGGCGAGCGGCTCGCGCACCGCGGTGCCTTCGACGTCGATCGTGCCTCCCGGCAGGGTGGCGACGGAGAGCTTGAGCGCGATGGGCGCGGCGGCCTCGGCGAGAGAGACGTTTTTCACGGACACATCCAGGCGACCGATGCTGTTGCGGGCGGGTGTCGGCGTGGTTCGGTCCTCGATGTCGATGGCGAGGCCGGTGAGGGCAAACTCGGCGAGTTTCACGTCGGGCAACGCAGCCGGAGCGGTGGCGGACACCGCCGGGGTCGCGGGTGCGGGTGACGCGGTCACCGCAGGAGCGACGGGCGCGCCGGACGGAACGAGGAGGTTGAGCAGGTTGATTGAGCCGTCTTTTTCACGAACCACCGTGAGCCGTCCGCCGTCGAGCGCGATGCGGCGGATGGCGGCGGAGGGTTTCAGACCGTCGGCGGACAGCCCGTCGATGGTGAACGAGGGCAGATCGATGAGCGGCGCGGTGGTGCCGCGCGCGGCGACTTGGAGATGCGAGAGTTTGATCGCGGCGTCGGTGAGCGCGAGCTGGCGCGAGCCCTCGGCGAGGTCGATGGAGTAGTGGGCGGAGACGTCGAGCAGACCGTCGAGCAGGTCGGCGTTGATGCGGTCGGCGTAGTAGGGCGCGTATTTTTTAAGCGCGATCTTGCCGACGCTGAACTCGCCGACGGAGCGCACAGGATCGATGCCCACGGTGCCCTTCCAGGCAAAGGTTTCGCCTGCCTCGGTGATGGCGGCGAACTCATAGGGAGCCTTCGGATCGCCGGCGGTCAGAAAGTTGGTGAGCTTGAAGGTCAGCGGACCCACGTCGGTGGCGAACGGCTGCGCGCGGCTGGCGTCGGCGAAGGCGAAGGCGGCGGAGTTGATCGAAAGAACGGCGATGCGGATCGGGCGCGGTTTGGACGGCGCAGGCGCGGGAGCAGCGGGTTGGGCGGCGGGCGGCGGGATGAGATCGGCGAAGTTAAACGCGCCGTCCTTCGCGATGGCCACACGCTGGTGGAAGCCGTCGAGGGTGATCTCTTGGAAACGCCACTCACCGGTGAAGAGCGAGAACGAGTCGAAGTTCACATAGAGACGCTTCCAACCGGTGAATGGGCCGCCGTCGCGATCCTTGATTTCGAGCCCCTCAATGGTGACCGAAAGCGCGAGCGGGTTGAGCCGGATTTTTTCGATGGCGACTTCGCGGTGCAGCGCGGCGGACAGGTGCTTGACCGCCTGCGCGCGGATGATCGGCGGCAGACCGAAGAAACCGAAGAGCAGCAGACCGGCCACGACACCCGTTGCAATCAACAGACGACGACGGCGGCGGTGACGGCGGGCCTTGTCCTGGGCGACGACGGAAGCGGCGGAGGGGTGCAACGACATGATGGGAGACGGTTAAAGTTGGGCGAAGCGGACGAGAATAAAAAAAGCCCCGCGGAGGCGGGGCGGCGAGACCAATCCGGCCGGTGCGCGGATCCGTCAAAGCGACGCGAGCACAGCCGTGAGCTGGGCGGCGTGGTCCGCGGCATCCACCTTGGGAATGACCGCGAGCACGGTGCCGTCGGTCGCGATCACGTAGGCGGCGCGCGCCGGGCCCTCGAAGGTTTTTCCATACATGGATTTTTCCACGATGGAACCGGTCGCCTTCGCAAACGCGTCGCCCGGGTCGCTGGCGAGCGTGTAGGTGATAGCTTTCTTCGCGGCGTATTTGAGATGCGAACCGCAGGTGTCGCGGCTGACGGCCACGAGGTTGTAACCCTGCTTCGCGAACTCGCCGGCGTGGGCGGCGAGCGAATCGTTCTGCTTGTCGCAGGAACCGGTGTTGTTGCGCATGTAAACCGACACGAGGGTCGGCCGCGTGAGGAGGTCGCGGAAGACCACCTCGCGCGCCGCGCCGTCCTGCACGACCTTCAACGGAAAGGTCGTGTCGATCTTCTGGCCGACGGCGATCACGCCTCAGATGTGCTTCGAGTCGGACTCGTCCTTTTTGACGTAGCCGGACTCCTGGCGCTGGTGGTTGACGGCATTCTTCTTGAGGTAGGCCTGGTAAACGTCCTCGGAAGTCATGCCGAGGGTCTGCGCGAGCGAGACCAGGAAATGGAACAGGTCCACGACCTCGACCTTGGCGTTTTGCTCGTCGAACTTCTGGTATTTGGCCCACCACTTCCACGGCACGCTGTCGATCAGCTCGGCGGTTTCCTGCTGCATGGCCCGCGTGTAGTTGAGGATCCACTTGGTCTTCTCCTCCTCGGTGGCGGGGGGAAGATTGACGCCAATGCGCGCATTAAGCGCCGACTGCATGCGGAAAATTTCTTCGAGCTTGTCCATGCGCGCAGGCTTGGCGGACCCACCGCGCGGATCAAGTGGCAAGTCAGCACAACCCATCCCGGTGTCCCAAACCGCGCCGCTCGACCGCGCGCCGGCAGCCGCCTCCTCTGGCAACCAGTCGGCGATAAAGCCCGCCCCCCTCGCAAACCACCGGCTCATTCTCCTCGCCGCGCCCGCCCGGCACCCTCTTAAATTAACAGTTGCCCCTAGGGCGCAAACACGCGACTTTTGCGCCTTGTTGCCTGCGTCGAGCGCTCACGCGCCCCGCGGCAACGACTCCCTCGCAGTTCCCGCCCTACGCGGTGAGCGCGAGTCAACCCACAGACAAACAAAGACATGTCAGATAATACCACGTCCGGCAGCACGCCCTCCGAGGCCCCTGCCGCGACCGCCGGTGCGCCTGCAGCGCCCGCCGCCGATTGGGGTGCCGCTTCCGGCGCCAATCGCGGCTCGGGCCTCGCGCGCGGCAAACGCGTCAGCACCCCGGCCGCTCCGGCCACCGCCAGCAACACCGCCGCCTCCGGCACCTACCAGCCCTCCGCCGTTCAGATCCTGAAAGCGGAGACGGAATACCAGAACCCGTTCGCCACCGCGGACGTTGCTCCTGCCACGCCCGCCCCCGCAGTCGCCCCGGCCCCCGCCGCCGCGACCCCGGTTGCTCCGGTTGTTGTTGCCCCCCCCGCGGAGGCTCCGGCCCCCGCTCCGATCGCGCCCGTCGCGACCGTTCCCTCCGCTCCCGCCCCCAAGCCCGAGCTCAACATCCTTCCTCCCGCCGAGGTGAAGCGTCCGTCCCAAAACTGGGAAACGCCTGCCTTCCCGTATGAGGGCAAGGCCCCCGCGGCTTCCGCCGGTTCCGTTCCCGTCGCGCCCTCGCTCACCGGCGAGCGCCCCGTGTTCCGCCCCGTGCGTCGCAGCGAAGTTCCCATGCTGGAACCCGCTCCGAACGCCTCCGGCAACGCCCCCCGTGGTGACAACCGCGGCGGCCAGCGTCCGGGCCGTGGCGGCCGCGATGGTGGCAAACGTCCGCAGCAGCGTGACAACCGCCCCCAGCAGCAGCCCCGCAACCGCGATGGCAACCGTCCGGCCGGCAACGCCCCGGCGGCTCCGTCCGGCGCCCCCGTCTCCGGCGGCCAGGGTCAGCAGTCCAAGAAACCCGCCGGCCTCTTCGGCTGGGTCAAGGGTCTCTTCGGCACCGCCGCTCCCGAAGCCGGCAAACCCGCCCACCCCGGCCAGCCCCTGCCCCCGCAGGGTGCCGGCGAACGCACCGAAGGCGGCGGCAACCGCCGTCGTCGTCGTCGCGGTGGTCGCGGCCGTTCCGGCGGCGGCGCTCCCCAAGGCGGCCCCCAAGCCCCCGGCGCTCCCCACGTTCAAAGCCACGGCCAGGGCCATCCCTCGCACGGCCACGGTGGCGGCGAACATCGTCCCCAAGGCCAAGGCGGCGGCGGTCGCCGTCGTCGCGGCGGTCGCGGTCGCTCCGGCGGCGGCGGTCAGGGCGGACCCCAGGGCGGCGGCCATCGCCATGATGGCGGCGGCTCCGGCATTCCCCCGAGCGCTTAATCCGAGTTAAACCTTGCCAAGGGCGCGTGCGCCCCGCGCATTTCAAAGCGTCAGCACCCCGTGTGCTGACGCTTTTTTCTTGTCCCGCCATAGCCTTGGCGAAGGCGGATTCGCCCCCTTTCCGAGCTCTCCACTCTCAACTCTCAGCTCTCAACTTTTCCAGATGTCCGACCTCATCGTCCACGGCGGCAAACCCCTCACCGGCACCATCACGCCTTCCGGCAACAAGAACTCGGTTCTCCCGATTTTCTGCGCCACGCTCCTCACCGACGAGCCGGTGACGCTCCGCAACGTCCCCGACATCACCGACCTCAACAAACTGGTCGCGTTCTTCCAGTCCCAAGGCTCGCAGATCTCCTGGGACCGCGACCGCGGCGAGATGCGCGTCTGCCACGCCACCTTCAAGAGCAACCTCGAGAACGACGAGCTCCCGCAGGACATGCGCTCGACCGTCCTGCTCTACCCCGCCCTCCTCAACCGCCTCCGCCAGATCGCCATCCAGGCCAACACCAAGGGCTGCTCCCTCGGCGTCCGCGAGATCGACCCGCACCTCGAAATCCTCTCCGTCCTCGGCGCCATCGTGAACGAGGGCGACCCGCTCGTCATCGCATTGCCCCACGGCTTCAGGGGCGCCCGCCACTGGTGCGACTACATGTCGGTCACCGTCACGGAAAACTTCGCCATGGCCGCCGCCCTCGCCGACGGCGAATCCACCCTCATCAACGCCGCCAGCGAGCCCCACGTGCAGGACCTCTGCGCCGCCCTCGTCGCCATGGGCGCCCAGATCGACGGACTCGGCACGTCGATGCTCAAGATCACCGGCGTCAAAAAACTCCACGGCGCCGACATCACCATCAACTCCGACTACCACGAGATCGTCACCTTCCTCGCCCTCGGCGCCATCACCGGCGGCGAGGTCCGCGTGACCAAGGCCCTCCCGCACCACTTCGACCTCATCAGCCGCGCCTTCAAAAAGCTCGGCGTCATCATCGAACACGAGGGCGACACCGTGGTCGTCCGCCGCGGACAAAAGCTCGTCATCGAAACGCCCTTCACGACCAATCTGCTCCCGAAGATCGAGGCCGCCCCCTGGCCGTATTTCTCGGTCGATCTGCTGCCGCTCATGATCGCGCTGAGTGTGCGCTGCGAAGGCACGATCCATTTCTGGAACAAGGTCTACGAAAACGGTTTTTCTTGGATCCCCGAGCTGGCCAAGTTCGGCGCCCACGCCGTGGTCAGCGACCCGCACCGCCTGATCGTGTTCGGCAACCGTCCGCTCCGCCCCGCCGTCGTCGATTCGCCCTACATCATCCGCGCCGCCGTCGCCCTCTACATGGTCGCCGCCGCGATTCCGGGCCAGTCGGTGGTGCGCCACGCCGAGATCATCAAGCGCGCCCACCCCCGCTTCGTCGAAAACCTCCGCACCCTCGGCGCCGAGGTGGAGTGGAAGTGAATCCCGGAGTCGGAGAGTTTCACAGAGGGCACAAGAGGTAGCACAGAGGTCACTGAGCCCAACCCAAAATCCTTCACCAAGCATTCGCCTAAGATTTTCAACCTACCTTATGGCCTCCCCTCCCTCTGTGGGCTTGGCTCCGTGCCCTCTGTGTAACCTGCCTTAGAAAACCACCCGCATGTCCTCCCCGTCCGACAACAAAGGTCTAGGCTACATCACCTCGACGCTCGCCACGCCCGTCTCCTCCGCCGAGGCCGCGCTGCGTCCGCTCTCCTTCGCCGATTTCACCGGACAACCGAAAACCGTCGAACGCCTCCAGGTCATGGTCGGCGCCGCCAAACGCCGCGGTGATCCCCTCAACCACATCCTGCTCTCCGGCCCGCCCGGCCTCGGCAAGACCACGCTCTCCTTCATCCTCGGCCACGAGATGGGCCGCAATGTCCGCGTCACCTCCGGCCCCGTCGTCGAAAAAGCCTCCGACCTCGCCGGACTCCTCACGTCGCTCGAAGAAGGCGACCTGCTCTTCATCGACGAAATCCACCGCATCTCCAAGACCGTCGAGGAATACCTCTACTCCGCGATGGAGGACTTCCGCCTCGACATCATGATCGACCAGGGCCCCAACGCCCGCAGCGTCCGCCTCTCGATCCCGCGCTTCACCCTCATCGGCGCCACCACCCGCGCCGGCCTGCTCACCGCCCCGCTGCGTTCGCGCTTCACGCTCCAGACGCGCCTCGACTACTACGACGTGCCCACACTCATGGGCATTGTCACCCGCAGTTGCGGACTCCTCAACGTCGCCATCGACGAGGGCGGCGCCAAGGAGATCGCCACCCGTTCGCGCGGCACGCCCCGCATCGCCAACAACCTGATCAATTTCTGCCGCGACTACGCGCAGGAGCGCGCCAAGGGCAAGATCACCCAGGCCACCGCCGCCACCGCGCTGGAGCTGCTGGAGATCGACGCTGCCGGTCTCGACGAGATGGACAAACGCGTCCTCCGCGTCATGGCCGAAAACTACAAGGGCGGCCCGGTCGGCCTCGGCACCATCGCCGTCGCCGTGGGCGAGGAAGCCGAGACGCTCGAAGAGGTCCACGAGCCCTTCCTCATCCAGGAAGGCTACCTCCAGCGCACCCCGCAGGGCCGCATGCTCACGAGCAAGGGCTACCACGCCATCGGCCTCAAAGCCGCCGCCAGCGACCAAGGCTCGCTGCTGTAAACCTGTCCCCGTAGGCCGCGAGCTGCTCGCGCTCCGAGCCGCGCCTGCAAGCAGGCGGCCCACGCGAAACACGGGCGCTCAGTCTTCCGCCCGCAGGCACCGGCGCACGGTTTCCACCAGCAACCGCGCCGTGTCTACCCCGCTCGGGTCGCGCAGGCGGTTGCGCGCGAAACCCACCGCCAGCCCGTGGTCGAGATCGGCGAATCCCAGCGACCCGCCATAACCGGCGTGGCCGAAACACGTTTTCCGCCGCCCCATCACCGATCCCTCCTCGCCCAACCCGTAGCCAAGCCCGCGCGGCCCCATCGTCGTCGGAATCGTCGCGTCCACTTGCTCCAGAGCCTTCGCCACCCGCGATGGCGGCAGCAGCTCCACGCCGTCCACCCCGCTCGGGCACAACGCCGCGTAATGCCGCGCCAGATCCCGCGCCGTCGCGATACCGTTCGACGCGGGGATGCACGCCCGCCGCATATCCGCCCGATTCATGAAGCGATACAGCGGCTGCACCCAGTTCGGAATCGACTGCGGCTCATTCACGATTGGAAACACCGGCTCCTCGCCGATCTCCTCCAGCACCGCCACGCGCGGCTCCACCGCGGCGGGGATGCCCATGAACAGGTTGTTCAAACCAAGCGGCGCGCGGATCTCGTCTTCCAGCAATTGCCCGAAGGTCTTCCCCGTCGCCCGGCAGGCCATGCCGCCCAGAATCCACCCCTGGCTGATCGCGTGATACTCCCGTTGTGAACCCGGCGCCCACGCCGGCGGCGTCGCCGCGATCTCCGCGCACATCGCCTCCCAGTCGCACACTTTCGCATAACTGATCGTCGGCGACATCAGGTGCAGACCCGCCGTGTGGTTGAGCGCGTGCTTGAGCGTGATGCCGCCCTTGCCGTTCGCCGCAAACTCCGGCCACACGCTCGCGATCGGCTGATCGTAGGCCAGCACTCCTCGCTCCACCAGCCGGTGCAGGATCGTGGCGGCCACGCCCTTGCCGCACGAAAAAATCGGGAACAGCGTTTCATCCGTGACCACCGCACCGCGCGTCGGATCGGCCAGACCGGAAAACGCGTTCACCACGAGTTCGCCGCGAAAATAGACCGCCGCCTGCAAACCGCGCTCTTTGTCTTCGGCCACCAGCCGGTCGAACAGGCGCTGCACTTCGGTCTGCACATCGGGTTTCATAAAAAGTCCGTTCTGCACGCGGCGGACCGTCGCGTCCACCGTCATCTGCACCCGCCTCATTCCGTCGCGCTGGGAGGTTGCGACGCGGACAAGCCGGGCTACGCTCGGCCGCTTGAGCTCCCTTTCTCCGGTCTTCACCACCCTTCTCACCCACCCCGGCGGCGCGCACAAAGACGAGTTTCTCGCGTGCTGCGTGCTCCTCGCGGTCAATCCCGTGCCCATCGTGCGACGCGAACCGACGCCGGCCGACCTCGCCGATCCGTCCGTCGCGGTCGTGGATGTCGGCCATGTGCACGACCCCGCGCTCAACAACTTCGACCACCACCAGCTCCCGCGCGATCACGCGCCGCTCTGCGCGCTCTCGCTCGTGCTCCAGCACCTCGGACTCTACGAGGACGCCCGCCAGTTCTGCGAATGGCTGGAGCCCGCCGAGTGGTTCGACTGCCGCGGCCCGATGGACACCGCCCGCTGGCTCGGCGTCGAGCGCCACGTCATCGGCAAACTCAACTCGCCCATCGACGGCACGCTGCTGCGCCGCTTCGCCCTCGCCTCGCAGCTCGCCCCCGGCGACCCGCTCTGGGAGATGATGCGGCTGATCGGCGAGGACCTGCTCGGCTACGTGCGCTCGTTGCGCGAACGGCTCGATTTCATCGCGCGCCACGCGGAGCTGTGGACGCTCGACGACGTCGCCGGCTCGCCCTGCGCTCTGTTCCTGCCGCGCACCGATCCGTTGCCCGACGATCCCTCGGCGGCGCTCGAGCGCTACGTTGAAACCCGCGGCCTCGGCGACCGCGTGCTCGGCCTGATTTCGCCCGACCGGCGCAGCGGCGGCTACGGGCTGTCCCGGCACCGCGACAACGCGCGTCTCGACTTCACCCGCATCGCCGGAGAGGCCGACGTGCATTTCGCCCACGCCCGCGGCTTCGTCGCCAAGACCTCCGCCACCGCGCCCGACCGGTTGCGCCACTTGCTTCGGCTCGCCATGAACGGTTCCGGCGCATAACGACTGTCGTCCGCCCTTCCCGTCCCCGCATGAACCGCCTCGCCCTCCGCATGCTGTTTGGCGACCACGCCAAATACCTGATGCTCATCAGCGGCATCACGTTTGCGACCATCCTCATGGCGCAGGGCGCATCGCTCTTCTGCGGACTCATGTCGTGGACCTTCGCGCCGCTGCGCAACATCAACGTCCCCGTCTGGGTCGCCGATCCCCGCGTCGAACAGGTCAATGACAACAAACCCCTGCGCGACACCGAGGTGAACCGCGTGCTCTCCGTCAACGGCGTCGCCTGGGCCGTGCCGCTCTACCAGGGCAACAGCCAGGCCCTGCTGTTCAACGGCACCTCCAAGCTCATCACGCTCGTCGGCCTTGATTCGAGCACGCTCATCGGCGCGCCTCCCGTCATCGTCGCCGGCCGGCTCGAGGACCTCCGCCTGCCCAACACCGTCATCATCGACGAATACGCCGTCGAGCGTCTCAGCGAGGGGCTCGGCCGCCCGCTGGGGATCGGCGACGTGTTCGAGATCAACGACCACGAGGCCCGCATCGTCGGCATCTGCGAATCCTTCCGGTCGTTCACCGGCGGGCCCTTCATCTACACCACCTACGCCCGCGCCGTGTCCGAATACGTGCCGCCCCAGCGCAAGATGCTCTCCTACGTGCTCGCCGGCCCCTCGCCGGGAGTCACGCCCGCCGAGATGGCCGCGCGCATCCGCGCAGAGACCGGCCTCGGCGCCTTCACCGGCCAGGAGTTCATGTGGTCCACCGTCTGGTGGTATGTCCGCAACACCGGCATTCCCATCAACGTCGGCACCATCGTGATGATCGGCTTCATCATCGGCACCGCCATCTCGGGGCAGACGTTCTACGCCTTCGTGCTGGAAAACCTGCGCAATCTCGGCGCGTTGAAAGCCATGGGCACCGACACCGCGACCCTTTGCCGCATGCTGGTGCTCCAATCCCTCACCGTCGGCCTCATCGGCTACGGCGTCGGTCTCGGCGTCGTCGCCCTGCTCGGCCGCATCGCGCTTCACATCGGCAAGGTGCCGTTCCTCATGACCTGGCACATCCCCGCCGGCGTGCTCTGCGCCGTGCTCTTCATCTGCACCCTGGCCTCGCTGCTCGGCATTTTGAAAGTCGCCCGGCTCGAACCCGCCATCGTCTTCCGCAGCTGACCGCGTCCGCCATGCCCCCCTATCCCCCTCCCGACCAACCGCTGCCCGCGCCCGTCGCCCTCCGCCTCGCCGGCATCGACAAGGCCTTCGGCCCTCCCGAGGCCCGCACGGTCGCCCTCCGCCAGACCGATTTCGACGCCCGTCTCGGCGAGATCATGATGCTGGTCGGCCCCTCCGGCTGCGGAAAAACCACGCTGCTCTCCATCCTCGCCGGCACCCTCGCGGCCGACGCCGGCGACATCAACGTCCTCGGCTACCGCCTCGGCGCGATGAGCCAGTCCGCGCTCACCCGGTTCCGCCGCCGCCACATCGGTTTCATTTTCCAGCAGTTCAACCTCATCCCCACCCTCAGCGTGTGGGAAAACGTCGCCGTACCGCTCCTCATCCAGGGCGCATCCCGCGGCGACGCCCAGTCGCAGGCGTGCGCCTTGCTCGCCTCGGTCGGCCTCGGCGGACGCGAATACGAACGGCCCGGCCGGCTCTCCGGCGGACAACAACAGCGCGTGGCCATCGCCCGCGCCCTCGTTCATCGTCCACCGCTGCTCGTCTGCGACGAGCCCACCAGCGCGCTCGACAGTCACAGCGGCCAGCAGGTCATGGACCTGATCGGCACGTTCGCCCGCGACCCTCTCCGCACCGTCATCGTGGTGACGCACGATCCGCGCATCTACCGCTACGCCGACCGCATGTCCGAGATGGAAGACGGCCGCATCACCCGCGTGCTCGCCACTCCCGCCGACATCGCCGCCGCCCATCCGCTCAACTGATCCAAGCCCACTCCCGCCCATGATTCTTCTCCGCAAAGTCTCCTTCTGGCTGGGCCTCGCCGGCCTCGGTTCGGCCGCCGCGCTCGTCTACTCCCAACGCGCCGAGTTCGACCGCCCCGCCCCGCCGCCGCCCGTGGCCCCGGCCGTCAAACCCGCCGGACGCAACACCATCGGCGCGGCCGCCATCGTCGAGGCCCTCCATGAAAACACCTCCGTCGGCGTGCCCGTCTCCGGCCTGGTGACCACCGTCCATGTGAAGGTCTGGGACCACGTCGAGGCCGGCGCGCCGCTCCTCCAACTCGACGACCGCGAACTGATCGCCCAGCTCATCTCCAACAAGGCCGACATCGTCGTGGCCGAGGCCCAGGTCAAACGCCTGCAAACCCAGCTCGCCCGCATCGAGAAACTCGCCTCCGCCGGCGTCACGCCCGACGCCGACCGCGACACCCTGCGCGACGACCTCGCCGTGTCCGCCGCCCGGCTCGACTCCGCCCGCGCCACCGCCACGCGCACCCGCCTGCTGCTCGAACGCCTCGTCGTGCGCGCCCCGATCGCCGGCACCGTCCTCCAGGTCAACGTGCGCGCCGGCGAGTTCGCCGCCGCCGGCGCCGCCAAACCCCCGCTCGTGCTCGGCGACATTTCGCAGGTGCAGGTGCGTGCCGATGTCGACGAACAACTCGCGCCCCGCGTAAAGACCGGCCTCTCCGCCACCGGCTACGTGAAAGGCGACAGCCGCCATCCCATCCCGATGGAATTTGTGCGCATCGAGCCCTACATCATCCCCAAGGTCTCGCTCACCGGCGCCTCCACCGAGCGCGTCGACACGCGCGTGCTCCAGGTGATCTACCGGTTCGTCAATCCGCCCGAACGCCCCGTCTACGTCGGCCAGCAGATCGATCTCTTCATCTCCGAATAAAGCCCTCCCATACCGTATCCCACTCACTCATCTTCCGGCACCACCAGCCATCCTTGAACTCTCAAAACCCAAAACTCCGCACCGCCCGCGACCATCTGCTCCCACGCCTACTGAGCGGTGATCTTGCCGTATGAGTAATGATTCACCCAGTCCCGCAAACCAGCCTTGGTTTCAATTTGCAGCAGGCGACGGTGCACCTGAACTCGATCTTCGCGATCACCTGTTTTTCTTGGACCTCACGCTCGATGTAGAGTCCCAACTGATTGCCATACGTAGCCTCCTTCATCGGCATCGGCTGGCAGATGAAACCCTGACAACAGACATCCAAAACATCGAAGCCCACGCCAAAACGGTTAGCGGTCACTTGAACGACCAAGCCGTCGACGCATGGCTTGAGCGGCTACACAGCTCGGTTTATCAAGACGCCGCCCACAGCATGGCCGCAGTCGGGATGCTTGCACCCTTGGTAGAGTCTATCTTTTTTCAATGCTTCCAAGGCATAGGGGCAAAATTCTTCGCCCCCACGCCTCCCGTCGCACCTCACAATCGATGGACTTCTGGGCAGGCAGTGCAATGGGACTGTCATCTGGTGATTAGTAACGGTCAAACGCGCCCAGACTTGGTAAAAGGAATTATGCAGCTATGCGAAGCGACTGGCCTCGTTTCACGTATGCCCACTGATCTTCGAACGACACTCTCCGCCTTATTCGCGTATCGGAACAAAATGTTTCATCTCGGCTTCGAGTGGCCGATGGCTGAGCGCCACGCATTCGCCGCCCGCATTCAATCGGAAGGGTGGCCTGCGGACTGGTTTTCATGCGCAACAAGCGGCGACGAACCTTGGATCTTTTACATGAGCGATATTTTTATCACGCATATGCTTAGCACGACTGAAGCAGTATTAGATGGTTTCGCTACCTGCGTTAAAGATGACCTGCTGCCTCATCAAACAAGCGAGGGGCTTGCAGGGTAAGGTCCACCACCCGTAAAAACCGGCCATGCTGTTCGACCGTCAAAAACGCCTTCTCGCCCTCGTCGATGCCTTCGGCGGTGAGATTGGTGCCCTGGATTTCCAGAAACTCCTCTTCCTCTACTGCCGCGAGGTCGAAACGACGGAGCCTGCCTACGAATTCATCCCCTACAAATACGGTGGTTTCTCCTTCACCTCCTACGCCGACAAACGCCGCCTGACCGAGCAGGGCCTGCTCGCCGACGAAGAGCGGGTCTGGAAACTCACCCCCGCCGCCCACACCGCACCGAAAGTGCCACCGATGGTGCGCATGGGCATGGATGGCTTTGCCCGTCGGCACGCTGCCTTGCGCGGTGACGCCCTCGTCGCCGAGGCCTATCGACGCCATCCCTACTACGCCATCCGCAGCGAAATGGCCGCGCGCCTGTTTGCCACCGACCCCGCCTCGTGCGCCGCCATCGCCGCCGCCCGGCCTCCCGCCGCCAAACCCGGCCTCTGCACCATCGGCTACGAGGGCCGCACGCTTGAAGGTTATCTTAACCAACTCCTGCGCGCCGGTGTCACGTTGCTCGCCGATGTGCGCCGCAATCCGCTCAGTCGCAAATACGGTTTCTCCAAAAACACGTTGTCCAAAGGCTGCGAGGGTGTCGGCATCCGCTACGAGCACCTGCCCGAACTCGGCATCGCCTCGGAGGAACGCCGCGAACTCAACACCCAGGCCGACTACGACGCCCTGTTCGCCGTCTATGAGCGTGAAAACCTCCCGAAGCAGGGCGCGGCGCTGTCCAAAATCGGCGGTTGGGTGAAGGAGGGCCATCGCGTGGCCCTCACCTGTTACGAAGCCGAACCCTGCCAATGTCACCGACACTGCGTGGCCGAGGTTCTGGAGAGGGAGTTTGGCGTGGCTTTTACGCCAAACCATTTGTAACTCTCTAGCCATAATGGGCCGAGAGCGCATCCTCATCACGGTTAAAACCTACCCGACGCTCTCCCAAACTCACATCGAACTGGTCTGCACCGCCGGACTGCGGGAAGACGGTTCATGGGTTCGTATCTATCCGGTGCCGTTCCGCCTGCTGGAGCAGGGCCAACAATTTGCCAAGTGGACTTGGGTCGAACTGCCGCTGACGCGTCGGTGGAAGGATCACCGCCCCGAGTCACACAGTCCGTCCGATCGCAACGACATCCAGATCTTCAACACCATCGGCACCACCGACGGCTGGCGCGAACGCCGGGATTGGGCGCTTAAACGAGGAAAGGTCTGGAATAACCTGAAGGAATTGATCGCCGCCGGTAAACAACAAGGCGGAGTCTCCCTCGCCACGTTCAAACCCGCCCGTCTGTTGGGTTTTGACCATGAAGCCGCTGTCACCGAGTGGGACGAAGACCGACTGGCGCAAGCACATGAACAACTCCGCCAGACCGATCTGTTCGAAACCGACGCGATCAACGAAAATTTCAAACCGGCCAACAAAGTGCCGTATAACTTCTACTACCGTTTTCGAGACGCAGCCGGCACGGAAAGCCGCATGCGGATTTTGGATTGGGAGATCGGCATGCTTTACTGGAAGTGCCTGCATAACGCCCGGGGTGATCAAGATGAGGCCCTCTTCAAAGTCCGTCAGAAATACGAACAGCAGTTCTTTTCGACCGACCTGCACTTTTTTCTCGGCACCACGCTCGAGTGGCACGACCGCGCCCCGAACCCATGGGTGATCATTGGCGTTTTCCCCGCGCCTCACCAATTTCAAGGCGAACTCTTCTAAACAGCGCATGGCCTACACCGACATCAACAGCGAAGATCGCCTCGTCCATCAAACCTTCGCCGTCCATTACCTGCACGTCTGGCAGCAAAGCGCGAACGGGCAGTTCGGCTCTGGCGCTTAATAACGTTATGAAAGGCTTTTTTTATATCCGAATACTGCTGCTTGGAATCGCCATTGCATTGTCTCACGCCCAGGCCTCGCCCGTCGGCTGGACGTGGACCGGCGGCGTCACCGCCGATTCCGCGGTCGTCACCGCGCGCATCGACGCCCCCGCGCCCGCCCGCCTGCGTCTCGTGGGATCCGACACGACGGTCGCCCCGGTTCTCACCGCGCCGATGGACGACGGCACGCTCCACCGTTTCGTGATCGCCGGCCTCAAGCCCGACACCGCCTACGCCTACCGCCTGGTCGCCGCCGACGGCACGCCGCTCGACGACGAATCCCGTTCGTTCCGCACCTTCCCCGCGCCGGGCAAGCCCGCCAGTTTTCGCTTCGCGGTCGCCTCCTGCGCCAAGAGCAAGGACTCGCCCGTCTTCGCCGCCGCCGTCCACCAGGGCGCGCGGTTCTTCCTGCACACAGGCGATTTTCACTACTACGACATCGCCGAAAACCGCGTCGAAGCCTTCCGCAAGGCCTACGACGCCCACCTCTCCGCGCCGCGCCTGCGCGCGATGCTCGCGACCGTGCCGCTCATCTACCAATGGGACGACCACGACTTCGGCCCCAACGACAGCAACCGCACCAGCCCCAGCCGCGAGGCCTCGCGCCGCAACTACCGCGAACTCGTTCCCCACTACCCGCTCACCGTCACGTCGCCCGGAGCCGAGGACGGCCCCACCGACCAGGTGTTCTCCGTCGGTCGCGTCCGTTTCATTCTCTCCGACCTGCGCAGCGAACGCGATCCCGCCGGCCGCCGCCTGATGAGCGCCGCGCAAGACGCCTGGTTGCGCGCCCAGTTCCTCGCCGCGCGCGACACCGGCTGTCCGTTGATCTTCTGGGTGTCCTCCGTGCCGTGGAACGGCGCGCCGAGCAAAGACGACCGCTGGCAGGGCTACCCCGCGCACCGCACCGAGATCGCCGACTTCATCAAGTCCGGCGGACTCGCCGGCCGCGTCGCCGTGCTCGCGGGCGACGCCCACATGACCGCCATCGACGACGGCAGCCACAGCGACTTCGCCACCGGCGGCGGCGCGCCCATCCGCGTCTTCCAGGCCGGCCCCATCGCCAACCGCGGTAGCTACAAGGGCGGCCCCTACAGCCACGGCGCCCGCTACAAGACCGAGGGCGAGAAGCAGCTCAACCAGTTCGGACTGGTCGACGTGCAGGACGACGGAAAAACCGTCCGTGTGACTTGGAGCGGACGCCAGGGCGCCGACGGCGTGGGCGACCAGGTGCTTCTCTCCGAGCGCGACGCCCAGGGGCCGATCCAGTTCGAGTTCACGGTGCCCTGAAGCCGCTGTGCCCGAACGTAGGGCCTCACCTTGCGTGAGGCCGCGCCGTCTTTCGGCATTCGCACGCCCACCCGGCCCGACGCAAGTTCGGGCCCTACACCCGCACACCGCCCGTCGCGGGGAGTTGTCCGTGATTCCGGTCCGCCTGCGCACGCGACCACGCGATCCAGGCGCGCACCCGCGGTTCGAACCAGAGTTCCACCCGGCGCGCCGCCACGCGCAGGAAAAATCCCGCCGCGATCAGGCCGAACACCACGCCCATCACCAGCAGCCAGGCCGCGCGCACATCGCTGAGCGCGCCCGCCGACAGCAGTCCGGCGCGCAGCACCAGCATCACCAAGCCCACTGTCAAAAAACCAAAGGCGTTAGGGAAATTCATGCCCGTTTTATCGCCGGAGTCGTGCCAGTGCCTCTGGCAAAAATCATCACCCTAAGGCTGAACGCCTTAACAGATTCACCGCTTTGTTCCGCGCGCGGTTCCCTTGCAAACCGCAAGGTTTGTCCGGACGCGGCGTGCAAGCTGCACACGCCGCGCGCCCGCCCTTACAAATCGCCCAGCTGCGGGCGCAGCACGATCTCCTCGACCACGGTGTTTCGACCAAGCCGATAGACGTCGTAAAATGCCCGGGCCACGTCGGCCGCCGGCATGATGCGCTCCTCGGCCACGCCGCTCGACGACCACGACGGCGACCAGGTCGCGCCCGGATGCACGCAGCACACGCGCACGCCGTGGGCCCGCGTCTCCGCGCGCAACACTGCCGCGAGGCCGGTCACGCCGAACTTCGCCGCGCAATACGCCGTGCTGTTCGGGTAGGCGCCAAGGCCCGCGATCGAGCTCATGAAGAACACGTCACCCTGTTTTTGCGCGATCATCGCCGGCACAAACGCCCGCGTGACGAGAAACGCGCTGCGCAGATTGGCCGCCACGATGCGGTCGAAGTCGGCGACCTTCGTCTCGACGAACGGAGCCGCCTCGAACACGCCCGCGTTGTTGATCAGCACGTGGACCGCGCCGAAGCGTTTCGCCACCGCGGCGTGAAGCGCGGACACCGCGCCCTCGTCGGCCACGTCGCACGGAAAGGTTTCCACGGTCGCCCCGGACTTGGCGCAAGCACGGGCGGTCGCGACGAGATTGCGGGCGTTGCGCGCCACGAGGGCGAGCCGCGCGCCTTTGAGCTCCTTGGCAAACACCTTGGCAATGGCCGCGCCGATGCCCTGCGAGGCACCGGTGATCAAAATGACGGGGGATTTCATGGGAGGCATGGTTTGTTTTTAACGCAAAGACGCAAAGGCGCAAAGGGGGCCAAGGTCTGATTTCTCAATCTTCGCGACCTTGGCGTCCTTGCGCCTTTGCGTTGAAATTCCGGAATGATCGACCCGAGGTCCTGCTCAGCACCGCAGCAGGCCAAAGTCGGAGAAATCCGCGGCGAGGCCGCCCGGCACGCCTTTGCAGATGACGCTCACCGCATCGTGCGAGTGCAGCGATTCCTGGTGCGAACAGGCGACCTGGAAGTCGGCGATGCGTTTGTCCTTCGCCAGCTCGGCGTAGAGCAGGCGCGCGGCGTCCTCGACAAATTTCAGGTGCGCGCCGTTGAGCTCGGCGAAGGCCTGCTCGTCCTCGCGCTTCACCATCACCTGCGTCTCGGTGCGCAGCGCGCGGACGCAAAGCGCGTGGATGTCCTCGATCCAGATTTTTTTGCCTTCAACCTCCTCGATAAGGAGACGGGCCTTGCTGCGCTGCGAATGCGGCACGGTATAGGCGCCGCGGCGGTCGCGCGCGTGCTCCGACAATTCGGCCGAGCACGGGCACGCCGACGAATACACGAAGTCGAACTGGATGAAGCGGCGGTAACGGCCGTCGGCCGTCATCACACCCTCGAAGGCGACGTCGTAAAACTGAAAGCCGTCGAGCCCGCTGCGCAGGCTCGTCTGCGTCATCGGATAGGAGAAGCGGATCTTCAGGCGCGCGGCCTTGCTCTCGACCTTGCGCAGGTAGGCCTTGAGGATTTTGCCCATCCATTCGCCGGTCGTGACCTCGTCCTTGTGGTCGTAGAACGCGCGCATGATGCGGCTCATGTTGATGCCCTTGAGCTCGGCCTGGAGCGACACCGTGCCGGTCACGCTGGTTTCGAGCGTGAGGGTTTTTCCCGCCTTGGTGCGATAGTTGAGCGGCAGTTTGAAGTTGGAAATGCCGACTTGCTGGATCGGCACATGCGCGCCGGGGATGGCCTCGGCGGTCTCCATCATGTCGGGCAGCGACGCACGGTAGGCGGGCGTGACGGCGAACTTCGTATCGTAGGCGCGCGCGATGCGCGGGGCGGCACCGGCGGAGTTCCGGTGGAGATACATGGGCTGCGGCTGTTTCTTGGAGGGCATGTCGTTTTTACGGGTTTGAGCGACGCGTCCGGCGGGTGACGATAACCGCAAGTCCCGATGAAAGGGACGGCGGACGCGAAAAAAGTGTTGTGGGAAAAAAAGGTGGAGCGCGTTGTCCCCAACGCGCGTTCCGGGCGGGTTAGCGGGCGTCGGGGCCGTGATATTCGGCGAAGTTGCGCGGAGTCTCATAGAGCTTCACGCAATGCAAACGGCCGGCGGGGATGTGAGGCGCGAGTTCGTTCCAGAATGCGATGACGAGATTCTCGGTCGAGGGAATGATACCGCGCAGGAAATCGACCTGGTCGTTGAGGTTGCGGTGGTCGCACTTATCCACGACGTGCGCGTGCAGGATCTCCTTGAGCTTGCCGAGATCCATGATGCAGCCGGTCTCGGGGTCGGGCTCGCCGCGCAGGGAAACCTCCAGCACGTAGTTGTGGCCGTGCCAGTGGGGATTGGTGCAGAGACCGAACTGCTTCTCGTTCCAGGCCTGGCTCTTGGCGGGATTCCAGAGCCGGTGGGCCGAGTTGAAATGAACCTGCCGGGTGATCGTGACGACGCCGCGTTGAGGGCGCACCAGTGGCGCGGCGGCTTTGGATTTGGCGGGTTTCTTCGGCATGTGAGGGGTTTATCAGGTAGCACAAAACCCGGCCCGGTCAATTCATGCGCAGGATTGCGCCCGCCGCGCGGGCCGGCCCGCGCAGAAACCCCTTGCGCGTCCCACCCGCCGGCCCTTGATCGGGGCCGAATTATGGCGATGCGTTTCAGAATCCTCGGCAGCGGCAGTGCGGGCAATTGCGCCGTGCTGCGCACCGAGCAGGCGTGCGTGCTCATCGACGCCGGCTTCGCCCAGCGCAAACTCCGCCAGTTGCTCCACGACGCCGGCGAGGCGCTGGAGAAGGTCGACGCGGTCTTCCTCACCCACGAACACGGCGACCATGCCGCCGGCATCGACGGACTGAAGAAATTCCCGCACATCCGGGTGTTCGCCAACGCCGCCACCGCCCGCGCCGTGCAGGCCAAGCTCGACCACAAGATCGCCTGGCAGCTCTTCGAGACGGGCTCACGGTTCGCCTTTCGCGACCTGGAAATCGAAAGTTTCCACGTGCCCCATGACGCGCAGGAGCCGGTGGGCTTCACGTTTTCGCACGGCCGCGACACCGATCTGCTCTGTCCGCGCCGCCGCATCGCCTGGCTGACCGATCTCGGGCACGCGCCGCAGCATATCCATGAGCGTATCCGCGATGTCGATGTGGTGGTGGTGGAGAGCAATCATTGCCTCCGCCTGCTCCAGGCCGACATGAAGCGGCCCTGGCCCACCAAACAGCGTATCTCGGGCCGCCACGGACACTTGTCCAACGACGGCATGCGCGAACTGCTCGAAGCCGTGGCCAGTCCGCGCTGGCGACATGTTTTTCTGACCCACATCAGTCGCGATTGTAACAGCGCCGAAGCCATCGAGGCCTCTCTGGCCGGATTGCGCGCCCGCCTGAGGTGCGAATTCAACATCGTCGCCTCGGGCGGCGGCACTCAGCCCTGCGAAGTTTGATAAAACCGGACTGCATTCGCAACGCGACCGGGCAAGCACGGCAATTGCTTGAAGGGTTGACCAACGGTTGCCCAGAGGGCCTGAATATCTGCGCTTACATGCAAACATCCACCTCCCTTCGCCGCACCAAGATCATCTTCACGCTCGGTCCCGCGTCCCAGAGCGAGGAAATGCTCGAGAAGCTCATCCGTGCCGGGGCCGATGTCGCCCGCCTCAACATGGCCCACGCCAACCACGAGTGGACCCGCGCCGTCATCCGCCGCATCCGCGCCGTGTCCGCCAAGGTCGGCCGAGAGATCGCGATCATGATGGACATCAAGGGACCCGAGATCCGCACCGGCGACGTGGACGCGCCCATCGAACTGAAGGTCGGCGAGATTTTCGACTTCACCGTAAAGCCCGGCGACCGCGACGGCGGCGAGGAGATCCGCTCCGTGAACGTCAACTATCAGGATCTCGTCAACGACATCCACGTCGGCGACATCGTGCTCGTGGACAGCGGCCTCATGCGCTTCGAGGTGCTCGAACGGAAACACAACCACATCCGCTGCAAGGTCCTCACCCCCGGCGCGCTCACGTCCCGCCGCCACATCAACCTCCCCGGCGTAAAGGTGAACCTCCCCTCCTTCACCGAAAAGGACCGCCTCGACACCCTCGTCGGCATCGAGGAAGGCATCGACTTCGTCGCCCTCTCCTTCGTCCGCGAGGCCAAGGACATCGTCCACCTCCGCGAATTTCTTTCCAACAACGGATCCCAGGCCAAGATCATCGCCAAGATCGAGGACCAGACCGCCATCGCCAACCTCGACGAGATCATCCAGGCGACCGACTCCCTCATGGTCGCCCGCGGCGACCTCGGCATCGAGTGCCCGCTCGAGGACCTGCCCGTCATCCAGCGCCGCGCCGTCAAATCCTGCCTCGATTTCGGCAAGCCCGTCATCATCGCCACCCACACCCTCGAGTCGATGATCAGCTCGCCCGTGCCCACGCGCGCCGAGATCACCGACGTCGCCAACGCCGTTTATGAAAAGGCCGACTGCGTCATGCTCTCCGGCGAGACCACCGTCGGCAAATACCCCCTCGAGTGCGTGCAGGTCCTCGACAAGATCGCCCGCCGCATCGAAAAGGAGGGCCCGTTCGAGTTCGCCGAACCCGAGCACATGACCGGCGACCGCATCAAGCTCCTCCACTCCGCCGTCCTCCTCGCCCACCAGGTGCCCGACTCCGCCCTGCTCACTTTCACCCGCCACGGCACCATGGCCGGCGGTCTCGCCGCCCTGCGCCCCGCCCTCGCCCCGGTTTATGCGATGACCAACTCCGTCGGTGTCCTCCGCCAGCTCCGCCTCCTCCGCGGTGTCGAGCCCTACCTCCTCCCCCTCGACTCCGATCCCGACCAGACGATCAGCAGCGCCATCTTCCTGCTCCGCAAGGAGGGCAAGATCCAGATCGGCGACAAGCTCATCATCGCCACCGACATCCTCGCCGCCGACCGCCTGGTCAACAGCGTCCAACTGCGCACCGTCCACTAAGTTCCCCCTGGAGGGCGGGCCGCCGTGCCCGCCTCCCTTGCGGCAGCCCCGACCACTCCGTCGGGGCTTTTTCGCGTCCGCACCCGAGGAATACCAATAACATATCAACATATGCGTATTTATTGATATGTTGTATTGACAATCCTACTCGCCCGCCCTCGACTGCCGCTCGTTGTTTGAAATCGCCTCCCTTCCGGAGACGTGAGTGTGCAGCGGACGGGGAACGCCGTGAGAACCGGCGACAGTCGCGCTGCGGTATCGAGTCACCTGCCCTCATCCGCCGGCGCCCAACACGCGCCGGACGAGCAAAGCACAGCCACCGCCTCACCGCGCACGGCCAAGGCGAGGGGCCGGGTCGCGGGTTCACACCCGCCGCAAACTCGGAGTCCGAATACCCGGCTGCCCGCTCCCACCATAAACCGTCCGTCATCGCAGAAATGAAATCCTCCACCACTCCGTCAGCCACCCTGACGCACACCCTCGGCTACCCTCGCATCGGCGAAAAGCGCGAGCTCAAGAAAGCCACCGAAGCCTACTGGCACGGCCAGCTCGACCGCGCCGGCCTCGAAGCCACCGCGCGCGACCTCCGCCACCGTCACTGGCTCGCCCAACAGTCCGCCGGCATCGACCTGATTCCGTCCAACGACTTCAGCTTCTACGACCAGGTCCTCGACCTCACCTGCCTCGTCGGCAACGTCCCTCCCCGCTTCGGCTGGACCGGCGGCGACGTCGATCTCGACACCCGCTTCGCCATCGCCCGCGGCGTCTCCGCCAAAAAAGACCACGGCCATGCCGAATGTTGCACCTGCGGACACGTCTCCACCTTCGCCAGCGAGATGACCAAGTGGTTCGACACGAACTACCACTACATCGTCCCCGAATTCCACGCCGGCACCACCTTCGCCCTCTCGTCGCAAAAAATCTTCGATGAGTTCTCCGACGCCCTCACCCTCGGCATCAAGACCAAGCCCGTCCTCGTCGGCCCCGTCACCTACCTGTCGCTCGGCAAAGTCCACGACGCCAAACACCCGCACTTCGACCGCTGGACGCTCCTCGAAAAGCTGCTCCCCGTTTACGAGCAGGTTCTCCAAAAACTCGCCGCCCTCGGCGCCGAGTGGGTCCAGCTCGACGAACCCGTCTGCGCGCTCGACCTTGCGCCCGCCCAACGCGCCGCCCTCGCCTCCGCCTACGCGCGCCTGGCCGCCGCCGCTCCGTCGCTGAAACTGCTCGTCGCCTCCTACTTCGGCGGACTTCGTGACAACCTTCTCGATTTCCTCCGCCTGCCCGTCGCCGCGCTGCACATCGACGTCACCCGCGCCCCGCGCGAACTCGACACCGTTCTGCGCGAGTTCCCCCGCCACGGTGATCGGAACAAAAAGCTGTCCCTCGGCCTCGTGGACGGTCGCAACATCTGGCGCACCGACTTCGACGCCGCGCGTCCGCTCCTGCAAAAGGCCGCCGATCTCCTCGGCCCCGACCGCCTGCTGGTCGCCCCGTCGTGCTCGCTGCAGCACACCCCCGTCACCCTGCGCAACGAGACCTCCCTCGACGCCGAGTTCCGCGGCTGGCTCGCCTTCGCCGAGGAGAAACTCGCCGAGGTCGTCACCCTCCGCGATCTCGTGACCAACCCCGCCTCCCGCACCGCCGCCGAGGCGCTCGCCGCCAACCGCGCCGCCCTCGCCTCGCGCCGCGCCAGTCCGCGCGTCCACCGCCCCGCCGTGAAGGAGCGCGCCTCCCGCGTCACCGCGTCCGACCTCCGCCGCGGATCGGAATTCCCCGCACGCCAGCAAGCCCAGCGCGAACGCCTCCGCCTGCCCTCGCTGCCCACGACCACCATCGGCTCCTTCCCGCAGACCGCCGAGGTCCGCGCCGCCCGCGCCCAGTGGAAGAAAGGCGCCATCTCCACCGCCGACTACGAAAAATTCCTCGAAGCCGAGACCGCCGCCTGCGTGCGTTTCCAGGAGGAGATCGGTCTCGATGTGCTCGTTCACGGCGAATTCGAGCGCAACGACATGGTCGAGTATTTCGGCGAACAACTCGATGGCTACGCCTTCACCGCGAACGGCTGGGTGCAGAGTTACGGTTCCCGCTATGTGAAACCGCCGGTCATCTTCGGCGACGTCGCCCGCCCCGCGCCCATGACTGTGCGCTGGTCCGCCTTCGCCCAGTCGCTCACCAAGCGCCCGATGAAGGGCATGCTCACCGGCCCCGTGACCATGCTCCAGTGGAGCTTCGTGCGCGACGACCAACCGCGACGCGACACCGCCTTCCAGATCGCCCTCGCCCTGCGCGACGAGGTCCGCGATCTCGAGACCGCCGGCATCTCCGTCATCCAGATCGACGAACCCGCCATCCGCGAAGGTCTGCCGCTCCGCCGCGAGGATTGGAAACACTACCTCGAGTGGGCCGTGGACGCCTTCCGTCTCAGCGCCGCCGTCGTGCGCGACGACACGCAAATTCACACGCACATGTGCTACTCAGAGTTCAACGACATCATCGCCGCCATCGCCGCGCTCGACGCCGACGTGATCACCATCGAAACCTCCCGCTCCAACATGGAGCTGCTCGAGGCCTTCGTCGGCTTCGAGTATCCCGCCGAGATCGGCCCGGGCGTGTATGACATCCATTCGCCGCGCGTCCCGACCGTCGCCGAGATGGAGAACCTCATGACCAAGGCCCTCCAGGTGCTCCCGCGCGAAAACCTCTGGATCAACCCCGACTGCGGACTCAAGACCCGCGGCTGGCCCGAGACCAAGGCGGCCCTGGCCAACATGGTCGCCTGCGCCCGTCGCCTCCGCGCCCGCGAATTGGTCGCCTAAAACCCCGTCCCGTGGAGCCCCGACGACCGTCGGGGCTTTTTCACGTCCCATTTTTCCCTTCATTCGTCATTGGCTTGCCCTCCGAAGCCTTGGCGAAGGAGGGTCATGCATATTCCATGGCCTACTCCGACGAACCCGTTCTCGTTGCCCCCGCCCGCCGCTGGTCGCCGAAGACCCTCGTGATCGTCGTCCTCGTGCTCGCCGTGGTCGGCGGATTTCTCGCGATTCCGATTTACCAGCACGTGCTCGACGAACGCGCGCACGCCGTCCGGCGCGGTCCGCATCACGGCGCCCTCTATAACCTCACGCTCAATGGCACCCCGCATACGATCGAACTCGGCTGGATCGCCCCGGCCTTCTCGGCGGTGCTCACGCCCGCCCCCGCGCCCACCGCCACGCTGGAGGTCTCCGGCGACTTCGGCCGTGAAACCCTCTCGTGGAACGCCGCCGACAACCGCTTCGGCCCCGGCAAGTTCAAGCTCGATCCCTACGCCCACACCGAGGTGCAACTCACCCTCCGCGACGGTGACCACGTCCTCTGGACCGGCACCCTCTGGCTCTACGGCGTGCCCGCCGACCACGACCACTGAGTTTCTTACGTAGCAGCGGCGGTGACGCCGCCGGCCCCAAACTTTCAGCGCCGCAGTTTGCGCTTCATAGGTCCTTGGACATGGGTCATTGGTCATTCTTTCCATGTCTCCGACCACCTCCGCTCCCGTCGCCACCGTTCCCGCCCCGATTCCCGTCACCGTGCTCACCGGCTTCCTTGGCGCCGGCAAGACCACCCTGCTCAACCGCATTCTCACCGAGCAACACGGCAAAAAACTCGCGGTCATCGAAAACGAGTTCGGCGAGGTTGGCGTGGACAACCAACTCGTCATCCAAAGCGACGAGGAGATCTTTGAGATGAACAACGGCTGCATCTGTTGCAGCGTGCGCGGCGACTTGATCCGCATCCTCGGCCGCCTGATGAAGCGCAAGGACAGGCTCGACGGCATCCTCATCGAGACCACCGGACTCGCCGACCCCGGCCCGGTCGCCCAGACGTTTTTCACCGACGACGAGATGCGCGCCCGCTTCCGCCTCGACAGCATCATCACCGTCGTGGACGCCAAGCACGTCCTCCTCCACATCGACGACTCCCCCGAGGTGAAGAAGCAGATCGGTTTCGCCGACGTCATCATTCTCAACAAAATCGACCTCGTCTCCGCCGCCGACCTCCGCGCCCTCGAGGCCCGCATCCACAAGATCAACGCGGCCGCCAAAATCCACCACACGCAGAACGCCGCCATCGACCTCAAGCACGTGCTCAACGTCGGCGGCTTCAACCTCTCCCGCGCCACCGACCTCGATCCCAAGTTCATGGAGCCGTCCTACCCGTTTGAGTGGGCCGGCGTTTACGCGCTGCCCAAGGGCCAGCACCAACTCGTCATCGGCCACTGCAACCATGACCACGGTCATGATCACGCCGGCCACGACCACGATGACCACGCACACGGCGAAGAAGGCCACCACCATCACCACGGCCACGAAGGCACCCTCGACATCGTGGTCATGCCGGTGAAATTGCCCGTAAACGGCGACTTCACCACCCGCGACGCCCTGGCCTCCATAGCCTCGGCGACGGAGGCCGCCGTGCTCGTGTTCTCCGACTGGGAAAACAAAATCGCCCCCGGCGACACCGTCGTGCCCGGCGGCACGCTCCACCGCCTGCAGATCGGCGAGCACGCCCACGCGCACTTCACCCTTTCGATCGCCGAGCCCGGCTTCTTCATGGTCTTCGAGGCCTGCGGACACCACCCGCTCCACATCCAGGTCATGGGCGAAAACGCGCGCCCCGGCTGGCAGCAGGATTATGAGCACACCCACTCGCACGACGACGACGTGACCAGCGTCGGCATCACCGAGACCGGCGACCTCGACGGCAAACGCCTCAACGACTGGATCGGCGAACTCCTCAAGGTGAAGGGCAACGACATCTACCGCTGCAAAGGCGTCCTCGCCGTGAAAGGTTCGCCCAACCGTCTCGTCTTCCAAGGCGTGCACATGCTCTTCGACGCCAAGTTCGACAAGCCCTGGGCCGGCGCCCCGCGCGCCAACACCCTCGTCTTCATCGGCAAAAACCTCGACCGCGAAGCCCTCACCGAGGGCTTCAAAGCCTGCCTCGCCTGATCGGGTTGCTCGCGCGGTTCGTCAGAACCGCACCGCGAATTTCGCGCCGATGGTGCGGAACTCGCCGGGGACGTTCGTCGGAATTCCGTAGCTCGCGCCGATGTTCCCCGCGTCGATCAAGTAGTGCTTGTCGAAGAGGTTGTCCACGTAGCCGGTGATTTCCCACCGCGCGCTCGCCGCGCGGTAGCCGACACGGAGGTTCACCAGCGCAAAGCCGCCCTGCCGCAACGTGCCCCCGTTGGAGGCGTTGTCGTCCTCGAAAAAATGCTCCGAGCGGTAGTTGAGCGACGGCGTGATGAACACGGCCCCGCGCTGCACCGGCACGGTGAGCGTGCCGCCGAACGAGAGCGTGTGGCGTGACGTAAGCCGGAACGTGTTGCCCGCATACGCCTGCGGCTGGCCGTCGTCGTCGTTGGCGGCGAATTTCGCGTCAGTGAACCCGTAGGTCGCGAAGAGCGTGAGGTCGTGCGTGACCACCGTCTGCAATGTGCCCTCGAAGCCCTGCCCTCGCGCGCGGCCGGCGTCCACCGGCTGCGTGACGCCCGGGCCGGTCACGCGGTCGGTTTGGAAATGATCAAAGTAATACTGGAAGACCGACACGTCGTAACGCACGCGGCGGTTGGGCGTAAAACCGCGCACGCCGGTCTCGTAGTTCCAGACGGTTTCCTCGTGCAGCTCGAAAGGCTGGAGCGTGGCCTTGTCGAAACCGAGCACGGGCGGACGGCGGCCGCGCGACACGGCGGCGTAGCCGGTGAGCGCGGGGGTGAACGCGTAGCGCGCGTCCAGCTTGCCCGACCAGGACGCGGCGTCGGTTTCGGTCTCCAGCCGGCCAGCGGTGGGCTTGTAGAAATCGTTCCCGCCGCCGTGCGCGGGCAGCAGATTGATGTGGCCCGGCGTCGCGGCGGCGAAGGATTGGTAGCCCGAGTCGATCTGTTCCTCGGTCACGCGCAGACCGGCGCCGACGGTGAGCTTGGGCGTGAGTTTATAGTCGGCGCGGCCAAACGCGTCGAACGAGGTCGTGGTGGAATCGATTGCGGAGTGCTCGGAGTAGCGATGCACCGCCCCCGGCAGCGAACCGGGAGGGAAGCCGGTGAGGAAATGCCACAGCACGGCTTCGTCGGTGCGAAGGAGCACGGACTGGCTGTTGTCGTCGTGGGCGACGCCCGCGCCGAGCGTGGCGGTGAGACGATCGTCGCCAGCATAGTCGAAGCGCAGTTCCTGGCTGAGCTGCGTTCCGTGGGAAGCCTCGCGAGGCTCCAACAGGTAAAAGCGCGAACCGTCGGCGTCGAATTCGTCGCTGCTGTCCGCCTGCCGCCAGGCGCTGACCGAGGTCAGCGACCAATCGGGGCCGAACGCATGGCGCACGGTTCCCGTCAGGCCCGTGATCGTGCGGTCGACACCGAGCGCGGAACCGCGCGTGAGGTTGGCCGCGGTGTAGGGATCGGTGTTGCCGCCGACCGGCTTGGTGGGGATGACCGCGCTCTTGAAATCGATCCCGGGCGGCGTGTCGTGCTCGTAGCTGAAAACCAGATCCGCCGTGGTGTCCGCCACGGGCTGCCAGCGCAGGCTCGTGCGCAGCGCCGCGGTGTCGCGCCCCTGAAGATCGGAGCCGTCGGCGAGGTTTTTAATGAAGCCGTCGCTTCGGTCGAAGAAGACTGCCACGCGCGCAAAAAGTTTGCCGGGGACGATCGGCGAGTTGACGTAGCCCTCGGCGGTGCGGCGGTCGTAGTCGCCTGCGCCGACCGCCAGCGCGCCGGAGGTTTCGTTGCGCGCGGGATTGCTGGTGAGCGCCAGCGCGCCGCTCTGCACGCCGCGCCCGAAAGCGGCGGGTTGCGGGCCCTTGAACACTTCCACGCGGTCGAGATCGAACAGGGCGACCGACTGGCTGTGGGAATCCGCCAGCATAACGCCGTCCTGCACCACGCTCACGCGCGGGCGAAAGTTGGGATCGCCCCTGTCGTCGGAGGTGATGCCGCGGAGGTTGAGACTGACGTTGTCGGGCGACTGGCTCGAAACGAACAGCCCCGGCACGAGCGGGGCGAGCTCGTCGTAACGGGTGATTCCCTGGGCGTTGAGAAACGCGCCGTCATAGGCCGTCACCGCCGCCGGCATCGACACCAGTGGATCGGCCACGCGCGCCGCAACCACCTCGACGGGTTCCAGCGCGACGGAGTCCTCGGCTCCAAGGCGGGCGGACAAGAGTCCGAGCAACACCATAGAGCCAATGTTCCGATACCGGCGGAACTTGGCAGATCGTTGGGTCAAATCCGGCATTCCAAAAGGTCGCGGTCGAAGGAGGATGCATCCTTCCTGAATCATCCCCAATCGGTTGCAAGCCTGCGACTCCCGCCTTGCGAGTCCGCCGCCGCCACGCTCAATCTGCGGCCTCATGCAACTCACCAAGCACTGGGCCGCGCAGCTCGACGACTACGTGATCGACCTCGGCTGGTCGGCCGACGGCACCCGCCTCGCCGCCGCCGCATCTTCCGGCCCCATTTCCCTGTTCGCCGCGGCCGATGGCGCGCGCACCGACCTGCCCGGCCACGACGACGGCGCCAACTGCCTCGCTTGGCATTCGTCGCAACCGCTCCTCGCCACCGGCGGACAGGACGCGAAGGTGAAATTCTGGGACACCGCCACCGGCCAGCACACCGCCACCGCCGAAGTCGGCGGCGCCTGGATCGAACACCTCGCGTGGCGACCGTCCGTCTCTCAACCCTCAACTCTCAACTCTCAACTGCCGCCAGTCCTGGCGGCTTCCGCCGGCCGCCACCTCGCGTTTCTCCGCGCCGACGGCTCCACCCTCCACACGTTCAAGCCCGCGCCAAAAACCATCAGCGCGATCGC
>Ga0068869_100000046_pt1 | contig 51500 bp, 58 predicted proteins | sample KBSMisM52_FD_64676 | JGI IMG/M metagenome (GOLD analysis project Ga0068869, IMG submission 64676) | Miscanthus rhizosphere microbial communities from Kellogg Biological Station, Michigan, USA - KBS Miscanthus M5-2 | ecosystem: Host-associated > Plants > Roots > Rhizosphere > Soil ... | reverse complement strand
CGTCCGGCCCACGGTGTTCGGCAAAGTGCGCAACGACATGACGATCGCGCAGGAGGAGATCTTCGGCCCGGTGCTCTCGATCATCCCCTACCGCGACGAGGAGGACGCGGTGCGCATCGCAAACGACACCGTCTACGGCCTGGCCGGGGCGGTCTGGTCGAAGGACGAGGCGCGCGCGCAGCGCGTCGCGCGGCGCATACGCGCCGGGCAGGTGGACGTGAACGGAGGCGCCTTCAACATGAATGCGCCGTTCGGCGGCTTCAAGCAATCGGGCCACGGCCGCGAGGCCGGCGTATACGGCCTGGAGGAGTTTCTCGAGTACAAGTCGCTCCAGCTGAAGGGATGAAGGTCCTCGAGCTCCTGAGCCTGAAGGGCCGCAACGCGCTCGTCACCGGCGGCTCGCGCGGCTTGGGCATGCAGATGGCCGAGGCGCTCGGCGAGATGGGCGCCCGGGTGGCGATCACCGCGCGCAAGCAAGACGAGCTGGGGGAGGCGGTATCCCGTCTTTCAAAACAGGGAATTTCGGCAACGGCTTACGTGTGCGACATGGGGCGCCGCGAGGCGATCCTCCCGGCGGTCGAGCAGATCCTCCGCGACTTCGGAAAGATCGACATCCTGGTGAACAACGCCGGCGCGACCTGGGGCGCGCCGGCCGAGGATCACCCGCTCGAAGGCTGGGACAAGCTCGTGAGCGTGAACCTCACCGGCGTGTTCGTGCTCACGCAGCTCGTCGGCAAGCGCTCGATGATCCCGGCGAAATGGGGCCGCGTCATCAACATCGCCTCGATCGCGGGGCTCATGGGCCAGGACAAGCGCATCGTGCGCACCCTCGCCTACAACACCACCAAGGGCGGCCTGGTGAACTTCACCCGCGCGCTGGCGGCGGAATGGGGCGAGCACGGCATCACCGTGAACGCGATCTGCCCGGGCTTCTTTCCCTCGAAGATGACGCGCGCCACGCTCGACACCGCGGGCGAGCTGATCCGCGACTGGACGCCGACCAAGCGCCTGGGCAACGACGAGGACCTGAAGGGCCTCACCGCGCTGCTCGCCTCGGAGGCTTCGCGCCATATCACCGGCCAGGCGATCGCGGTCGACGGAGGCGCGACCGTGATATGAGCGAAGCCCTCCAGTTCACACGCGACTACCAGAAAAAGATTCCATTCGTCGCCCATCTCCGGATCCTCACCGAGACGCTGGGCAAAGGCACGGCGCAGCTATCGCTGCCGGTCGAGCCGCACCTCACGAACAGCCTCGGCACGGTGCACGGCGGGGTGATCATGTCGCTCCTCGACGTGGCGCTGTGCACCGCGGCGCGCACGCTGCACCCCGATTCCGTCGGCGTCGTCACCATCGACATGAGCACCTCCTTCATCGGCGGCGGCAGCGGCGCCCGGCTCCTCGCCGACGCCCGCGTGATGAAGGATGCGCGCACCATGAGTTTCGTCGAGGCCGAGGCCAAGAACGAGGACGGCTCGATCGTGGCGAAGGCCATCGCCACCGTCCGTGTCAGGCTGAAGGAGAAACAATGAGCACGCCGAACCCGTATGCGGCCCCGAGAGCACCCGTCGCCGACTCGGCCGAGGGACCGGGCAACTTTGTTCCTGCCGGCCGCGCGGTCGCCGCGGCGCGCGGCTGGCGCTGGATCGCGGATGCCTGGGAGCTTTTCCGGCGCCAGCCGGGCGCCTGGATCGGCCTCGTCATCGTGGCGTTGCTGATTTTCATCGGCATGACGCTCGTTCCGCTCCTGGGCTCGCTCGCCAGCGCGGTGCTTACACCGGTATTCGTCGGCGGCATTTTTGTTGCCTGCCGCGAGCAGGACCAGGGCCGCCCGCTCGCCGTGTCGCATCTCTTCGCCGGGTTTCGCGAACGCTTCGGCACGCTGGTCTCCATCGGCTTCATCAACCTCGGCATCACGATCGCGGCCATGCTGGTCGCGGGTATTTTGACCGGCGCTGGGATGTGGACCTTCCTTGGCAGCGGGACGAACCCCGAGGCGGTGGCCGGCATGGGCCTCACGCTCCTCCTCGCCGTCCTCGTCATGTTCGCGCTGCTGCTGCCGCTGTTCATGGCGTTGTGGTTCGCGCCCGCGCTCGCCGTGTTCCACCAGCAGGGGCCTGCCGAGGCGATGAAGGCGAGTTTCGTCGGCTGCCTGAAGAACATCCTGCCGTTCTTTGTCTACAGCGTAGTCGGCATGCTGCTCGCCATTGTCGCTTCGATCCCCTTCGGCCTGGGCTGGCTCGTGCTCGGCCCGGTCATGGCCGCGTCGCTATACACGAGCTATCGCGACATCTTTTTCGAGTAGAGCGCGGCCGCGCCAGAGCCAGGTCAGACCGGCGAGCTGCACCAGCCATAGCGCGCCGAGCGCGTACGAGTAGCCGCGCGGGTCGTAACCCGTCGCGGTCTGCGGCCACAGGCCCAGGATGACTCCGGTGCCCCACTGGCCGAGGAAGATACCCAGGAACGTAAACGTGTTGAGCGCCGTATTGACTCGCCCGGCCATGTCGCGCGGGTAGCGGCGGGTGACGATCGAGTGCGCAAGCGTCGCCGAGGTGCCGCAGAACACGAAGCCCGCCCAGAGGGGCACCGCAGCGGCTGCGGCGCCGAGGGCGAGGAACGCGAGGCAGCAGAGGCTGCCGACCACGCCGGCGGCGAAGAGCGGCAGCGGGGAGCGCCCGCGCCGGGCAAACCGGTCGGCAAGCCGGCCGAAGAACAGGTATCCCGCGATCATCGCGACCGCCGCCACGGCAAGCCCCTGCGCGGCGCCGGCGCGATCGTAACCGGCGACGTCCCGGAGCCAGGTGGTGATCCACAGCGTGAAGAGCGAGACCACCGCGCACTGGTTCGTGCCGATCGCGACCGCGACCCGCCAGAACGCGGGGTCGCCGGCGAGCCGGGAGAGGCTGCGCAGACCCTCGCGCAGGCCGGGCGGCCGGTGCCGCCGCGAATGCTCCGGCACGACGAGCGCGAACACCAGGCAGAGCGCGAGCGCAACGGCGCCGAACGCAGCGAAGATGTCGCGCCAGCTGAAATAGCGCAGCGCGATTTCGACCGGCGCCGACGCGCTGATGGCGCCAAGGCCGCCCATGGCATAGGCGAGCGCGATCATCGTGCTCAGGCGCTCGGGGGGAAACCACAAGATGAAGGCCTGCATGCATGCCATCAGGCAGGCCGAGACGCCCAGCCCGATCAGCGCCCGCGCCAGCACCAGCGCCTCGAAGGAGCTCGCCTGCGCAAAGAGCAGCGCTCCGCCGGCGGCGAGCAGAAGCAGCGTCGCGTTGACGCGGCGCGGCCCGAACCGGTCGAGCAGCACGCCGAGCGGGATCTGGAACAGGCCGAAGGAGAAGAAGTACATCCCGGTGAGCAGCCCCAGCCCCGCTGCCGAGATGCCGAATTCGGAAGCGAGCACCGGCCCGAGCACGGCATTCACTGCCCGCAGCACGTACGAGAAGTAGTAGCCCGCCAGGAACGGCAGGACGACGCGGATCAGCAGATTTTCTATTTAGGCGGGGATTCCAGTCCGCCGAAGTAGAAGCGGTTGTGCGTAGGGCTGATGATGACTTCGTTGATGCAGGCGCGCGCGGGCAGCGAAGCGATGAAGGCGATGGTCTTGCCGAGATCCTCGGCCTGCAGCATCTTCGCGCGCACCTCGGGGGTCGGCGGCACCGGGCGCTTTTCCAGGATCGGCGTCGCGACCTCGCCCGGCAGAATCGACGTGGCGCGGACGCCCTCATTGCCCGCCTCCATGTTGATCGACTCGGTAAGCGCGACGACGGCGTGCTTGGTGGCGTTGTAGGCCGGTCCGGTCAGCGTGCTCGGATAGCGTCCCGCCCAGGACGACACGTTGATGATGAGCCCGTCCTTGCGGCTGCGCATTCCCGGCAGCACCGCGTGCACGCAATAGAACATGCCGGAGAGGTTGATCGCCACGATGCGGTCCCAGGCCTCGGTCGAAACGTTGAAGAAGTTACGCTTCGGATCGTTGATGCCGGCGCTGTTCACCAGGATATCGACCCGGCCGATGCGCTCCGCCGCCTTGGCCACGGCCTGCTTGTTGCCGACGTCGAGCGCGATCGCCTCGCAGCTGCCGACCGCCTTGATCGCCTTCTCCGCGGCGGCGAGCGTCTCGTGACTGCGACCCGAGATCACCACGTGCATCCCGCTGCGCGCGAGCTCGAGGCCTCCGGCGAGGCCGATTCCCGAGCCGCCGCCGGTGATCCAGGCGGTCTTTCCCTTGAGAGAACTAGCGTCGGGCATACTGCGTGGCGCCAAAAAGGACCTCGGCCTGCTCCTTGCTGAACGACGGGGTCGCCCGCCTGCGGTCAGCCAGCACCTCCAGCGCCTTCTTCACCGCCGGGCGTGCGGCGATCCGGTCGCGCCACTTCCTGAGACGCGGATAGTCGTCGATGTTCACGCCCTGGCGCTCCGGGAAGCGCAGCCACGGCATGATCGACATGTCGGCAATGGTGTATTCGCCGCCCGCGACCCATTCATTTTTCTCCAATTGCCTGTCGACAACCCCGTAGAGGCGGTTCGCCTCGTTGCGGTAGCGGTTCATGGCGTACTCGATCTTCTCCGGCGCGTACTGCAGGAAGTGGTGCGCCTGCCCGAGCATCGGCCCGATGTGTCCCATCTGGAACATCACCCACTGCATCACCTCCCAGCGGCCGCGCTCATCCTGCGGCAGAAACCTGCCTGTCTTGGAGGCGAGGTAGAACAGCATCGCGCCCGACTCGGCGAGCGCTAGGCGCTTGCCGCCGGGACCCCGCTGGTCGACCATCGCCGGGATCTTGTTGTTGGGCGAGATCGCGAGGAACTCGGGCTTGAACTGCTCGCCCGCGCCGATGTCGATCGGGTGCACGCGATATTCGAGCCCGGTCTCCTCGAGCATGATGTGAATCTTGTGGCCGTTGGGCGTCGGCCACGTGTAGAGATCGATCAAGCGATTCCTTTCAGTCGGGTTCCTGAATGACGACGGTCCCCGCGATCTTATCGTGCCAGCCCTGCTTCCTGCGGTCGAACACAGACCACAGGAAGCCGAGGTAGAACGGAAGCGCGGATACGAAATAGCACAGCAGGCGGATGACGAGGCGCATGGTCGTCGGCGACGCGCCGGTGGCCGCGTCGACGATCCTGACGCCCACCGCAAGTTTGCCGGGGGTCGCGCCGCAATAACGCCAGAAGCCGACGACGATCGCGCCGACGACGGCCGCGATCACGAGGTCGCCCGAGCGGCGCACCGGGTCGAGCGAGAAGTAGTCGGCGCCGAAGCTCACCACGATGATCGGCATCGCGATCACGACCACGATCAGCCAGTCGATGAGGAGCGCCACCGCGCGCTGCCAGAAGCCGGCGTACTCGAAACGAGGCTCCGCCAAGCTGTGCGCCAGCGGCTGAGGGCGCTCGCGCGAGGGTGGTGGTGCTCCCTCTCCGAAGCGAGGCTCGACGCGCTCAGGAGAGCTTGACCAGCTGCTTTCCAAAATTTTCGCCCTTGAGGAGCGCGATCAGGCCGCGGGGCGCGTTCTCCAGCCCCTCGACCACCGACTCGCGGTACTTCAGTCTACCTTGGCCAAGATAGCCGGCAAGCGCTGCCAGCGCCTCGCCGTAGCGTTCTTTCCAGTCGAACACGATCATGCCCCGCACGCGTAGCCGGTTGACGAGGATGGCGCGCCAGTTGCGCACGCGGTAGGGGTCGCTCGAGTTGTAGTCCGAGATCGTGCCGCAGACGATGACACGGCCGAACAGGTTCGTGCGCGCTAGCACGGTGTCGAGGATCTCGCCGCCGACATTGTCGAAGTAGACGTCGACGCCACTCGCGCACGCCTCCTTCAGCGCCGCGGCGAGATTGCCGGCCTTGTAGTCGATGCAGGCGTCGAAGCCGAGCTCGTCGCGGACGTAGCCGCACTTCGCCGCTCCGCCGGCGATGCCGACGGCGCGCGCGCCCCAGATCTTCGCGAGCTGCCCAACTACACTTCCGACCGCGCCGGAAGCCGCCGATACAACCACCGTCTCGCCCGCCTTGGGCTGGCCGATTTCCTTCAGGCCGAAGTACGCGGTCATTCCCGGCATGCCGAGTACGCCGAGGTAGCAGCTCAGGGGCGCGCTGCTCTCGGGCATTCGCATCGCTTCCTTCGTCGTGCCGTAGAGCTGCCATCCAAGCTGCGTGAGGACCTTATCGCCTTCTCTGAATTTTTCATTCCTGGAAGCGATGACTTCGCCGACTGTTTGCCCGACCATGACTTCGCCGAGCTCCACGCCCTTCACGTAGCTCTTCGCGTCGCTCATTCGCCCGCGCATGTAGGGGTCGAGCGAAAGCCAGAGGTTCTTCACCAGAACTTCGCCCGGCTCGGGCTGCGGCAGCGGCGCCTCTTCGATGCGGAAGTTCGCCTCGCTCACCCAGCCGCTCGGCCGGCTGGCGAGCAGCACGCGCTTGTTCTGCATCAGAGCGCCGCGAAGCGGGCGAGGTGGTGGTCGGCGTCGCCGAACTGGCCGGCGATGACGGTGAGGCGCCGGAAGCTGTGGCTCACCTTCAGCTCCTCGCTCATGCCCATGCCGCCGTGGAGCTGCACCGATTCCTGGCTGACGTGGCGCGCGCTGTCGGCGATCTTGATCTTGGCGGCCGAGACGGCGCGCGCGCGCTCTTTCGCATCGGTCGCTTGATCGACCTTGGAGCAGGCGAGGCAGGCCATGGAGCGCGCCTGCTCCTGGGCGATGAACATGTCGACCATGCGGTGCTGGAGCGCCTGGAAGGTGCCGATGGGAACGCCGAACTGCTTGCGCGTCTTGAGATACTCGAGCGTGGTGTCGCAGGCGAACTTCATCGCCCCGACTGCCTCTGCGCACACGAGCGCGGCTGCGAAGTCGGTCAGCTCCTCGACGAGCGCGATCCCGCCGTCTAGCCGCTCCGCCTTCGCGCCTCTGAAGACAGGATCGGCCGCGCGCATCTCGTCCACGGTGCGGTAGGGCTTCCCCGCCGGATTTTCCGCGAGGAACAGAGCGACCCCGTCGGGCGCGGCGGCGGACACCACCAGCCGGTCGGCCATCGGCGCGCCGACGACGCCGGCCTTTTCGCCCTCGAGCGTCCAGCCCTCGCCCGCCTTGCGCGCCTGCGTCTTGACGAAGCCGAGGTCGTAGCGCGCACCCTTCTCCGCATGCGCGAAAGCGAGCTTCATCTTCCCCTCGACGACGGCGGGCAGGATCGAGCGCGCAAGCGGGCTGCGTGCGACCGCGAGCCCGCCCATCAGGGTGGGCAGATAAGGCTCGACCACCAGCGCCTCGCCGAAGGCCTCCATGATGCCCATCAGGTCGACCGCCCCGCCGCCGAATCCGCCGTGCTCAGCGGGGAAGACGAGACCGGTCAGCCCCATCTCGGCGAACGTGCTCCACGCCGAAGCGCTCCAGCCCGCCTCCGAAGCGACGATCTTGCGGCGCGCCTCGAAGTCGTAGTCCTTGGCGAGGAAGCGCCGGACCGAGTCGGCAAGAAGCTGCTGTTCCTCGTTGTAGTCGAAGTTCATAACCCCAACGTCATCTTGGCGATGATATTGCGCTGAATCTCATTAGAGCCCGCGTAGATCGTCGTCTTGCGCATCGACAGATACTTCCTGCGCACCGCCTCGGTGAACGCGTCGCTCGCGGCCGGATCGGCCGCCTGCAGCATCAGCTCGGTGATGCCCTGCTGGATCTCGGTGCCCTTGATCTTCAGCATCGAGACGTCGGCCCCGGGCGGCTGCCCGGTGCGGCGCATGCGGTCGAGGAACCGGAGGTTGGTGATCTCGAGCGCCATCAGCTCGATCTCCAGGCGGGAAAGGCGGTCCCGAAACCGGGAATCTTGGATTCTTGAAGAAGCAAATTCCTTGAGCGCGGCGAGCTGGCGCCGCGATTCGCCGATGCGGCCGGTGTTCATGCGCTCGTAGCCGAGGAGGTATTTGGCCACGGTCCAGCCCTTGCCCTCCTCGTGCACCAGGTTCTCCGCGGCGACGCGGACATCGTCGAAGAACACCTCGTTCACCTCGTGCGCGCCGTCCATCAGCATGAGCGGGCGCACGGTGATCCCCGGTGTCTTCATGTCGATGAGCACGAAGGAGATGCCTTCCTGGCGGCGCTCGGCGCCGGGATCGGTGCGCACGAGGCAGAAGATCCAGTCGGCGTAGTGGGCCAGCGTGGTCCAGATTTTTTGCCCGTTGACTATGTATTCATTCCCCTTGAGGACCGCCCGGGTCTTAAGAGAGGCCAGGTCGCTTCCCGAGCCGGGCTCGGAGTACCCCTGGCACCAGAAGTCGTCGCCGTCGTAGATGCGCGGGAGGAAGCGCTTTTTCTGCGCCTCGGTGCCGAAGCGAAGCAGGACGGCCGCGCACATGGTGAGGCCGAAGGGGATCAGCGGCGGCGCCCCGGCGTAGCCGAGCTCCTCCTCGAAGATGTAGCGCTGCACCACGTTCCAGCCGGTGCCGCCCCACTCCTTCGGCCAGGCAGGCGCGACCCAGCCTTGCCTTGCGAGGATCCGGTGCCAGCGGAGCAGGTCGTCCTTGGACAGGTGCGCGTAGCTCGCGACCTTCTCTTTTAGATCCGGCGGCAGGTTCGCGCTCAGCCAGGCTCGCACTTCTTCGCGGAACGCGGCTTCCTCGGGAGAGTAGTTCAGATCCACAGCTAGAGAATGGTAACGCCGCCGTCGGCAACGATGCACTGCCCGGTGATGAAGGCGGCCGCGTCGGAGGCGAGGAACACGGCGATTCCGCCGATGTCGCGGGGCTCGCCCAGCCGGCGCAGCGGCGTCGCTGCGATCCGCTCGGCCGCCCGTTTGGGGTCTTCCCACAGGGCACGGGCGAAATCGGTCTTCACGAGGCCTGGGGCGATGGCGTTGACACGCACGTTCCTCGGCCCCCATTCGGCGGCGAGGTTGCGCACCAGGTGGTGGTCGGCAGCCTTGGAGATGCCGTAGGCGCCGATCACGGTGTTGGCGATCAGCCCGCCGATCGACCCCACGACGATGAAGCTGCCTGCTTTCCCGGTTGTTTTTGCGCGCTGCGCCATGTCTTCCAGCGTCATCGCGGCGAGCCAGAGCACGCTTTTCACGTTGTTCGTCACGATCTTGTCGAACGCTTCGTCGGGAATCCCGGTGAGCGGTCCGAAGTAGGGGTTTGCCGCCGCGTTTGAAACCACGATGTCAATACCGCCCCACTTCGCCCTCGTCGCTTCGACCAGCGCCTGGAGATCGTCCTTCCGCGACACATTGCAGGGTTGCGCCAGGACCTCGATGCCCTTGCCGGCGAGGTCGGAGCGCGCCTCGTCGCAGGCCTCCTGCTTGCGGCTGCACAGGGCCACCTTGGCGCCGGCGCGTCCCAGCTCCTCGGCGATCGACCTGCCGATGCCGCGGGTGCCGCCCGTCACCAGGGCGACTTTGCCTTCCAGGCTGAATAGCGTCGATTCCACCATATGGAATTCTGTATGACTAAGTTGACAAGCGGGGGCTTGGCGACAGAATATCGAAATTGCAAGACGCTCCGCTGCATCCCCCTAAATCAACAACCTCAACTACAGAAACATAGCGAGGAGAGCTTTTCCCCATGGGCGCCCCCGAAGCTTCGGTCCCCCTTTCCCAGCCTACCGCGACTTTCAGCTACGAGCATGAAGGCGACCGTCAGTTCGCCACCACGCTCGCGCGCGGGCTCGAAGTCCTGCGCTGCTTCACCCCGCTCGAGCCGCTGCTCGGCAACAAGGAGATCTCGGTGCGCACCGGCCTGCCCAAGCCGACGGTGTCGCGCCTGACCTATACGCTGACCAAGCTCGGCTACCTGCGCCACAACATGCGGCTCGGAAAGTACCAGCTCGGCTCCGCGGTGCTGTCGATCGGCTACCCGCTGCTCGCCTCGATGAACGTGCGCCAGGTGGCGCGGCCGATGATGAAGGAGCTCGCCGACTACTGCAACGGCTGGGTTTCGATGGGCGTGCGCGACCGGCTCAACATGGTGTACGTCGAGACCTGCCGCAGCGGCAACGGCATCACCACGCTGCCCGACATCGGCACTTCGGTGCCGATCTCACAGTCGGTGATCGGGCGCGCGTTTCTCGCCGCGTGCACGCCCGCCGAGCGCGAGGCGGTGCTCAACCAGATGAAGGTGAAGGACCCCGAGGCGCACCGCAAGTACCGGGCGCACATCGACAAGTCGCTCGAGGACATCCGCGCGCGCGGCTTCTGCGCCTCCATGGGCGAGCTGCGCCGCGAGCACTTCGCGGTCGGCGTGCCGATGCGGCGCACGGTCGACGGCGAGATCGTCGCCTTCAACGCCGGCGTGCCCGCCTTCATGGTGAAGAAGGGTCAGCTCGAGGACGACATCGGCCCGCGCCTGGTCACCATGGTGCGCAACATCGAGGCCTCGCTGGGACTGCACTGAGCAGTCTGCAAGACCTGCTCGAGTTCTACCGGAACCTCGACGACGAGGTCCTGCTGGCGTTGTCGCGCCTTTGGCGCATCGCCGTCATCCTGCTCGTCGCCTGGCTGCTGCAGGCGCTCGCCCGGCGCGTCATCCGCGCCTTCCACCACCGCATGGCGCAGCGCACCTCGGCGCCCGAGGAGCTGCGGCGCATCCGCACTGTTGGCACGGTATTCAGCTACTTCGCCACCGTCGTGGTGGTGCTGGTGGCGGGGACGGCGACCCTCAACGAGCTCGGCATCTCGGTGGCGCCAATCCTCGCCACGGCCGGCGTCGCGGGCGTGGCGATCGGCTTCGGCGCCCAGAGCCTGGTCAAGGACTACTTCACCGGCCTGGTCCTGCTGATCGAGGACCAGATCAGCGCGGGCGACGTGGTCGAGATCCTCGGCCAGGCGGGCGAAGTCGAGGAGATCACGCTGCGCTACGTGCGCCTGCGCGACGGCGACGGCTACGTGCATTTCATTCCGAACGGCGAGATCAAGAGCGTCGTCAACCGCACGCGCGGCCACGCCTATGCGACGATCGATGCGGCCATCCAGGGGCACGAGTACGTCGAGCCCGCCTGCGCCGCGATGCGCGAGATCGCCGAGGACCTGCGCAAGGACGAGGCGTACGCGCCCAAGATCCTCGCCGACATCGAGATCTTCGGCGTCGAGCGTTGGGAGCTTTGGGGCATCGGCCTGCGCTGCCGGCTCAAGGTGCTTCCGTTCGAGCGCGACAGCGTGCGGCGCGAATTTACGCGCCGCCTGATCGCCGAGTTCGACCGCCGCCAGATAAAAAGTCCCTGAGGATCGAGTGCATCCGGCGCACGCCGTCGGTGAGCGCCGCCGGGCCGGGCTGCAGGATCTCGGCCGACTTGATCTCGAAGAGCTGCTGGTCGCGTACCGCGGGAACCGCTTGCCAGCCCGGCCGGGCCGCCACGCGCTCGGGACGGAATTTCTTGCCGCACCAGGACGCGAGCATTACCTCCGGCTTGCGCTGTATGACCTCTTCGGCATTTCCAATGATCCTTCCGCTAGCCGCTTGCGATCGGGACCGCTCGGAAAAGATGTCTTCGCCGCCTGCGATTTCGATCAGCTCGCTCACCCAGCGGATGCCGCTGATCATCGGCTCGTCCCATTCCTCGAAGTAGACCCGGGGCCTCCTGGCAAAGCCTCCGGCTGCCTCGCTCACTTCGCGCAGGCCCGTTTCCAGGCGCTGGATCAGCGCCGCGCCCTTCTCCGGCGCGCCGACGAGCGAGGCGAGCATCTGGATCATCGACAGGATTTCGCCGACCGAGCGCTGGTTGAAGATCATGATGTTCAGTCCGGCCTTGGCGAGGTCGCGCGCGATGTCCGCCTGCAGGTCCGAAAAGCCCAGCACCAGGTCGGGTTTCAGCTCCAGGATCTTGTCGATCCGAGCCGACAGGAACGCCGAGACGCGCGGCTTTTCGCGCCTCGCGCGCGGCGGGCGCACCGTGTAGCCGGAGATGCCGACGATGCGCCGCTCCTCGCCGAGGAGGTAGAGCGTCTCGGTGGTTTCCTCGGTCAGGCAGACGATGCGCTCGGGATAGCGCGCGCTCATGCGCCGACTATAGACTACGCCCGAGGAGGAGCGGCCGTGCGACTGCTGTTCATAGGGGTCTGTCTTTACGCCTCTCATGTTTGCGCATTTCCCATTGCCGGCAAGCCGGTGCGCATCGTGGTGCCGTTCGCGCCCGGCGGGCAGACCGACATCCAGGCACGCGCGATCGCGCAACGCATGGGCGAGGCAGGGCTCTCGGTCATCGTTGAGAACAAGCCCGGCGGCAACACGGTCATCGGCGCGCGCGACGTCCAGAAGGCGGCGCCCGACGGGCACACCCTGCTCTACACCATCGCCACGCACGTCCAGATCCCGCACCTCTACCGCGAGCCGCCTTGGGATCCGTTCCGCGACTTCACCCCGGTCACGGCCGGCGCGCGCTCGGCGACGGTGCTCACCGCGCATGTCTCGACGCCGTTCGGCAACGTCAAGGAGCTCGTCGCCTACGCGCGGGCCAATCCCGGTAAGCTCAACTACGCCTCGTTCGGCAGCGGCAGCACTTCGCACCTGAACGCAGAGCTTCTGAAGAAACTCGCCAGCATCGACATCGTGCACGTGCCGTACAAGGGAAGCGGCGACGCGATGAAGGACCACATCAGCGGCACCGTGCAGCTTTTTTTCGACGGCCCGACCACTGCGATCGCCAATGCGAAGAGCGGCAAGGTGAAGCTGATTGCGACCGCCGCCGAGACGCGCAAGGCCGCGCTTCCCGACCTGCCGACGCTGCGCGAGGAAGGTTACGACGTCGGCATGTGGGGCTATCTCTGGTTCTGGGGTCCCGCGGGCATGTCGAGCGCAACCGTCGACGAGGTCTACCGCCCGCTCGCGCGCGCGATCCAGCATCCCGAGGTGCGCGAGCTGTTCGCGGCGGGCGGCTCCGAAGCCTCCGGCATGCCGCCCGCCGAGATGGCGCGCGCGGCGCGCGACCTACACGAGCGCTGGGGCGCGGTGATCCGCGCGACCGGCGTGAGGCTCGACTGAAGCTCGCCGATTCATTCTCAAGCCTCATCGGTTGATGAACTAGTCGAATCGGCGCGCTGGTCGCCGACGCGCAGAATGGCACCACACAGGAGGTGCCATGAGAGCGAACCGGTACGTCTACCTCGCGGCCGCCGCAGTCAGCGTTGCAGCGGGCGCGGTCTTCCTCAGCCCCTTCATCGACCCCGGCGCGGCCCTGGCGAATGGCAGGCTGAGGGCGCCGACATTCCAGGTCGATCCGTTCTGGCCGAGGCCGCTGCCCGACAACTGGGTGACCGGCGAGATCGGCGGCACCTGCATCGATTCGCGCGACCACCTGATCGTGCTCACGCGAGGCTTCCAGACCGGCGGTCTGGCAGCTCCAGAGGGCGTCGGCGGCGCCGATCCCAGGACCGGCAAGTTCGCCCAGTCAAAGGCCTCGCCGCCGGTGATTGAGCTCGACACCCGCGGCAACGTGGTTCGCGCCTGGGGCGATCCTGCTCTCGTCCCGGCAGGGACCATAGGACCCGCAGGCAACAATATCGGCGGCCAGAACGCGGTATTGCCGAACGGCACCCACGGCTGCTTCGTCGATTACGAGGACAACATCTGGCTCGGCGGGAACGGCGACGGCGTGGTGCAGAAGTGGAGCCACGACGGCAGCACGCTGCTCCTGCAGATCGGCACCAAATTCGTCTGCGACAACCCGCCGAGCAACACCTGCGCCGGCGACTCTGCCTTCACAGGCAGCAGCCAGACGTTGCTGCATCGGCCGGCCGATATCGCTGTGGACCCCAATCCGGACCCGATGACCGGAGAGCGCGGCAGCGTGTACATCGCCGACGGCTACGGCAACCACCGCGTCGTGGTGTTCGATCGACGCGGCAAGTTCCTGCGCCAGATGGGCGGCGTGGGCACGGGTCCCGGACAATTCGCGCCCGGCGGCGGCGGCCATCCGCACTGCGTGGTGCTCGGGAGGAACGGCCTGGTCTACGCCTGCGATCGCGCCAACGACCGCATCAACGTCTTTCAGCGGAACGGCACCTTCGTGCGCGCCATTCCCGTGATTCCGGGTACCGCCGCGCTCGGCACGTCGGGCTCGGCCTGGGATGTCGATTTCTCGCCCGACCACGAGCAGACGTTCATGTACGAGTCCGACGGAGGCAACGAGGTGATGTGGATCTTCGACCACCGCGCCGCGCTCATGGGCTCGGCCAGCGCGCTCCTTGGCGGCTTCGGTCGCCCGGGACATATGGCAGGCGAGTTCACGTTCCTGCACATGATGGCGATCGACTCGAAGGGCAACCTCTACGTCGGCGAGACGATCGGCGGGCGGCGCGTCCAGAAGTTCGTCAACTGCGGCTCGGGCGACCGGGACCGCGATGACGATGACCGCGACGCGCAAGCCTGCAAGGGGAAATAGCGGCAGTCGCTGAGCAGCATTGATCCGCCTCATCGTCGCGCTCGCGCTCGCGGCGCTGCTCTCCGCGCCGCGAGCGGCGAGCGCGAACGGCGCGGACCTGCCCGCCGAAGTGGTGCTGCAGGCATACGTCAAGCAGGAAGAGAAGCGCGCGCTGCTCCTGTTCCGGGTGCCGCTCGACCTGCTGGCGAGCTTCGGGCTGCCCAAGCGCGGCCCCGGTTACCTGGACCTCGCTCGCATCGACGAGCGCTTGCAGGCGGTGGCAGCGGCAAGCGCCCGGCAGATCGAGCTGCGCGCGAATGGGGCGCAGCTCGCACCGGTCACGCGCCACGCGCGCATCTCCCTGCTCTCGGATCCGTCTTTTCGCGACTATGACGCGGCGCGCGCGCATCTCGAGGGACCGCGCCTGCCGCCCGACACCGATCTTTTCTGGAACCAGGGCTTCTTCGACACAATGCTCGAGTTTCCGCTCGGCGAAGCGCCGGCCCGGCTTTCCATCCGCGTCAACGTGGCGCCCGAGCTCGGGCAGCGCCTGAGGCTGGAGCTCGAGTTCCTGCCACTCGGAAAAGCGCCGCACCGTTTCGCCTTGACGGGCGGCTCCGGCTGGATCGCGCTCGAGCCGCGCTGGTACGAAGCGGCTGCGCAGTTCGCCTGGACGGGGGTCGCGGCGGGAGCGACGCTGGAACGACTCATTACCCTGCTCTGCCTGGTGGCGCCCTTTCGCCGCCTGCGTAGCGCACTCCTCCTCGCCGCCGCCTGGGTCATATTGCAGTCACTCGCGCTCACCGCTGCACCCGTCGCGGGCCTGGCGGCGATGCGTGGCGTCGCGGCGCTGTTCGAGGGCGTACTGCCAGCGGTCGTGTTCCTGCTCGCTATCGGCAACCTCGCGGCCCCGAGCTTGCGCTGGCGGTTCCTCGCGAGCGCGCTTCTCGGTGCCCTCGGCGGCCTTGCGCTGGTCCCGACGCTGAACACGGCGTGGCAATTCTCGGGGACCCACCCATTCATAGCGGCGCTTTCCTTCAACATCGGCGTCGCGCTGGCGCAATTCGGGGGCGCCGCGCTCGCATGGGCGGTGCTGCGCTGCGTGGTCGACCGTGTCCTCGGCGCGCCCCTGGACGTCGTCGTGGCCTCGGCCGTTGCCGGCCATCTCGGCTGGCACTGGATGTTCGAGCGCGGCCACGAGCTCGGACACACACTCGAGCACGCCAGGCGCTCCGAAATCATCGGCATCGCGCTGTACCTGCTCGCCGCGGTGCTCGTCGCCGTGGCGTGCCGGCGCCTTCCCCGTTCGTTCTTCGATGACCCGCGCATACCCTCTCTTCTGAGTGCCCTGAAGCGCGACTAGTTAAACTAGTCGCGCCATGGATTCATCGCAGGGTCCGCTGCACGGTATCCGGGTACTGGAGTTCGAGGCGATCGGCCCCGGCCCGTTCGCCGGCATGCTGCTCGCCGACCTGGGCGCTGACGTGCTGGTGGTCGACCGCCCCGCCGACAGCGATCTCGGCCTCAAGCGCGAGCGCTGGTACGACGTGATGATGCGCGGCAAGCGCTCGGTCACCCTCGATTTGAAATCTCCCGCCGCGAAAGAGGCGGCTCTCACCCTTCTCGGAAAAGCAGACGCGCTGATCGAGGGCTTCCGCCCGGGCGTGATGGAACGCCTCGGGCTCGGCCCCGACATCGCGCTCGCGCGCAACCCGAAGCTAGTCTACGGCCGCATGACCGGGTGGGGCCAGGACGGCCCGCTCGCCGCGCGCGCCGGGCACGACATCAACTACATCGCCCTCGCCGGCGTGCTGCACGCTTTCGGCCGACACGGCGCAGCGCCGGTGCCGCCGCTCAACCTCATCGGCGACTTCGGCGGCGGCGGCATGCTGCTCGCCCTGGGGATCGCTTGCGCGCTGCTCGAGGCGGGCCGCTCCGGCAGAGGCCAGGTGGTCGATGCCGCAATGGTCGAGGGGGCGTCGCTCCTCGCGGCGATGTTCCATGGCTTTCTGAAGGCAGACCAGTGGAGTGAAACTCGGGGCGCGAACATCCTGGACACCGGAGCGCCGTGGTACGACGTCTACGAGACCCGGGACGGCAAGCACGTGGCGATCGGCGCCATCGAGACGAAGTTCTACGCAGATCTGCTCTCACGCCTGAATCTCCGAAGCGAGAACCTTCCCGGGCAGTACGAGCGCGCACGCTGGCCCGAGCTGCGCGAGGCCTTCGCCAGCGCCTTCAAGAAGAAGACGCGAGACGAATGGTCCAGGGCCTTCGAGGGATCGGATGCTTGCTTCGCGCCGGTCCTGTCGTTCTCGGAGGCACGGCAGCACCCCCATAACGTCAGCAGAAAAGCCTTCATCGAGCTCGCGGGCGTGGCGCAGCCCGCCCCGGCGCCGCGGTTCTCGCGCACGCCGGGGGCGGTGCGCAGGCCGCCTCCGGAGCGCGGAGAGGGCGGCCTCGCGGCGCTCGCCGACTGGGGCTTCACCGCGGCCGAGGTGGAACGGCTAAGATCGGCCGGTCTCGGCCACAAGTAGAACAAGGAGGTCAACCCAGCATGCTCGGTCGCCTGATGCCCCGCGAGGGGAAATTCTTCGATCTCTTCAACGCCCATGCCGAGCGCATCGTCGAGGGCAGCCGCGAGCTCGCCGAGATGATCGGCAAGTTCACCGACCTCGACGCCCACGCCGCGCGCATCGACGCCGCCGAGCGCGCCGCGGACAAGATCACGCACGAGACCATCGCGCTCTTGCACAAGACCTTCATCACGCCGTTCGACCGCGACCAGATCCACCAGCTGATCAACTCGATGGACGACATCCTCGACCTCCACCAGGACGTGGCCGAGTCGGTGGCGCTCTACGACCTGCGCCGCGTGACCCCGGAGGCGAAGCAGCTCGCCGAGATCTGCCAGATGTGCTGCGACCGGGTGAAGGCGGTGGTGGCGCTGCTCACCAACGTAAAGCGCGCCGACGCGATTCTCAAGTGCTGCGAGGAGATCGACCGGCTCGAGTCCGACGCCGACCGCGTGATGCGCTCGGCGCTGTCGAAGCTGTTCCGCGAGGAGAACGACCTCAAGCAGGTGATGAAGCTGCGGGTGATCTACGAGCTGCTTGAATCGATCACCGACCGCTGCGAGGACGTCGCGAACGTCATCGAGGGCATCGTTCTCGAGAACTCCTGATGGATACCGGCGCCGCGGCCCAGATGAGTCTGGGCGTCGTGATCGCGCTCGTGCTGGTCGCGCTCGCGTTCGACTTCATGAATGGCTTCCACGACGCGGCGAACTCAATCGCCACGGTGGTCTCGACGCGCGTCCTCAAGCCGTATCAGGCCGTTGCCATCGCCGCGACCTTCAATTTCATCGCGGTATTCGTGTTCCACCTCAGCGTGGCGAGCACCGTCGGCCGCGGAATCATCGACCAAGGCATCGTGGACCACTATGTCGTTTTTGGAGCGCTGATCGGCGCGATCTGCTGGAACATCATCACGTGGTACTACGGGATCCCGTCGTCGTCGTCGCACGCGCTGATCGGTGGGCTGGTCGGCGCCGCGGTGGCGAAGGCCGGCACGTGGGGTCTGCTGCCAGCCGGAATCCTCAAGACGGTGGCGTTCATCTTCATTTCCCCGATGCTCGGATTTCTCATCGGCTCCGCGCTGTTCCTGACGATCTCCTGGGTCTTCGTACGCTCGACCCCGAGCCGGGTGGATCGATTGTTCCGAAAACTCCAGCTCTTCTCGTCGTCTCTCTACAGCCTGGGACACGGCGGCAACGACGCGCAGAAGACGATCGGCATCATCTGGATGCTGCTCGTCGCGGCGGGAATCACGGGAAGCGACGAACCGGTGCCAAACTGGGTAGTGGTCGCCTGCTACGTCACGATCGGGCTTGGGACCATGTTCGGCGGCTGGCGCATCGTGAAGACAATGGGTCAGCGCATCACCAAGATTCGGCCGGTGGGCGGGTTCTGCGCCGAGCTTTCGGGTTCCATCGCCCTCTTCATCGCAACCGGGCTCGGCATTCCGGTGTCGACGACGCACACCATCGCCGGCTCGATCGTGGGCGTCGGCTCGACGCAATCGGTATCCGCGGTGCGCTGGGGCATCGCCGGCAACATCGTCTGGGCGTGGGTCCTCACCATCCCCTGCTCCGCCTTCATAGCCGGGGTGGCGTGGTGGGTCGGACGCCACCTGTTCTAGGGTCAGTGCTGGTGCTGGCCTGAGGCGGGTGCCGAGAGCGGCCGCACCTCGAAGTCGACCTTCACCTCGCCGGACTTTTCGAATTTCAGCGCCACGGGGACCTTGTCGCCTTCCTTGAGCGGCTTCTTGAGGTCGACCAGCATGAGGTGCGAGCCGTTCGGCTTGAGCTCGAACGTGCCCTTGGCCGGGATGTCATAGCCCTTGACCTCGCGCATGCGGACGATCTCGCCGTCCTTGGTGCTGACATGGGTTCCGACCTTCGCCGCCGCCTCCGACGAGGCTCCGACGAGGCGTTCCGGCTGCGGCGACTTGTTGAGGATGGTCATGTAACCCGCGGCCGTTTTCTGTCCCGGCGCCGTCGCGCGGATCCAGGCGTCGCGCACTTCCACCTGCCCGAATGCTGGAAGAGAAACGACAAAGGAAAGAACAAATAGGATGCACCTCATTTCCGATACTCCTCTTCCTGGAGCTTGCGCCAGAGGATCTTGCCGGTCGCGGTGCGCGGCAGCTCGTCGACGAACTCGACGATGCGCGGCACCTTGAACGCCGCCATCTTGCCGCGCGCCCACTCGATGATCGCCTGCGAATCCACCTTCCCCCGGTATTCCTTTTTGGGAACAACCACGGCTTTGACCGTCTCACCCCGGTAAGGATCCCGCGCGCCGATGACGCAGGCCTCCTGGATTGCGGGGTGCGCATACAGCATGGCCTCGACCTCGGCCGGCCAGACCTTGAAGCCGGCGCAGTTCAGCATGCGCTTGAGCCGGTCGGTGATAAAGAAATAGCCTTCCTCGTCGTAGTAGCCGAGGTCGCCGGTGCGGAAGAAGCGCTTCCCGTCGTGGACCAGGAACGCTTCGGCCGTGGCCTCGGGCTGGTTCCAGTAGCCGCGGAACACCTGGGGGCCATGGACGATGATCTCGCCTACCTGGTTGGACGTCAGCTCCACGAAGGTCTCCGGATCGATCACCCGCGCATCGGTATTGAAGAACGGAATCCCCGCGCACTGCCGCTTCGGCCGCTGCGGCGGATTGATGTGCGAGGGCGCCATGGTCTCGGACAGGCCGTAGCCCTCGACGAACGGCAGCCCGATCACCTCCTCGAGCTTGCGCGCGAGCGCTTCGGGCATGGCGGCGCCGCCGCCGCCCAGCACGCGCAGCGACGACAGGTCGTAGCTCGAAAGCCTGGGGTTGGATAGGAAGTCGACCATCATCGTGGTGATCGCCGACCAGTTCGTGACTCGCGCGCGCTCGATCTGCAGCGCGGCGCAGTCGCGGTCCCAGCGCGACAGGATCACGATCGTGGCCCCGAGATGCACCGGTGAATTCATTCCGGCCTGCATGCCGGTGACGTGGAACATCGGCAGTGCGCACAGCACCACGGCCGCGTCCTGCACGCCGCGCCAGTTGAGATAAGGCACCGTGGTCGCCTGGACGCTCGAGTGCGTGTGCATGCAGCCTTTCGGCTTTCCGGTCGTGCCGGACGTATAGGGCATCACCGCGAGGTCGTCCGGGCCCGCGGCATGCGGCGCCGGCGCGAGGCCGGCCTTGATCGCGTCCATCCAGGCCGAAGAATGTTGAGAACCTTTTAAGAAGCCCGGCAGCGGCAAATCGGTCTCTTCCGGAAGGTAATCGGCGTAGCTAGCGACGAGGATGTGCGCGACACCAAGCGGCCGGATCCGCGGAAGCACGTCCTGGCCGGCGATGGCGACGCGCGCCTGCGAATCGTCGACGTAATGGCTGAGCTCGTCGGCGAGATTCATCGGGTTCACCGGCACCACCACCGCGTCGGCGCGCAGGACCGCGTAATAAGCGATCACGAACTGGGGACTGTTCTGCAGGTATAGCAGCACCCGGTCGCCGCGCTTCACGCCGCAGCGCTGCTGCAGGAACCCGGCGAGCGCGTCGACTTCGCGCTTCAGGTCGCGGTAGGCGATGCGCCGCCCGTAGTAGTCGATCGCCGCGCGCTCGGGATGCCGCGCCGCGGTAGCCGCGAGGTTGGCGTACACGGTTTCGCGCGGCAGCTCGAGGGTCCTCGGCTGGCCCGGCGGCCAATGCGCGAAATGCCGGTCGAACATCAGATCTGGTAGCGGCGGACGGCTTCCTCGTTCCAGGTCATGCCGATGCCAGGCTTTGCGGGAGTGACGATGTTGCCCTCCTGAAGCGAGAAGGGCGTTTCGAGGATCGGGTTTGCCCAGTCCACATACTCGAGCCAGTGCGCGGTCGGCGTGACCGCTAGGAGATGGGCGCTGACCTCGGGAAAGAGATGGCTCGACATCTCGAGGCCGGCCGCCTGCGCGAGCGCGGCGGCGCGCATCCAGCCGGTGACGCCGCCGATGCGCTCGGCGTCGGGCATGACATAGTCGCAGGCGCCGGCGGCGAGCGCCTGCGCCATCTGCTCGGGACCCATGAAATTCTCACCGATCTGAATGGGCGTTTTCACTTCATCCCTCACCCGGGCGGTGCCTGCAAAATCGTCTGCCCTGACCGGCTCCTCGATCCAGTGCACGCCGCCTTCGTCGTCGATCATGCGGCCGCGCTCGAGCGCCTGCGCGACGGTGAGCCCCTGGTTGAAGTCGACCATCAGCGTGACGCCGGGACCGATCGCGCTCTTCACCGCCCTCAGCGCTTCACGATCTTCCTTCGCCGTCGAGCGGCCGACGCGCAGCTTCACGGCGCGAAAGCCTTCATCGACGAGCTCGGCAGCCTCCTGCGGCAGATCCTTCAGGGGAAGAAGCCCCAGGCCATTCGAGTTGTACGCGGGGATCGGGCGTGGCGCGCCGCCGAGAAGCTGCACCAGCGGCTGGCCGAGCGACTGGCCGAGCGCGTCCCACGCCGCCATGTCGATGCCTGCGATCGCGAAGAGCACGATGTTGTGCACTCCGAGCAACGCGTACTTGGCGCGGAGCTTGCGTTCGACCTCGTAGGGCGCGACGGCATCGCCTTTCACCATCTCGGCCATCGCCTCGACCAGGCTCGCGAGCGGCGCGAGATTGTGCCTGCCGACCGCGAAGAGATACGAGCGCCCGACGATGCCGCCGTCGGTCTCGAGGTCGAGTAGAAGCAGCGACGCCACGTTGACGAGCGCGATGCTGGTCTGCAGCGGGCGCTTCATCGGGACCGCCACCGCGCGGACGCGGAGATCGCGGATCCGAAGGCTCTTCATTGCCCTATTTCCCCTTGAACGCGGGCTTGCGCTTTTCCATGAATGCGCGCCGCCCCTCCTGGTAGTCGCCGCTCTTCGCACAGCGCTCGATCGCGGCCTTCATGTTCGCCTCGTCCGGAGCGCCCGACGCCTTCACGTACTCCTCGATGATGGTCTTGGAGTTGGCGATCGAAAGCGGCGCGTTTTCGCACAGCTGGTCGATGATCCGCGCCGCTTCGCTCTCCAGCTCCGCGTCGTGGAAGACCTGGTTGACGAGGCCCATCGCCAAGCCCTCCTCGGCGTTGTAGCGCCGGCCGAGGAACATGATCTCGCGCGCGCGGGCGTGCCCCACGGTCTCGATCAGGCGCTTGTGCCCTTCCACGTTGTAGGCGAGGCCGAGCTTCGCCGCCGGAATGCCGAACTGCGCCGAGCGGCCGCAGTAGCGCAGGTCGCAGGCAAGCGCGACCTCGAGGCCGCCACCCATGCAGAAGCCGTAGATCATCGCCACCGACGGCTTGCGCGAGTCCTGGATCGAATGCAGCACCTGGTCGAGCAGGCCGTCGTATTCGGCGACGGAGGACTTCTGCGCGCGGATCTCGTCGAACTCGGAGATGTCGGCGCCCGAGGCGAACGCCTCGCCGCCCGCGCCGCGGAACGCGACGCAGCGCACCTCGGAGTCGGCGTCGTACTGCGCCATCGCCCGCGGGATGCCGCGCCACATGGCGCCGTTGATGGCATTGCGCTTCGCCGGCTGGTTGAACACGATCCAGCCGACCGCGCCGCGCTTTTCGACGATCAGGCTCATGGCTTCCCGGAGGGTCCGTAGATCGAAGGCACGGTGGAGCGCGGGTCGCGCGGCCCCCAGCGCCCTGCCTCGGCCTGGTGGAAGAAGCCCTCGACAAGCTGGTTGAAGAGCGCCGGCTCCTCGAGGTTGATGGCATGCCCGCTGCGCGGAAGGATCGCGAGCGCCGCAGTCGGGATGGCACGCTTCATGAGGAGGTTCACCTCGAGACAGGGCTCCTCTTCGTCGCCCGACATGATGAGCGTCGGCACCGTCATGCGCGCCATCTCGGCGGTCAGGTCGTAGAACGACGGCCGCCGGTTCTGCACCCCGAGCAGCGTATTCGCGGCGCCAAGCGCCGAGTGCTCCTCGAACTGGCGCAGGTACTCGGCAAAACCGCGCGGGTCCTTCACCTCGAGCTGCACGCGCTGCGGACCATGGCCGTACGTGGCCACGAAGTGCTTCATTCCCTGGCTGTGGATGACGTCGGCATTCTTCTTCGAGTCCGCCTGGAACTGGCGGTATTGCGCGGGGTGCGAGCCGTAGCCGCCGCCGGCGACCGTGATCGAGAGCGCACGCTTTCCGTAAGCCATGCCGAAATGCAGCGTGGCGAACGCTCCCATCGAAAGGCCGACCACGTGAGCCTGGTCGATCCTGAGCGCATCGAGCACGGCACGGATATCGTCGCGCGCGCGCGCCTGCGAATATCGCTCGAAGTCCTCCGGCACGTCGGAAGGCGGATAGCCGCGCGCGTTGTAGGCGATGCAGCGGTAGCGTCGCGAGAAGTGACGCACCTGGGGCTCCCAGCTGCGGTAGTCGCCGCCGAACTCATGAACGAACACGACCGGCGTGCCGGCGCCGGCCTCCTCGTAGTAAAGCTGGACGCCGTCGTCGGTAGTGAGCTTGGGCATGTGGCATTCTATGGCGATGAAAGCCGTTCTCTGCAAGCAGTACGGGCCGCCGGATACGCTCACGTTCGAAGAGTTGCCTTCGCCCAGGGCTGGAGCGGGCGAGGTGGTCGTGTCGGTCAAGGCCGCCAGCGTCAATTTCCCGGACGTCCTCATCATCCAGAACAAGTACCAGTTCAAGCCGCCCCTGCCTTTCTCGCCGGGCAGCGAGCTGGCCGGGGTGGTGAAGGAGGTGGGCGCGGGGGTCACGAACGTGAAAGCAGGGGACAAGGTCATTGCGTTCACGACCTACGGAGCGTTTGCGGAAGAGGTGAAAACCGAGGCCGGCCGGCTGCTGCCGCTGCCCGAAGGCATGGATTTCGCGAGCGGCGCGGCCTTCCTCCTGACCTACGGAACCTCGGACCACGCGCTGCGCGACCGCGGCGCGCTCAAGGCCGGCGAAACCCTGCTCGTGCTCGGCGCGGCGGGCGGCGTGGGGCTCGCCGCGATCGAGATCGGCAAAGCGCTCGGTGCGCGCGTCATCGCCTGCGCGTCGAGCGAAGAGAAGCTCGCCGTGTGCAGGAGCCACGGCGCCGACGCAGGCATCGACTATGCGAACGAGGACTTGCGCGAGCGCATCAAGGCGCTCACCGACGGCCGCGGCGTCGACGTGGTCTACGACCCGGTCGGCGGCCCCTACACCGAGCCCGCGTTCCGCTCGCTCGCCTGGCGCGGGCGCCTGCTCGTCGTCGGCTTCGCCGCCGGCGAAATCCCGAAGCTGCCGCTCAACCTCGCGCTGCTCAAGGGCGCCTCGGTGGTCGGCGTGTTCTGGGGCGACTTCGCACGGCGCGAGCCGCGCGAGTTCGCCACGAGCGTGCGCCAGCTCGGCGCCTGGTTCCGCGAAGGCAAGCTCCGCCCTCACGTTTCGCAGACCTTGCCGCTGCGCAAGGCGGCCGAAGCGCTGAAGCTGATGGCCGCGCGGCAGGTGAAGGGCAAGCTCGTGCTGACGCCCGAGTAATGATCGAGCTTTCCTCCACACGCCAGGATGGGGCGCACCTGATCGCGTCCGAGGAGCTACTGCAAGACTGGCGCGGCCGCGCCTTGCGCATGGAAGAGGAAGTCGCCAAGGCGGTCATCGGCCAGCAAGGCACGCTGCGCCTCATCAGTGTGGCGCTGTTCGCGCGCGGGCACGTACTGCTCGAAGGCGACGTCGGGATCGGCAAGACCACGATCCTGCGCGCCTTCTCGCGTGCCGTCGGCGGCAGCTTCGAGCGCGTCGAAGGCACGGTCGACTTGATGCCGGCCGACCTCGTCTATCACACCTACGTCGATGCGGACGGCAAGCCGCGCATCGAGCCCGGTCCGCTGCTGCGACACGGGGAGCAGCTCGCCACGTTCTTCTTCAACGAGATCAATCGCGCACGCCCGCAGGTGCAGTCGCTGCTCTTGCGCGCGATGGCCGAACGCACCGTCTCGGCCTTCAACCGCGAATACCGCTTCCCGCACATGCTGGTCTTCGCCGACCGCAACCGCGTCGAGAGGGAGGAGACCTTCGAGCTGCCGTCTGCCGCGCGCGACCGCTTCATGTTCGAGCTGCGCATGCCCACACCGGCCGAAGTCGAGGTCCGGCGCTCGCTGGTCTTCAACCCGGATTTCCACGACGTCGACGAGCTGCTGCAGCGAGTGGCGCCCGGCGTGCTGCCGTGGCAGGAGCTCAACCGGATCGGCGCCGCGATTCAGCGGAGCGTCAAGGCAAGCGAGGCGCTCGAGCGCTACGTGCTCGACCTCTGGGACGCGAGCCAATCGCCGCAGCGCTTCGGTGTGCGCATCGATGGCGTGGACATGGACAAGCTGATTCTCGCCGGCGCCAGTCCGCGCGGCATGATGACGCTGGCGCGCGCCGCGCGCGTCGTCGCCTGGCTCGCGGGCCGTACCTATCTCGTGCCGGAGGACGTGCAGAGCATCGTGCCCTCGGTCCTGGGGCATCGCGTTTTCTTCACGCCGGTCTATGAGCTGCGGCGCTCGCAGATCGCCGACGCGCTGGTGGCGCAGATCCTGGAACGCGTTCCGACACCCCGCTAGCCATGGACGCGCCGCAGGAGTTCCACTACCGGCTTCCCTACCGCGTCGGCGGCTGGCGGCCCGGCGCGCACCCTGGAACGCGCCTCGGCGCGGGACAGGAATTCGTCTCGCATATGAGCCTGTACGCTCGCCCGGACCCGCGTCGGCTGGATTTGCGCGCAAGTCTGCGCGACTTGAGCAACGACTGGCTGGTCCGAGTGCATCGGCAGCGCGCCAGCGTGCCGGTGCACGCGATCGTCGATGTCTCGGCATCCATGGCGTTCGGGGCGCGCAAAACCAAGCTACAAGTCGCAGCGGACTTCGTCGAAGCGCTTGGCCAGAGCGCCGCTCGGGTGGGCGATGCGCTCGGGATGGTCGCCTTTGACGCCACGGAGCGCGCCGATTTGTTCGTGCCCGCGGTAGTGAGCCGCGGCGTCGGCGCGCTCATGGCGTCCATGCTGCGGCAAGCCGAAACCGGTGCACGCGGCTTCGAGGGACTCGAAACCGCCGCGCAGCGCATCGCCGGGCGGCGGGGCCTGGTCTTCCTCGTCTCCGATTTTCACTGGCCGCTCGAACGCCTGACCCCGTTCCTCCATTTCCTCGCGCACGCCCATGTCGTGCCGATCATCGTCTGGGATCCGGCTGAAATCGAGCCGCCGGCGCAGGATGCGCTCGCTACGCTGGGCGACGCGGAGTCCGGCGCGCGTCGCACGCTGTGGCTGCGTCCCAAGCTGCGCAGCCGGTGGCGCGACGCGGTCGCGCGCCGGCGGACGGAGCTCGACGGACTGTTCGCGGTGCGCGCGATCCGTCCGTTCTATGTCGTCGGCGCGTTCGACGCCGATGCGATGTCGCAGTATTTCCTGGAGGCGTCCGCGTGACGACAGCGCCGCGGATCGCGTGCGCCATGGCCGCGATCATCGTCGCGACCAGCGCCTACCCGGCGGCGACAGCGGTCGTCGAGCAGCCGCGCCCCTTCGGCTACGTCGTCGGCGATGTGGTGACGCAGCGCGTCCTCCTGGAGATCGGCGGGCACGGGTTTGCGCCCGCCGCGCTGCCGAAGGCGGAGCGCGTGAACGTCTGGTTGGAACGCCGCCCGGCCAGGATCGAGTCGCTGCCCGACGGCCATCGCTGGCTCGCCCTCGACTATCAGCTCATCAATGCGCCGCAATCCCTGACGACGGTGAATCTGCCGGCCTTCGAGCTGCAGAGCGCGCCAGACGGCGGGACCCTCAGGATCGCCGCATGGCCGATCAGCGTGAACGCGCTCACGTCCGGCGGCCCGGTCGAGCTGCGGCCCGACCGCCCTGCGCCAGCGATCGCCACCGCGCCGATCCGCCGGCAGATCGCCATCTGGTCGGGCGCGTTTCTGGTGGTGGTCGCCGCCTGGCTCGGCTGGCTCGCCTGGCGCAACTGGCGCGCCGCGGCGGCGCGGCCGTTTGCGCACGCGCTGCACGAAATGCGGCACTTCGACGGCACCGCACCGGAAGCGTGGCGAGCGTTGCATCGCGCCTTCGATCAGACCGCCGGCCGTGCGGTGCAGACCGCGACCCTCCCCGCCCTGTTCGAACGCGTGCCGCAGCTGCAATCGCTGCGCCCGGAGATCGAGCAGTTCTTCGCCCAGTCGAGGAAGTTGTTTTTCGGTGGCGGCTTGCCGGCCGATCGGATCTCGGCGCGCGCCCTGTGCGCGCAGTTGCGGCGTATCGAAAAGCGGATCGAGCCATGACCCTCGGCGTTGAGCTCGCGCAACCCTGGGCGCTGCTGCTGCTCACGCTGGCGGTTCTGCCGCTCTTGCGCCAGAGACGCGACACGTTGACCTTCTCGCATCTCGCATGGTTGCCGCGCGACCGCCTGGGCCAGCTCGCCGGATTCCTCTGGCGCGCCCTGGCGGTGACGGCCATCGCAAGCGTGGCGATCGCGCTGGCCGGCCCGGGGCGGCCCGAGACGCAGGTCACGCGGACCGGGTACGGCGCCGAGATCGTCGTGCTGATGGACCGCAGCCGCAGCATGGACCAGCGGATGCTGCCGAGCGACTGGCGGACGATCGATGCGCTCGACCTGCCCTACCAGGCCCGCTCCCGCGGGCCGGTCAAATCCCAGGTCGCGCGCGATCTGCTGGCGGACTTCGTCCGTCAGCGCCTCACGGATCGATTCGCGGTGATGTTCTTCAGCACCAACCCGTTGAATGTCGTCTCGTTCACCCAGCACGACGAAGTCGTGCTGGCGGCGATCGAGGCGGGCGGCGTCGGCCGCGGATTGGGCGACACCGACGTCGGTCGGGCGATGCTCGCGGCGATCGGCGAGTTCGAGCAGCGCCCGTACTCCGGCAGCCGGATCATCCTGCTCGTCTCCGACGGCGGCGCTCATCTCGACGACGCGACGCAACGTCGCATCCGCGCCGGCATGCTGCGCGATCGCATCGCGCTCTACTGGATCTACCTCCGATCGTTCAACAGTCCGACCCTCGATGCCGATGATCGCGGCAGCGAGGCGGTGCCGGAAATCGCGCTGCACCGCTTCTTCCAGACACTGGCGACGCCGTATCAGGCTTATCAGGCCGAGATCCCCGAGGACCTGGCGAAAGCCGTCGCCGATGTCGGCAAGCAGCAGAACCTGCCGCTCGATTTCGTCGAGCGCATTCCGCGGAAAGACTACAGCCGCTACTTCGTGGCGGCGGCGGCGCTAGCTTGTCTGCTGCTGCTCGCCTATCGGTCGGTGCTGCTCCGGAGCTGGGTGTGAAGCGCCGCACGATCCATGTCGCATTCGCTCTCGCGAGCGTCGCGCTCGGACTGGTTGCGGCATACCAGGGCTTGCGCTTGCACCGGGCCCAGCGGATCAACGACGCCATCGCAAGCGCGGCCACCATCGATGCGAACGTAGCAGAGGCGCGGTTCGCGCGCGCGCTGGCGCTCGCCGAGTCGGGCGACGCGGGAGCGGCGCTTGAAATCTACAAGGCGTTGATCCGGAGCGGCCGCGCCGACCTCGAGCGCGCGGCACGGTACAACGTGGGCAACCTGCATCTGCGCGAGGCCATGAAGAGCGGACCGGACGAGGCGGCGCGATCTTTGCCGCTCATCGAGCTCGCGAAGCAGAGCTATCGCGATCTGCTGCGGATCGACCCGGGCGATTGGGACGCGCGCTACAACCTGGAACGGGCGCTGCAGCTTGCCCCGGAGACCGAAGAGAGGGCGGCGACCGAGCCGCCGGAACCGCCGCAACGCGCGTTCAGCACCGCGCCGGGAAGGACCGAGCTGCCATGAGGCCGAGCGCACTCGCCGCGCGTGCATTCGACAAGCACTCGCGCGCGATCACGCTGGCGCTCGCGTTGCTGCTCGCTGCCTGGGCGATGCCGACTTTCAATCGCTCGCGCGCGACCTACGACTACCTCGTGGTCTTCGACATCACGCAGAGCATGAACGTCGCCGACTACGAGCTCGAAGGAGCGCCCGCCAGCCGTCTCGCGTATGCGCGCGAGGCGACGCGACGCGCGCTGCGCGATCTGCCGTGCGGTTCCCGGGTCGGGTGGGGTGCCTTCGCCGAATACCGCACCCTGCTCCTGCTCGCGCCGATCGAGGTCTGCGCCCACTACAGCGACTTGCTCGCATCGCTCGACAGGATCGACGGCCGCATGCGCTGGGGCGAGGCGAGCGAGGTTTGGAAGGGCGTACTTTGGGCGATCCGCGCGGCGAAGGAAACGCGCGGCGTGCCGAACGTCATTTTCCTGAGCGACGGACACGAGGCGCCGCCACTCGCCACCGGCGCGCACCCGCAGTTCGACGACGTGAAGCCGGGCGAAGTGCGCGGATGGCTCATCGGCGTCGGCGGCTACACGCCGCTGCCGATTCCGCGGACGGACGACGAGGGCAGGGTCATCGGCTACTGGCGCGCCGAGGATGTCGTGCAGACCGATGCCGGCGACGGCGGCGGGGCGAGCCGCGAGCATCTGTCCGCGTTGCGCGAGCGCCATCTGCGTGCGCTCGCGAAGGAAGTCGGCTTCGAGTACGCCCGCCTCGAGGGGCCGGCGTCGCTGAGCGACGCGATGCGCGATCCGCGATTCGCCCGGCCGAGATCGGTGCCGATCGATCTCTATTGGCTGCCCGTGGTGGTGGCGCTGATGTTGCTCGCGCTGCGCTTTCGGCCGGAGCTGCGAATGCGCAAGAATGGAGGGGCCAGCTTGCATGCACGGAGGGAGGGCGGATGGGGGGCTCAAGGCATCGCGCAACGATAGCGGGAGCCGCGCTAGCGGTCATGACATCGGCCTTCGGCGCCGACGTGTTCGTCAACGGGGCTCGCCTCGAGGACTCGGCACGGCAGTCCCTCGAGCGCGGCTACGGCGTGCCGATCAAGCCCGGGCGGTACTGGTATGACTCGGTCTCGGGCGTGTGGGGTCTCGACGGCGGGCCGGCCGAGGGGCAGATTCATCCAGGACTGCGTCTGGGCGGAACGCTCAAGCGCGACGCTTCGAAAGGCAGGACCGGCGTGATCGTCAATGGCCGTGAGCTGCACGCGCTCGATGTGGCCGCGCTGCAGCGCTGCGTCACGGTGATCCCTGGCCGCTACTGGGTGCTCGCCAACGGCGTCGGCGGCAAGGAAGGCGGCCCCGCGCAATTCAACCTCGCGGTGTTGTGCAAGAGCCGTACGTCGGGCAGCGGCTCGAGCACGAGCTGCGACAACTACGGGGGCGGCCAGTTCAACTGCAGCAATCCACGCACCGGCATCGGCATGATCGGCGAAGGCGGCGGCAGGGGCGCGGTGTTCGTCGACGGCAAGGTCATCATGACGCCGAACTAGGCGCTGCTCGAGCCGGGCCGGCTGCTGCGCAGATTCCCAAGGGAGATTCGATGCAAGACGCGATGGTTACGACGGCATTTTCGCTTCCGGGCTACAAGATCGTTCGCACCCTCGGGGTGGTGCGGGGCCTGACGGTCCGCTCGAGATCGATCATCGGAAATTTCTTCGGCGGCATCCAATCGATCTTCGGCGGCAACATCACGATCTACACCAACCTGTGCGAGCAGGCACGCGAAGAGACTTACAGGTTGATGTGCGAGCACGCCGAAAAGCACGGGGCGAACGCCATCATCGCCATGCGCTATGACGCGACCGAGCTCATGGCGGGACTTACGGAAGTGCTGTGCTATGGGACGGCTGTCGTCGTCGCGCGTGATTCCAGCTAGTCGACGTGCAAGGTAGCCGCAAGACAACCGCGCAGTCCTGATCGGCCCGTTAAGTGTCCCTTAAGAGAACGTTAAGCGTTCCTTAAGACGCGCTGTTGCAGGCTCCTCCGGCGTAGCAACCCGCATCGAGGAGGAGTTGCACTCATGGGCAAAGCGGTTTCGAAGGTCACCAAGCAGGTTTCTTCCAGTCGTCGCGCATCTCGTCGCAGGTTCCTCAAGTCGGCCGGAGTAGGCGCCGGGATCACCGCCCTCTCGTCGGTGGGCGCGGGGCCGTTGATCTTCGTCCGCGACGCCAAGGCGGCCGACAAGGAACTGAAGATCGTGCAGTGGAGCCACTTCGTGCCCGGGTACGACAAGTGGATCGACCAGTTCGTCCGGGACTGGGGCGCATCGAACGGCGTAAGCGCGACCATCGACCACATTCCGCACCTCGAGATCGCCGCGCGCATGGCGGCCGAGCTTTCTGCCCAGGCGGGTCACGATCTCGTCGGCATCAACGGATTCGGCCCGCACCTGTACCGCGATTCGGTGGTCGATCTGTCGCCGCTGATCGGGGAATTCGAGAAGAAATACGGCAAGGTCGGCGCCGTCGGCCGCAGCCTAGCCTACGACTCGCAGAACAAGCGCTGGCCGGCTTTTCCCGACTACTACATCAGCTTCCCGGGCCTGTATCGCAAGGATCTTTGGGACGAGATCGGGATGAAGCCCGATACCTGGGACGACCTGCGCAAGGGCGGCGCGAAGCTGAAGGCGAAGGGCCACCCGGTCGGCATCGGCATGGCGCACCACCAGGACGCGAACACGAGCTGGCGCAGCGTGCTCTGGTCCTTCGGCGGCGCGGTGCAGGACAAGTCCGGCACGAAGGTCACGCTCAACTCCAAGGAGACCCTCGAGGCGATCAAGTACAGCGTCGCCCTGTACAAGGAGGCGATGACGAGCGAGGTGCTGTCGTGGGACGACGCCTCCAACAACCGCTACATCCAGTCGGGGCGCGCCTGCTACATCCACAATCCGATCTCGGCCTACCGCACGACGCAAAAGACCAACCCGTCGGTTGCGGACAAGATCTACGTCTGGAAGACGCCCGCGGGTCCGGTGCGCCGCCTCGCGGCCGGGCAGCCCAATTCGTACGTGATCTGGAAGTTCTCCCGCAACCAGGAGGTGGCGAAGGAATTCCTGCGCTACTACGCCACGCACTGGGCCGACGCTTTCAAGGCGAGCGAGGGCTACAACAACCCGATGTTCGAGAACCTCGTGCCGAAGCCGATGCCGATCCTGTCGAACGACCCGACCTCGCATCCGGCCGACAAGCTGAAGATCCTGGAGACGGCGATCGAGTGGCACGACATCTACGGCTATCCGGGGCCCGACACGCCGGCGATCGACGAGATCGCCAACAACTTCATCATTCCCGACATGATGGCCAACGCCGCCACCGGGAAGATGACGCCCGAAGAAGCGATGAAGTGGGCCGAATCGGAAATCTCGGCCACCTTCAAGAAGTGGGCCAACCACAGCCACGCCTGACGCCCGCATGGGTCAGGTCATAGCGCGGCGATTGCGCAAGGAGTTCGGCGAGGTCGCCGCGGTCGACGGCGTCGACCTCGAGGTGCGCGACGGCGAGTTCATGGTGTTCCTCGGGCCGTCGGGGTGCGGCAAGACCACCATCCTGCGCATGATCGCCGGGCTCGAGCAGCCGAGCTCGGGCGACATCGTCATCGGCAACCGCGTGGTCAACGCGCTGCCGCCGCGCAGCCGCGGCATCGCCATGGTGTTCCAGGGCTACGGGCTGTACCCGCACCTGAAGGTGCGCGACAACATCGCCTTTCCGCTGCGCACCCAGGGCACGCCGCGCGAGGCGATCGAGAAGAAAGTGACCTGGGCCGCGAGCATCCTCGGCATCACGCGGCTGCTCGAGCGCAAGCCGCGCCAGCTCTCCGGCGGCGAGCAGCAGCGCGTCGCGCTGGCGCGCGCCCTGGTGCGCGAGCCCACGGTGTTCCTGCTCGACGAGCCGCTCTCCAATCTCGACGCCAAGCTGCGCACCAGCGCGCGCAACGAGATCAAGGAGTTCCAGCGCGGCGTGCGCACCACCACGATCTACGTCACGCACGACCAGGTCGAGGCGATGGGCCTGGGCGACCGCATCGCCGTGCTCGAGCACGGCAAGCTGAGGCAGGTGGGCACGCCGTCGCAGATCTACGAGGACCCGGCGGACACCTTCGTCGCCACCTTCCTCGGGGCGCCGCCGATGAATCTGCTGGAGCGCGGCGAGCTGATCGAGGGCTTCCGGCCGGAGAACTTCCTGCACCAGGATCTGCAGCAGAAAGGCATCCAGTCGGCGCGCTATGCGTTCACGGTACAGCGCATCGAGTACCTGGGAAACGAGCGCATTCTCTACGGGCTCATCGACGGGCAGAGGAACGGAGCCGAATACACCGCTCGAATGTCGTCGCACGTGTCCGAGCCCGTCCTGCGCGAAGGCGAGACCTATCCCTTCACGGTGCACCCGAAGAATCTGAAGTACTTCGACAAGTCCACGGGCAAGCGGCTGCCCCCGGCCAGAAACGAAGGCCGGGCATGAGCGCCGACTTCGCCGCGATTGCCCCGCCGAGCGCCAGGCGCGTGCGCTGGTCGCTCGACCACGCCGACTTCCTCGGCTCGCTCCTGGTCGCGCCGGCGATCCTGTTCATCGTCTGCCTGGTGGCGGTGCCGTTCTTCCTCGCCATCTACTACAGCCTGAGCGCGTACAACATGGGCACGCTCAGCTTCTCGTTCGTCGGCCTGGACAACTTCATCGCCGTGACGAAGAGCGAGATCTTCCGCCGCTCGCTGATGAACACGCTGCTGTTCACCTTCGCTTCCAACGCCATCGCGCTTGTCCTGGGGAAAATCGCGGCGCTGCTCCTGCTACGCGAGTTCCGGGGCCGCACGCTGGTGCGCTGCCTGCTGATCCTGCCCTGGGCGGTGCCGGTGGCGCTCGCGGCAATCACCTGGCGCTGGATGCTCGACTCGATGTACAGCGTGATCAACTGGGTCCTGGTGCATTCGCACCTGGTCCCGGCCTACGTCTGGCCGAACTGGCTGGGCGAGGAGACGCTGGCGATGATCTCGATCATCGTGATCCAGGCCTGGCGCCTGTTCCCGTTCTCCGCGATCATCTTTCTCGCCGGCCTGACCTCGGTGCCGAAGACCATCATCGACGCGAGCTACGTCGACGGCGCCGGCTACTGGCGCCGGACCTTCCAGATCGTGCTGCCGGTGATCCTGCCGATCATGATGGTGGCGATGCTGTTCGGCCTGGTGTTCACGTTCACCGACATGAGCGTGGTGTACCTCGTCACCAAGGGCGGCCCGACCAACAGCACCCAGGTGCTCGGCTCGCTCGCCTTCCAGGTCGGCATCCTGTCGGGCGACGTCGGGCGCGGCGCGGCGATCTCGCTCTACTTCTTCCCGTTCCTGCTGGTGGCCACTTTCTTCCTGCTGCGCTATCTGCGCCGCCGCGAGATCTGACCTTGAAGGGCTTTTTTCAGAAGAGCGGCTTCGTCGGCGCGCTCGCCGGCATGCTCCTCTTCGCCGCCTTCCCCTTCTACTGGATGGTGATCACGGCGTTCAAGCGTGACAGCGACCTTTACAACCTGGACTTCAACCCGTTCATCTTCAACGAGAAGCCGACGCTCGAGCACATCGACCTGCTGTTCAACCAGACGGCGTTTGTCCGGTGGGTGGAGAACTCGCTCATCATCGGCCTGGTCGTGGTGGCGATCACCCTGGTGACCGCAGTGCCCGCCGGCTACAGCCTGGCGCGCATGGGCGGGCGCAAGGCGGAGAACCTCGGCATCGGCATCTTCCTCACCTACCTCGTGCCGCCGACGCTGCTCTTCCTGCCGCTGTCGCGCGTGATCTCCCTGCTTGGCTTGCAGGACTCGTTGTGGTCGCTCGCGCTGGTGTATCCGACGTTCACCATTCCTTTCTGCACCTGGCTGATGATGGGCTTCTTCAAGTCGGTGCCGAAGGCGATCGAGGAGGCGGCGATCGTCGACGGCTGCAGCCTGCTCGGCGCGTTCGTGAAGGTGATCCTGCCCGTGTCGGTGCCCGGAATCCTGACCGTCGTCATCTTCACTTTCACGCTGACGATGCAGGAATTCATCTACGCGCTGACGTTCATTTCCACCGAGTCGCAGGTGCCGGTGACGCTCGGCGTCGCCACCGACCTCGTGCGCGGCGACATCTTCTACTGGGGCTCGCTCATGGCCGCCGCGCTCATCGCCAGCGTCCCGTTCGCGATCCTCTACAACCTGTTCCTCGATCGCTTCATCATGGGAATCACCGGCGGCGCGATGAAGTAGGGACCGCCTTCAGCACGGCGGCGTGCCGTCGCCCTCACCCAAGGGCCGCTGCATCAGGACGCTGTCGACCCAGCGGCCGAACTTGAAGCCCGCCGAGCGCAGCGTGCCGACGCGCAGGAAACCGGCGCTCGCGTGCAGGCCGATCGAGGCCGCGTTGGCGCTGTCGCCGATCACCGCGATCATCTGGCGGTAGCCGAGCGTTTCGCAGCGCCGCACGAGCTCGGCGAGGAGCGTCCTGCCGATGCCCCGCCCCTGGGCGTCGGGGCGGATGTAGACCGAATCTTCGAGCGCGTAGCGGTAGGCGGAGCGTGCGCGGTACAGCGTGCAGTAGGCGTAACCCGCCACCATGCCGCCGAATTCGGCGACCAGGTACGGCAGGCCGCGGCCGGTCACCTCGTCGTAGCGCCTGCGCAGCTCGGGCGCCGACGGCGCCTCCTCCTCGAACGAAGCGAGTCCCTTCAGGACATGGTGGGCGTAGATCGCGTGGATCTCGCCGATGTCGTCCGGCCTCGCCGGCCGCACCTGCACCAGCTCACCGAGAATAATCCGGCTCCTCCCGGTCGAGAATGCGCTTGAGCGCGCTGAAGTGCGCACCGGCGTACTTCGGCGCGTCGGCGAGCAGCAGCCGGTAGGTTTCGCGCACCACCTCGGGCCGCACCGGGCGCAGCTTCCCGCCCATGGATTTCGCCAGCACCTGGAGCCGGCAGGCGCGCTCGAGGTAGTACATGAGGTCGAATGCTTCCGCGATCGAAGGGCCGATCACGATGACGCCGTGGTTGGCGAGGAACATCACCCGCTTGCGTCCGAGCGCCCGCGCCAGTCGGTCGCCTTCGGCGTCGTCGACAACGAGGCCGTTGTAGGTCTCGTCATAGGCGATGTCATCGTGGAAGCGCAGCGCATTCTGCTCGACCATCTCGAGCCGGCCGTTCTCGATCAGCGTAAGCGCGGTCGCGTACGGCATGTGCGTGTGGAGCACGCAGGCGGCGGCGGGGTTGGCGAGGTGGATGCGCGAGTGGATGTAGAAGGCCGTCTTCTCGAACTCGCCGCCGCCCTGGAGCACCCGGCCCTCGGCGTCGAGCATGAGCAGGTTCGAGGCGCTGACTTCGCTCCAGTGCAGCCCGTAACGGTTCAGAAGAAACCGCACGCCATCGCGCATCTGACCCGGAATCATGTAGCTGAAGTGATTGCAGACGCCTTCGTGCAAGTCGAGGCGCACCGCCAGGCGGAAGGCCGCCGCGAGATCGACCCGCGCCGCCGCGACGTCCAGCTCGTCCATCGTTCCCATGCGCGGATTATAGTGTGCGGATGAAAAAGCCCCTGTTGGCGCTGCTGGTGGCGCTGGTTGTGGTCGCGTGCTCCAAGGTGAACCAGGAGAACTTCCTCAAGGTCCAGGAAGGGATGAGCGAGGAAGAGGTGATCTCGCTCCTCGGCCGGCCGACCGAATCGAACAGCGTGAATGTCCTCGGGGTTTCCGGCACCGCCTCGCGCTGGGTCGCGGGCGACACCGTGGTCACGGTGCGCTTCGTGAACGGCAAGGTCGCCTTCAAGAGCTTCGACAAAGCCGGCGACAAGGGGAAGTAACAGGGCAAACAAAAAGGGCGCCCGAGGCGCCCTTTGAAAAAAGCCTGGCGCGGATCAGTTGCAGCCGCGCAGCAGGAAGATTGCGAACAGCACCGGGATTGGCACGCCAAGGGCCCACAGAAGGATGTACCCGAGCTTGCCTTCCTGCTTCCTGCGCCATTGCTGCAGCTTTTCCATATCGCCTCCAAGGTGAACGAGCGGACAGGGAGAGGCAGCAATGGCCGTGCCAACGTCGACCAGCGTTGTCGGGAAAGGCCTTACTCGGGCTGCAGCTGCGCCGCCTTCATGACGCGCTCGGTATTGGCAACATCCTGCGCGAGGAACTTGCGGAACTCCTCCGTGTTGCCCGGGAAGAGATCGGCGCCCTGGCCGGCGAGTCCATCGCGCACCTCGGGCGTGGCCAAGGTTTTTGCCATCGCGGCCTGCACCCGCTCGATCACGGCTCGCGGGGTGCCTTTGGGCGCGATGAGACCTGCCCAGCCGTTGAAGTCGTAGCCGGGGACGGTCTCCGCGATCGGCGGCAGCTCGCCGAGAATCGCCGAGCGCCGCGGCAAGCTTTGGGCGAGGACGCGCAGACGCCCCGCTTTCACCTGCGACATGGCCGCGGGCGCGGGAGTTAGCGTCCAGTGCGTCTGCCCAGCCGCGACCGAAGCGACCGAAGGCCCGCCGCCTTTGTGGGGAACGTGCAGCGACTCGAAGTTGCCCATCGTCATGAGAAGCGCCCCGGCGAGGTGACTCTGCGAGCCGACGCCAGCGGACGCCATGTTGATGGAGTCGCGGTGGGCGCGCGCGTAGTCGATGAGCTCCTTGACGCTGTTCACCGGAAGCTGCGGGTTCACGACCAGCACGTTGGGCGTGATTGCGAAGGTCCCGATCAGCTCGAAGTCCTGCGCCGTGTCGTAGGGCCGGACTTTCTTGAGGAGCGGCGCGATCACGCCCGAGCCGTTGGACACGGTGATTAGCGTGTAGCCGTCGGGCGCGGCTTTCCTGCCGACGTCCATGCCGATCAGGCCGCCCGCGCCGTCGCGGTTCTCGACCACGATGCTCGCCCCGCCCAGCGCTTCTCCGAGGCGGTTGCTGAGGATACGGGTCATCGTGTCGACCGAGCTCCCCGGCGCGTTCGGGACAAGGATGCGGATAGGCCGGTTGGGATAGTCCTGCGCCCATGCGCCAACGGCGGCAGCCGCGAAGAGCAGGCCGAAAAGCTGCTTCTTGATGGTATTCACGTTTTTATCCTCCTGCCAAAATAGTGCCATGGAACCGAACACGCAGAAAATCGAATCGCTGGTGCGGCAGCTCCTGGTGGAGCTGGGCGAGGACCCCGACCGCGAAGGCTTGCAGAAGACGCCGCTGCGCGTGGCCAAGGCGCTCGCCTTCCTCACCCACGGTTACCGCACGGAGCCCGAGGCGGTGATCAACCAGGCGCTCTTCACCCAGACCACCAGCGGAATGGTGATCGTGAAGGACATCGAGCTCTACAGCCTGTGCGAGCACCACATGCTGCCGTTCTTCGGCCGCTGCCACATCGGCTACATCCCGAACGGCAAGGTGTTCGGCGTAAGCAAGCTCGCGCGCCTGGTGGACGTCTACGCGCGGCGTCTCCAGCTCCAGGAGCGGCTCACCGACCAGATCTCGCAGGTCATCATGGAATCGGTCGACGCCAAGGGCGTGGGCGTGATGATCGAGGCGCGCCACCTGTGCATGATGATGCGCGGGGTGGAGAAGCAGAACTCCACCATGCTCACCTCGTCGGTGCTCGGCGTGTTCCGCGACCACCTCGCGACACGCGAGGAATTCCTGTCTCTCGTAGCACGACCGTGAGAAAATCGGGGTCAGACCCCGATTACCCAGACCCCGACTACCATTTGTTTCGCAGTTCCCGGAGCTTGAGAAACACCGTGCGCGGGTCGGGCGTTTCCGGAAGATCCGGAAACGCCTCGCGCAGCTTCGCGATCACGCTCGGGCTCGTGAGGCGGAAGAAAGTGTTGATCTCGCGCTCGACTGCCAGCGTGGACACGTAGGCGCGGCTCGGATCCTGCCCCTTCAGCTTCTCGAGCATCGCCTGCGCGCGGCGGTTGTCGGGCTCGCGGCTCAGCGTGAAGCGCAGGTTGTTCTCGATGTAGTCGTGCCCTGGATAGATGAGGGTGTCATCCCTGAGCTTGGCCAATTGCTGTGAGAACGTGTCGAAGAGCGCCTCCGGATGCCCGCCGTTGTGGCAGTTGCCCGCGCCCGCGTTGAAGAGCGTGTCCCCGGAGAAGAGCGCCGGCTGATCGGTTCGGGACAGAAGGCACACATGGCTCATGGTGTGGCCGGGCGTGTCCAGGGCTTCGAGCTCCACCGTTCTGCCGACCTTGATCACGTCGCCGGCGCTCAAGCCGCGCGCCATCTCCGGAATCCTGTCCCTGGCGTTCTTGTGCGCGATGACCGTCGCGCCGGTCTTCTGCGCGAGCGGCACGTTGCCTCCGGTATGGTCGCGGTGCTCGTGCGTGTTCAGGATCTGGGTGATGTCCCAGCCCTCGCGCTTGGCCGCCGCGAAGCACTTTTCGTGGTCCAGCGGATCGATCGCGAGCGCCTCGCCGGTCTCGGCGCAGGCGATCAGGTAGTTGAAGTTGCGGTAGGCGTTGCCGGTCCAGACCTGTCTTACGATCATGCCCGCTATTTAAGCAGCTTCCGCAGGACGTGGCGGCGGTTGCGCGTAAAAGGCCGCACCTGCGAAGGCCAGCGGCCGGCCTCGACCGCCTTAGCCCAGCCCTCGCTCGTCAAGACCTCGGCGCTTTCGAGCTCGTAGTACGCGCTGTAGCGCGGCTCGCCTTCGGCGACGATGGTCTTTTTCTCGCCGCCGAGGAACATGGTGAGCGGCTCGCTCACCCCGCGCCGGACCGACAGCACGCCCGGCACCTTGAGGAGCGCGGGGACATGCTCGGTGTCGTAGACCTCGTTGAACAGCGCCTCCTTGGCGGGGTCCACGTCCATGCTCGCAATAAAGAGGTATTTCGCTTTTCCGGGCATCCTTCTCTCCTCTGTTCAGTCCTGACCTACTATACGGCAATGGCCAAGGTCGACGCGCAACCCTACGAGTTCGAGTTCGAGCCGACAAGCACTGCACTGGTCATCATCGACATGCAGCGCGACTTCGTCGACCCGGGCGGCTTCGGCGAGGCGCTCGGCAACGACGTCTCGCTGCTGCGCAAAGCGATCGCGCCCACGCGCAAGGTACTCGACGCGGCGCGCCGCCGCGGGATGCTCGTGATCCATACGCGCGAGGGGCACCGCCCGGACCTTTCCGACCTGCCCGCGAGCAAGAAGCTGCGCGGCAGGCTGAAGAACGGCATCGGCGACCCCGGACCGATGGGGCGCATCCTGGTGCGGGGCGAATACGGCCACGACATCGTCGACGAGCTCAAGCCGGCGCCGGGCGAGCCGGTAGTCGACAAGCCCGGCAAGGGCGCCTTCTACGCCACCGACCTCGACTCGATGCTGCACAACCGCGGCATCCGCCAGCTGGTGGTGTGCGGCGTCACGACGGAGGTGTGCGTGAACACGACCGTGCGTGAAGCGAACGATCGCGGCTACGACTGCCTGGTGCTCGAGGACTGCGTCGGCTCGTATTTCCCCGAGTTCCAGGCCGCGGCGCTCGCCATGATCAAGGCCCAGGGCGGCATTTTCGGTTGGGTCAGCGACTCGAACAAATTTACCGAAGCGCTGAAAGGGAGAACATGACAAACGCAGCGGCGGCAAGGGGAGCGGCAGCAGGCGAGGTCCGGTGGTGGGTCGCCGGCGACTGGAACGGATTCTTCGGATTGTTCACCAACGTGGTGCTCAACGTGATCGTGCTCACGGGATTGTGCCTGGGCGTGGTCAACCTGCCTGCCGACACGGTGTTCGGGCGCATTCTGCCGGCGCTCGGCATCGCGCTGCCGATCGGCAACCTCTACTACGCGTACCTCGCCTACAAGCTCGCGCAACGGGAGGGACGCACCGACGTCACCGCGATGCCGTACGGCCCGAGCGTGCCGCACATGTTCATCGTGGTGTTCGTGATCATGCTGCCGGTCTACCTCAAGACGAAGGACCCGCTGCTCGCCTGGCAGGCGGGGCTCGCCTGGGCCTTCATCATCGGCGTCATCGTGCTCGCCGGGATCTTCTTCGGCCCGTGGGTGCGAGCGCACACGCCGCGCGCGGCGATGCTCGGCACGCTGGCCGGCATCTCGATCGCGTTCATCTCGCTGCGGCCCGGGTTCCAGATGTGGGAGGTGCCCTGGATCGCGTTCATCTCGCTCGCCATCGTGCTCATCAGCTGGACCGCGAACACCCGCCTGCCTTTCGGGCTGCCGGGCGGCCTCGCCGCGGTCATCGTCGGCATCGTGGTCGGCTGGATCGCGTACTTCGCGGGCTGGAGCGACGTGGTGAAGGCCGAGCAGGTGCGGGCTTCCTTCGTCCAGTTCGGTCTGCACCTGCCGTTCATCGGCACGGAAGTCTGGCGCGGCCTCGCCGACGTGGCGCCGCTCCTCGTCACCGCGATTCCGCTCGGCATCTATAACTTCACCGAGGCGATGAACAACGTGGAGAGCGCGTCGGCCGCGGGCGATTCCTACGACCTGCGCAAGATCCTCGCCGCGGACGGTATCGGCGCCATCGCCGGCGCGATGCTCGGCAGCCCCTTCCCGCCGGCCGTATACATCGGCCATCCTGGCTGGAAGGCGGTCGGCGGCCGCATCGGCTATTCGCTCGCGACCGGCGTGGTGATAGGGCTGGTGTGCTTCCTCGGCCTCACGGCGCTCCTGCTCGCGGTCGTGCCGCTCGTGGCCATCCTGCCGATCCTGCTCTACATCGGCCTCGTCATCGGTGCCCAGGCCTTCCAGGCTTCGCCGCAAAGCCACGCGCCGGCGGTGGTGCTCGCCATCATCCCTAACGTCGCGGCGTGGGGCCAGCTCCAGGTGGACAGTGCGCTCAATGCGGCCGGCACCTCGGCCGCCCAGGTCGGCGCGGGCAAGCTCGCCGGTTCCGGGCTCGTGTATCACGGCATGGAGCTCCTCGGCGGCGGCGCCGTGCTCGCGGGGCTGGTCCTCGGCGCGCTCGCCGCGTTCATCATCGACCGCAGGCTCAAGGAAGCGGGCCTGTGGGCATTCGCCGGCGCGGTGCTCGCGTTCTTCGGCTTCATCCACGGCTCGCAGCTCGGATGGGCAGTGTCGCCGCAGGTCGCTCTCGGTTACGCGCTCTTCGGCGCGGTGTGCCTCGCCGCTGCCATGCAGTCTCAAAAAAATCCAGTTTGAGTGATGGCGTTCGCGATCATCAACGGCATCCGGGTCCATTACGTAATCCAGGGTTCGGGGCCGCCCCTCCTGATGTTCGCTCCTGGCGGGTTCCGCTCGGTGATCTCGCGCTGGACCGCGCAGGGCGGCAAGCGCGAATGGAAGGAAATGGACGGCCTCGCCGCCCTGTCGCGTCACTTCACCTGCATCGCCTACGACCGGCGCGAGTCCGGCCTCTCCGGTGGGCGTGTCGAGCCGCTCACCTGGGATCTCTACGTGCAGGAGGCGAAGGGGCTGCTCGATCTCGCCGGCGCATCCGAGGCCCATGTCCTCGCAAGCTGCATGGGCGCGGCGCTCGCGCTCGCGTTCGCGGTGCGCCATCCCGAAGCGTGCAAGAGCCTGCTGCTGCACTGGCCGGTCGGCGGCTTCCGCTGGGTGATGAAGGGCCACACGTTCTTCCGGCGCCACCTCGACTTCGTGCGTGCCAATGGTCTCGAAGCCGTAGTGGCGCGTGCGCGGGAGGGCGAGAATTTCTGGCTCGATCCGGAGATCGGGCCCTGGGGCTCGCCCGCCGCGGTTTATCCAGATTTTGCTAACAACCTCATAAGGGAAGATTTGCGTCGTTACCTGGAAATTGCAGAGCGAAGCCGCGACGCGCTGTTCAACGACACCATGCCTTCGGGGGCGAGCGGCGACGAGCTGATGAAGATCAGGACGCCCGCGTTCATTCTTCCGGGCAACGATTCATCGCACGCCTATTCGGCGTCCGTGGCGCTGAAGGAGCTGATGCCGGAGGCTACGCTGTGGGACCTCCTCCCCGAGCGGCAGAACGGCCGCAATACGCTCGATGAAATCCTGCGCTTTACCGCCTACCTCGAGAGCCGCGAGAGCGCGCGCTCGTAGTACGAAAGATCGAAGTACTTCTCCGGCGCGGCCGGCGCGCGGCCGCCCTCCATCTCGGCGCGAAGCGCGAGCATGTTGTCGAACCCTTTGCGGTCGAAGCGCGCGTCGGGAGTGAAGCCGCGCGCCGGATCGGCGAGCAGGTGCCAGGTGCGCTCGGCGATGTCGCGGGAGAGCTTGAGCCTCTCCATCAGCAGGCCGACCGCCTCGTCGCGGTTCCCGGTCTGCAACGACCAGCGCAGCGATTCCACGTACGCGGCGATGAAGCGCTCGAGCAGCGCGGAGTTGGCCTTCGCCCACGCCCGCTGCACAAAGGCGCCGTTCGCCTGGTAGGGGCCCAGCATGTCGACCGTGCTTCCCAGGCTTTTCAGGCCGAGCTGCTCGGCCTGGATCGTGAACGGGAGGTTGAGGATCGCGGCGGCGTTCTCCTTGTCGCTCGCCATCGCCTTGAGCCGTAGCTCGCCGCGGCCGACGGGCTTCACGACGTAGTCCCTGCCCTCCGTAAGGCCGTGCTTGAGGAGAATCTTCTTCGCGAGCAGCGCATACGCGGTATCGGGCGCATCCACGACCAGGATCCTGCCGCGCAGGTCTACGAAGGACCGCACGTAGGGCTGCACGAAAAATTCGTTCATGCCGCTGTCGCCGCCGGTTACGATCACCACGTCCTGCCTTGCCACCTCGACCATGGCGACCGCGTTGTCGACCGCGGCCAGCGCGATGTCGATGGTCCCCCCGGCCAGGCCTTCTCTCTGCCTGGTCGAGTTCTCGGTGAAGGAAAGCTCCACCGCGAGGTCGTGACGGGCAAAGATGCCCTTGGCCACTCCGGCGTGCAGCGGCAGCGCCTTCGCGTTCGGGAACGCGTTGACGCGGAGAAGCTGCGGGTCGGCCGCGATGACTTCGAACGAGATGAGGAAAACGGCGAAAAACGCGAGCCGACGTTCCATGAGCGGCAGGGTACTAGAATTCCGCCGATGCCGAACCTGCTCAGAGCGATCACCGCGCTGTTCCTCCTCCACGGGGTCGCAATCGCTGCGTCTCCAGAGCCGAGTGCGCTACAGGCACCTGCCGGCTATCCCTCGCGTCCGATCCGGCTGATCGTCCCATTCCCGCCAGGCGGTTCCACCGACATCCTCGCCCGCGCGCTCGGCGACAAGCTCGCGCAGGGACTCGGCCAACCGATCGTGATTGACAATCGACCCGGCGCAGGCGGCTCGATCGGCGCCGAAGCCGTAGCGCGCGCGGCCCCCGACGGCTATACGCTGATGATGGGGCACCTCGGCACGCTCGCGGTGAACCCGGCAATCTACAAGAACCTTCCGTACGACCCGCTAAAGAGCTTCGCGCCGGTATCGCTCATGGCCATCGTGCCGAGCGTGCTGGTGGTGAACCCGTCGCTCCCAGTCAAAAGCGCGGCGGAGTTGATCGCCTATGCGAAAGCTCATCCTGGCAAGCTCGCCTACGGCTCGGCGGGAAGCGGCAGCACCTCTCACCTGACCACCGAGTACTTCAAGCTCGTCACCGGGATAGACATCCTGCATGTGCCCTATAAGGGGGTTGGCCCGATGCTCACCGACCTCGTATCGGGGCAACTCTCGGTGGGGCTGAACGGCGCGCCGGCGGTCATGCAGCACGTCAATGCCGGACGGCTGCGCGCGCTCGCGGTCACGAGCCTCAAGCGCCTTGAAGCACTGCCGGGGGTGCCGACGCTAGACGAAGCGGGCGTGCACGGGTTCGACGCCTCCGGCTGGTACGGCGTGGTCGCGCCGGCGGGCACGCCGCAGGCGATCGTGGCCAGGCTCAACGGCGAAATCGGCAGGGCGATGCAGACGCCCGAGCTGCGCACGCGCCTCGACAGCGAAGGCGCCCTGCCCGCGCCGGGAACGCCCGAAGAGTTCGCGGCGTTTATCCGCGCGGAGATCGCGCGCTGGGCGGCGGTCCTGAAGCGGGCCGGGGTGCAGGCGCAGTAGCCGCCGTCAGCGCACGACTCATCTCACTAGCTTGACGCCGGCCTCCTGCAGGATGCCGCGCATGCGCCCGGTAAATTCGTCGTAGAACTTGGTGAGCCCGACCGCATCCTGGTAGCCGTCCTCGAACTGGTTGTCGGCCAGGAATTTCTGCCACGAGGCAGTCTTCGTAAGCTTCTGGAACACGTCTTCCCAGTAGGCGACGTTCTCCTTCGGGATCCCGGGCGGCGCCACCACGCCGCGCACCTGCGGCACCGCCGGGATGTCGAAGCCCGCTTCCTTCAGCGTCGGCACGTTCGGGAAGCCGGACAGGCGCTTCTCGGTCACCTGCGCCAGCACGCGCATGTTGCCGGCGCGGATGTGCTCGCCGGCCTCGGCCGGCTCGATCACCATCATGTTGACGTGGCCGCCGAGCAGCGCGGCGATGCGCTCGCCGCCGCCGGGAAAGGAGATGTAGGCCCACTGCGCGCCGGTGTGCTTCTGCAGGAGCTGGCGCACGATGTTGTCGCGGCTCGTGACCGAGCCGCCCGACTGCTTGAGCTGTCCCGGGCTCTTCTTCGCGGCCGCGACGAAGTCCTGCAGGCTCTTGTAGGGCGCGTCGGCCTTGACCGCGATCACTGCGGGCTCGAGCACCAGGCGCGCGATGGGCGTGAGGTCCCTCAGGGTAACCTTGGCTTCAGCGCTGGTGAGCGGCCCCGTGAGCCACACGCCGGTGAAGAAGCCGATCGTGTTCTGGTCGCCCTTCTTCTCGGCGAGATAAGCCGCCGCAACCGCACCGTTGCCGCCGGGCTTGTTGACCACCTGCATGCGCACCGGCAGCAGCTTCTCCTTCTCCATCATGAGCGCCACGGCGCGCGCCAGCACGTCGCTGCCGCCGCCCGGGCCGGTGTGCACCACTGCTTCCACCGTACGGCTGGGCTTGAACCCTTGCCCCTGCGCGGGCAGGTGCAGGCCGCCGAGCGCGGCGAGCGCCGCGGCGGCAGATACGATTCGCAATTTCATCGAGCACTTCCTCCTTTGGTTACTCGAGCACCTGCAAACGCCAGGCGTTGAGCTTGTTGAAGAGCGGAATGAGCAGGATCAGCACCGCGAGCGCCAGCATCGCCGCGCAAATCGGCCGGGTCGCGAGGATCGCAAGATCGCCCTGCGACATCATCAGCGACTGGCGCAGCGCGCGCTCCATCCCGCCGCCGAGGACGAGACCCAGGATGAGCGGCGCCGCCGGGTAGTCGAGCTTGCGCATGAGATAGCCGAGCACGCCGAAGGCGACCACGAGCGAGACGTCGAAGAGGCTTCCCGATACGCTGTAGACGCCGACGATCGAGATGCCGAGGATCACCGGGTAGAGCACGTACCCCGGCGTGCGCAGCACCTGCGCGAAAAGCGGCACCAGCGGCAGGTTGAGGACCAGCAGCATGACGTTGCCTATGTACATGCTCGCCACGAGACCCCAGAAGAGGTTTGGGTTCTCCGAGATGAAGAGCGGCCCCGGCTTGAATCCCCACAGCACGAGCGCCGCGAGCAGCACGGCCGTGGTCCCCGAGCCCGGGATCCCGAGCGTGAGTAGCGGCACGAGCGCGCCGCCGGTCTCCGAGTTGTTCGCGCCTTCCGGGGCGGCGACGCCCTCGACCGCGCCCTTGCCGAATTCCTCGGGACGCCGCGACACCGCCTTCTCGACGCCGTACGAAATGAACGAGGCGATGGTCGAGCCCGCGCCGGGAAGAACGCCGATCAGGAACCCGAGCACCGAGCCCTGCACGAACGCGAAGCGGCAGTCCTTCAGGTCCTGGAGCGTCGGCAGCAGGTTGCGCAGGCCTTTCGGTACGGGCAGGGAACCGCTTTCGCCGCGCCCCTCCATGCATGCCAGCACCTCGCCGAGCGCGAACACGCCGATGGCGACCACCACGAAGTCGATGCCCGAGAGGAGCTCCAGTTGTCCGAAGGTGAAGCGCGAAGTGGTGCTGAAGGGGTCGGTACCGATGCCGGAGATCCAGAGCCCGACCAGCATCGCGAGCAGCGCCTTGAGCATCGAGCGCCCGGCGAGCAGCACGACCATCGCCAGGCCGAGCGCCATGAGCGAGAAGTATTCGGGCGCGCTGAACGCGAGCGCCACCTTGGCGAGCGGCGGGGCGACCAGCATCAGGCCGATTACGCCCACCGTTCCGGCGACGAACGACGCGATCGCCGCGATGCCGAGGGCCGCGCCGGCGCGGCCCTTGCGGGCCATCGCATAGCCGTCGAGGCAGGTGACGACCGAGGCCGATTCGCCGGGGACGTTCAGCAGGATCGAAGTCGTGGAGCCGCCGTACTTGGCGCCGTAGTAGATGCCCGCGAGCATGATCATCGCGCCCGCGGGATTCATCAGGAACGTGAGCGGCAGGAGCATCGCGATGGTCGCCGGCGGGCCGAGCCCCGGCATCACGCCCACCACCGTGCCGAGCACCACGCCGACGAAGCACCAAAGCAGGTTCGCCGGCTCCAGGGCGACCGCGAACCCGTGCATCAGCCCGGAAAGGATGTCCATGCCTATGGGAGGTTCACGCCCAGGAGCACCGGGAAAAGCAGGTAGAAGCCGCCGGCGAGGCCGACGGCCACCGCGGCGGCGAGCGGCCAGGGCCGCCGATACATCACCAGAACGATGAAGAAGGCGAGCGCCGCGAAGCCGATCGCGAACCCCACGAGCTTGAACAGTGCGACCGCGACTGCGAGCGCGGCCGACACCGCGGCCGCCCGGCCCGCGCCGCGCCAATCGACAGCCTCGGGCTCCGCGCGCAGCAGGCTCGAGGCCACGAGGACGGCCGAAAGCACCAGCATCGCGATGCCGTACCAGAGCGGGAAGAATCCCGCGCCCGGACCGTCGGGTCCCGTGTAATCCCAGCCCGAAGCCTGGACGATGATATAGGCCCCGAGGACCGCGAGCGCAAGCCCCGACCAGAGGTCGGCGTTGCGCGCCTTCATCGCTTCGACTTGGCTTTCTTCTTCTTGGCCTTCTTGGGCGCGGCAGCCTTCTTCGCAGCCGGCTTCTTGTATCTGCCCTTCGGCACCAGCTCGCACACGGTCCCGCCGGGCGCGCGGAACTTCACCGGGATGACGCCTGGATCGCTGATGATCTCGCAGCCGTACGACGTGACCTGCCTGGTGGCGGCGTCGACGTTGTCGACCTCGACGGCGAAGTGGTGGATGCAGGGTCCTTCACCCGAGGCCCTCGATTCCGCCGATTCGGTGCCGGCATCGTACTTGATGAGCGCGACGTCGAGCACGCCGTCGCTCAGGTGGCGCGAGGTATGGTCGCGCACTTTCTCGGTGTTCATTTCCTTGAAGCCGAACACCTTCTGGTAGAACTCGGTGGTGCGCTCGAGGTCGTCGACCTTGAGCGCGAGATGCACGATGCGATTCATTGAATCTCCTCTCTAAACGCGAAGCAACGGGCGGAGGCTCCGCACGTCATCGATCTCGTCCAGGTTCCACACGCCGTCGCAGAGCTTGCGCGCACGGCCGCGGCCGATCACCGGCGCCAGCAGATCGTAGCTTTTCTCGTCGACCTCGGCGCGCGTCATGGGATTGTCCGGCGTGCCGCGCACGGCGCGCGTGTGGTGCCGCAGGCGCCGGCCGTCGGCGAGCTCGAGCTCGACGACACCCTGGCGGCTCGGCATGGCGGCGGTCATGGCGTCGTCGCCCAGAAGCTGCACCTTCTGCCTCACCGCGGCGACCCGCCGGTCGCGCATGCGCTTCTCGTCGTGCGAGGACCTGAAGCTGACCGTGCCGTCGAGCAGCATCACCGCGCACATGTGCTGCATGCATATATCGGGCATGTCGCGATTGTCCACCGTGTTCGCGCCCTGGTGAGCAACGCGGACCACTATGCTTTTTACGTCCGCCACGGCGAACCTCTCCTTCATTAATTCAACGAGCGAATCCAGCGGCGCCTGGATCGGGGAACCCACCGACCAGCGCTTGATGCTCGCGTTCAGGATCTCGAAAGTCTCGCCGAGGCCGCGGACGAGCGCCTGCGGGTCGCCGGGGTAGGCGACGAAGAAGCTGCGCTCGCCGGAGAACACGTCCTCGACGCCCGAGAGGCCGTGCGCCGCCATCGCGGCGGCGGTGACGCCATTGCGCGCCGGCATGCCGCCGAAATCGAAGGCCTTCTCGATGTGCTCCGGGTCGCGCATCCAGCAGGAGATGCCCGAAGCCTGCTGCGCCGCGTACGACAGGACATGGCGCACCTGGGGCGCCTTCAATCCCGCCAGCGCCGCGCACGCGGCCGCGGCGCCGAACGTCGGTCCGAAGCTGTGCGTCGAGTGACCCGCCTCGCGAAACCGGTACGGATCGAGGGAGAGCGTCAGCCGGCACCCCACGTCGTAGCCGAGAGCGACCGCGCGCAGCAGCGCTGCGCCGCCCCGCTGTTCGCGCTCGGCCATCGCGAGCGCCGCGGGCACCACGCCGCAGCCGGGATGCGTGAGCGACGCGGCATGCGAGTCGTCGGTCTCGTCTGCGTGCGCGCACATGCCGTTCGCCAGCGCCGCGTTGACCGCGTTGGTGACGATGCGGCTGCCGACGACGCAAGCCTCCTTCGCGCCGCCGAGCGACTTCACGTAGGAAATCGCCTTGCGGCCCGGGAGCAGGCGCGATCCGGACACCATCGCGGCCAGCGTGTCGAGGACGTGATGCTTAGTCTTCTCGGACACCGCGGCCGGGAGCGCTTTGCGCGGCGACTGCACAATATAGTCGCTCAACTCCGCCATCACCGGCGACAGCGACTGCCTGTTCATGGCATGAGGTTGCCGCCGTTCACGTGGATCGACTGGCCGGTGACGTAACGCATGTCGGGTCCGCAAAGCGTGCGCACCATGGCCGCGATCTCCTCGGGCTCGCCACGGCGCCCGGCGGGCGGCAGCGCGCGCCGGTGCTGCGGGCGCTCGGGCGCTCCAGGCAGGCCGCGCATCGTTTCAATGGTCCCGGGAACCACGCAGTTGACCGTGATGTGATGCGGCGCGAGGTCGAGCGCAAGAGCGCGCGTCAGACCGGCAAGCCCCGCCTTGGCCGTGATGACGTGCGCGCGGCCATCCGCCCCTTTGTGAGCCGTGAGACCGCCGATATTGATGATCGTCCCTCCTCCAGCCTTTACCAGGTGAGGGAGCGCTGCCTGCGTGCAAAGGAAGGCGCCGTCCAGCACGATCGAGAGCACGCGGCGCCAGTCTTCCAGCCGGATCTCGGCGAAAGGCGTCTCGGCTCGCACCGCGGCGTTGTTGACGAGGATGTCGAGGCGCCCGAAACGCGCCACCGTCGCCTGCACCATCGCGGCGACCGCCCGCGGATCGGTGACGTCGGCGATGTGCACGGCGGCACCGGCCCCGGCCGACTCGATCATGGCCCGCGTCTCCTCAGCCTCGTCGCGCGAGGTGTTGGCGTTCACCATCACCGAGGCGCCGCCCGAGGCGAGCGAGCGCGCGATCGCGCGCCCGATATTGCGCGCCGCGCCGGTGACGAGGGCCACCTTCCCGGAGAGCTCGGTACCGGGCCTCATTCCGATCATGCTGGGCATTTCCTAAGGGTACTAAAATGCACGCGGAAGGAGGCGAAACAATCGGCGCGTTCCTGTATTCGGTATTGACGGCAGCGCTCGTCTGCGCCGCGACGCCTTCGCTCGCCCAAAGCTTTCCCGAGAAGCCGATCCGCTTCGTCGTGGGCTTCACGCCGGGCGGTCCGAGCGACATCCTCGCGCGCGCCCTTGGACAGAAGCTCGGCGAGCGCTGGGGCCAGCAGGTCGTGATCGAGAACCGTCCAGGCGCCGGCGGCAACGTGGCGGCCGAGGCGGTGGCGAAGAGCGCACCCGACGGCTATACCTGGCTCCTCGGCAACAACAGCATCCTCGCCACCAACCAGAGCCTGTACCGGAGCCTCGGCTACGACCCGGTCAAGGATTTCGCCCCGGTGTCCCTGGTGGCGGTGCAGCCCAACATCCTCGTGGTCAATCCGCAAGTGCCGGTTCATTCTGTCGCCGAGCTCATTCAGGTCGCGAAGAAGAGCCCCGGAAAACTGAACTACGCATCCTCGGGCGCGGGAGCTGCGGCGCACCTTGCGGGCGAGCTCTTCAAGACGATGGCAGGCGTCGACCTCGTGCATGTGCCCTACAAAGGCGCGCAGCCCGCCCTGACCGACGTGATCGCGGGTCAAGTACAGGTCATGTTCGCCACTTCGGCGTCGGTAATTCCCTTCATCAAAGCGGGGAAGCTGCGCGCACTGGCGGTCACGACGGCGCGGCGCTCGGCCAGCGTGCCCGACCTGCCGACGGTATCCGAGGCGGGCGTACCCGGCTTCGAGGCGATCACCTGGCACGGCGTAGTCGTCCCGGCCGCGACGCCGGCGCCGCTCGTCGAGCGGCTGAACCGCGACATCGTCGGCGCTCTCGCGCAAGCCGACCTGCGCGAGCGCCTGGCGGCGCTCGGCGCCGAGGTGCATGCCGGGACGCCGCGCGAGTTCGCCGACTATATCGCGAGCGAGATCCCCAAATGGTCCAAGGTGGTGCGGGACTCGGGGGCAAGAATCGAATGACGAGGAGACGAGGTTCATGAAGACGAATCAACTTGCGGGGGCGATGCTCGCCATGGTCGTTTTCAATGCCGCTGGCGCGGCCGAGGTCAAGGTCCTGAGCGCGGGCGCGCTCGAGCCTGGGATGAAGGCAGCCGTGGCTGAGTTCCAGAAGGCGAGCGGCCACGCGGTGAAGATCACGTTCAACACCGCGCCGCAGATCCGCAAGCGGATCGCGGACGGCGAGCTCCACGATGTGGTGGTTGCCCCGCCCGCGGTGATCGATGAGTTCGCCAAGGCCGGCAAGCTCGGCCAGGACCGCGCCAATGTCGGCCG